>SXGU01435372.1_pt1 | contig 10399 bp, 8 predicted proteins | sample 3174531 | NCBI WGS metagenome assembly SXGU01 (sample SAMN11356863, study PRJNA531348) | freshwater metagenome | isolation source: freshwater sample F1-140 | place: China: Fuxian Lake, Yuxi | collected 2017-12-25 | reverse complement strand
GGGGTCGTGAGGGCCTCATGGCAGCCATCAAGTGCAGCAAGGTGCGGCAGCGCGCCGCGTCATTTTGCGAGGATCACCTCGTCCACCTCCGTCCCCTGAAGGTCGGCAGCCGCAACCGGGAGGAGCGCTTCGTCTTCCCCGAGGTCGGCGATCTGAAGGGCACCTCCTTTGAGCTCTGCGCCGACGAGGTGAGCTTCGTCAACGGGCTGATCGGGGGTCAGGCCAACCAGGGGATGCGTCGACACAACCTGTGGCTCTACCGCACCGACCAGCAGCGCAATGCGGGCGACTTCGTGCTCATCGACGTCTCCAGCCCGCCGCGCCGCATCGGGCCGCTCCAGGTTCCTTGCTGGGACGTCTTCATCCTCGATCTGAAGATGAACGGCAGGTTTCAGCTCGGAGGCAGCGGCGCGGGCTTCCAGCTCAACGACTGGGAGCGGGCCGCCGAGTCGGCCATCACGACGACGGCCAGGACCCGAGGGGTGCTGCCGGAGCCTCACCAGGGGCTCGGGCTGTGGCATCGCCTCGTGGAGCCCCGGTGCGTCTGGCGCATCGTCGGCGACAGGCGAGATGTGCTGAGCTTCTTCCGCAACCTGCGCCTCATGAGGCGCCTGAGGCGGCGCGTGGGCGACGATCCCAGGACGCTGGAGGGCCTCTTCGAGGCGCTCTGCTGAGAAGCTGCCCAGGCATGGAAGGGCGAGTTGTGGAGGTCGAAGGCGGTCAGATGGGGGTCGGACGATGGCTGGCTGGGGCAGCGCCCCGCCGGGCTGAAGCCGAGCCGCAGATGGCTGCTATCGACCCCCACAACGACGGCCTGGAGTCTCCGGGCAGCTTCTCAGGGCCCGCCTGCGCCCTCATGGCGCGACACACTCCCCGCCGAGGGCCTTGCAGCGGCCCTTGGTGGCGCAGATCGCGGAGGCCTCGCACAGCTCGTCGCTCACCGCCAGGCAGACGCCCTTGCGAGCGACGCAGAGGCCGGCGCTGCGGCACCAGTTGACCCCGAACTCGCCGCGCGCGGTGTCGCAGTCGTCGTCCGTCAGGGCGCCGACCCTGCACGCGGCCCCGTCAAAGACGCACGCGCCCATCTTCTCGCAGGTGATCTCGGCCAGGATGCAGTCGTCGGGGCCGCTGGGGAGGCACTGGCCCTCGGGGGACAGGAGGCAGGCGCCGTACTCGACGCAGCCCCGCTCTGGGCACCCCGACGAGCGCCGCGCGAGGCCCTCGTGGTCCGGCGGGACGATCTCGACGCCGCGTCCGGCGAGGGCGTGATCGACCTGATGTTCGAGCTCAACCGCCAGCTCGGCACCACGCTGGTGCTGGTGACGCACGACGAGACGCTCGCCGCGCGCTGCGGGCGCGCGGTGCGCATCGTCGCCGGCGGGATCGTGCAATGACGACGGGCGTGCTGTCGCTCTTCCGGCAGTCCCTGCGCATGCTCGCGCGGGACTGGCGCGCCGGCGAGGTGAGGGTCCTTGGCATCGCGCTGGTGATCGCGGTAGCGAGCGTCACCAGCGTGTCGTTCTTCGCCGACCGCGTCAGCCTCGCGCTGGTGCGCGACGCGCACCAGCTGCTCGGCGCGGACCTCGTCCTGGTGTCCGACCATCCGTGGCAGCCCGGCGTCGCCGAGGAGATCCGCAGCCGCGGCCTCGCTCAGGCCGCCGCCACGACCTTCATCAGCATGGCGCAGACCGGGGCCGGCGACGCGATGAAGGGCCAGCTCGCCGGCGTCAAGGCGGTGAGCGCGAACTATCCGCTGCGCGGCAAGCTGCGCATCGCGCCGGCGCCGGGCGCGCCCGACGCGCAGGCGCAGGCCGGCCCTGCGCCGGGCACTGTGTGGATCGAGGAGCGTCTCGTGTCCGCGCTCGGGGCGCCGGTGGGCGCGCGGCTGAAGCTCGGGCGCCGCGAGTTCGAGGTGGCGGCGGTGCTCACGCTGGAGCCAGAGCGCGGCGCCAACTTCTTCAACATCGCGCCGCGCCTGATCATGAACGTCGAGGACGTGGCGTCCACGGGCCTGGTGCAGACCGGCAGCCGCGTCTGGTTCTACCTGTACGCCGCGGGAGATCGCCTCGCGGTGAAGTCGCTCGAGGCGTGGGCCGCCGGGAAGCTCGAGCGCGGCCAGCGCGCCGAGAACCTGGAGACCGGCCGTCCCGAGGTGCGCGCGACGCTCGACCGGGCGCAGCGCTTCCTCGGCCTCACCGCGCTGCTGGCGGCGATCCTCGCCGGCATCGCGATCGCGCTCGGCACGCGCCGCTACGTCGAGAGGCACCTCGACGGCTGCGCGGTGATGCGCTGCCTCGGCGCCAGCCAGGCGAGGCTGGTGGCGTTGTACGGCTTCGAGTTCCTGGTGCTCGGCGCGGTCGCCTGCGCCGCCGGCTGCGCGCTCGGGTTCGCGGCGCAGACGGCGATCGCGGGGGCGCTCGCCGAGGTCCTGCGCGCAGACCTTCCGCCGCCGACCGTCCTGCCCGCGCTGCAGGGATTCCTCGTCGGCCTCGTGCTGCTGCTCGGCTTCGCCCTGCCGCCGCTGGTGCAGCTGCGCAACGTGCCGGCGGTTCGCGTCATCCGCCGCGAATCGGGTGCGCCGCAGGCCGGCGCGCTCGCGGCGTACGGCATCGGCTTCGCGGCGCTCGCGTCGCTGCTGGTGTGGCAGGCCGGCGACGCGAAGCTCGGCATGATCGTGGTCGGCGGGTTCAGCGTCGCGGTGGTGGCCTTTGCCGGCATCGCGTGGGTGACGCTGCGCGCGGTCGCCTCGTCTCCCGTGGCGAGGTTCCTCGGCGCGCGCAGCGCGGCGGTGCGCTACGGGCTCGCCAACCTGCGCCGCCACGCGGGCGGCAACGCGGTGCAGGTGGCGAGCCTCGCGCTCGGCCTCACGGCGGTGCTGCTGCTCGCCTTCACGCGCAACGACCTCATCGACGCGTGGCGCCGCGCGGCGCCGCCCGATGCGCCGAACCGCTTCATCCTCGGCATCCAGCCCGACCAGCTGGCGCCGGTGAAGGCGTTCTTCGACGGACGCGGGGTCGCGCCGCCCGACCTGTACCCGATGATCCGCGGGCGGCTGACCTCGGTGAACGGCAGGCCCGTGTCGGAGCGCGACTTCACCGAGGAGCGCGCCAAGCGGCTGGTGGAGCGCGAGTTCAACCTGTCGTATGCCGACGAGGTGCCGGGGCACAACCAGGTTTCCGCCGGGCGCTGGTACGGCCCGCGGTCCGGCGAGCGGGAGCTCTCCGTGGAGGAGGGCATCGCGAAGACGCTGGGCTGGAAGTTGGGCGACGAGCTGCAGTGGAGCGTCGGCGGCGAATCGTTCAGCGCGCGCATCACCTCGATGCGCCGCCTGAAATGGGATTCGATGAAGGTGAACTTCTTCGTCATCGCGCCGCCGAAGGTGATGGAGGGGTTCGCCACCAGCTTCATCACCGCGTTCCGCCTCGATCCGGGCAATGAGGCGCTGATGAACGAGCTCACGCAGCGCTTCCCGAACCTCACGGTGGTCGACGTGAGCGCCACCATGCGGCAGGCGCAGGGCGTCATCGACCAGGTGATCACCGCGGTGCAGTTCGTGTTCCTGTTCACGCTCGGGGCGGGGCTGCTGGTGCTGTACTCGGCGCTGGTCGCGACCGAGGACGAGCGCCAGCGCGAGGCGGCGATCATGCGCGCGCACGGCGCGTCGCGCGCGCAGGTGAAAGGCAGCCAGCGCGCCGAGTTCCTCGCCATGGGCGCGGTCGCCGGGATCCTCGCCACCATCGGCGCGGCGACCATCGGCCATCTACTCGCGCGCCGCATCTTCGAGATCGACATGCCGCCGAACCTGATGCTGGTCGTCGTCGGTCCGCTGGCCGGCCTCGTGCTGCTGTCGCTGAACGCGTGGCTGTCGTCGCGCAAGGCGCTGCGCGCCGCGCCTTCGCTGGTGCTGCGCGAAGGGACATGACGCCGACGCCGTACGACCAGCTCGGCGGCGACGCCGGCGTGCGGCGGCTGGTCGAGCGGTTCTACTCGCTGATGGACGGCGAGCCTGCGTTCGCCGGGATTCGCGGGCTGCATCCGCCCGACCTCGCGGCCTCTACCGAGAAGCTGTACCTCTTCCTGTCGGGCTGGGCGGGCGGCCCGCCGCTGTACGTGCAGAAGCACGGGCACCCGATGCTGCGCGCGCGGCACCTGCCGTTCGCGATCGGCGAGTCCGAACGCGACCAGTGGATGGCCTGCATGAACCGAGCGATGGAGGAGACCGGCGTGCCGGAACTGCTGCGCCTGCAGCTCTCGGGTTCGTTCTTCAAGACCGCCGACTGGATGCGCAACCGGCCCGGCTGAGCGGCCGCGGCTACTGCTGGTGCGCCTCGATGAAGCCCGCCGCGTCGCGCAGCGGGCCGACATGGTCGCCCTGCAGGATGTCGCAGCCGAGGTCCTTCAGGCAGGCGGCGGTCGCGGCGTCGGCGACGCCGTCGGCGAGCACCTCCATCCGCAGTTCGTGCGCGATGCCGGCCAGGGCGCGCACGATGCCCTGCTGCCGCGCGGAACCCGGCAGGCCGCGCAGCAGCGACGCATCGAGCCGGAACTCGGCGAATGGCAGCGGTTCGAGCTGCGACAGGGCGGACAGTCCCGCGGACGGATCGTCCAGCCCTAGGCGCACGCCCGCGGCGCCGAGCGCCTGCAGCATGTCGAGGGCGGGGGACGGCCCGGCGAGCAGGGCGACGTCGGAGACGCCGAGCGCGAGCCGGCTCGGCCGCAGGTTCCACACCTTCAGCAGGCCGAGGATAGATTCAGCGAGCTCGCCGGCGTGCAGGTCGCGGGCCGAGATGTTCACGCCGACGTGCAGGTCGACCATGCAGCCCTGGCGCAACTCGCTGCAATGCCCCAGCGCGCCGCCGATGACCCAGCGCGTGGCTTCGTTGACGCGCCGCGCGCCGCGCGCCGCGGCGATCGCCTCGCGCGCCTGCACCTCGCCGCCTTCCCAGCGCAGCGCGCAGTCGGCGCCGACCAGCATGCCGGTGCGCAGGTCGAACTGCGGCCGGAAGAGGAAGTCCATGGCCTCGTGGACCATCGCGGCGCGCAGGCGGCTGTGCTCCTGCATGCGCATGGCGTCTGCAGTGTTGACGGCGCCGGAGAACACCGTGATGCGCTCGGGACGCCCGCGCGCCAGGCTGCAGGCGGCGCGCGCGTGACCGAGGGCGGTGGCGGCGTCGCCTTCGCCCGCGGTCACCAGCGCGATGCCGATGGCGGCGTCGGCGAAGAGGTCGTCGTCGCCCAGCATCAGCGGCGCATCGAGCGCGCGCAGCAGCTTCTCGGCCGCGAGGTGCGCGACCTCGCTGTCGCCGACCGACGCCAGCGCACAGGCGAGGTCGTCGCGGCCGGCGTCGACCAGCAAGTCGTGCTCGCGAAGCGCCTCGGCGCGGAGCCGCGAGGCGAAGAAATCACGGGCGGCGTCGCCCACCGAGTAGCCCCATGCCGCATCGAGCCGCGGCACGACGCCGCACTCGATGAGCACCACGGCGACGGGTTCGCCCGCCGCCTGCCGGGCGTCGAGGAACGCCTGCAGCGCGGCGACGGACGGACTCAAAGAAACAGCGCCTTCGGGTCGATGCGGACCGCGTCGGCCTCGAGCGTGCGGCGGATGCGATAGGGCTCGTCCGGGGTCGCCATCGGCTCGTTCATGAGGTTGATGACCTTGTGCGGCAGGATTGGCTTTCCGGCCGCGTCCTGCACCACCATCACGCGCGGCTGCAGGCGGCGCACCATGTTCTGCGCGATGACGACGCCGATCTCGCCGCTGTTGAGTTCGACGATGCTGCCCACGGGGAACGCGCCGAGGCATTGGATGAACTGTTCCACCACGCCGGCGTGGAACTGCGCGCCGCGGTTGCGGTAGAGGATGTTGAGCGCGGCGGAGGGCGACAGGTGCTCGCCGTACGGCTCTGGCGCGGTCAGCATGTCGAAGGTGTCGACGATCGCGGCCATCTGCCCGTGCAGGGAGATCGAGATGCCGCGCAGGCCGCGCGGATAGCCGCTGCCGTCGTAGCGCTCGTGGTGCAGCGAGGCGATGCCCGGCAGCTCCGCCGGCAGGCCCGTCGTCTTGCTCAGGATCTCGACCGAATGCCCGATGTGGGTCTTGAAGAGTTCGGCGTCCGCGCCGGAGAGGTTGCCGCGCCGCTCGGCGAGCCCCGGCGGCAGCTTCAGCATGCCGACGTCCTGCAGCAGGCCGGTCATGCCGAGGAGCTCGAGCTGGTTCTGCGGCAACTGCAGGAAGCGGCCGAAGGCGATCATCAGCACCGATACCTCGAGGGACCGGTTGAGCGTCTCCTGGCTCTGCTGGCGCATCTTCGCCAGCAGGATCATCGCGTCGGGGTTGCGCGCCACGCTCTCGGTGACATCCTTGACCGCCGCGGTGGTCTGGGGGCCGTCGAGCACGCCGGCCGTGCGCACGGTCGTGGTCAGCAGCTGCACGACCTGGGTCGAGCGCTGGAAGGCCTTGGTGGCCTTCGGCATCTCCTCCTCGACCGCGCTGACCTGCTTGTACACGGTGGCGCCGCGGATCGACTCGGCGAGCTGGGCCTTGATCGCGGCGTCCTTCTGCGCGCCGCCCGCCGGCGCGCTTGCGGCGGGCGCGCCGGGCGGCGCCTCGACCGCGGTCTGCTTCTCGGGATCGACGTAGACCTTCTTGCAGTACTTCTTCAGCGCGAGCAGCTGCTTCTCGGAATTGAGCGTGAAACCCTGGAACATGAAGGGGGTTTCCGTCCAAGGCCGGTCGAGCTTCGACACGTACATGCCGAAGGCCAGTTCCTCGACCGCGATTTCCCTCAGCTTGTCAGTCATTGCCCGATCGATGCGATGGCGTCGCCCTGCGCGGACGGCGTGACGAAATGTACCCCAAACGGCATGCCGGGCACCGTCCTGTCGCGAGGCGTAAGGATAATGCTGTCAGAGGGCGCTGACAGTGAACTATTGCCGATCGCGGCCGCGCCGCGCTGGCGCGCTACTCGATGGTCACCTTGGCGTCGCGCACCACCTTGCCCCACTTCTCGATCTCGCGGCGCACGAACGCGCCGAACTGCTCTGGGGTGGCGCCGCCCTGTTCGGCGCCGAGCTTGAACCAGAGGTCGCGCATGTCCTGTTCCTCGAAGGCCTTGGCGACGAGGGCGTGCAGGCGCTGCACGACCGGGCGCGGCGTGCCGGCGGGCACCCAAAGGCCGTACCAGGACGTGACCTCGAATCCGGCCAGTCCGGACTCCATGGCCGTGGGAATCTCCGGGAACGAGGGCGAGCGCTTCGCCGAAGTGACGGCGATCGGGCGGATCTTGCCGGCGCGGATGTGCGAGGACGCGCTGCCCAGCGCCTCGAAGATGAAGTCGACTTCGCCGGCGAGCAGCGCCGTGGTGGCCGGCCCGGTGCCCTTGTACGGCACGTGCAGCGTTTTCACGCCGGCCTGCGCGTTGAACATCTCGCACGAAAGGTGCCGCGTGGTGCCGTTGCCCGCGGAGCCGCAGTTCACCTTGCCTTCGTTCGCCTTCGCGTAGCCGATGAACTCCTGCAGCGATTTCGCCGGCACCTTCTGCGCGGCGACGAGGACGTCCGGGAAGATCGCCAGCGTGGTCACCGGCGAGAGGTCCTTCTCGAGGTCGTACGGCAGGCTCTTGTAGGCAGAGACGGCTACCGCAAGGTGCACCGGCGCGAGCAGCAGCGTGTAGCCGTCGTTCGGCGACTTCGCCGCGATCGCCGCGCCGATGGTGCCGCCGGCGCCGCCGCGGTTGTCGATGATGAACTGCTGGCCGCTCATCGCGGAGAGCTTCGCCGAGAGCGGCCGCGCGACGGTATCGGTGCCGCCTCCGGGCGGGAAGGGCACCACGACCCTGACGGTTTTCGCAGGCCACTCTTGCCCGAATGCGGGAGCCGCGGCGCAGAAGGCGAGGATCGCGGCGGCGCAGCAGGCGGCAAGTTTCATGTTCGGCTCTCGTGTGGGGACGGAATCTCGGTACCATACAATGACAGTGTTGCAGTCGCAATGCAGGATCGCACGGGTGCGATGCAGGATCGCACGGGTGCAATGCAGGTTCGCACGGGTGCAATGCAGGTTCGCACAGGTGCAATGCAGGTTCGCGCGAGGAGAAACCATGGATCGCAGGTCTTTCATCCAGTCGGGTGGCGCGCTGGTCGTCGCGTGCAGCCTGCCACGGACGGCAGGCGCGCAGGCCGCCGCAGCGGGCAAGACGCTCGCCAAGGACATGGTCGACGCGTGGCTCGCGATCGGCCGCGACGGCCTCGTAACCGTCTACACCGGCAAGGTCGATCTCGGCACCGGCGTGCGCACGGCGCTGGCGCAGATGGTCGCCGAGGAGCTCGACGTGCGCCACGGCGCGGTGACGCTGGTGATGGGCGACACGGCGCTCACGCCGGACCAGGGGCAGACCGCGAGCAGCGTGACGATCCAGGGCGCGGGTGTCGAACTGCGGCAGGCGGCGGCGACGGCGCGAAAGGCGCTCGTCGAACGCGCGGCGCAGCAGCTGGGCGTTCCCGCAGGCGAACTCCGCGTCGAGGACGGCGAAGTGCGCGCCCGGAGCGGCATGGCGAAGGCGTCGTTCGGCGCGCTCGTCGGCGACCAGCGCTTCGAGATGAAGGTGGATCGCGCCGCGCCGCTGAAGAAGCCCTCCGAGTACAGGCTCGTCGGCAAGTCCGTGCCGCGCGTGGACATCCCGGCCAAGGTCACGGGTGCGTTCACCTACATGCACGACTTCAGTCTGCCGGGGATGCTGCACGCGCGCGTGATCCGGCCTGACGCTATCGGTGCGAAGCTGGAATCGGCGGACGAGTCCCAGGCGCGCGGCGTGCCGGGGTTCGTGCAGGTCGTGCGCAAGCAGGACTTCCTCGCCGTACTTGCGCGCACCGAGTGGGGCGCGATCCAGGCGGCCGGGAAGCTCAAGGCCGCGTGGTCGGGCGGCGGCGGGCTGCCGGAGCAGGCGAAGCTCTACGCCGAAGTGCGCGCGACGCCGGTCGCGAGGGAGGAAGTGCCGGTGCGCGTCGGCAACGCCAAGGGGACGCTCGCCGCGTCCGGCAAGGTGGTTCGCGCGACCTACGAGTTCCCGATCAACACGCACGGCTCGATCGGGCCGGCGTGCGCGGTGGCGCAAGTGAAGGACGGCGCGCTGACGATCTGGTCGGCATCGCAGGCGACGCACTCTCTGCAGAGCGAGTTGACGACGGTGGTCGGCATGCCGAAGGACCGCATCCGGCTGGTCTATCTCGAAGGCTCGGGCTGCTACGGCCGCAACGGGCACGAGGATTGCACGGCCGATGCGGCGCTGATCGCGACGCTGACCGGGCACACGGTGCGCGTGCAGTGGATGCGCGAGGACGAGCACGGCTGGGATCCGAAGAGCCCGCCGCTGGTGGTGGACATGGCGGGCGCGGTGGACGGCGCGGGATTCATCTCCGCCTGGCATGGTGAGTTCTTCATGCCGACCCACACCGGCTCGCTGAACGATTTCCCGCTGCTGGCCGCGGTGGCCTCCGGCGTGCCGCGCCGCGGTCCGTACACCGGGTCGATCCAGCAGAACGCGCCGGCGCCATACGAGATCCCCAACGCGCTGGTCGAGGTGCACCGGCTGAAGGACACGCCGCTGCGCCCGTCGCACCTGCGCACGCCGGGGCGGATGCAGAACACCTACGCGAACGAGTCCTTCATGGACGAGCTCGCCGCGGCGGCACGGCAGGATCCGCTGCTGTTCCGCATGAAGCACCTGTCGGGCGAGCGCGCGATGGCCGTGCTGAACGGTGTCGCGCGGCTCGCGAACTGGGAGAGCCGGCCGTCGCCCGCGCCGGCCGCCGGCAGGGGCAAGGTGATGAAGGGGCGCGGCGTCGCCTACGTGCGCTACGAGGGCAACCGCACCTACGTCGCGGCGACGGCGGAGGTCGAGGTCCACCGCGACACCGGCAAGGTCCGCGTCACCCGGGTCTGCGTGAGCCACGATTGCGGGCTGGTGGTCAATCCGGACGGGCTGCGCAACCAGATCGAGGGCGGCGTGATCCAGACGGTCAGCCGCACGATGGTCGAGGAAGTGAAGTTCGACCGCCGGCGCGTCACCAGCACCGACTGGGCGAGCCATCCGATCCTCACTTTCTCCGACGTGCCCGAGGTCGCGATCGACATCATCGACCGGCCGCAGGAGCGGCCGTGGGGCGCGGGCGAACCGGTGGCGGCCGTCGTGCCCTCGGCGATCGCCGGCGCGATCCACGATGCCACCGGCATCCGGCTGCGCACCATCCCCTTCACCCCGGAGCGCATGCTCGCGGCGCTGCGCGCCACGGCGCGCGCAGCCTGACAAGGACGGTACGATCCATGGCGACCTACAAGATCAGCGTCAACGGCAAGGTGCAGGCGGTCGAGGCGGAACCCGAGACGCCGCTGCTCTACGTGCTG
>SXGU01107901.1_pt1 | contig 10402 bp, 12 predicted proteins | sample 3174531 | NCBI WGS metagenome assembly SXGU01 (sample SAMN11356863, study PRJNA531348) | freshwater metagenome | isolation source: freshwater sample F1-140 | place: China: Fuxian Lake, Yuxi | collected 2017-12-25 | reverse complement strand
GCTCCACCCCGCGACAAGAGACACGTTCTTGAATTTGTGAACTCAAGAATGAAGTATCAGGAGTTCAGTGAAAGTATAGGTGCCCACCCCTTCCGTCAACCCCTGTTCTTCAACAAAATTCAAAAAACTGAAGGGTCATGAGGGTTTCCGAAGGTATTTCGCTCAAAGTATCAGCATCTCGAGTACAAGTGGTGGTTTCGTAGGTTTCTGACATTTGTCCAGTCTCGAACTCTGAATCTAAAATTAGCGAGGTATTCCGGCGCATTACATTTAACCTAGACGGTAATGCAGACAGCTCAGTTGGATAAGTCGTCTTGGAATTTTGGGGTGAAGGTCGCGTTTGGATCGGCGCTCCTCATGGTCATCTCGCTGCCGATCCTCGCGATGGTAGCGCTCAGGGATGCATCCGAGCTCGCCGGCTGGGTCGGGCATACCAACGAGGTGCTCGAGTCGAGCATGGATCTTGTTCGCGGACTCCATTCCATGGAAGCGTCTGAGAGAAAATACCTGCTCACCTACGATCCGCAATTCGCGAGGCAGATGGAAAAGAGTATCGCACGCTTCCCGGCTCTGCTCGATCGGCTTGCGGATCTCACGGAGGATAATCCGCTTCAACAAATCCGCATCGAGAAGGTACGGCTTTTGATCGATGAACGAGCGAGGATCGCACGCGAGTGCGTGAAGCTCAAGAAGGCCTCGGTACCTACAGAACTTGAAGTCGCCGGCGCAATCACGACGCTCGTGCGCGAGATCGATAGCGAGGAACATTCGCTCTTACAAAGTCGTTCGGCGGCGGAGGATCTCGCGCGTGCGCGGGTCGAGTACTTGATCTGCGGTATCGGTATCATCGCGGTTCTTCTTGGCTTCGGCTCACTTCGGTTCGCTTTCCGTCTGACCGAGGAGAAGAAAAAGGTCGTGAAAGAATACCTGCAGTTCTTTAGTGCTTCGAAGGATCTCTTCTTCATCGTTGCGCGAGACGGAAGGCTCTTAAGATACAACCGCGCGGTTGTGGCGAGCTTGGGTTATAGCTCCGACGATCTTGCACAAATGCGAATCCATGACTTACTCGCGGAGGGCGAAGTCATCTCACTCGAAGACTTAGGAGCCGGAGTCAATCTCACGCGGGAGGCTCGCCTTCGCTGTCAAGATGGATCCGAACGTTGGTGCGTTCTGAATTTACATTCATCGGAAGATCGGATGCACGTGGCCGCTCACGACATCACCGAGATGAAGCGCGTCCAGGAGGAGCTCATCTCGGCGCGAGAGGCGGCGCTCGCGGCCAACCGCGCGAAGTCGGCCTTCCTCGCGAACATGAGCCACGAAATTCGTACGCCAATGAATGGAGTGCTGGGAATCGCGGAACTTCTAAAGATGACGCCCCTCTCGAGCGAGCAGTATAGCTACGTCGAGACCATCACCGCCAGCGGGGATTCGCTCCTCACGATCATCAATGACATCTTGGATTTTTCAAAACTTGAGGCGGGCCGCGTTTTGATTGAAACCGCGGACTTTGACTTGGAAGCGCTCATCGAGAATGTCATCGAGCTGCTCTCCCCGATCGCTCACGCAAAAGGGCTTGCGGTTGATTTTTGGATTGCTGCCGAGGTGACCACAAACTTAAACGGTGATGCAGGTCGCGTTCGTCAAATCCTGACGAATTTAATCGGAAACGCGATCAAGTTCTCATCAAAAGGACGCGTGGTTCTCTCCGTGAAGAGAGCCGATTCGAAAACTCAGGCCCACCGCCTTCGATTTGAAGTGCGTGACCAAGGCATCGGAATTTCACCCGAGATCCAGCAAAAGCTCTTCACTCCGTTCACGCAAGCTGACGCCTCGACCGCACGACGATACGGAGGAACCGGGCTGGGCCTTGCGATCTCGAATCAGCTCACGGCTCTCATGGGTGGTGAGATGGGCGTCGTGAGCGAAGTCGGCAAGGGATCAACCTTCTGGTTCGAGATTCCTTTCGCGAATGCGGGAGCGGCGGCAAATGCCGCTTCGGCGGAGCTCGAGAAAATCAGAGATGCGCATCGAAGCCTGGCAAGCGCGCTCGAAGTCCACGGCCCGATTCAGATCGCGGTTGTCGAGGATAATCTCGTCAACCAGATGATCGCGGTCGCGCAACTCAAGCGGATGGGCTTACAACCCGTCACCGCGCGAAATGGTCTCGAACTCTTGGATCTCCTCGGAAAGAACCATCTCGACATCGTTCTCACCGATTGTCAGATGCCTGAGATGGATGGGTTCTGCATGACGGGCGAGATCCGCCGCTTGCAGGCACTCTGCGAGCGAAAATCGGTCGTGATCGCGATGACAGCCAATGCTCTCGAGAGTGATCGCAAACGCTGCCGAGAGGCGGGAATGGATGACTTCCTCGCCAAACCCGTCAAAGAAGAAGTCCTGTGCCGGATGATCGAGACCTGGGTGAAACAGAAGTTCCATCGCCGCCCTCCAACCAACATCGTGTTGGCTAGCGATCAGACTCTCGGCCGCTGACGCTCTTGTCTTCGCGAAATCGCCGCCAAATGTTTCGAGAACCAAGTCTCGGCGGCGACGGCGACCTTCTCGAGAGCACCCGGTTCCTCGAACAAATGGCCCGCGCCCGGAATCACCACGAGATCCTTCTCGCAGTTCATTTGCATAAAGGCTTCCCTCGTCTGAGCGAGGACCGGCTGATCGAGTTCACCAACGATCAAGAGACTCGGAGCCACCATGAGTGGCAGACATTCCCACGCGAGGTCCGGTCGGCCGCCGCGGCTCACGATCGCGCTCACCTCGCCTTCATTCATCTTCATTGCGGATTTGATGGCCGCCGCGGCGCCCGTGCTGGCGCCGAAGAGGCAAAGCGGAAGACGCATCAGCTGCGGATCCTCTTTGACCCAGTGGATGATCGTAAGAAGGCGCCTCGACAAAAAATCGATGTCGAAGACACGCTCACGAGTTTCCGACTCGGACTCACTGATGAGATCCGCCAGGAGAGTTGCGAATCCGGCACGCTGAAGAATGCGGGCGACGAATTGATTCCGCGGACTGTGTCGACCGCTACCGCTTCCGTGGGCGAAAACGACAATACCCTTTGGTAGATCCGGGACAACGAGAAGCCCCTTCAGCTCAAGGCCGTCCTGGCGAATCGAAATTTCCGGCCGGCTCCCGGTGAGAACCTGAACAACCTCGTAGTCTTCGACTTGTTCAAAATCTTCATAGAACTGCGAGACGGCGAAGAAATTTTCGGGAACGAGGACCGAGCGTACCTCGGCTCCCTCCATCTCGATACGCGCGACAGCCTGACTGCTCACAACTGGAGAGGCGACGATGACTCGGCCAGCTCCACCGTCCTTCACGCTTCTCACGGCCGCAATCATCGTCGCGCCCGTGGCGATCCCATCATCGACGAGAATGACGACCCGCCCGCGAACGTCGACCTTGTCCGTTTTCTTTGGGGTAAATAACCTTCGTTTTGCTTGCAGACGGTCGATTTCGTGAGCCGCGGCATCCGCCACCTGACTCTCGTCGAGTTTCATCCTTTCGGCGCCTATTCCGAGATACACATCTCCGTCTTCCGAGACGGCGCCCATTGCGTATTCTGGCTGATCGGGAAGAGAAAACTTATGAACGAGAATGATGTCGAGTTCACCGTCGAGTGCGTCGGCAATGATTCGAGCCATGGGTACGGCCCCGCGAGGGACCCCGAGCACGAGTGGTTTCTGGCCACGAAAATCACTCAGCTTCTCTTCCAGGAGGCGGGCGGCTTGATCGCGATCACGAAAAATCATCTCGGCATCTCCTTTATTAGTCTTTCGATTCTCAGGTCTCGGGGGAAGACCTTTCATCAAGCGGGCGTGAGCAAAGTATGAACTATACGCAAACGTGAACAAGATTTCGCAAGACTTTCACCGGCGCGCCGAGATTACCCACGCGAACTAAGGTTTCATCTAATCAGGAGGGCATCGCAGGATGAGTCTTTCAAACGTTCGCAGACAAAAAGCGGTGGAGAGTCTATTGCCTTTCACCGCTGCCATCGGATTCGGCGCACTGGTTACGTTTCTGGTCACGTTTTTCGTTCGCTCTCGTTCAGGATTTCAGCGCGCGGTCGCCACGGGCCAGGCGGAGCCCGTCGACCACCGCTCGCCGTTTGATATCGAAGTTCCGCCCGCACCTTAAAGGAGAAAAGATGAAAACCATCGCTCGTAATCGCAGTTCCATGATCGGAAGCTTATTCGTTCTCGGCGGCCTCGCGGCCTTCTACTTTTACCGTCGTAACGGAGGAACAGTTCGACCGCTGATCAGCCGCGGAACGGACCTCGTTCGCACAGCGCGTGAAAAGATTAATGCAGTGGCACCTAGCGCGGTCGCGGACGACTCGGGCGTGACTTCACGCTCGCGCGCACACGAGATCCCGATGGCGCCTGAAGACATGGATCGCTTCCCAGCGACATAATTGCATCCTTATAGCGCACGTAAGAGGGTACCTCAGGGTGCCCTCTCTAACAGTCGCGCCCGGAATTTCTCCCAACTAAATGAGAGTTTTCCGATTGGCGCTTGATAAAGAGTCGACGCGAGGACCATCAGGACTTCGCGATGGCATCTTTGCCCCACCGAGCAATGGCAAACGAGATAAACAGTTTTTGATTCAGCTTCGATCGAGAGACGTTGAAGCTCGGCGAAACCTTCCTCCGACAGCCAGAACTTTGACTCGTAGTCGATTTCCTCAAAACCACGGTCGTGATCGCCGAGCCGTTCTTCGGCGGCTTTAAACTCCTCGAGGAGCTGCCGCGTCGGCGCCAGACTCTTGTGATATTCGTCGATGAGCTTCTTCTGCAAATAGCGAGGATAATAATGGGTCACGGCGACAATGCGGCCGTGAAGACGTGTGATTCTTCGATTCGAAACGTCTTCGACGGTCGCCTGCTTGAACATTCACGGCCTCAGGGTCGGTAGCTCTGTTTTCGACTTGCGAGCCCGAGCGCTAGGACACCCAAGAGGAGCCCGAAGACGGAACTGCCCTGCCCCTCCTGCCGAGTACGAAACGTTGCAGGTTCCGGATACCCACCGGACTGAGCCGGAGCTTTGCGACCGTTTTTTGGGGGCGGCATGGGCTTCTTGGGTCGCGGCCCCTGCGGCTCGTCCTTCTCGCCCAGATTTTTTCCTTCAGCTGACTGATGTTCGATCATGGCGTTGATGGAACTGCCGGTGAGCACAACTAAACCACCGATGTAAAGTAACAGCATTAAGACGATGACGGCACCGAGAGAACCGTACGTGGCCGCATAGTCGCCAAAGTTCTCAACGTAAAAGCGGAACGTCAAAGCCGCCGCGATCAAAACTAAAACTCCGATCACCGCACCAGGCGTGATGAATTTGAATTTTTGTTCCACGTCGGGTCCGAAGTAATACGTGATCGCGAAACTGAGCAGCATCAACGTAAAGATGACGATCCAGCGAAACGCCGCGAACGCAAACAAGATCAGTTGATTCTCACCGAAATAATTCGCGAGCCATCCTTGAACCACGCCTCCGAGAACGATAAGAGCGAACGAAACGATGACGAGAACGGCGAGAGAAATCGTCAAGATCATCGCGAGGCCGCGAGCTTTCCAGAACGGTCGCTGCTCTTTCACGTGGTAAGTCATATCCAATTGTTCCATGAGCGCATAGACACCGCTCGAAGCAGCCCAGAGCGTGAGCAATGCACCGATGGAGAGAAGGCCCGTTCTCTTGTTCAGCGTGACTTCCGCGATCACACCTTCCACTTGCTTTGTGACCTGACTCGGAAGGATCTGCGCAAGAAACTCCATGATCGCCTGGTGAAGATTCTCTATCGGGAGATAAGGGAGTAGAGAAAGGAGGAAGATCATCGCCGGAAAGAGTGAAAAGAGGGAGTAATACGCGAGAGCGGCGGCGCCATTGAAGACGTTATCGTCGTTGATCTTGCCCCAAAGTTTGACGAGCGATTCTTTTTTAAAGAGCGTTCTATAAACAGCCGTTTCCATCGGTAAGAAACCTCCTTGATCTCGAGCGGGAGCTTATCACCTGGGAGGCATCGAGTTCCTTCATGAAATGATCACAACTTCTGCACCATTGTTGGCGATATCGTCCGCGAATTCGCGGGTTAAACTAGCGGCAAGATCAAAGGAGGTTCTACGATGGCAGTGTCGCAAACGGAATCAACGGCCCTACCCTACGGACGCGAAGTCACCCTTTACGTCATGCTCTCCGGCGTTCTCGCGGGACTGATGATAACCGTTCTCTCGGCGGTCTGTCGGGTCGCGGGCCTCATGAACTTCAGTTTAGAGCGCGCGTTCGGAACGCTTTTGCTCGGAACGTCGGGGCCCGGCTCCTGGATTGTGGGTCTCGTTCTCCATCTCGCGTTCAGCGCCATCTTCGCGCTCCTGTATGCCGAGGGTTTCAGGAGGATGAATTTAGCCAACGCCCGAATCGGAGCCGCGTTTGGTGTCGTCCATTGGATCGCCATCGGAATTTTTATCGGCATTTTGCCCTCCCTGCGCCCGATGATGGCCGCGACGGTCTCCGCGCCGGGTCCGTTTGCCCTGAGCTTGGGCTATCTCGGGTTCTTCCTCTTGCTTGCCATGCATTTGATCTTCGGCGCGGTGGTTGGGACCGCCTACAAGAGAATGGCTCATGAACATCCGGAGATTTTAACGGCGAAATGACAAAACGGTTTCCGCCCGGATGGGATGTCAACCCCTCGGCTTGGGACGAGCGCATTCCTTATCTAGGTGCCGCGCTCATCGCTGTCCTCTTGCCCGCCGATCGCCAAAACGAGCTCTGGCTGCAGTCGTCGCTTGCCGCCGTTCTCGTCACGGGGATCTTTGGCGGCGAACGACGATGGATCAAACATCCCCTATTTGTCGTCTTCTTTGGTTTATTGGCGGGGCCGTGTCTGTTCGTTATCGCCTGCGGCACCCTCATTGCGATGGCGATCCAAGATTCGTGGTCTTGGATCGCGCTGGTGCGGATCATCTTCTCGCTTCTTCTCATCGGACCCGCGATGGACGAAGTTCTCGCTTCGCTACAGTACCTGCGGCGGCGTATTCTCCTTGGAGCTCGAACATGATTCCGATGTTGATGAACGTGGCCCTCGGAATTTGGCTGATCCTCGCACCAGCATTTCTTCTCTACGAAGACTCACGCGCGGCAAACTTCGACCGCGCTATCGGCCCTCTGATCGCAGCGATCGCTACCGTTTGTCTTTGGGAGGTCATGTCACCCGTGAGGTGGCTTTGCGCTCTCGCAGGGTTGATCTTGCTCTTCTCGCCCATTTGGCTTGGGCACGAGAGCGAGTCAGCCCTTGTCGTCCATTTGATTGTTGGGCTGATGGTGACTGCAATGAGTCTGATCGTTCGTAAAGCCAAGCATCGCTACAACGGCGGTTGGCGCGCGCTCATCAAAAAGCCGAGAGCGGATCTCGGCCGTATTACATGGAGCTAGGGCCTTTTTTCCGGAGCCCGACGAGGAAGATTTCTTTTGAGATCGATCGCGTGCTTTCTGGTTTGATCGCTTCGACACGCTCGAACTCGCGCTTGATCGCGTTGCGAAGCTGGCCGAACTCGCCACTCTGAAAGAACTTGCAAACAAAAGTTCCACCCGGACGAAGATAACGTTTTGCCGTTTCAAGCGCGAGTTCGCAAAGTTCCAGCGAGCGAGCTTGATCGGCGGATTTGATGCCGGTGGTTTTTGCCATCATATCCGACATCACGATATCAAACGGTGCATCAAAGCCGTGTTCCTTAAATGTCTCGATGAGGCTGAGATCGCGAAGATCTGCTTCAATGAATACCGCGTTTGGTAGACTCACGGTCACCGGCGATAGGTCAACGCCGATTAAGCGTCCAGATGAACCAATTTTTTGCGACGCAAATTGCGACCATGAACCCGGCGAAGCACCCAGATCCAAAACGGTTTGCCCCGACTTAAAGACCTTGAATTTCTGATCGATCTCTTGAAGCTTGTAAACGCTCCGCGCGGCAAAGCCCTCTTGCTTGGCCTTTTTAAAGAACCGATCTTGCGGATTGTATCCGGATTTTTGACTCATAGGCGGCCATATTGAAGGACGCCTACAAAAGGAAGCAAGCGGAAATCTTGGAGATGTAATTAAGCGACTGAATCAGGCAACCATCTGTCTCGCGGCGGCCTGGCAAGCCACCTTACATACGGACTGGCGATCTTGGTCGTAAACGCAAACGCATTCACCCTCAACGCACATCGCACGACCCAGTGCGAACGCGGCGCCCTGAGAGGCGTTTAATTCCCGCACGAGTTCCTGAGCCCATTCGGACTGAGCAGTTCCTTTTTCGAATTTCAGAAGAGACACGTGACTTTTAAATCCGCCCTGAAACTTCTGCGTCTCGAGCGACTGCTCAACGATTCCGACTGCGGTTTCAAAATCGCCGCGGGTTTCGAGCGAGAGAACAAGATAATCATAAGGAGTCGTGTGCCCCTCAAGGATTTCGAACTGACGTGCGCGGCAGGTGAATCCCTCGTTCGCGATCTCGCAGGCGACCTCTTCCACATCTCGAACCGATGCGGAACCCCGCGCGTAGGCAATCGACACATGAAGACCCGCCGACTGTTCGCAACGAACGCCTTCACACTCGATCGAGTCCGCGAGGCTTTTGCAAAACTTGCCCAGAGACTCAGCCTTCACCTCGATCGAGATGTAAGGGTTGGAAACTATGGGCTGGCTAGCGATGGCATTCATTCCTGTCAACTCCCCTTCTCAACTTGGCCTTTCGGGCCGGAGAAGAATGTCGAGGACTATTCATAGCACCCTTCGAATTTGTGATGGTCCTTAAACAGCCCACTTTGGCCGCAGTAAATTCAAAACTCGCCCTTTATGGACGCGTTTAGGCTCCTGCGATTTCAGATTGCAAATAATGCGCTCCTGCGAGTTTTGCGGGGCTTTCAGACCCATGGTTTTTTTTATGAGTTCGGCCTCCTTCGTCATGTTTTGGAACAGTCTAGCTTGATCCGGTTTCGCCAAACTATGGGTGCCTTGACACTTTCAAGTCGCGACTCAGATTTTGGATATGGAAACAACACTCTTTAATAAACCGCTACCAGTCCTGGCACTTCGCAACTTGGTTCTCTTTCCGGGCATGACGGTTCCGATTCGGGTCGGTCGCGCGCAGAGCATTGCGGCGATTCGTTCAATCCGATCTGAAGTCGGCGATCGTGAGCCGGGTGGACAACTGATCGCGGTCCTTCAGAAACCTCTCGATCAGAAAGAGCACATCGCACCCGATGAGCTTCATAGGGTCGGAGTTCTCTGCCAAATCGAACGCGTTCGCGGAAACGAAAAAGACGGCTTCCAACTGATCGTGCGCGGTATCGAGCGCGTCAACGTCGCCAATGTCTTTGAATCCATGGGCACGCTTCGGGCTACGCCCGAACCGCTCCGCGAAGACATCGATGCGGATCCCGCGACGATCAAGGCTCTTCTTGAGAGCGTGAAGTCGCTTGCAAAACAAATTCTTGAATTCCTCCCGTCGGGCTCCGATCAAATGGTCACGCTCGTCGACGGAATCACCGACCTCGATTTCCTGATCAATATCGCGGCCGCGAATATCGAAATCGCGATCGAACAAAAACAAGAGCTTCTCGAGATGCCTTCGCTCAAGGGTCGCGCATTGAAGCTCCTCGATTTCATGCAGCATGTGAGAGATGAGCTGCAAGTTCGCACCGAGATCCGCGATAAGATGACATCGAAGCTCGGCAAAAACCAACGCGACGCCATCCTGCGCGAACAAATGCGCGCGATTCAGGAAGAGCTCGGCGACGGTTCCGACGCAGGTCCCGGAAAATCTCCGGAAGATATGCGTAAGAGAATCGAAGAGAGCGGCATGCCTGATAACGTGAAGAAGATGGCAATCGATGAGTTGCGCAGGCTGGAAAGCCTCGGCAACCAATCGCCGGAAACTCACGTCATCCGCAACTATCTCGATCTCTTGCTCGCGATGCCGTGGATGCCTGATCCCGAAGCCGAAATCGATCTTAAGAACTCGCGAGAGGTCTTGGATGCGGATCACTACGGCCTCGATAAAATCAAAAAACGTCTCATCGAGCACCTCGCAACGATGAAGTTGAAAGAAGGTGGAAGAGGTTTAATCCTTCTCTTCAACGGACCTCCCGGAGTCGGAAAGACTTCGCTCGGGCAGTCGATCGCGAGAGCCCTGGGACGCAAGTTCGTTCGCGTCTCGCTCGGTGGCGTGCGCGATGACGCCGAAGTGCGCGGTCACCGGCGTACGTACGTCGGCGCCATGCCTGGAAGAATCATTCAAGGCATCAAGCGCGCGGGCTCCATGAACCCGGTCTTCTTGCTCGACGAAATCGACAAGCTCGGCCGCGGCTTCCAAGGTGATCCCGCCGCCGCATTACTTGAGGT
>SXGU01439829.1_pt1 | contig 10403 bp, 11 predicted proteins | sample 3174531 | NCBI WGS metagenome assembly SXGU01 (sample SAMN11356863, study PRJNA531348) | freshwater metagenome | isolation source: freshwater sample F1-140 | place: China: Fuxian Lake, Yuxi | collected 2017-12-25 | reverse complement strand
CCGTTGCGGCGCCGAAGAAATCCGCGCAGACCAGCGCGACGCGGTTGTCGGCGGACAACCCGGCCGTGTCCGGAAGCAGATCGCGCTGATGCCAATCGATCACCGCATCGCAGTTTTCGATGACGGTCACAGTCCGAACCCGATTGCAGCTCAGCGCTTCCTGTGCCGTATAGCCAAGGCCCAGGCCCCCGATGATCACATCCAGGTCCGTTCACGGTGCGCGGGCCAATCCAAGGCGGGCCAGTTCCCTCTCGGCGACGGTGAACAGGCTTGACATCAGATGATCGTCATCGAGTTTGACCTCGTAGACATCGGCCGACACCGTCACATCGAAGCGACGTCGCAGACTCATCACGCCCATCGGCGTCTGCTGCCAGCCCAACTCTTCGAACCGCGCGCTCACCGTAGCGACACTAGCGCTGTTTCGAGTTAACTCGGTACGGCCAGCGTCGCATCGACTGCCGCAGGGTCCCCGGCGTACCCGCCGGCCCGGATGGTGACGTCCGTGGCGGCAAGCGTGAATCCGTCACCGGCCCAGCGTTGGATGGGACGAACCGAGCAATCGACGACGACCCGGGCGGTGGTTCCCGCATCAAGAGCGACCGTCTGAAAGCCCACGAGGTGGTGCACGTCGCGCCCGGTGTCGGCCGATTGCACGGCGTAGATCTGGATGACGTGGCGGCCGAGGCGAGCCCCGGTGTTGGCGACGGTGACCGCGACCCTGAACTGATCGCCGTCGAGTGGTTCGACTACTTCCAGGTCCGCCATGGTGAAGGTGGTGTAGCCCAAACCGAACCCGAACGGATAGGCGGCGGCCACACCGTCACGGTCAAGTTTGCGTTGCCCCCACCACCGGCCGTAGCTGACGGTGGCGGCGTCCCAATCCACCTGGGGCAGGTCACTTTGCCGGTGGGGGATGGCGACGGGTAGCCGCCCGCTCGGTTCGGCATCCCCGAGCAGAACGTCGGCGAGCGCATGGCCGCCCTCCATGCCCGGGTACCAGGCCATCAACACCGCAGCGACGTGGCTGTCCCAAGGGTCGAGCACGATCGTCCCCCCGCCGATCACCACCACCACGGTCCGGTTATTGACCGCCGCCACCGCCTCGATCAGCGCGATGTCCTCGCTGCGCAGTCGAAGATCGCGGCGGTCACCGCCGAACTTTTTGAGCTTAGCCACCTGGGCTGCCACCCGGACCATCACGGCGGCGAACGGCCGGAATCGGGCGATACCCCCGAGCAATTGTGTCGACGCGGTGTCCACGCCGATCATCGACTCGCCCTCGTCCTGCGAAGATAGTCCCACCACGACGATGGCGGCGTCAGCGCCGCGTGCCGCCGCCGCGGCCGCCGTGGGGTCGGTGCCGCCGACATGAATCAGCCTGGGCCCCAACCGATCTCGCAGGCCATCGAGGATGGTTGTCGCATGTGGTGGGCTGACCTTTGAGGAGCCGACATCGCCCTGGTTGGCTCGGTCGGCGAGCGGACCGAGCAGCGCGACCCGCGACAGCGACGCTTCCGCCAGGGGCAGCGCCGACCTGCCGTCGCCGCACTGGTTGCGCAACACCACCGTGCCGCGGCACGCCGCTTCCCGGGCCAGGCTGCGGTGCGCCGCCGAGGCGACCACGTCGGCGGGCGGAATCGGGCGGGCACGCAGCGCAAGTCGGATCTGGGCCGATAGTTGGCGGTGTGCGGCGCGTTCGACGTCGGCGCGCTGGAGGGTGCCTGCTGCCAGCGCAGCGGGCAGGGCGGCCGCCCGCTGTTGACGGAACGGCATCTCCAAATCCTGCCCGGCGGCCACCGATCCGACCGGGTCGCGAAGTCCCCAGATGAAATCAGTGAGCACGAATCCGGCGAAGCGCCACTGGGTACGCAGAATGTCGGTGAGCAGGTGCCGGTTCTGCCCCGCCCAGGTTCCGTTCACCGAGTTGTAGGAACTCATCACGCAATCCACGCCGGCCTCCACGACGGTCCGGAAGTGCGGCAGGTAGACCTCGTGCAACACATCCTCGGTGACGCGGATGTCGACGCGGAAGCGTGCCTCCTCCATCGAGTTGAGTGCGAAGTGCTTCACGCAGGACATCACCCACGGGTTGGCGCCTGCGACTGCCGCGGCCCCCATCGCTCCCAGCAGCACCGGATCCTCGCCGTAGGACTCCTGCGCTCGTCCCCATCCGGGTGAGTAGGCGAGGTTGATGCAGATGCCGGCCCACAGGTTGGCGCCCTGGGCGCGAGCCTCGGTTCCGATGACGTCGGCGACGGCTCTCTCGAGGTCGGTGTCCCAGGTTGCGGCCCGGGCGATGGCCACCGGAAACGCGGTCGAGGCGCCGAGTGCCACTCCGCGTGGGCCGTCGGTGAACCTGATGCCGGGAATGCCGAGTCGGTCGATACGGCCGCCCTCGAACGGCACCCGGTTGTACCGCTGCGACATCTCCCGCACACCCCGAAGGATTGTCAGATCACCGTCGAGCAGCCACAGCAACTCCCGCTCGGTCAACTGGCCGATCAGCGCGGCGACGGCGGCATCGAGGTTCTGCTCGCCCCGCTCAACCGCGCCCACCGCAGCGACGAAGGCCGAGTCCGCCCGACTGGGTGGATCGGCGGGGTCCATCAGCGATCCGCGAATCCGGTGCCTACGCCGGAGGCAGGGCGGAACGCGCGCGCCGGGCGGCGATGAAGGAGCGCACTCCGACGCCGAGGTAGACCACCGACAGGATCGCGGTGGCGGCCTGGGCGAAAACGGCACCGGGGCGCGCCGCGGTGCCATCGAATGCCGCGGGCAGTTGCACAATCGATCGCGCGGTACCCAGCAGGGCCAGCAGTCCGACCAGCAGCGCGGCGTGCATGACGTGCATGCGCAGGTTCTCTTTGCCGCCGAGCAGGCCCAACACCAGGAGGACGACGCCGATGATGGCCGGTATCAGGGCGGTTTTGTGGACGGCGCCGGTCAGGAAGAAGCCCCCGACGCCGAGCGCGATGTAGATGAGCGAGAAGATGACGGTGATTCGCGGCATGAAGGCAGTGTAGCCAGATGCAGTCCGGACATTGGCTCCCGGCGAGCCTCGGCAGACTTCCCCGCCACAGCGATCAGCCGCGTCGCCGGCAGGGGATTCGGCGATACTGACCAGATGGAACTGGAGGTCATCGGATTCGACCTGGCGTCATGCCTGATTGCAGAGACGCACGGGGTCAACAGAATTGAACTCTGCGCGAACCCCCACGAGGGCGGGACTACCCCGTCCTACGGGATGATCGCCACGGCACGGAAGAACACCTCCGTTGAGCTGTTCCCGATCATCCGGCCCAGGGGCGGCGACTTCTTTTTCACTCAACTGGAGTTCCACTCCATGATTGCCGATATCGAGCAGTGCGGCCAGTTGGGTTGCGACGGCGTGGTGATCGGAATGCTCAACCGCGACGGTGGCGTCGATACCGAGCGGTGCGCTGATCTGATTGAGCGAGCGGGGGCGATGCAGGTCACTTTCCATCGGGCGTTCGACCGGGTGGAGGATCCGATGACAGCGCTGGAGCAGATCATCGACCTGGGGTGTAGGAGAATCCTCACCAGCGGTCAGCGTCCGAATGTCGAATCGGGCAAGGAAAACCTCAGGACGCTGGTGCAAGCAGCCGGTAACCGCATCACGATCATGCCGGGTTCGGGCGTCCGGAGCAGCAACGTGCTCGAGTTGGCAAAGTTCACCGGCGCCAAGGAGTTTCACAGTTCAGCCCGATCGTCCCGCCCATCAGCAATGCGGTACATCAACCCCGCCATGGATGAGGACCTCGCGTCGATCAGTATCGACGCCGAGGAGGTCTCCGAGCTGCGACGACTCCTCGATGCGTACGAACAGGCTCAACTGCCGTAGAGATGCAGGACGCGGGCGGCGGTGGTGGCGATGTCGCCGCTGAGCGTCACCACCGGCGGACCGCCGCGCTGATGGATCACGTTCGCCAGCACGATCACGTAGCTGTCTGACGCCGGGTCGATCCACAGTGTCACGCCGGTGAAGCCGCCCTGGCCGAAACTGCCGACCGGAAAAATCAGGCCGCGCGGCCGGGACAGCGCCGTGTCGATATCCCAACCGAAGCCCCGGAGATCCTGTCCCGGTATCGCCGGATAGTTCACCGCAAGTAGCGGATCGGTGTTCGCGGTGCGGATCGATTCCCGCACTGCAGTGTTCGCCGCGTCGAGTTGCCCGCTGTGATGTCCGGGTTGCTGGGGGGTCGTCATCAATTCCACGCTCGCCTGCGTCAGCGGAAACTCGCTCGGCCGGCCAGCCAGCCGATCAAGCAGAGCCTGGGCGAACAGGCCGAGATCGCGCACCGTCGAGAACACCCCGGCACTGCCGGCCACCCCTCCCATCCGGCGTGCCGTCGGGTCGTGCACGGTGCCGCGCAGAGGCCGGCCGATGTTCGGATTGATGCCCGGAGTGTCCTCGTCGCGTGCCGTCGGAGCGACGCGAGCCAGCACATCGGTGCTCCAGGTGCCGGCGGGACAGTCGACGGATCGCGGTGGGCGCGGATCGAAAGCGAGTGCGGTGCCGCTGATCCGGTATGGACCACACGCGTTGGCTGCCGGCAGATAGCGGGTGTCTGTCATATCGAGTGGTTCGAAGATGTTGCCTCGGGCGTAGACGTCTTCGGGTTCGCCGGTGATCTTCTCGATCATGGCGCCGAGGAGAATGAACCCGATGTCGGAGTAGTGGAAGAGTTGTCCGGGAGCGAAATCCAATCGTGCGTTGAGTGCCCGGCGGATTCCTTCCGCTTTGTCGGCCTGCTGCAGTCCCCACGGGCCGTCCAGGCTCAGATCGCCGGCAAGGCCCGAGGTGTGCGTCAGCAGCATGCGCAGCGTCACTTGGGCCCGTCGCGGGTCGTCGGCCGGGTTGAACTCGGGCAGGTAGGTCTGCAGGGGCTCGTCGATCGCCACCTTGCCCCGTTCGGCGAGTTGGAGAACGGCCGTCGCCGTAGCAAGACTCTTCGTCAGTGACGCCAGGTCGAAGATCGTGTCCTCGGTCATCGGCTCGGCGGGAGTGGCGGCACCGTCCAGTCCCGGTTCACCGGGGAGCTTGCGTGATCCGAACGCTTGTCGGAAGACGACCTTGCCGCCGTGGCCGATCTGGACGACCGCACCGGGCATGCGGGGAGCAGCAATCGCGGCAGCGACGAGTTGGACGACGGGTGTGAAGTCGCCCGCGGGACCCACGGGCGGTGTGATCGGCGGAGCCGGCGTGGTCGCTGCCGGGGTGCTGGTTTCCGGGCGTGGTGCTTGCTCGGTGAAACTGCACGCGGGCGCCAGCGCAAGACTGAGCACGACGATCGCTGCGGTGCGGGCCCGCGCGATCGGCGATCGCGACGTTGTCACCAGACGACGGTAGCCGAGTCACCCCTTGTCCCGGGCACGCCAACTGCGATACCCGCGGTGCGCGGCGAACGCGCCGATGATCGCGGTCAGACACCAGACGACAATGGCCGCGTAGGCCACTGGCGAGTTGAGGTCGGAGATCGACGCTCCCAGCGCGGTGTAGACGAACGCCCGCGGCGCCGATCCGATAGCAGCCCCGATTGCCATCTGCCACAACGGCACTCCGAACGCACCGAAGGTGTAGGACGCGAGCGCATCGGAGACCCCGGGAATGAAACGCTGCCCGACGACCGCCCACAGGCCGCGCCGCTGAATCTGGCTATCGATGCGCTCTGCCCACTGCGCCCCGATCAGCGCCCGAGCGCTGTCGCGGCCCGCGTGTCTGCCGATCAGGGCGGCGATCGTCGCCGTGAGCACCGTCGAACCCAGAGTGACAAACGTCCCGAGTACTGGCCCGAACAGAAACCCGCTGCCGGCCGCCAGCAGGGGGCCGGGCACGAAGATCGCGGCCAGTATCGCCGAGATCGGCATGTACACCAACGGGGCGGCGGGCCCGAACCGGGCGATCGTGGCGCGAACCTCTTCGACGTCGACGATTCGCCGGACCGCGACCAGATAGAACAGGACGAGGAGAAACGCAGCGAATAGCGCCAGTCGCACAATATGTGTCCGCCGGCTGCCGGTCGCAGTGTCCTCGCCGGACGTGCTGGTCACGCCGCCGATTCTACGGCCCAGACATGGGGTTCGCCGGTGCCGAACGGGTGCGGCAGATGTATGACATGGCCTCCCGGATCTACCCGGACGGCACTCCTCAGACCAAGCACCTCGCCGGCAACGTACCGATTCGCGTCGACGAGACGGCGGGCACCGCGGCGGGCAAGGCCTACTACTGCGTGACCCAGGCCACCCCGGAGTTCCCCTTGCAATCGTCACGAATTGGCCCTACACCAGGGACCCTCGAGTCGGCATCGTGTGATGCGGAGCATCGCGGGGTGTAGTTTCCGCTTCATGTTGGAAGCCGCACTCTTCGGTGCCCTCGCCCAATCGGCTCTCGTCGTCGGGGCCGTGCTGGTGTGGCGGTTCCCATCACTCAAGCGCCCAGCAATCGTCGGTGGCCTGATGGCTTTCGGCGCAGGCGCAGTCATCTCGGCTGTCACCGTCGATCTCGTTGCTGTCTCCTACAACGAGGCCGGAGCAGGCCCAACTGCCCTGGGTATCGGCATCGGCTGTTTCATCTACTTCGGCATTATCGCTCTGCTTGAGCGCAGGGGTGACATAGAGCATGCGGCCGAGGCGCTCGAAGCCACCGAAGTCGCACCAAGCCCCGCGGGGCACGGCGAAGTAGTGCACGGTGCCTCCAACAAAGAGGCCAGAAACCTCACTATCGGCATGGTCATCGACGGCGTTCCTGAGTCCGTCGCGGTTGGCTTGACCCTGCATACGGCGACTTTGGGCGTCTCTGCCGCGCTGGTCGGCTCCATCTTCATCTCGGCTATCCCCGAGGCAATCGGCATCGCTGCTGCACTACTTGCTGGCGGTCTCGCCATGGGCAAGATCCTGCTGAGGTTCGCCTCAATCGTCGTCATCGGAGCGGTCTTCGCGGCCGCTGGCTACACCCTGCTGGACGGGTCATCAGACGCGATGCAGGCGATAATCCAGTCCATCGCGGCGGGCGCGCTCCTCGTGGTCGTCATCAACGAGATGATCCCGATCGCGGTGCGCAACGTGAAGAACTGGGCCGGAGTTATCGGCGCCGCGGGCTTCGTGTTCTCTGCCGGACTCACCTGGTTTGCGGGGGGCTAGGCCGAGAGGTTCTGCGCCCAACTCACCAATCGCGGCGTCGCGGGGTTAGCGGAAGCGGACATCCAATGTCGCCAAACCGAAGATCTTCTTGCCCTCGGATTTCGCCGCGACGAGTACAACGCCGGTCCGGGTCTCCGGGTCCAGCGACTTGATCTTGCCGCTGAATTCGATGTCGGTTCCTTCGTTGGCGGGGACGACGGCGGGTGCTGACAGCCGCACCGCATAGCGGGTGACTGCGCCCGGATCCCCGGTCCACGCCGAGACGAATCCGGCGCCCAACCCCATGGTGAGCATGCCGTGGGCGATGACATCGGGTAGTCCGGCCAGCTTGGCGATGCTCTCGTCCCAGTGGATCGGATTGGCATCGCCGGCCACGCCGGAATAATTGACCAGATCGCCGCGGGACAGCCGGGTGTGGCGCACGCCCAATTCGTCGCCGACCTTAAGTTCATCGAAGTCCGCCGTACCGGGGGTTCGCGACGAGTCATCGGCAATCCGGATCTGGCCCTCGGGGCGCACTGTTTTGGTGTACTCACCCTCGCCGACGGCCATGATGTCCATGTCGTGCATCATCATCTTCTGCACGGCCGCCTTGACCGCCGGGTTGATGTCCTCGGAGGTGACGCCGACGACGGTGGTGTGCAACGTGTGCACGCGATCCCCAGCCGCATCGGTGAAGGTGTTCGTCACGGTGATCAGGTCCCTGCCGGCGATCCGGCGCACCGCGGTGAGTTCGACATCGATATGTAGTTCGTCACCGGCCACGATGGGGCGGTGCTGCTCGAAGACCTCCTCGGTCTGCACATAGGTGTCATAGCCGACGACGACGGACTCAAACATCAGGCGGTTGCACGACATCCCCGGAGTCGAGGTGAACGTCAGCGGCGCCACCAGTTCCGAATAGCCCAGCGTCGACGCGGCATCGACATCCCAGTGCGCCGGGTGATAGTCCTGCACGGCCCGGGCGTACTCGCGGACCTTCTCGCGGCCGACCAGGTAGGTGCCGTCCATCTGGTAGTGGTGGCCGACCCGGGATTCGAGATCCGGCGTCTCTGATGCTGCGGTCATGAATTTCGCCCAACTGTCTGTCGGCCTGTTCGCGCAAGCCGAATCTCGTCACCCTAGCCGCGCTACTGCTCCAACTGGACGACCGTGCGCGATTGAAGATTCGGGGCGATCATTTCCGCGAGAATCCGCTGATGTTCCGGGTGATCGCGATAGGCGATGAAGGACGCGCGGTCGTCGAAGGTGCCGACCACCGCGAAGTCATAGGCCCCCGACGTGAGGCCGACGTCCGACCCGCACAGATAGCTGCGCACACCATCGAAACGTGCGACCAGACCGCGAAGTGCATCGGCGATCCCGCGGTCGTCGTAGTCTTCGTCGCGCCACTTGAAAGTCACTACGTGAGTGAAAGCCATGGGTTCCACTGTAGAGACCATGGGTATCTGTGGGTCGGCTCCACGGGTGCAACGATAGAGCGATGACCGCAACGCTGGTCGCCAAGAACCTGGCGGGCGGATTCGCCCACCGCACCCTGTTCGAGGGCCTGGACCTGACCGTCGCGCCGGGCGACGTCGTCGGTGTTGTCGGTGTCAATGGTGCCGGCAAAAGCACACTGCTGCGGATCCTGGCCGGCGATGTCGAGCCACTCGATGGCACCGTCAGCCTCGCACCGGCCGATGCGTTCGTCGGGTGGCTTCCCCAAGAGCATCAGCGGGTACCCGGTGAGACCGTAGCGAGCTACATCGCGCGGCGCACCGGTTGCGCTGCGGCGACGATCGCGATGGATTCCGCCGCCGCGGCATTGTCGGACTCGGCTCCGGCAGGCGTGGATCCGTCGGACTCGGCTCCGGCAGGCGTGGATCCGGCGGAGGCCTACTCCGCGGCGCTGGATCACTGGCTCGCCACCGGCGCGGCGGATCTCGACGAGCGACTGCCCGCAGTCCTGGCCGATCTCGGACTCGACCACGACGTGGTGGCGCCTCAGTCGACTCTGATGACCGCATTGTCGGGCGGGCAGGCGGCGCGGGTCGGATTGGCGGCCCTGATGTTGTCGAGGTTCGACATCGTCCTGCTCGATGAGCCGACCAATGATCTGGATCTTGACGGCCTGGCCCGACTGGAGGACTTCGTGCGTGATTTGCGCGGCGGGGTGGTGCTGGTCAGTCACGACCGGGAGTTCCTCGCCCGCAGCGTCACTCGCGTTCTGGAGCTTGATCTAGCGCAAAACACCACCACCGTCTTCGGCGGCGGATACGACAGTTATCTGGAAGAACGTGAGGTCGCCCGCCGGCACCGCCGGGATGAGTACGACGAGTTCGCCGATAAGAAGGCCGATCTGGTGGCGCGCGCACGAACTCAGCGGGAGTGGTCGAGTCAGGGCGTTCGCAACGCGATGCGCAAGGCACCGGACAACGACAAGATCCGGCGGCGCGCGGCGACGGAGTCCAGCGAGAAGCAGGCGCAGAAGGTGCGACAGATGGAGAGCCGGATCGCCCGCCTCGCCGAGGTTGCCGAACCGCGCAAGGAGTGGACACTGGAGTTCACCATCGGCTCGGCGCCCCGGTCGAGTTCGGTGGTGGCCACCCTCGACAATGCCGTTGTGCGACAGGGGGATTTCGTCCTGGGCCCGGTGTCGCTGCAGGTCGATGCCGGCGAGCGGATCGGTATCACCGGACCCAACGGCGCCGGAAAGTCGACGCTGCTGAAGCTGCTCCTTGGTCGCCAACAGCCAGATGAGGGCCGGGCGAGTCTGGGCGCCAGTGTTGCCATCGGCGAGATCGACCAGGCCCGTGCCGACTTCTCCGGTCCCGGGCGACTCGTCGACCGCTTCGAGCAGTGGGTGCCGTCCTGGTCGACCGCCGATGTGCGCACCCTGCTCGCCAAATTCGGGCTGCGCGCCGACCATGTCGAACGTGCCGTTGACGAACTCTCACCCGGTGAGCGCACCCGCGCCGGCCTTGCGCTGCTGCAGGCCCGCGGTACCAACGTGCTCGTGCTCGATGAGCCGACAAACCATCTTGATCTCGCCGCCATCGAACAGCTCGAACACGCGCTGGAGAGCTATGACGGTGCGCTGCTGCTGGTGACACACGACCGCCGGATGCTGCAGAACGTCCGGTTGGACCGGTCCTGGTCGGTGCTCGATGGTCGGGTTGTCGAGGTGTAACTCGCCGCCGCGACACCGACCGCAGAAAACGGAAACTGACTACCTCAGGGCAGCGTCGTGCCGGTCT
>SXGU01079992.1_pt1 | contig 10403 bp, 8 predicted proteins | sample 3174531 | NCBI WGS metagenome assembly SXGU01 (sample SAMN11356863, study PRJNA531348) | freshwater metagenome | isolation source: freshwater sample F1-140 | place: China: Fuxian Lake, Yuxi | collected 2017-12-25 | reverse complement strand
TACTCATTGGTCGGTCTCCTGTTTGAGAAGTTTAAGTTAGTTCTGAAAAACCAATTTTAAACCAAACTCATTCTGGAGACTGGCCGCCTTATCAATTTACCGTTCAAAAAACCAGTGCGAGCACAAGAACAAAAACGGTACCCGCTGTCCGGAACGCAGGAACCTCCAGTGGGACCACATCCGACCCTTTGCCTTAGGCGGAGATCGATCCGCAAGCAACATCCGACTCCTCTGCGCCTCCCATAACCAGCGCCGGAGTATCAAAACCTTCGGTCCCTCCAATGCTGAACTAACCGCAGGAAAGGCTAGTTGAACTGAGTACTGATGGTCGAGGTGCCGTCCTGGCGCTTGCTCAGCACGAGGTTCACGGGGAGGGAGTTAGTGAGGGGTTTGATGTGGGAGATGATGCCGACCATGAGGCCGCGGGTCTGGATCTGCTGGAGCATATCCAGGACGTCCTCCAGGGAGTCCTGGTCGAGAGTGCCGAAGCCTTCGTCGATGAAGAGGGAGTCGATCTCCGCCTGGCCGCGGGTCAGCTCGGCCAGGCCCAGGGCCATGGCCAGGGAGACCATGAAGGTCTCACCGCCGGAGAGGGTGGAGACCTTTCGCATCCCGCCCTCGCGGTACTTGTCGAGGATGTAGAACTCCGGCGTCATCCTCATCTTCTTGGACTGGTGGATGATTTCGTAGCGGCCCTGGCAGAGCTTCTGGAGCTCGTCGTTGGTTTGTTCGATGAGGTTTTCTTCCACCAGCGAGAGCACGAAGGTGCGCAGCTCGTCCTTGCCGAGGACTTCGAAGAGGCGCTCCTTCCGGGAGAGCTTCTCCGTGACGTCCTTGATCCGGATCTCGAGCAGGGCGATCTTGTCCTGCCGCTTCTCCCAGTCCTCGAGGCGGGCCCGCACGGAGGCGAGGGCCTCCCGCTTCTGGGCCACACTTTCCTTCACGGTAGCTTTTTCCTGGGAGAGGAAGTCCCGGAGGGGGATGAAGAGTTCCCGGGGAGACGCGAGGGTGAGGTCCAGGGACCGGAGCTTCTGGTAGACGGGGTCGGTGAGCTCCGGGGGCGGGAGCTCGCGGACGCGGAGGAGTTCTTCGGAGAACAGGAGCTCGAAGTCGCGGAGGAGGTCGCCGAGGTTGTGGAGCCGGCCCTGGTAGTCCTTCAGGACGAGTTCCCGGGCCTTGAGCTCCTGCTCGCGGCGAGCGGTTTCTTCGGCGAGGGCCTTCACGGCCTGGCCTAGCCGGTTGATGAGGTCGGAGGCCTTCTCTCCACCGAGGCCCTGGGCGAGGGTGGTCTTGAGGCCCGTGATTCGATCGGAGACGGCGCGGGCATCCGTCGAAACGCGCTCCAGGTCCAGCGAGAGGGTCTTCCGCTGCTCCTCGAGGCTTCCGATCTCCTGGCGGAGCCTGGAGAGCTGGTTCTCGAGTTCGAGGTAGGGACCCAGGAGACGCAGCTCGGCCTTGAGGAGCTTCACGGTTTCCGGTTCCGGGCCCTTCGGGAGAAGGGCCGGGAGCTTCCGCACCAGGGCCGAGAGCTCCGCCGCCTTCTCCGCTTGCCGCAGCTCCAGGGCCTTCAGGTCCTGCTTGAGTTTCTGGAAGTGCTCCCGGGACTTGGTGAGGTCCCGGGTGAGGCGATCCTGGTCGCCCTTCAGGGCCTTCGCCTCCCAGCTTTGCTTCCTCGCGGCCGCGAGGTCCTCCTCGGCCTTCTCCACAGACGCGACGGGGAGTGCGAGGAGGGGTGCGAGGGCCTCGAGCTCGGCTTCCCTGGCCCTGCGATTTTCCTCAAGGGCCCGCTGCTGCTCGAGGAGAGACTTCTCTTCCTGCTCGAGCTTGATCGAGAGCCGCAGGCACTCTTCGAAGCGAGCGCGGACCTTCGGGAGGTCGGTCTTCGATGCCTGTGCGAGGAGGTCCGTCCAGAGGGCCGGGGCCACCTCCGACCGGCAGACGGGGCAGCTCTTCGCCCTGGTCTTCACACTGTGGGCCAGGCAGATCTCGCTGGCCTCCAGGACCTGCTGGAGCTTGAGGGTCGTCTCGAGGGGACCGCTTTCGTCGGCGAGCTTCACCTTCTCCTTCCGGATGGACTCTTGCCGGCCCTGGAGCTTCATGAGGTCCGCCGCGGCCTCACCCAGGAATTTCATCCCCTCCTGGGTCTTGATCAGGGCCCGCTGCCGCTTCTCCTGCGCTTCCTGCAGCCCTTTCTTATCTCTGGCGAGCCGCTCTTCCTCCGCCTCGGTGTTCGCGGGGAGCGCCCGGAGCCTCTCCTCGACCACACCCAGTTGTCTTCGGAGGTCAAGGCCCGTGGCCTCGACGTCCCTGAGCAGGGTCGTCTTCCCCTTGAGCTCTTCCAGCAGAACGTCGTTCTCGCTCAAGAGCTCGAAGAGGCGATCGAGGGCATCCCGCTCCCGCAGGAGCTCGGGAACGGGGGAGGTGAATTTCTTCCCGTGGGCCTCGAACTTTTCCTCCGAAGCCATGAGCTCCCCCTGGAGCCCTTCGAGCTTCTTCGAGAGACCCTGGATCCGTGCTTCCGTCTTCCCCTGCGACTCCTGCAGGGAGGCGAGGTTCGTGAGCCCGTGCCCGAGCGCCTCTTCGGTTCTTAGCAGTTCCTGGAGCCGCGGTCGCTCCGCCTCCTGCGTTTCCACCGCGGCCTTGTACCTGCCGGCGGTCTCGTCCCGCAGCAGGGACAGGGTGTTCAGCTTCTGGGTCTCCTCGCCCATATCTTTCCTGAGAGCGAGGATCTTCTGTTTCGTCTCGTTCCACTTCTGGTGGGAGGTCGTGAGCTCTCCGAAACGGGCGTCGAGGTCCTCGAGCATCTTCAACGTCCCTTCCTTCTCCCGAAGCTCCTGCTCGAACTGGGCCTTCTGCTCCCGCAGGAGCTCTCCGGAGTGCCCGTCTCCCCGGAGGGCGGAGAGCTGGACCTCGAAGTCACTGCGCTCCCGGCTCAAGATGTCGAGCTCGAGCTTCAGGGCCCGGCCCATGCTCTCGAGGAGCTCGCCCGGGTAGAGCTTCTCCAGGATGTCCTTGCGTTCGGTGAAGGAGCTCGTGAGGAACTTCGCGAACTCTCCCTGGTTCAGGATGATGCACTTGCAGAACTGGTCGAAGTCCAGGTTCAAGAGCTCGGCGGTCCCCACCGTGGAAACGGTCTTGGGAGCGGAGAACTCCGGCTTCTCGATGGTGTAGAGGAGGCGGCTCGCGGTCTGCTTGGAGTAGAATTCCCCGTTGGGCTTGCGCACCTTGGCCCTCCATTCGGCGAGGTACGACTTCCCCTTGACGTTGAAGATCAGGTCGATGGCCGCGTCCCGCTCTCCGATGGTGACGACGTCGATCTGTTCCACGTTCCGCTTGTAGATCTGGCCGTAGAGGGCCAGGCCAATGGCGTTGAGCAGGGAGGACTTCCCCGCGCCGGTCTCTCCGGTGATGGCGAAGAGCGGGCTCTGGGTGCCGATGGCCTCGAAGTCGACCTCGTGTTCTCCCTTAAGCGAGGCGATGTTCCGGAGCCTAAGCTTGAGGAGCCGCATGCTTCACCTTCTCCAGGAGCTCCCGGAAGTCCTGCTTGAGCTCGGCCGGGAGAGCTTCCTCGTCCGGGTACTTGGCGGCGTAGAACTCCTCGAAGAGTTCGACCGGGGAGAGCTCGAAGAGCTTCTCGTGCCGCCGGGGAGTCTTCTCCCCGGTCACGTAGATCGGCAGGAAGGAGAGGAGCTCCAGCCCTCGCTCGGAGAGGATTTCCTTGATCTGGTCGACGAGACCCACCCGCGGAGCGGAGAGGGTGATCTGGACCTCCACCACGGGAGGGAGCGGGGACGCCGGCGCCAGGGCCTCGAGCTTCTTCACAAAATTAGATTCATCGGCTTTCACGCACACAAGCTCTCGGAACACGGGGATGGGAAGGGGCCGGCTCGTGACTTCGCCGTCCGTCTGCTCGATTATGACCAGAGATTTCCGGAGCGTCTCCGAGAAGCGCATGGGTATGGGCGAGCCCGAGTAGTAGGAGCGCGGGCCGATCTTCTGGGGCTTGTGGATGTGGCCCAAGGCCACGTAGTCGAACTGTTCGATGAGCTCGTGGGGGATGGAGTCGACCCCACTCAGAGAAACGACCTGCTCCGATCCGGAGGCCTCGTAGATGCCGGCGAGGTGGTGGAGGAGCAGGAGCTGGGCGCAGGTCTTGTCGCGCTTGAGGTACTTGTTGAGCGCCTCGAGGATGTCTCCCTGGCTCTGGGGCAGGAGTTCGTAGGACCGGAAGAACGGGACGGCGCAGAGCTCGAGCTTCTCGGCCCCGATCTCAAGCGTGGTCCAGTGGTCCTCGGGTGCCGTCGAGATCTTCCCCCACACCTTCACCCGGTGGGAGGTGAGGATCTTCGCCGGCGCCTCGAGGAGGACGCCGGAGTCGTGGTTCCCGGCGATGATGAAGGTCTGCGCCGTCGTCTCGGTGGAGACCCGGTGGAGGAACTTGTAGAACAGCTCCAGGCTCTGGTGCGGGGGACTGGGAGTGTCGAAGACGTCGCCGGCGATGAGGAGGGCGTCGATCTTCTCGGAGACGAGGGTCGCCACCAGCCAGTCAAGGAAGAGCTGGTGCTCCTCACTCCGGTCGAGCTTGAAGAGCCTCTTACCCAAGTGCCAGTCTGATGTGTGCAGGAGCCTCATATGCTACCGAGGTGGGCGGTTTCTACCCTGGTTTCTGTTCTGGCCTTGCCCCCGCTCCCGAGGACCGTTCCCCTGACCCTGCGATGGTCGGTTGCCTTGCGGCGGCCGGTTCCCCTGGGACTGTCGATTCCCGTCGGCGGAACGGCCTTCCCCTGAGCGCTCAGGTCGGCGGCCGCGGTTATCTCTATTGTCTCTATTTTCCCGAGGAGCGTTCCGGTCACGACCCGGCGAAGGTCTTCCTTCGGACGGGCGACCCTGCGGCCCTCTGCCCTGGGCCTCGCGGCCCTGTCCGGAGCGGTTCTGCGGCTGCGGAGTCTTCGGCTGGTCTTCCTCCCGCGGCTGGGCGATCACCTGCACCGCTTCGTCTTCCACCGAATCCTCGTCGTCCTCATCGTCATCGTCGTCGTCCGGGAGGATCTCGTCTTCGCTCGGCGTGTAGGCGATCTCTTCCTCTTCGTCCGGGGTCACCACGAAGCGCGGTTTCCCGTTGTCGAGCTCCGGAAGTTCCGGTGCCATGAGCCCCAGGGTTTCTTCCCCGAAGAGCTCCTTGAAGGTGCTGTCGGCGAAGGCCTTGCTCTGGTCCTTGTAGGTCTTGATCTCTTCTTCGAACTTCTTGATCCGAATGGCTTCCGCGTCCTCGAGGCCAACGACCTTGAAGGTCTCGTCGGAGACGGACTCGAACTCCTTGGGGAAGTTCGCTTCTTCCTTACTCAGGGTTTCCTTGTAGTGCTCGAGGACGTAGCGCTTGCGCACTCCCTTGGTGGTCATCATCACGAACTGCTCGGAGAGGAGGTGGAGGCGATCCACGCGGCCCGTTTCCCCCGTGTGGGTGGTGACGATGTCCCCTTCGCGCGGGAGGCGGGAGCGCTTCTCGCGGTAGACGTCGTCTTCGTACTGCAGGCAGCACTTGAGCTGGCCACAGACGCCGTTGAGCTTGGAGAAGTTCAGGGTGAGGTCCTGGTTCTTCGCCATCTTGATCCCCACGTTCCCGTACTTCGTGAGGAAGGAGGAACAGCAGAGTTCCCGGCCACAGGGCCCGAGGCCCCCGATGGACGCCGAGCGGTCCCGCACGGAGATCTGCCGCAGCTCGATCCGGGTCTTGAGTCTTGCGACGAGGTCGCGCACCAGGTCCCGGAAGTCGACCCGGTCCGGGGCGATGAAGTAGAAGATGGCCTTCTTCCCGAAGGAGGTGAACTCCACGTGGGTGAGGTGCATGTCCAGCTTGTACTGTTCGATGAGTTTGTTACAGATGTTCTCGGCGTTCTTCTGCTGGTGGTACGCCTTCTGGTCGTTCACGATGTCTTCTTCGGTGGCGACCTTGGAGATGCTCCGGACGGGCATGAGGCCCCGGTGGAAGCGAACTTCGTAGGGGAAGGAGTTCACGTACCCGACGGCCATCCCTCGATCGGACATGGCCACGACCTTCTGGCCGTATTCGACCCTCCTCTTCCCGAGGAGGAAGGGGAAGGAGCGGGAGTTTCCGGGGAATCGCACACGGACGAAGCGCAGGATCTGGCCGTCCTTGAAACGGGATTCTTCCCGGGCATCTTCTTCTATGTTGGCTTTTTCGGCAGCTTCTTCTGGCGAAAGTATAGGATCCGCTAAAGGGGGTGTCTCCTCTTTGGCGTGCTCTTCATTAATCATGGCTCTATCTTGTGAGGGATTGGGTGGTATGTCAACGATTCTGACGAGGGATTACGTGTTCTTTGACAAAGGAATAGAAAAGAGTCCATTTTGTTGCGGTAGGCTGATGGAAAACTTCCATCATTTGGAAGTTTTTAATCCAGTCCATCAGAGCGCACTTCGGTGTGGGGTGATCGGTTTGCTCAGATTCCCAGAGGATGAGCTGGTTGACCCAGTGGCTAAGATCCCTGTCCCCCCGGCTATGGGTTTCTAGGAATTCGGAGAGCGTCTTCGACTTCACATCCTCAAGGAATTCATTCCATTCGGAAAAATCCAGGTCCTCCTGGGTCCCGGTCAAACGCAAATGGATCGCTCGGGAATGGATGGTGTCGAGGAGTTTCAGGCGCCGGGGGTTCAGGAGGAAGATGGTGGTTTCTCCGGTAGGTTCTTCCAGGAGCTTGAGCCACTTGTTGGCCACGATGGGGTTGATCCGGTGGGCTTCGGTGATGATCGCAAACTTCCGGGTGCTCTGGACTGGCCTGAACTCGAAGAAGCGGGCGAACTGCTCGGCCTCGAGGACGGTGAAGGCCTTGGGTTCCTTCTCGTCTTCTTCCGTCTGGAGGTTCCCGAGCACCAGGACGTCCGGATGATCGAGGAGGGAGCTGGCTTGGGTCTTCTGGATCTCAACTTTCTGGTAATAGTCTTTGACGAAGGTTTGCACGAAGTCCACCAGCGAGGCCATGGCGCGGTCCTGCGGACCGGTGGCCTCGACGATGTAGAAGTGGGCCAGTTTCCGGGCGGTGGCTTTCTTCAGGAGTTCGGACTTTAGACTCATGCGAGGAATTTCTCCAGGTCCGTCAGGATGGTCTTCGTCGTCACCTCCTTGGCGTTCCTCGAGTCCACCTTCAGGATGCGCTCCGGGAAGAGCTCGGCGAGCTCGTGGTAGCCGTCCAGGAGTCTCTGGTAGAACTCCTGCTTCTCGGATTCGAAGTAGTCCTTCTTTCCGCCGCGCTTGTCCTGTCTTGCGTAGGAGGTGGCGAGGTCGATGTCCAGGAAATACGTGCGATGGGGAAGGAGGTTCAGGGGATCGTGCTGGTGCAAGGTGAGGACGGTCTCGAAGCCCAGCTCGCGCGCGATCCCCTGGTAGGTCAGGGTGCTGTCGATGTAGCGGTCCAGGATCACCACGGAACCCGGAGCGAGGAGGAACGGGAGGATCTTCTCCTTCAGGAGCTGGGCCCTCGACGCGAGGAAGAGGTGGCACTCGGCCAGGGGATGGAGAGGGGAAGAACTGTTTAAGATCGCCTCTCGTAATTTCTCTCCGAACACCGTTCCGCCGGGCTCGCGCAAGGTGCGGACCCGAAGTCCTTTTTTCGCGAGGTGGGCCTCGATCTCCTTGATCTGGGTCGACTTCCCCGAGCCTTCGATCCCTTCCAGAGAAAGGAACAGGCTCCCGGGTGTTTCCGGGACTCGGAACAGGGAAATGAGATTAGAAAGCGGAGAAGTTTTCACCGCGCCATCATAACTTAAATGCCGGTGAGCTGTATAGGTTTCTGGAGATTATTCTGCGATTGCAGGTTCCGCGTCAGTTTCCTGAAACTTTTCTTCAGGGACATCGGCCGGTTCCTCTTTAAGTTCTTCCGGCATGTCATCGCTGACGTTGGACGGCTTCCGGCGGCCGTTCAAGATGGCCTCCGCACCGGGATCGTCGGCGAGGGAGTGCTCCTGAGGAAGGTTCTCATCCAGGGAGTCGTCGTTGGCGATGGGATCTTCGCTCTGGTGTGTCTCGATCTGCGTCGGATAGCTCGATTCGCTGTTCCGACTGTCCCGGTACCGCTGCTTGCGCGGCATCTGTCTGACACTCGCTGGTCGACGGGAGGGAGAGGAGGCTTCCGGAGCAGGAGCGGCCGGGGCCGGATCGAACTTCGGCATGATGACTTCCGGGGCCTGGACCACTTCTTCGGCCGGGGCTTCCGCCTCGGTCGCTGCCACCGGCTCGGGGCCCTTGGTAGCGGTCAGCCAGTTGTAGCTCACCAGCACCCCGACGATGAGGGCCGCGACCCCTGCGGACAGGACCCAGGACATGACGGTGTTGGCGGAAGCCTTGTGAACCGGCAGGCCCTCTTCCAGCTGCGCGGTCTTCATCTTCTGCTGGCTCAGGAAGGTCATGGAGATGAGCTCTTCCTGAGCGTTGTTGGTCTGCTCGAGCCTGGGCTCGATGGACGAGGTCGCGTGATCCATGTTTGGTGCGAGCGGCGAGTCCGGGAGCTCGTCCGGAGAGTGGAATATCTGATCGAAGCTCTCGAGGAGGTAGATCTTCTGCCAGGTGTGCCCGTCGTCCAGGGAGATCTGGTCGGTCATGGAGAGGGTCCCGAGCTCGAGTTTCTTTTCGATGTCCTTGTGGAAGAGCGGGTGGGATTTCTGGCCCGTCTCCAGGATCCAGTAGCGCTGGTTGGTCTTGAAGTTCGACTCGACCCGCTTGAACTCCGGGTAGTCGAAGAAGGGATGCCATTCCTCGGAGCCCGGGTGGGCCGCCTGGATGCGAGAGAAGAGACCGTCGTGCTCGCTTGCGTAGTGCTTCAAGGACTTCGTCTCGAAGGGGCCGAACTCATCTTGGCCCAGGCGCACGATCCACAGGTCACTCGGACCGAAGCCCATTTCTTCGATGGTTTCCTGAGAGAGCGGTTTTAAATCGAGAGTTGCCATAGAGCTAACCTTCCTTGGCACCTGTTTCGGACGCGTAAATAGAATCTTTAGTGTTTTGACGAAACCTGAGCGAACCGGCATAATGGGGCCCATAGCCGAAGGAAGAACCCTTGAACATGCTGGACAAGATAACTCAAATAAAAAACCGGTTCCTGAAGTTCGAAGACTGGGAGGACCGGTACAAGGAACTCATCCACCTTGGTCGGCAACTGCCGGCCTACCCGGAGGACAAGCGAGAGGACAAGTACAAGGTCAAGGGCTGCCAGTCTCAGGTCTGGCTCTACCCGGAGTTCAAGGACGGCGTGGTCAACTTCTATGCGGACTCGGACGCTCTCCTGGTGAAGGGGATCGTGGGCCTTCTGGTGAGCGTCTACACTAACTCCACGCCGGACGAGATCCTGAGCACCAAGCCCGACTTCCTCAAGGAGGTCGGCATCACCGAGCACCTGTCCATGAACCGCACCAATGGTCTGGCCGCCATGATGAAGCAGATCCAGATGTACGCCCTGGTTTATAAATCCATGCAGAAGGTGAGCAATGATGACCGTAAGCCGGCCCCGTAGGAACAGGATCAACGAAGCCATCCGCGGGCTGGTGCGGGAGTCCCATCTATCTGCGGACCACCTCATCGCTCCTTTGTTCGTGGTGGACGGAAGCTCCCAGAGAATTCCCATCCAGTCCATGCCCGGGCACGCCCGGTTATCCATCGACGAACTGGTGAAGGAAGTCCGCGAACTCTACGACCTGGGGGTCAAGTGCGTGGCCCTCTTCCCGGCCATCGAAGACAAGCTCAAGACCCCGGATGCTCGCGAGGCCTATAATCCGAAGGGGCTCAACGCCCGCGCCATCCGTGCGGTCAAGGACGCCCTGCCGGAGATGCTGGTGATGGGAGACATCGCCCTGGATCCGTATTCCTCCGAGGGCCACGACGGCCTGGTGGATGCGAAGACGGGAGAAATCCTCAACGACCCCACGCTCGAGGTCCTGGCCCGGCAAGCGCTCTGCGAAGCCGAAGCGGGAGTGGACATCATCGGTCCGTCGGACATGATGGACTCGCGGATCGGTTTCATCCGAACCGCGCTGGACAAAGCTGGCTTCGAGAATAAGCTCATCATGAGCTACTGCGCGAAGTACGCCTCCGGGTACTACGGGCCTTTCCGCGAAGCCCTGGACTCGGCACCGAAGAAAGGAGACCAGAAGACCTATCAGATGGACCCGGCCAACGGTCGGGAAGCACTCCGGGAAGCCTACCTGGATGAGGCCGAAGGGGCCGACATCCTCATGGTCAAGCCAGGGCTTCCGTACCTCGACGTGATCTACCGGTTGAAGGAAGCTTCCCAGCTCCCCATCGCCGCCTACAACGTGAGCGGAGAGTACGCCATGGTGAAGGCCGCGGCCCAGAACGGCTGGCTTGACAACGACAAGGGGATCCTCGAGACCCTGAC
>SXGU01378703.1_pt1 | contig 10404 bp, 1 predicted proteins | sample 3174531 | NCBI WGS metagenome assembly SXGU01 (sample SAMN11356863, study PRJNA531348) | freshwater metagenome | isolation source: freshwater sample F1-140 | place: China: Fuxian Lake, Yuxi | collected 2017-12-25 | reverse complement strand
GCCGGACAGGGTGTCGATTCCGGCGCCGCCGAGCAGCCGATCGTCACCGGCTCCGCCATCGAGCAGATCGTTGCCGTCGCCGCCCGCGAGGAGATCGGCGCCGCCGTGACCGTACATGAGGTCACGGTTCTGCTGGCCGGTGGCGTTGTCGTTGGCGCTGGTCCCCTCGAACACATCGTCGCGGTCGGTGACGTTGATGGTGACGCTGCGTGGCAACGAATGCGCACCGGCGCCTGAGGTGTCGGTGGCGGTGACGGTCAGCCCGATCGCGGCCGCGGCTTCGTGATCCAGCGAGATGCCCGCCTTCAGCCGCAGCGCGTTGCCGACGAACTCGAAGCGGGTGTCGCTCACCGCAAAGGTGTAGGAGGCGAACGGGGTGCCTGCTGTGTCCGGGTCCGCCACCGCAAACGTCGCCAGCTGCACCGCGGGGCGCGACACGTCAGGCGCGTTGGCGGCGATCCGATCGCGCTCCTGGACGCTGATGGATGCTGGCGACCAGCTCATCGCGGTGGGCGCCTCGTTGACGTCGGTAACGGTCAGCGTCAGCGTCGTCTGCGCCTCGAGGTAACCGGCGGCGCCGGCATTGTCGCGCGCGATCACGGTGTAGGAGGTGCCCGACGTGCCGGCCTCGAAGTTCGGCACGATGGCGGCCTTTACCTGGCCGGTGACGGCATCGATCGAGTAGCGACCGTCCGCCGACGTCGAGACGGCCGCGGTGCCGTTCCAGAAATAATAACGCTGCTGCCCGAACGCAGTCGCACCGCTGTCCAGATCGGACGCGGTCACCGTGGCGACAACGGTGCCGACCGCGACGTTCTCGGCCACCGAAGCCGTCACGGAGGCCGGGAGGCTGTTCGCCTCGTTGACGTTGGCCACGCTGATGGTGACGTCCGTTGCGGCCTGATGGAAAGGCGTGGCGCCGGCATTGTCGCGCGCGATCACCTTGTAGGTGCCGGTCGCGGCGGCCTCGAAGTCGATGTTGGTGGCGGTGGTGATGCGCCCGGTGGTGGCGTCGATCGTGTAGCGGCCGTCGGCACTGGTGGCGGCCGCAGTCGTGCCGTTGAGGAAGTAGTAGCGCTGCTGGCCGAAAGCCGTCGCCCCGCCGTCCGGATCGCTTGCCGTGATGGTGCCCACGGTGGTGCCGGTCGCGACATTCTCGCTGACGCCGAGCGCGGTGGTCGCAGGCAGGCTGTTCGCCTCGTTGACGTCGGTCACTGCGATCGTGACGGCGGTCTGCACCTGTCGGTAGCCCGCCGCGCCGGCATTGTCGCGCGCGATCACCTGATAGATCGTGCTTGCAGCACCGCCTTCGAAGTTGATCGCGCCGGCAGTGGTGATCGCCCCGGTGGTCGCGTTGATCGCGTAGCGGCCGTCGGACGATGTGGCGCTGGCGGTGCTTCCATTGAGGAAGAAGTAGCGCTGCTGACCAAATGCATGCGCACCGTCAGGATCGGTCGCCTGGACGGACGCGAGCGCCGTCCCCGCGGCGACGTTCTCCGCCACCGTCATGGCATAAGTGGCCGGGATCGAGGCGGTCTCGTTGACGTTCGCGACGCCCACGGCCAGCGTCGTCTGGCTCAGCCCTCCCTTTCCGTCGGACGCCTGCACCACGACATTGTGGCTCTGCGCTGCCTCGTGGTTGAGCAAGGCGGGCGTTTTGACGCTGATCTGTCCCGCTGCGTTGATCTGGAAGCGGCCGCCGGCATCGTCCAGCAGGCTGAAGGTCAGCGGATCGCCGTCCGGATCGGCGGCGGTGACCGCTCCCACGACGGTGCCTGCAACGGTGGCGCTGTTGCTGCCTGCTTCGGCAACGCTCAGCGAACCGCCGCCGACAACGGTGATCGCACCTGGAGCATCGTTGACCGACTGAACGGTCACGACGAGCTTCAGCTCGACGGCCTGCCCGTCGGCGTCCGTGGCGATCAGGCTGAACGCGTCCTCGCCGCCCGCATCGGACCGAGCCGTGTAGGTGAAGGCGCCGGTCGCCGGATCGAGCCCGGTGATCGTACCCAGCGTGGGCGACGCGTCGGCGCGCACGCTGTAGGTGAGCGCGCTGCCATCATGATCGATGACGCCATAGCCGGCCGGAACGGCGAGCACACCGTCCTCGGCCACCGAGAAGGTGCGTGGTGCCGCCGGCGCAGTTGGCGCCGCCTTGCCGTTGGCGTGCCAGAACGCGTCGAGCTGATCTGCGATGGCCGTCGGCATGGTCGCGGGAGTCGCGAGCCCAACCGCGGTCATCGATGTCACGAGGCGCTGCGCGTCGGCATTGTCGAGGTAGAAGGCGTGCGTCCCCGTCTGAACCGCGCGGGCACGTGTGCCGCCGGCGGCGTAGAAGCCGGTGAGCGTCACGGTGGCGGCGCCGCCGATCACGCTGATCCGGAGGTCGTTGCCGCTCCGCACCATCCACAAGCGGGCGTGATCGACCGACTCTCCAAACGCGATCAGGTTGATGCCGCTGGCATCCACCACGCTGTCGGTGCCCGACACGGCATCGAACAGATAGGTGTCGTCACCGAGGCCGCCGGCCAGGCTGTCATTGCCGGCGGCGCCATCCAGCGTATCGTTCCCATCGCCACCCGTCAGCGTGTCATTGCCGACATCGCCGAACAGCCGGTCATCGTCGGCGCCGCCATCGAGGATGTCATTGCCTTCGCCGCCGGTCAGCGAATCCTTGCCCGCTTCGCCGTAGAGCTTGTCGATGCCGATGCCGCCGTCGATGCGATCGTCGCCCGCGCCGCCCCACATCTGATCGTTGCCGTCGCCGCCGGCCAGCGCATCGACGCCGTCGTCGCCGTAGAGGAGATCATTGCCGCCATCGCCGAGCAGCACGTCGTCGCCGCCGGCGCCCCGGATGGTGTCCACGCCGTCAAGGCCGATCAGGCGGTTGCCGCCGGCATCGCCGGTCAGCGTGTCGGCAAGGGCCGAACCGACGACGTTCTCGATCCCGGTCAGCACGTCGCCGAGCGCGTCGCCGGCTCCGGCCTGCGCGGTCGTCAGCGCCAGGTTGACGGTGACGCCGGCCGTCGAGCGAACGTAGCGGGCAGTGTCGCCTGCGGAGTCGCTCGACCCGATCGCGCTGTTGCCGCCGCCGTCGATCGTGTCCGCGCCGATGCCGCCTTCCAGCGCGTCGTCGCCCTCGCCGCCCGCGAGAACGTCGTCGCCGGCATAGCCAACCAGCGCGTCGTTGCCGGCGTCGCCGGCAAGGCTGTCGGCGAGCACGCCCGCCTGCCCCGCAATGAGATCGTCGCCGCTGCTGCCGAGCACCTGCGCGGCGCTCGTCGCCACCAGCACGTTGGCCATCGAAAAGGCGAAGCCGTCGGCAAGCTGGAGCGTCTCGATCCGGCTGTTGGCGAGCTTCTGCCCTTGCAAGCGGATCTGCTGCGTCGTGCTGTTGTCCCGGCGCAGGAACAGGTCGTTGCCGGACCAGACGAAATTCATGTCGGTGAGACTGAGACCGGCGCCGAGCTCCAGCACGTCGACGCCGCCGTCGATGGCGGTGTCGTAGGAAACGGTGGCACCCGAGACGGTGAATGCCGCGTCGTAGATGGTGTCAGACCCGTAGGCGACGTTCCAGATATAGGTGTCGTCGCCGGCCCCGCCGAGCAGGGTGTCGGTGCCGGCTCCGCCCTCGAGCTGGTTCTGGCCACCGTCGCCGCCCAGCACGTCGCCGCCCGAGCCGCCGAGCACGCCTTCGATGCCGCTATATTCGTCGCCGAGCGCGTCGCCGGTGTTGGAGGTCGGCGCGGACAGGTACACCTTCACGGCCGCCGTCGAGGACTTGTACGAGGCGATGTCGAACCCCGATCCGCCGATCAGGATGTCCTTGCCGGCGCCGCCGTCGAGCTGATCGTTGCCGGTATTGCCGTAAAGGACGTCGTCCCCAATCTCGCCGCGCAGCCAGTCGGAGCCGGAATTGCCCGCGATGATATCATTGCCCTGGCCGCCGGCGACCACGTCGTCGCCGGCGCCGCCGGTGATCCAGTCGTCGATGGTGCTGCCGCCGAGCGGCGTCGCGTCCGTGCCGTTGGCAAGATCGTCGCCCGCCACCAGGTTGCGCTTGATCACGCCGCCGGCTTCGATCTCGAGCACGCCCGACTGGTAAAAGGCGATCTTCTCGATCTGGCCGCCGCCGCCCGCGACATACCAATCCTTGATCGTCAGCTGGTCAGCCAGCGCCAGCGTGTCGGCGGTCTCGCTCTCCTCGTCGTCAATGGCGAGCACCAGGTCGTTGCCGAGCCGCCGCAGCACCACGTCCTGGATGTCGATTCCGGGCGCGAACTCGATCGTATCGACGCCTGAATCCTGCGCGACGGCGCCGCCAACGGGCTGCACGAAGCGCGTCAGGGTGCCGCTGCCGGCATCCCAGTTGAACTTGCCGCGCCATTCGAGATCGAGGTTCAGCCGGTCGCGGGTGAGGTTGAAGGCGATCACCTCCGTGGTCGCGTCGGCGCGCGTGAAGATCACGTCGCCTTCGGCGTTGACGGTGTAGCCGGTCTGGTAGACGCCGCCAGCGAACACGGTGGTCCAGCCGGCATCGTTGTAATCGTCGAAGACGAGGTCGCGGCCGTCGCCGCGGGTATATTTGAAGCGGTCGTCGCCTTTGCCGCCGACCACCACGTCGCCGTCGCCGATGCCGCCGGAGACGATGTCATTGCCGTCGCCGCCATAGACTTCGTCCACGCCTTCGTCGCCGGTCAGCGCGTCGTTGCCGAGCCCGCCGAGCACCTGGTCGTTGCCGAGGCCGCCAACCACCATGTCGTTATCGGCATCGCCCGCGACCAGATCGTCGCCGGTGCCGCCAAGCGCGATGTCGTTGCCGGCCAGCGCGCGGATCGTGTCGTTGCCCGAGCCGCCCCAGATGAAATCGTTGTTCTGCGTGCCGATCAGGATGTCGTTGCCGGTGCCGCCGATCACAAAGCTGGTGATGTCGGAAAGTTTGATCCCGTTGCCGTCCGAGAAACGCAGCCATTCGACGCGTTTGAACGCATCGACGAACCAGTCCTTCAGCGTCAGCGTCGCGCTGACCTGCTGGGTGCCGCCAACCGTCTCGAACACGGTGACGATCAGGTCGGCGCCGGGCGCCGCGTCGGTACCGGAGCGCTCGAGCCGGATGTCGCCGAGGCCGATGCCGGGCGCGAACACCACCGCATCCTCGCCGCCGTCGATGCGGTTCTGGACGACGCCCGCCGCGTTGCCGATCCAGCTGGCGCGGATCGCACCGGTGCGAATCTGCTCCATGCGCAGCGCGATATAGTCGGTCGCCGCGCCGCCGCTGGCGGCCGAGCCGCTCTCGATCGCCAGATCGGCGCCGTCGCCGCGGCGCACCAGATAATGGTCGGACCCGGTGCCGCCCTCCAGCCGGTCGCCGGCGCCCGCGCCGCCGCCGAGCACGTCGTCGCCGTCGCCGCCGACGAGCTGATCAACCCCGTCGCCGCCTTCCAGCCAGTCGGACCCCTCGCGACCACGCAACACGTCGTTGCCGGCGCCGCCGTCCAGGTAATTGCCGTTGCCCGCCGTGCCGCCGGCCTGCGCGCCCGCGTCCAGCGTATCGTTGCCGTCGCCGCCGAGCAGCCAATCGTCCAATCTGCCGCCGTAGAGCGTGTCGTCGCCGGCACCGCCGATCAGGTTGTCCCCGAGATCGGATGCATGGACAACATCGTTACCATCTCCGGCATCGATCGTTGCCGCGATCGGGATCTCCACCCCACGGCGATCTTTGATGACGTAATTCACCGCGGCAGAAGCCGTTGCGCGGTTGCGCGACACCGTGAAGGTGGCGTTGCCACCCTCGTGCACCACGACGCTGTCGATCCACACCAGCGACGCGGTGGTCGCGCCACTGACGATCGTGCCCGTGCCGACGACCGGCGCAGCGCCGTTCGCCAGCGCCGCAGCCCCTGCGGTGACAGTGGCCGTGAGGGTAAAGCTCTCGCTCGCCTCGTCGTTGAGCTCGCCGTCAGGCAAGGTCACATCGTCGGCGACCACCGGCGTGCGAACGAACAGCTGGGTCATGCCGGCCGCAAAGGTCGCGCTGGTCGCGCTGGACCAGCTGACCCCGTCCGTCGATACTTGCAACGATGCGGTGGCGGCACCGAAGTCGATGCCGTTGCCGATGGCCGATCCGTCGCCGAGCGCGAGCGCAATTGTGATCGCCTGGCTTGCTGCCTTGGAGAGGCTGAGCCGGAAGACGGCGTGACCATCGGCCTCGGTGACGAAACTGGAGCCGACCATCAGCGTCGGCAGAGCATTTTCGGTCACCGTGGCCTGCGCCTGATCGCCGACGATCAACGCGCCCGAGCCGGCGGTCAGGCTGGCAAGAAAGGTCTCATCGACTTCCGCCAAGCCATCCGCGGTGGTGGCGACGTTGATGGCGAGACGCGTCTGGCCGACTGCGAACGTCATCGTCCCGGCGCCGCCGGTGAAATCCTGGCCGGTAATCGCCAGGTCGTTCTGAGCGACGCCGTTGACGGTGAGTCCGCGCTGGTCGGCGATCCGGCCGCCGATCAGGCTGATAACGTCGTTTCCTGCGGTCCCGCCGACCATGGTCTGGGAGCCGTTTTCGATTGTGTCTTCGCTGACGCCGATGAGATCGTCATTGACGTCGAAGACCGCCCACTGGCGCAGGCCGGTGGAGAAATCCAAGCCTGCGATAAGCTGGCTCGCGACTGCGCGGCTGCCGTCGACCCGCCCGTCGAGGAGCTCGTCGAAGAAGACCTGATACCCGCCGATCCAGTCCGTATAGCTGCGGCGGTTGATTCCCAGCTCGCTGGCCCGCGCCAGCGTCAGCAGCCAGCCGCCAGCAAAACCGCTGTCCGGGGCGGCTGCGATCAGCGCATTGATGTCCAGGCTGCTCTGCAGATAATCTGTATAGTCGCGCGCGATCGACAGGTCGCCAAGAAGGGTGGTCATGTCGAACTTGCCAGCCGCGCCGGCGCTCAAGCTGTTGGCATTGCCGCCGGCATTTGCGAGCGAACCAGCAATCGCACGCTTCACATAGATGTCGCCGCCAGCCATCTGGCCGAGCATGCTCGACAAGCCGATGAAGGTACCGTGCGTGACGAGCTTCGACGCGCCTTCGCTGCCGGAAAAACGCGCCGTGATCGCGTTTTCCTCGCGCGTGGAGGTCGCCCGATAGACATAGTCTTTCTTGCGCATCCCGTAATTGCCGGTCTTCACCGCCGAGGGATCGAGCAGTGTCGCTCCCGACGCCGCCAGAACTGCGTTGAAATTGGTGGCGACCGCCCCGGCGATGCTGGAAGCCGCTTCCTTGGACCCACCCTTCTTCGAGTAAACGTTCGCGACTGCGAACTCCTGCTTTGCGGCACTCCAGACGGTGTCGGCGCCCGAGCGGGGGGTTCCGCCGAAGATGGAGCCGATCAAACCGCCGATCACCTGCCAGAATGCGACCACGATGATGGCAGCCGCGAACGTCGCGGGGTTGAGCCCGGTCGCCAGGATCGTGCTCGCCACCCAGGAACCATATGCGGCGCCGACCGCCGACCCGATCTGACCACCGACCGTATCGGGCGTGTAGATTGCGTTCGCCAGCTTGGAGCCGAGGAAGGATGCGGCCGTGTTTGCCAGCAGCCCGGGGCCGATATCGGTGAACAGGTCGCGATATTTGGTGACCTGGCTGCCATTCTCGACGACCTGATAGGCCTCGCCAATACGATCGATATTGGAGATGATCTGAGTGACGACAGCGCCGCCGAAGCTGTTGGCAACTTCCGCCGGCAGACCGGTGAGGCCGGCGGCCTTGACGAGTTCAGCCGTCAGGAAGGACGACAGCGCACCGATGCCCGCACCCTTGATGTTGGCAACGAGTGTCTTGCCGAAGCTCTTGGCGCCCTGGTCGAGAATGTGGGTCGAAGGCGTGCCGTTGAAAATGCGCTTGTCGATGAACTCGCCGACCGCGCCGAGCACCGTCCCGATCGTCCCTGACGCGACGATCTGTCCGAACGGATCGGACGTCAGCCGCTTGCCGAGGACGGACCCCAAAGCGAGGCCGATCTGGCCACCATCGATGGTGGTGACGCCGCGCACCACGTCCCGCACGAAGATCTCGGTGTAGCCGATCTCCTGTGCCGCCAGCACAAGATCGCGGATGCTGTTGTCTCGCCAGCCCCGTTTATTGCCGTCGTTGTCGTAATCGACATAACCCTTTGACTGCCGATCGTAATGCTCCAGCCGTGATCCCCAGGGTCCGCCCGTGGCCTCGTTGTAATCGGTCGGACGACCTCTGAGACGGAGAAAACCCTGCTCGGCGAGCTGGGCCAGGCGCGTCGGGTCCGGCACGCCCGTGATCGGCACCTCGGGCTGCCCAGCCCTGCGACGGCGCTCGTTCTGTCGGAGCTCGTTGAACCAGCGGGAGGTATGGCCATTGATGGCCATGATGCGAGTATTCTCGTAAACTTCGGCGGACCCCGCCAGAATTCCCGTGGTTCCGGTCGTCCCATTGCCGCCGACATAATAGCGATCCAGCTCTGCCTGGCTGAACTGGTAACGCCGCAGGTCGATCGGCTGGCCATCGACCATGATCGAAGGATTGGCCCGCGCATAATCCGCTACGAATTTGATGAACTGCATGTCGAAACGATAGGTCGTATCGACATCGATGAAGTTGACCTGATTTCTCGCCGCATCCGCGTTGTTCACGACGATCTGCTGGAAGATTCGGGGATTAGTGATGCTCATCGTGTCGAAGCCGGGATGACCCGCCATCCCGTGCCCGAATTCATGAAACGCTCGGATGATCAGTGCCGCTGTTCGGGTGTCACCCGAATATAAATCATCCAGATCGGTAACATTGACGGTGGTCTCAAGTTGCGAATCACCGCGACGTCGATTGGCTTGCCCACCGGCAAACTGACTGCCGGTACTGGACATACCACTATTGGAAATTGAAATTAGATCGGTGAAGCCTTGAGCGGATGATCGACTGATGAAGTCGCGGATGAAGGCCGAACCAGTAGGATCGTTGACCAGTGCATGGTTGATGATCGCAACCATGTCTGACAATGACTGTCGCTGACTGTCATTATAGTTGATGAACTGAAATGATGGCAGCGCGACAGTGCTGCCATTGACAGTGTAGCTGTGACGATCGAACTGCAGGTTCGAATAAGTGTCCTGACGGTTTACGGCTTTTCGCGCGTCGTTCGTGATTTGCCGCGTAACCGGGCCGAACGTTGCGTTCGTTGCCGTCACGTCGCTCAGTATCCCGCTCACCTGGCCGGACCTGATCGTCCCGCGCGTCGTGGTGCCGAAGGTCGGCGTCGGCGTGGGGGTCGGCGTCGGGGTAGGGGTCGGCGTCGGCGTCGGCGTCGGCGTCTGGGTCATGTCAGTGACTCTTCCGGAAAGAACGGATGATGTGGATGGTGCCACTCGATCCAGCGACGGACTCGAAGGTCACCCGCCCGCGAATGGGCGTGCCGCGGTCAGAATAGAGACTCTCCGCCGCGTCGATCAGCCCGAACGGGATATGCAGCGTTGAGGCCGCATCACCGTCGCTGGTGGTTAGTTCGAGATCGACCATTTCCATCGCCTGGCCGCGACGGTCGATGAAGCGATACGCAGTGGCCGAGCACGCGCCGATTGGAAGCGCAGCGGTTCGCTCCACCGCCGCTCGATCGGCCGTGCAAACCGGAGAGGGGCCGAGATAGTCGATAAAGCCGTCGAGCGATCGACGCCGATTGGTCGGGGCCGGGTTGGTATTGCCGGCATCCAGTTTGGCGAGCCGCGCTCGTGCCGCTGGCAGACCCTTGCGCTCGGGTCCCGCATTGATGGGCACAGTGCTCACACGGCCGGACCCGGCGGCAGGCATATAGATCATGCGGGTTCCGCCGGTGTCGGCAGCCGCGGCAGCATAAAGCAAGCGCGCTGCCTCGGCATCGGCAGCCACCCCCCGCCCCTCCTCAAACCTCACACCAAGCTCCAGCTGAGCGGGCTTGTCGCCGGACCGCGCGCGCTCCGCCAGCGCCTGCAGCTCGGGCGCGGCCATGCCGGGGCGCAAGTCGATGCCGTAGTAGGTGGCTGTGGAGCACGCCGCGAGCGCCGCCGCGCAGCAGCCGGCCAGCGCCAATCGACCCGCGAGCGAAATGTCCACTCACCCCCCTTTGCGGCCAGTCAAGGCCCGCAAATGTCGACAGCAGGTGCCCGCCCGAGTCGAACCGGAGCCAGCATAAAGCCGCGATAAGTGACCGCAATGTCTATTTGAATCCGAAGTGGCGTGGATTCTCGCGCGTCGAAGACCGGTTGCAGCCGAGCAGGTTCGCGCAACAGCTCGGTATCAGCGGAACGAAGACTTCAGGGAAGGCGCATCCGCTGCCCGGCCAAGCGCCCGGCGCTAAACCGCTGGTGACCCCTACGGGAATCGAACCCGTGTTTCAGCCGTGAAAGGGC
>SXGU01570949.1_pt1 | contig 10406 bp, 15 predicted proteins | sample 3174531 | NCBI WGS metagenome assembly SXGU01 (sample SAMN11356863, study PRJNA531348) | freshwater metagenome | isolation source: freshwater sample F1-140 | place: China: Fuxian Lake, Yuxi | collected 2017-12-25 | reverse complement strand
GCAGTAGATGCCTATGCAAAGCAATCTAAGACAGTCGCCTTGCAAGGTAATAAAGATTCCACTATGGGAAAAGAGAACTATACCTTCCTACAAAGTATATTAAATACCTTTGATTCCTTTGAAGGTGTAGACTATGTAACAAGAGAACCAGTTAAGATCGGTTCGGTAGGTGAGCTAGATAGTTCAGATATTCTAGTCATAGACGGTCTTTCGCCTATTTCACATGAAGTATGGAACACAATAGTAGGTGATAAGATTGCTATATCTATGAATGACTATATGCCAGTACAACATGTGATGTATGCAATCTTTCAAAACATCGCTTCGTTAGAATGTAATGTTATCATGCTTGCACATGAAAAGGAGATAACTGACGATAAAGGTAATGTATTAAACAGACTTCCAGATTTCGGTTGTGGGCAAGCTATTTCATCTAAACTATTAGGTTGTTTTACAGACACTATATACGCCTTCACTATGGGAACAAAATATCTATGGGCAGGTAGTAAAAGTAAAACTACTTGCGTAGCTAGGGTTATCCCTAAAGAAGATAATTTAGCTCCTAACTTTAGTTTATATAATTTTTTTGGTAATAACATGGAGAACTAATGTAATATAGATAACTTAAATGACATAATAGCTTAAATTAACTAAACTAAACTAAATAAAGAGAGATAATAAAATGGCAAGAAATTCAAATACAGAAACCGCAGGAACTAAACCTTCACGTAAGTTTGGCAATGCCGTAAGCAACGTACCTACAGCAGCACCTACTATACCTGATGGTATCTATGAAGGTACATTAAAAAACGTAAAAGCCGAAGGTGATGATAAAAGTACTTCAGCTATAAGTGGTGTAGAAGGTATTCAACTGTTTGATATTGTAGAAGAGATTGAGTGGGATACTGAGAATAAAACTGAAGAAGGTAAAAGTACACGTATACATACAGGTAAGTATAGTATTCAAGGTGCATTAACCTACGGTGTAGAACTTACTTCCACAGAGGCCCAGCCTCTACCTATGGATACAATGAACATCTATGGTGGGCGTATTAATATTGCTTTTGCTCAAAATGAAGATGGTAATTGGGATATTGATACTACTTCTAACGAGTATGGTGTAATTAACTCTACATGGAATGGCTTTATTAAAGCTACTGGCCTTGATGCAGATAAGTTAAACTTCCTATTAGATGCAGTACCAGAAGATGAGTATAATAGAGAGTTTGAAGTACCAGAACGCCTAGCCGAGGTAGAAGGTGTACAAGATATGCTTGCGGCGGTTGCATTCTATAGATACTTCTTTACCTTAGTAGCACAAGAGGTACAAGGTAAAGAGGTTAAGGTTAAAGTAGCTCGCAGGAATAGATATAATAGCGAAGACTTAGAAAATGTAATTAAGGTTGGCTTTAATAAAAAAGGTTACGAAAGCTATACATCTTGTGGTTTACTTGCAGTAGAATAAAAGCTACGCTCTTAGGACTTCCATAGCCAAGGATGGCTTTTTAGGAGAACAACATGGTAGATATAATTTTAAGGCTTGTATTAAAATTAAGTGCAATTACTGTAATAATACTTCTTCTAGGTGCTTTTAGATCGGTAGTTATTCCTGAAACTATGCCTCCAGGAGTTATATACGATACATCTATGATTATTTTAGGTTACTGGGGTGGTAAGATAATTGAGTGGAAGTTGTAATATGAAAATTATAATACACAAATGGGTATTGATACTGTCACATTTTATTTATACTATATTTGTGATAGTATATTTAATGCATATGCTTAAATCTATATATCCTGTAAAAGATTATACTTTCGGATACATAGCTTTTGGGATAATTTCAACTATATATGGAAGAATACTAGGACGTATATATCGAGCATATGGGGATAGTGACGATGATAACTAGAGCTAAGTTTCCAAAGAAGAAAGATATACTCGTTGTAAACGACGTACCTGTAAAAAGTGAAGTAGAAAAATCCTTACCTTATAGTGCAACAAGTAATTTGAATCTATTTACCGCACTACGTAAAGGTACAGTAGATGTATATGGCGAAGCCGCCGCACCTAATCCTTATCCTATAAAACAAAAAGATATATGGCCTACTTACTTAGACTATAGTTACTATGGTGAAGGTGAAGTAGAAAATAATTGGGATTTTAACAAAGAATTTCGCAAGCGTAAGGACTTAGAAGTACATGGAGATAGGTATTTCATAGAAGATATAGAATACTTCCACCTACCACATCAAAAGGATGTTTACGTAGCAAAACGCTTATGGGATTGTATACAAGGTCTTATAGAGGAAATCAAAGAAGTAGAACCAAAACTTATAATCTGCACTGGTAAATGGGCCTTGTTCTTTCTTACAGGTTGTACGTCTTTAACTAAGAATCTAAGTAAACCAGGAACTGTAATACAATTTGGCGGCCTAGCTACGTTCCGTAGTAGTGTAATGCAGTTGCATGAATGCTGGGGGCCGTTATCCGAGCATGTACTCGTGCCTATTTACCACCCTGTAAATGCCTTTTCTATGCCGGATAAGATGTATGTTATGGATTTAGACATACAAAAGCTTTGCTATATGTATGAGGTAATTAAGGTCGAAGGTGTAGGGTACTATATACGACCTGACAAAGAGTATGTTATAGGTGATACAAAAGAGAAAGCGCTAGGTTACTTAAACGAACTACTAGGAGTACTTGATACAAAAGAGACACTTGTTTCCATAGACATTGAGACATTCTTTATGTCTACAATAGATTGTATAGGTTTTGCGTATGAAGTAGATCGTGGTTGTTGTATACCATTTTGCCATAAAGGAGAAGCAAACTTCTGGAGTCCAGAGGATGAGGTAGAATTGCTATGTAAAATACGTGAAGTGCTCGTACATCCTAACTGCTCACACTTAGGGCAGAACTACCAGTATGACTGTCAGTACTATTACAAACTGTGGAACATAGATGTAGGCCCAAAACATGATACTATGGTACTTCATCACCTATTGCATAATAAAATGCCTAAGAACCTTGCATTTCTAGCTTCGCTATACTGTGAGACTTACTCATACTGGAAAGATGATATTACAGCTAGTGCAGATAGTCCTGAGACTCGCTGGATATACAATGCTAAAGACTGTTGCTATACGTTAGAAGTATTTCAAGTAATAGCGCAGCTATTAGAAGATACAGGGGATAAAGAGCTACAAGAACTTTACAAATTTCAAATGGAACACTTACATCCTGAACTTGTACGTACTATGAATCGTGGAGTACGTGTAAATAAGGTAATGAAAGAAGAACTATATGAGTACTTCCAAGCTATGCTGGTACAAGTGCCTGATAAGGTAAACAATTTACTAGGCTTTACCTTTAACTCTAACAGTACACAACAGAAGAAGAAGTTATTTAAAGAATACTTTGGTATTACTTTAAAAACTAATAAGAAGAAAGGTAAAGGTGAAGTAGAAACGTGTGATGCGAAGGCTATGCTTTCTTACATGGAAGATTATCCGCTACTGCGACCATTCTTAGGTATTCTCTTAGAATATACTGCACTTAATAAGTTTACATCTACATTCCTTGGAATGAAACTAGATGAAGATGATAGAGCTAGGACGCAATATAGGATTACAGGTACAGCGTTTGGGCGTCTAGCTTCTACTAAGAACGTATGGGGAAGAGGCGGAAACCTTAAGATAGCGTAAAGCTATGAGGGCTTTATAGCAGTAATGTTATATCGAAAATTACCTAAACGGTGAAACTCCCACTTGGAAGATTTTAAAAAAGTATGCTACAATGTAGACTCTTTAAATTTACCAAAGGACAATACCGTGCTAAATCAAGAACATGAAATATGGAAACCGATGAAAGAATTTCCAAATCTTTATAAAGTTTCTAATCTAGGAAAAGTGGCTAGTTATAGAAAACAACTATCCACTTCTATTATAAATTCAGGTTATGCAAGAGTAACATTAAAAATTAAAGGTAAAGCTATAGCTAGACTATTACATAGGATTATAGCAGAAGCCTTTATAGAAAATCCAGAAAACAAGAGGGAAGTAAACCATATTGATGGTAATAGGCTTAACAATATGCTATCTAACTTAGAGTGGGTTACAAGTTCAGAAAACAAGCAACACTCTAGGACTACTTTAGGAAATGTGTATAATATGCCAACTAAGGGTATGAAATTAGGTAGTGATTCTAAGTACCATAATGTGAGTTTTGACTCTAATAGGGGCAAATGGGTAGCTGGTGTAAGGTATGAAGGAAGAAACCATTACCAAAAAAGATTTACTACCGAAAAAGAAGCCGCAAGGCATGTAAACTGGATACTAGATAAACTTGAGTTATATGATAGACCTAGGAATAATGTTTAAGTAAATGCCTAACGACTATCACTGAAATGTGAGTAGGGGTAAGTACCCCGAAACGGTAATCACCCTTCTAGGGTGTTGATATAGTCTACTCTGCATAGTAATATGCAGCAGTTCGAAAGAACGGAGTAAGCATAACGAACTTACTTGAATATTTGGTCAAAACTTGCCTGAAAAGGGTAAAGTACCATTGTATTACTTACTTCAACTACTTGAAGGTGCTTCTGATGAAGCTATTGAGGATACTATGGAGTTTATTAATATGCTCAAAGTAGATGAAGGTGCAGACTATGAAGGGGAGTGTGTATGATAGAAGTAGACTTAAAGATCACCAAACGAACTGACTCCAGATTACTATCACGTATGGAGAATCATTATAGTAAACCTAAAGGGTTTATTGGTAGAAATATCTGTTATGCTATATATGTAGGAGATACATACTATGGACACATTGTAGGAGGAAGTGCTACAAAACATTTACCGAATAGAGAGAGATTCTTTAACAGTTATAACTTAAATTTAAACTGTATTATAAACAATTTATTTTATAATGTAAGTAAAGTAGGAGATAAGTACCCATGTAGAAACTTTACATCAAAAGTAATGCAAACATTCCTTAATAAGGTTAAGGTAGACTGGTATACTAAATATAGTGACGTAGCTATTGGGGTCGAAACCCTAGTGGAGAAACCAAGAACAGGTGAATTATATCTTAAATCTGGATTTACTTTAATAGGTGAAACTAAAGGTTATACCTGTAAACGTATTGCAGGTAAAGGTACAGATAACTGGACAGGTAAACGTATTTGGAATACAGATAAAGATTCATTACGCCCTAAATTAGTTTTTGCCTATAGGTATCCTGATGCAAACTAATTATATAAAATACTCTCCAGAAGGTAAACTCCTTCTACCTAATATAAAGAAAATCTTTATACCGGATGAAGGTTATGAGATAGCAGATGCAGACTTATCTGGTGCGGATATTCAAGTAGTAGCAGCAGATAGTGACTGCAAGTGGTTACTAGACTACTTCTCTGGCCCTGCTAAGAAGAAAGTCTATGCGCAAATTGCATCTGAGTTCTTTCAACGTGATATAAGTGATAAGAGCAGTGAATATAAGACATACAAAGGTATCTTTCATGGTTTAAACTACAAGATGGGTATTAAGAAGTTAGCACTTCTTGCAGGTATAAGTGAGAAATTAGCAGAACAATTGATGAAGTTCTATTTCCACCTTAACCCTGAGATACTACGTTGGCACGATAGGTTAGAGAAAGATGTAAAAACTAAAGGTTATATCCGTAACAAGTTCGGTCGCCGTATGGAGTTCTGGTTTCGCAAAGATAATCCTACTGTGATGAACGAGATATGTGCTGGCATACCTCAAAGCACCATCGGTGATGTAATTAACCGCGCTTGGATACAGATAGTAAATAGTATGCCCTATATTGATGTGCTTATGCAAACACATGATAGCTTAACAATGCAGTATCCGATGGAACTAGCGGAGGTAGCAAGAAAAGATATACTACGTAATATGTTCGTACCGATTCCATATGACCCCCCATTATATATTGACTCAGATATTAAGGTATCCAGGTTAAGTTATGGAGATTGTGAGAAGATTATACATTAAAGAGAAAACTATGATAAAATACAAACTAACAGAAAAAGCTAAAGCACTATCTATGATAGACTTTGAACCTAGACGAGCTACTAGCGGTAGTGGAGGATATGACCTCAAAGCATGTATTGAAGAAAAGTACTTTGTACTTCCAGGGGAATTTTATAAAAGTCCAACTGGAGTACATATATGGATAGGGTCAAAGACACATACATGTAACGAACTACGTTCACATAATGTCCTAGACTGTGGACTACTCCTACCACGTAGCTCCTTAAAAGGTCTACAACTTACTAATGCAGTAGGTCTTATAGACGAGGACTACCAAGGTGAATACATGGTATCTGTATATAACTACACAGACGACACAATTGTACTACATCCAGGACAAAGTATTGTACAGCTTCTACTTATTAAAGCATTTACTGAAACTATGATGCTTGTAGACGATTTCGGTGTAAGTACAGCCCGTAGTGAAGGTGGCTTCGGTCACACTGGAGGGCATGGTGGCTAAGGACGAACAACTATACGACCATATTAGTGCGGCGGTATACTTAGGTATACCGGTGGAGAAGTTCCTAGAACATACAAATGTAAAAGCTACACTTGCATATGTACTTATGTCGGGCCATAGGCTTTATCGCAAAAGCGAACTAGATAGGTTTAAGAAAGAAGTACTTTCTATGGAGCGAAAGAGATGAACCTACATAATTTCACAGGTACTGTGGTTGTAATGTCTTTCGACTATATTACAGTCGTAACCTTGCAACCTGTCATGAATGTCTTAAGAACTACTCGCTTAGCGAGGTTCTTGGGGAAGTTAAGATCGAACATACGAGGTAACAGAACTATGAAAATAACACAATTTATACAAGAGTTAGAGAAACTTTATGAAGAAGAAGGAGATATAGAGGTAACATTAAGCGATAGCCAACCTATCGAGTATATAGAAGTACTTAGAAGTTTTATAACTGGTGAAAACGTAGTGGTGGTGATGTGATGGAAAATAGAATAAGCGTATTGGATCATGGATTTGTTATATTACGTAACTTAAGTGGGCCTACTAGAAGAACACTAGATTACGATAAAGACGGTAACTTTGAATACCCTTTCGATGCAGACGATGTAGACCCAGCTAGAACAGCTAGAATCTCTTTTGATAATTTAGATAAAGAACGATCAGTAGAACAAGATCACAAGTTATATGAGTACTTAATTAAAAACCATCACAACACACCTATAGAAATGATAGAAACTTGGTGGGAAATGAAGTTACCTATTTTTGTAGCTAGGCAATTTGTAAGGCATAGGACGGCTTGTATTAACGAGATAAGTGCTAGATATGCCGTATTACCAGAGGAATGGTATATTCCAGATATAGTAGGAGGAAGAGGAAAGAGTAATAAACAAGGTCAAGAGGATAACCTTCCAGATGACTTACAAAGAAGGTTTAAAGAGTCTTTAGATCAAAATTGTGCCAGAAGCTATAGAAGTTATTTAGATTGTATTAAAGAAGGAGTTGCTCCAGAACACGCAAGACTATTCCTGCATGTAAATCACTACACACACTGGGTATGGAAACAAGATTTAAGTAACTTAATGCATTTTTTAAGCCTACGGCTGCACCCACATGCGCAAGTGGAAGCTAGAGTATATGCACAAGCAATGTATGACTTACTTGTACAATATCTTCCAAAAAGCATGGAATGCTTTGATAAATATAAAAGACTTTGAGGTACAACAATGAGTAAAGAAAAAGACCATAGTACTATTACTATTGATGAGGCAATAGCCTGGGTAAATGCTAATTGCCGCTTCGAGCATAATAGAAAACGAATACGTAGTCGGGCCGTAGCTTGGTTACTTTTAACCCACCTAGAGAATGTAGTTAGAGAATCTATGGTATTAGCACATCAGAATAAGTCTTTTAGAGCTGAATTAGACTCTTTGCAAGAGCAGATAAATGCAATGCGGGATGTGAAACAACTAGATAAGTTGGAGATATAGTATGCTTCCACAAAAAGTCTTACACATGTACAAAGAAGAAGCTAAAAAGAAACCTAAGTTCTTAGGTGACTATATAGTTTCAGAGAAACTTGACGGGTGGTATGTTTATATAGACTATATAAACGACAACTGGCAAGTACCGCATAGTCGTGCTGGCCGCCCTATACCTGCGTTTGAGCACCTAAAAGTAAAGCTATTTGAAAACCTAGAACCACCGGCTGTACCTACTAGATTCATTACAGAAGCCACACATACAAGTATTAAAGATTTCCATACTATAAACGGAATATTTAACCGTAGCGTAGGAGACTATCACTGCAACGATGTAGTATTTAACCTACATGATATGGTAGAATTTGGTAATTTAGATGAACCGGCTTATGAAAGATATAGAAAATTATATACATATTGCATGAATAATGGGATAGACTCAGACTATCCAAGGGCACATGCTAAGTTTCACAGAAACTATGCTATTCAAGGCAATAAAGAAGAATGGTTAGAAACTTTTAAAAAGGTTAAAGACCTTGGCGGCGAAGGTATAGTACTTAAGCATGTAGACTCTCCTTATTACCCTGACAAACGTAACTCTTCTCTTATGAAGATAAAACTAGAAGAGCAGGTAGTGCTACATTGTGTAGATGTGTTTTACACAGTAGGTGAAAAAGGACATAGTAACCTTAATGCTACATTCCGTAGGAACTCTGGTACAGAAGTAATAGCAAGAATTGGGCGGCACGACGACATTGCTAAGATAGAAGATGATAAGTCCTATATCCTAGATAGACCTTGTTTGCTAGAATATATGTGTGAAGTAACTGCCGGAGGCTCTTTACGCGAACCTAGATTTAAGAAAGTCCTACAAGGTAATTTTGTTAATGATACACTGTATAAAGAGAAAGTATGAAACAAACAAATAAGCAACGTGCAGATAAGTTAAAAACTAAACCAATAGAACCAGATAATGACCTATTTAAATCAGATTTTCTGGTAGGTAAATTTCTTTACTATTTTATAGTTACAATTATATTAACATTAATAATGGCGGTTATATGACAGTTCTTATACTAGATTCAGAAACCACTGGCATGTCTAAGACAGATCAGGTAATTGAGTTAGCATATCTGGAAGCAGGACTAGATACTTTAGGGAATTTTAAAGAGAGTAGAAAACATTTTGAGATTTTCCTTACTACTTTGTACGAAAACATTTACCGTTTTCAGTTCAAACCTACTGTACCTATTAACCCTTTTGCCTTTGAAGTACATGGTATAGGTTTAGCTGCGCTACAGGGTAAACAGTCTTCGACTACAGTAACTGTACCAGAACATGAATACATGGTAGGACATGTAATTTCATTCGACTATCGGTTACTTATACAAAGTAATGAATCGCTTATAACCCAGCTAAGTAAAACAAAGTATATCTGTACCAAGGAACTTGCCAAGGCAATAGAAAAGAATTTAGGTTTTAAGTACGAAAACCACAAACTAGATACCTTGGTAAAGCATTACTATCCTGCGGAGTACGAAGTACTGGTACAAAGTACACATGATGCGGCGGGCGATGTAGTAAAGACAATTCTAGTATTACTAGCTATGTTAGAACATATACCTAATGTAACAACATGGGTGGAACTGTACCAATTCCAACAAACACTAAAGAAGGTAAAGAAATGAGTGGTGTAAATATAGTAAATGTCTTACAAGAACGTGGCACTAGGTATGGAGATTTTATAGACCATGCAAGAGTCAGTCAGAGACTAAAGTCAATAGTTAAAGAAGAATTGCAGCTTAGAAGCAAAGTACTTCCAATGGAGCAAGAAGAATGTCTTGATATGATCTTCCATAAGATAGGTAGGATAATCAATGGCGACCATATGTATGCAGATAACTATGTAGATATTGCAGGCTATGCAAAGTTAGTTGCAGACATATTGCTTAAAGAGAATGAAGGCTAAACTTACAAACATGTAACCTACCTCCCCTCAGTAACCCTAACCTACCAAGAACTCCGCCTACGCGAAAGAACCTAGTTACACATCCCACAAGTACAAGGACGTACTACACTCCTCCCACTTCGTACTACATTCCCACCTTCTTTCCCCCCCCTCATCCTTCCCACATACATCATCTACTCATTTCTTCTCACAAAATCCGCCTCCAGCGACCAGCCCCATTAATACGCACGCGCAAAGCCAAAACATCCAATCCTACCGGCCAAAAATGCCCACAGCGCCCGACCTGGAATAAAACCTAAGTCTCGCCATACCTTGCTAATTAAACATCGTTCAAAATGCAATTTTCCGGGGCATGTTGCGTGAAAACAACAACAAAACTTTCCATACCTTAATTAACCATCTCTACCTATACCTACATCTAGCGACCTAG
>SXGU01364413.1_pt1 | contig 10406 bp, 12 predicted proteins | sample 3174531 | NCBI WGS metagenome assembly SXGU01 (sample SAMN11356863, study PRJNA531348) | freshwater metagenome | isolation source: freshwater sample F1-140 | place: China: Fuxian Lake, Yuxi | collected 2017-12-25 | reverse complement strand
TCTTCGATCATGACGGCGCCACCGGGCTTCCCCGCTGGCCTCTCCGAGTACCCTCCGGCGAGGACGATCACGCACATCCTGGTGTAGACCTTGTGCTCCCCGCAGGCGATCCCGACCTTCCTGAAGGCGGGCTTGTAGACGCTGTACCGGTGGCCCCGGTTCTTCACGCCGTCGTCGACGATCAGGCCCAGGATGTGTCCCCGCGGATCCTGGGGAGTGTAGCTGATGTTCTCGCCGAACTCCTGGAGCCACCGGCCGTAGCGGTTGGCCCTCTGGTCCGGTGCGGTCCGGTCGCTCGAGTAGTGGCCCGTGAGCCCCTTGGGCCCCTGGTCGTTCACGTGGTCCCTCGCGGCCTGGGTGAGGCCCTTGGAGAGGGTGAGCTTGTGCCGGATCGGAACCTGCGCTTCGAGGAAGGTGAGCGTCTCTTCCCGCACGGCGAGGCCTTCGATGGTGGCGAGGTGGATCTTCCCTTCCTTGAACTCCTTGTCGTTCACGAAGGAATCCATGTGTTCCTTCAGGAAACCGATGTAGGCCTGGGGATTGGTCCGGGCCAGGTTGAGCTCGTCGAAGAGCTGCTGCTCGAAGCTCGAGAGCTGCGGTTCCTCACTCACGAGGGCTTCCGTGTCCCGGTACGGGATGAAGGCTTCGTCGCTCACCTTTTCGAAGACCGAAAAAGCTGGCCTGATGAGAGTTAACTGGATGAGGAAGGCGAGGCTAAGTGTGTTTTTCATACGGTCGGGCGATGCACGCTCCGTGCCTAAGTTCCGAGCGTGGTAACGAGACCTTAAATGGTGCGAAGTTCGAGATCCTAGGCAGCTGACCAAGGTTTTTACATCCCTAGTTCTTCCCGGAAAGCTTCTCCGATTTCAAGAGGGCCCGCTGCGATTCCCTCCCTCGTCCGAGCTCCGAGAGGACGACGGAGTAGTTATTCCAAACAGACGGATCCCGGGGGTGGAGCCGGGTAGCTTCCTTGAGGATCGCGGCCGCCGCCTCGAGCTTGTCCTGCTGGTAGTTGACGTTCCCGAGGCCCACGTGGGCGCCGAGGCTCTCGGGCCATTTCCGAAGGATCGCCCGGTAGCTCCGGGCCGCCGCGGTGAGGTACCTCTGCTGCTCCAGGTGGGCGCTGGCCTTGACGAGGTCGAGCTCCGTTGCGGTACTCGGGAGGTAACCTGGGTTCACCACGAGCAGACCCCAGTTCTTCGCGCGCGCCCAGGTCCTCTCGAAAGTAGAGAGGTCCATGGAGAGGGCGTCGGTCTCACCGGAGTGGAGGATGAGTTCCGACGCCTCGAGGTCGAAGCCGATGACCACGGCGTAGTGCCAGCGCGGGTACCAGGAAAGGCCCAGGTTCTGCAGCACCAGGACCGGGTTCCCGTCTTGGACCTCGCGGAGAAGCTCTGGCATCTTCGAAACCGGAAGGGCGAGCATCCCCTGCCGCCGGGCCCCGGAGGTCACGTCACTTTGGATGCTTCCCTTCTTCCCGGGAGTGTAGACCTGGGCCGTGAGCTCCTTCTGGTCCGGGGTCTTCCCGCGGTACCGGAGGAGCATCCCGAGGGCCGCGGGCCCGCACTGGTACTTTTCCTGCGGGATGAAGGGAACGTCTTCGATGAGAGCGGCGTCTCCGAGGGCATACTCCTTCTGGTAGTCAACCCTGGTAGCGCAGCTGCTACCGAGGAGGAGCAAGAGGAAGATCCGGAGGATCATCTGACCGGTCGGGTGAACGGGAAGACCTTGGTGAACCCGAGGATGTCGGTCACGAGGAGGACGATGAAGACCACGAAGGCAAGCCCCAGCACACTTCCGACGGCGTCGCCGCCGGCCGGAGCCTTGTCGATCTCTTGTGAGAGGTAGTGGATCTCCTTGGGAGAGAGGGCCGCCACCCGCTTCAGGGCTTCGTCCGGACTAACGCCCATCTTCAGCATCTCCTTCCGGATCGTCTCACTCTTAAGGAAAGCCTCGACCTTCCCTCTTTCCTGATCCCGAGTAAGACCTTCGGCGACGTCCAGAGTTGAGATCATCGCCGTCCGGGCGTAGCTGGAATTGACCGTCATCATCGACAGGATAAACGCTAGGAAGAGAGAGACCGTTCGCATCAGAAACCTCCGTGGTAGTACGCACCTAGTATGGTAAGCAACGCAGACGGGAAAGTAATTGCGCACCCGGAGTGGAAAGATCGAAGTTTCCTGCTAAGCTCATCTCTGGCGTGGAACACATTCACCTCCCCCATAAATACGACAAGATTAGTCTCTCAATCATCCTCCTCTCGGTGCTCGTCTTCACCCTCGAGACCGTCCCGGAGCTCCGGCACTACCACGGCCTCTTCAAGACCCTCGAGGTCGTCTTCGTGGCGATCTTCACCGCCGAGTACCTCTTCCGGGTCTGGCGCACGCCGCGGAGGAAGGACTTCATCTTCTCCTTCTACGGCCTGGTCGACCTCCTCTCCATCATCCCCTTCTACTTCTCCCTCGGGTTCGCGGACCTTCGCTGGGTGCGGATCCTTCGGGTGATCCGGGTCTTCCGGATCTTCAAGCTAGGCCGCTACGTCACCGCCATCGACCGACTGATCCTGGCCGTGCAGCAGGTGAAGGCGGAGCTCCTGGTCTTCAGCCTCATGTCCTTCGTGCTCATGTACCTCTCGGCGGTGGGGATCTACTTCTTCGAACGGGAGGCCCAGCCGGAGCACTTCAAGTCCATCGTCCACGCGCTGTGGTTCGCGGCGGTGACCCTGACCACGGTGGGGTACGGGGACGTCTTCCCGATCACCACCGGCGGGAGGTTCTTCACGGAGTTGATCCTGATGCTTGGCCTCGGGCTGATCTCCGTTCCTTCAGGGCTCCTCGCGTCTTCCTTCACGAAAGTGTTCCGGAGGGAGAAGAGAGATGGGCGGAGGAGGAGAGCTAGGTCCGGAGGTACCGGAAGGCGCACCCGAAGAGCCGCGCCTGCTCTTCATCGGTCCACCGGTCTCCCAGGTGGAGGTGGGTCCGCGGCTCGATCCGGTACGTCTCGGCGAGGAGGCCCGAGATCTTCTCATGCGGCTTGAGCTGCCCGGTCTCCACGAGGCAATTGATCCCCGGCCCCTTCTGCCCCAGTCCGAGTGCCGCGAGCTTCGCGCGGGCCCCGTGGTCGGAGAGGAAGAAGACCTCGATCTTCCGGTCGACCAGGGAGTCGATGAAGACTCTGATCTCTCCGGGGACGAGCTCCGGGTCCAGGAGACTCACCAAGAAATTTTCGAAGAAGTCGATGTCCGCTTCCGTCACCGGAACCTTCGCGTCTCCCTTCCTCCGACCTTCCCAGGTCCGCTTGATGAGGTAGAATCTCCTGGCGTCGCCGAAGCTTCTGACGAGCTTCCACCACCACCGCCGCTGGACGCGGACGATCGGGTAGACCGTCCCGTCGATGTCGAAGGAGACGCTCCTCACCTCATTACTTCTGATGAAATCTTCGATGGCCTTAAGCTTTTGAGATAATCTTGTCATACAAGGGTAGTATTTTAAACTGCGACTCCCATTGTCCTCCCTTTCCCATGAGAACCGCAAGCTTTTCCGATGAAGAAATGGCCGTGGTAAGGGGAAGCAGCCGGCCGGAGTCGACCTTCGACTTGTACTCGGCGTTGATTTCCCCGAGCAGCCGATCGGCTTGCGCCGTGAACTCCTCAAGGCCCGCCTCCGGGGATCTCCCGATGAGGGCGAGCTCGTAACCGAAGGCCCCCTGAAGGGAGTACGGATAGAGGGAGAAAAACGTCTCCCGGAGCTCGGGGAACCGCTCCTTAAGTCCGGTGATCAAGAGGAGGATCTGTTCCTCGGTGAGCTTCTCTCCCGTGAGGGACGAGTTGATGCCCCGGCGCTTGACGAACGCGAGGTCCGGGAGCCCGTCCACCACTTCCTTCACGAGGAAGATGTCCTGGGTGTCGTAGCGAGTCAGCCCCCAGCGGTCACTGACCACGAGCCCGTAGTGCTTCCCCGGGAGAAGGTCCTGCGGGAGGTGGAGGGTCTGGTCTTCGAGGTCGAGGAATTCGTAGTACACTCCGGGGGCCGACGGAAGGAAGTGCAGTCGGCCGTCGATCAGGTGCGGGAGCGTTTCCACGGCCTCCGTGCTCATGGAGTACATGGGGACCTGCGGGACCCCCGGAAGGAGGACCGTGAGCTGCTCCAGGAATGGCTTCACGTAACCACCGTCCCAGGTGATCAGGGCCTTGAGCTCGGAGAACAGTTCCCCGAAGGGAGGAACCGTGTCGGCGGCCGCGGCCCTCTCCAAGCGTGGGAGGGCGTTCCCATCCTGGAGGCGGAGGAGCTCCCGGAGGATCTCCGGAGCCGCGAGGATCTTTTTCATGTTCCCGGCGACCCGCGGCCAGTGGAGTTCCAGGTCCTTCAGGAAGTGGGTCAGGGTCGACGGATTGGTCGCGTAGAAAAACGCTGGCCGGGTCACGAGGATGAGGATGAGCCGCGCGCTCAGATCATCCGTCGCTCTCCGGAGCTTTAGTCCCCGCTCTGTGAAGAGGTAGCGGTACGGCGCCTGGAGGAGCTCCAGGTGGGTCGGGTCCTTCTCCCCCATGGTCAGTCCGGAAGTGAGGGACTGGTCGGGGTTCAGGGAGGAGAAGACGAAGAAGGTCTTAAGGCCTTTGAAGCGGGCCGTGAGAAGGATCATGGCCTTCAGGAAGAGCTTCTGCACGAGCGCCGTCCGCTTCCGGTCGAAGGGGATGGCCTTCGGTTCTTTGCGCGTGCCGGAGGTGTAGGCCCAGGACTTCGGTCCGCGCATGGAGCTGAAGACCTTCGAGAGAGAGGGCCGCTGCTCGTCGAAGCCGGTGACCCGGTGGGAGCGCACGGCCCGGCTCCGGTCGAAGGCCTCCTGCTGCCTGCGAAATTTCTTCCTCACCAAAGACTGATGAATGACGATCACACGATGGAGGAGGGAGAAGCTCATGCGGAGAAGGTGCCTGATCAATCCATTGTAACTGGCCACGGGTTACCTTCCCTGCTGTGCCCGGAAGGTCCGGACGACGGCAGCGACGAGGCTCTCGGCTTCCTCTCTCGAGACGACCTTCGCATCGTAGGTCATGGTCAGGGTAGACGCGCGGGCCTTGCTCACCACGAACAGCGCCGCGTGCTGCTTGGGCATGAGGTTCGAGATTCCGAAAATCTGTTCCATCCCCTCCAGGGAGTGGTCCCGGTCCACGAGGTGGGAGAGGGAGATCGACGCCCAGTCGGCCCAGGGCCTCCTGATCCAGGTTTTTATGAGAAGCCGCTGGAGGAAGTTCTTGATCTCGAGGTCCGCGGCCGGCAGGGTCACCTCGCCGCTTTTCATGGCTTCGGTCTTCTGCCGGCGGATGTGGGCGAGCCGCTCCGGAACCGTCCCCGCCGGCGGGTCGTAGATCCGCATGCGAGAGAGGCCATTGCCGAAGCCGGTCCAGAAGTCCTTCCGCACGTTGACCGGAACCCAGACGGACTTCCGCTCGGCCTTCTGGACGTCCAGAAGACAAAGGAGGAACAGGTCGTTCAGAAGGGTGAGGTCCACGGTTCCGTGGTCGATGGTTGAGACGACGACCCCGCGGTGATCGGAGATCGCCGCGGAAGGCCTGGGCCACGCCGAAGAGGTCCGGAGCTTCCGGTAGGGGGAATCCTTCTTCCCGGGGAACTTCTTCAAGACGAGGTCCCCCTCCTCCACCGGTCTGCCGAGGATGACCTTCAGCCACAGGAGCATGGAAACGGCGTCACCCAAGAGGTGCGACATCTTGAGCGCCAGGAGCCTCTGCCCCTCGTGGGTCACGATCCCGAGCTCGAGGTGGAAGGGGGTCGCGAGCCTCGCGTCCTTGAACTCCTCGAGGGAGACCTCCGAGGTGAGCCGCACTTCATGGGCCCCGGTCTTCGGGAAGATCTTCTGGGCCAGGAGGATCCGAGCTCGGAGCTCTGAGAGCGAGGGGAAGGTTCCGGGCTTCACTGCGATCACGCAGTCGAGGCTCCGGATCTTCCCGTGGCCCAGGGCGAGGAGTTCGTCAACGGCGAGCAGGTTCATGGATGCTGCGCTTAAACAGCGGTCCCTGCTGGATGAAGGGCCTGAGCTGGAGCCACCCAAGCTGCGGGTGCATGTGGTGGGCACGGTGGAGCGAGAGCCCCATGGTGAACCAGTAGAGGAAGTTCCCGTAGTAGTCGTGGGAGCGGTGGATCTGGTCACCGACGTGGTGGCCCTCGTGGGTCTTCACCGCGAACGGGTACCAGAGGAGGAACGAGTGGCCGATCTGCGCGGGGACGATGCCGAAGAGGACCCGCTGCCAGCCGACGAAGTAGATGATGGTTCCGAAGAAGAGGGCGTACACGAGGTAGGTGATGGCCCACTCGATGAAGACGGCCCGGTTCAGAAGGCCATGGTCCTTCATCCAGACGACCCAGTAGTGGGGCATGGCCAGGGCGCGCCCCGGGAACTGCCACCAGTGGTCGAGCTTCAGGAGGAGGTCCGGGTCCTTCCCGTCCTCATTGGTGAACGAATGGTGGTAACGGTGGGTGACCCGGAACTGGACGTTGGGGACGGCGATGGGAACGAAGGAGAGCCTCCCCCACCAGATGTTCGAGAGCTTCGAGTTCCCGAGCGCGCCGTGGGACCCTTCGTGCCCCATGACCCCGCAGAGGAACAGGAGGTAGGTGCGCACCAGGATGTCCGGGATCCACCACAGGCCCGTCGGCTGCCAGAAGTACAGCGAGGTCGTGCTCAGGAGGAGAGCGACGATGATGAAACGGTTGACGTAGATGTTTTGCAGTCGGGCTTTTTTATTATTCATGGAAAAGATCCTAGCATATGGTAAACTGGGCACGGGGCCGGCTGTAAAAATTCCACCCCCTGACAACCGAGTGGACGGTGACCATGCAGCTACAGAAATACCTAGAGTTATACGCCGAATCCCACCGGCACCCGCTCAACGTGAAGATCCACAACGTCTGCGTCCCCTTCATCGCCTGGACGGCCCTCGGGATGGCCCACAGCTTTTCCTACCAGGGGTTCCACCTCTCCTACTTCTGGGCGGTCTTCCTCACTGTCTTCTACGCTCGGTTCCGGGACCCGAGGATCATCCTCGGCAGCACCGTCACCATCGCCGCCTTCCTCCTGTCCTACGCCTACGTCCCGAACCTCTTCGTCGTCTGCCTCGCCGTCTTCCTCCTGTGCTGGGTGGGCCAGTTCTATGGCCACCACGTCGAAGGGAAGAAGCCTTCCTTCCGGGACGACCTGGTCTTCCTCCTCATCGGGCCAATCTGGGTGGTGAAGAAGCTCGCCGGCGCCTCTTCCTGACCGATCCGCTCTTGATTCACCCCCTCCCCGCACCTTTACCCAATCAAAAACTTCGGTTTCTCTGAGCATTGCTTCTTTCTTTTACCCGACGCCTTTCTTTACCGTTTACTAGTAAAAAAAGGAGAACCCCATGCGTAAACAAATTTTCTCTGCGGTTTCCATTCTTGCGCTCACGGCGTCCGTGGCTTCGGCCGCGAACACGGTGACGAAGAAGGCGACCGAAGTTAAGAACGAAATGTCCCAGGACCTAGGAACCTTCAGCCAGGAGAACTCCGCCCGGAAGGCCACGGCTGACGCGCAGATGACGGGGTCGGACGCAGACGTGGAGGTGACCCGGAAGATCCGTGACCGCCTCACCGACATGGATAACCTCTCCACGCGGGCCCAGAACATCACCATCGTCACCAAGGGCAACAACGTCACTCTCCAGGGAGAGGTCGACAAGCAGGACGAGATCCGGAAGATCCTGAGCGTGGCCCAGGAGGTCGCCGCCGGGAAGAACGTCGCAAACCAACTACGTGTCCATAAATAAGGAGGATCCACATGGGTTACAATAAGACAGGTGATCACGCAGTCTTCGGTATCTTCAACGATCGCACGGCTCTCGAGAGGGCCATCGACACGCTCAAGGCCGACGGCTTCAGGAACTCAGACATCTCCGTGCTGATGCAGAACGCGAACGAGACGAAGGACTTCGCTCACGAGAAGCAGACGAAGGCCCCGGAAGGCGCCACGACCGGTGCCACCACGGGGATCCTCGGAGGAGGAATCCTCGGCTGGCTCGCGGGTGCGGGAGCGCTCGCGATCCCGGGGATCGGCCCCTTCGTGGCCGCGGGGCCACTCTGGGGGGCCCTCGCCGGCGCCGGCGTCGGCGGGACCGTCGGCGGAATCACCGGAGCCCTGATCGGCCTGGGGATGCCCGAGTACGAAGCCAAGAGATACGAATCCACCGTGAAGTCCGGAGGCATGCTCCTTTCGGTTCACGTCGATGACATGAACTGGAGAGGGAAGGCCAAGGACATCCTCGAAGCCTGCGGGGCCCGGGACATCTCCACCATGGGCGAGGAGAGCGTCTCCGACAGCTCGAACCGGGACTTCGCCGACCGCGTCCAGAAGCTGGGCCGGAACGTGGACATCGGGACGGAGCGGAACATGAACTACCGGAGGGACGGCTTCTCCACCGGTGACGGCATGGACACCGACCGCAGAATCTAGACCTCACAAAAGTCAGGGCCTTCGGGCCCTTTCTTTTTTCTGTAGAAGTTACGCGCTCTCAGGTACCATCGACGAATGAGCGACGACACTCTTCAAAGAATTTTTGCCGGGGAGGTCATAATCGTAGATGATTTTTCCCTTCCCTTTTCCGGAACGGACTTCCTAGAGCGGCCGCTCCGGAAGCAGGGGCTGTCTAACTTCCCGGGTAGGTTCCGGATCCTCGACTCGACCGAGCTCCGGGAGTTCGAACGAGCCATCGAAGAAACCCTTTCCGTGAAACTTCTGCCCGAGAGTGGCGTGGCGCGGATCCGGCGTACCGGCAAGGGTGACCGGGGACAGGCCTTCATCCATCACGACGAAGCTCAGTTCGTTTGCACAGTCTACCTCTCCGACCTTCCTCCGGAGGTCGAACCGGAAGACTTCGGGACGAGCTTCTACCGGCACCGGAGAACGGGCTGGACCCAGTTCCCCCAGAGGAAGACACTCCAACTGGCCAGCAACCTCATCCTCCGATCGGATGGCCACGACCTCGCTGCCTGGGACGTCGTCGAGAAGGTGCCGTTTAGGAAATACCGAGCCCTCTTCTACCTCGGACGACTGTACCACTCTCCCCCGGCGTGCGTCCTCGACGGGCGGTGCGGACACGAGCGGCTCACCCTGGAATTCTTCGGAGCTCTAGCAGGTTTGTCCGGAGGGGATCCAACATGAGAAAACGTTCCCGTAGTTGTGGAGGGTGCCGTTGATGCACATCGTCTCCCCGTCCCGGTTCGGATCGTAGTTGCAGAAGGAATGCACGTCCAGGAGGTCTTCGTCACTGAGTGGCCGGATCCCTCCGAAGACGAATTTCATTTGCTTATTTTCCATAAAAAATCCTACCACAGATCCTTAAAAAGCCAAGCTACGGCACCGGCAGGACGACGAAGGCGTTGAACTCCATCGGCGTGTGCGCGTTGGTGATGTGGGCGACGATCCCCGTGAAAGGCTCGACCGCGGTGAGGTTCAGGGGAAGGAGGACACTCCTCCCCGCGCCCGCGGAGGACTAGGTCCCCGTGGCCACGGCGGGCCCGGAGAAGTTCTGCGCATCCTTCACCTGGTAGCGCTGGCCGTCCACCAGCCCCGAGGTCCCCAGGTCGACGGCGAGGGTCGCGAGCCGCTGCCAGTTGTAGACCACGACGTGGGCCCTCCCCGGCTCGTACTTGTTCGGCCTCACGGTCACGGTGGTGGCCGCGGGAGCGGAGCTCGAATGCGAACTCGAGAGGTCGAAGCCCCGGGCCTTCCACTGTGTGAAGTCGTAGAGCGCGGCCGGATCGCCGGGGGCGACGTAGGAGAAGGAACCCTTGAAGAACTGGTTGCCGTCGCTTAGGTAGAGGCCCTGCTGGGTGTTCTCGAAGGCGAGGAGTCGCTCGCTTCCGTAGAGCCTGTTGTTCCGGACGATGGCCTGGTTGAAGCCTCGCACCGTGAGGACCGGGTTGGTTCCGGCGACGAAGGTGTTGCCCTCCACCACCACGTCGTTCGCCCCCGCCTGGTAGCCGAGGCGGATGGCCCAGGTGTTGCTCGTTGGCCTCCGGTAGGTGAAGTTGGACCGGAGCTTCAGGCCCTGGATGGGCTGGGTTTCCGTCCCGAAGAAGATGTCCTGGTCGGAGTTATCGAAGGAGACGTTTCCTTCCACGTTGAACCCGTTCACCGGAGCGTTGGTGCCGAAGCCGCTGATGCCGCTGGTGAAGTTCCGGAACCAGATCGAGTCGGAGACGTAGACCTGGCCGTCCTGGTTCTGGGCGTAGGTCCCCGAGCCCCGGGTCCACGAAGCGCCGTTGTCGTAGATCCCGTTCCCGAAGACGACCGAGCCGTAGATCTCTGCCTGGTCTCCCTGGTTCCAGAAGCCGATCCCGGGGTGGCCCACGTTGTGGACGTAGAGGTTG
>SXGU01362191.1_pt1 | contig 10406 bp, 8 predicted proteins | sample 3174531 | NCBI WGS metagenome assembly SXGU01 (sample SAMN11356863, study PRJNA531348) | freshwater metagenome | isolation source: freshwater sample F1-140 | place: China: Fuxian Lake, Yuxi | collected 2017-12-25 | reverse complement strand
GGGTGATTTCACCGTCAAACGCATAGCCGTGACGGGTTCTCACTTCCGAACCACAGCTGAGTTTGATAATGGTCTTCGGAAACGCTTTGGCCGCTTGAATACCGCTTGCGATGGACAGGACGCCGACCTTGACGGTCTCGGCGGCCGAGGCCGTGCCGAGCGAAGCGCCGAGCGCGAGCGCGCCGATGCTGAGGAATTTTGTGAATTGGGTGATCATATTTTTGGACAGAGCTTTGGCTGAATGAGAGGCGACGGCGAAGGCGTGGCTCGGCCGGCGCGAAAGCGGTGAAATGCGAAAGGGAAAAGAGGGACGGCCTCGCGCGCGGCGCGAGGCGAGGGAAACAGTGGTCGCGGAATCGCGCGACCACCGGGCGGACAAGTTCATTGGCGGCTGAGGAGCCGGGGGAGGTTTAGAACTTAAACACGGCCTGCAGGCCGAGGAGGTTCTTGTTCCGGGCGCCCGCGCCGCTGTATTTGTACAATGAATATTCGGCGCGCACCGTCAGATTGTCGGTGACCTTGAAGGACGGCCCGATCGTGTATTGCGTGAAATTCCGGCCCACGGTCTTGGTCTTGCCGGAGAGGTTTTCGCCGCCGACGCGGAAGACGGTCGAGAACTTCGGGTCGAGCGCGTAGTTCAGGTAGACGAGCCAGGTTGAGCCCTTCGCGAAATCACCGCCGTCCTTGGTGGAGAACTCCACCGCCCCGGTGGCTTCTTTCGAAAGTTTGTATTCAGCCCAGAAGTCGAGGACGGTCACGGATTCCGTTTGAAACCCGCCCTTGGTATCTTGGCCGATCCCGGCCCAGAGGGTGAGGTCGGCGATCGCCGTATATTTCACGAAGGCTTCAAAGCCGGCGTTATGGACGAATTCGCCGTCGCCCTTGGCAAAGCCGTTCGGCGAAAACTCAGAGTCGACGACCGCAAATCCATAGCTGAGATTCTTGTCACCGTAGTCCAAGCGCACCCCGGAATGGTAGGCGGCGATTGCACCGAGCGTGCCGATGGTCACCGGAGAGTAGGTGATCTGGCTCATGCTGGCGGTATGAAACGCCTCGTAGCCCAGATAGCTCAGGAACTTTCCGCCGGTGACGGAAAAGCCGCCGCCGACATCGTAGGTTGCGTAGGCGTCGAGCACTGTGAGTTCATTGGTTCTCAGGTTCGGCACGTAGTAGAGACTGACCATGCCGGTCACGGGCTTGAACGTGAAATTGAAGGCGGTCATGACGGCGTCGGCACTCGGAGTGTCCTTGGTGCCGTCAAAAAGGGAGTCGGTCGCAGCGAGGCCTTTCACCTTCTGGTATTCGTACGCACCGGCGGCATAGCCGTTAATCATCAGGTTGTCATTCACCTTGATGTCGGCGTAGGCGGTGAGCGAGGCGGCGAGGGCGAGCCCGGCCGCGAGTTTGAGACATGTGTTCATTGGCAGTTGTTATGGGTTGGTTCGGAACCGACCGGCGTAGCGCCGGTCGCATGGTCTGGTTAGCAGCAACCCTGCCGTCCGAGCGTCGAAGAACAAAATAGAGCACCAGTTGGCCTGAATAGTGCTAATGCGTAGCAGCGATCTCGTTCATGCGAGATGGGCCACCGACAATCCAACCTATGAAAAACAAACTCATCCTCCTCCTCCTCACCAGTCTGACCGCGGCTGTTGCCAGCCTCCAGGCACAGGCCGTCGCTCCCGCGGTGGTTCCCGCGACGGCTTCCGGCGTCTCGTTCACCGCGACTGCGGCGGTGGCGTCTCAATACATGTTCCGCGGTCAGCGGCTCAATGGCGCGGGCTTCCAGCCGACCATCGAGATGACGGCGGGCGACTTCACCGCCGGGATCTGGGCCAACGTGGTGCTCGACAAGCAAGTGCCGGACAGTTCCGACCCCGAGTTCGATCTCTATGCTTCCTACACGATGACGCTCAGCAAGGACCTCACCCTCGTGCCGGGAATCACGGCGTACGTCTACCCGAGTGCGCCGACGAGCGCGGGCTTCTACCGCTCGACGATTGAGCCGAGTGTCGCGCTGAACTACACGGTCGAGGGCGTTAAGCTAACGCCGAAGCTCTATTATGACACCATCCTGAAGGGTGCGACCTACGAGATGACGGCGGGCTATGCGCTTCCGTTGAAGGACCTTGGCTCCGAACTGGGTTTCACCGCCACGGTCGGAACCTATCTGCTCAAGGAATTTGCCAACAACACGACGCCGAGCGTGAAGGCGTGGGGCGACTACTGGCTGGTCGGAGTGACGATGCCGTTCCAGTTGGACAAGAATTCGAAACTCTCGGTTGGCGTCGCGTACACGGAAGGGCGTAACGCCTTTACCAAACAGGGGAATCTGGGCCGTTCGCCCAATGGCCTCGCGACGGGTCGCGGGGTGGTGACGGTCGGTTACTCGCTGTCGTTCTGAGCGCGGGCTGACCTCCGCGTCCCGGGCGTGGCGAATGTGAATTGCGGGGCTCGCGCCATTGGCGCGGGCCCTTTTTTGAGGCACACCGCCCGGCCGAATCGGGAGAAGCGCTGTTTCGGTCTGGCGAAAGATCGATCTGGATTCCGGCGCGCCCGTGCCCGAATCTGAACCATGATGAAAGTTGGCATTGTCGGCGCGTCGGGCTACTCCGGCGAGGTTCTCGTAAAACTCCTCCTGAATCACCCGCGGGTGACGCTCGCGGCTGTCACCTCGCGCAGTCAGGTCGGCAAACGCCTGTCGGCCGTCATTCCGGCGGTGCGCGGCGCCGATCGTGGACTCACGTTCTCCGATTCCGATCCCGTGGCGCTCGCGGCAGGGGACATCGATCTCTTTTTCCTGGCATTGCCCCACGGGGCCGCTGCGACCTACGCGCGGGCACTCGTCGCCGGGGGCAAGCGCGTGATCGATTTGAGCGCTGATTTTCGCATCGCCGATCTGGCCACGTACGAACGCTACTACGGCAAGCACCACGCGCCGGAGCTGCTCGCCGGAGCCCGCTTCGTGCTGCCGGAGCTGACACCGCCGGAGTGGATGACCGAGACGAAACTGGTGGCGGCCCCGGGCTGTTATCCAACGAGCATTCTGGTCCCCCTGGTGCCGCTGCTGCGGGCCGGGGTGATTGCGCGCGAACACATTGTGGCGAACTCCTACAGCGGAGTCAGCGGCGCCGGGAAGAAGGCCGAGGAGATGTACCTTTACGTCGAGCGGGCCGAGAGCATCAAGGCCTACGGACTGGCGAAACACCGCCACCTCGCGGAAATCGAGGAGCAACTCGCGCTGCACACCGGGGCGAAGACGATGATCCAGTTTAACCCGCACCTGGCGCCGATGCGGCGCGGGATTGCGACGACCATCACGGTACCGGCGGCACCCGGTGGCACCGTGGAGCAGCTCTACGCCGCGTGGAACTCCGCCTACGCCGGCCGGCCCTTTGTGCAAATCCTCGCGAGTGGCGAGACACCCGACACGGCGCATGTCGTCGGCACGAACCGCGTCGACATGTCGGCGGTGCACGATCCGCGCACGGGCAACTTCGTGATCACCTCCGCCGAGGATAACCTCATGAAAGGCGCCAGCGGCCAGGCGGTGCAGATCATGAATCTGTGGTGTGGCTTTGAGGAAACCGCGGGGCTGGGGTAGGGCGCAGCACCGGGCTGACGGTGCCGGGAACGTTTCCAACCACCCGATTCGGAGGGCTGCGCTTCGTCGCAGCCGAGCCTGGATTCAGACGCCACGGCGCCGACCAAGCAGCGCCCTCCGGAACAGCCCCCCCATCACCGTCGACCGGGAGATACGCCCTCCGCCCGATTCATCGCGCAATAATTCTTGTCACGCCGTGCGCGGCTCGCGCACATTGGCCGCTTCATTCACGAAAACCACCATGATCGAATTCAATAAACGCATCCTCTTCGTTGGCTACGGCGCCGTTGCCGAGTGCACGCTGCCCATTCTGTTCAAGCACATCAAGGTGCCGGCCAAAAACGTCACGGTGATGGATTTTGAGAACCGGGCGGCCAAGCTCAAGGCTTGGACCGCGAAGGGGGTGCGGTTTGTCCGCGATCGCGTGACCGAGGAAAACATGGGTGCGTTGCTCGCGAAATACGTGAGCGCCGGCGACCTCATCATCGATCTCGCGTGGAACATCGACGCCCTCGAAATCCTCCAGTGGTGCCACGACCATGGTGTGCTCTACATCAACACCTCGACGGAGCTCTGGGATCCGTATGCCGCCGGCCCGAACCAGCACCCGACCGAAAAGACGCTGTACTGGCGCCACATGAACCTGCGCCGGATGCTCGCGAAGTGGCCGGTCAAGGGCCCGACCGCCGTCATCGAGCACGGCGCGAATCCCGGCCTGATTTCACATTTTGTTAAGCAGGGCCTGATCGACATCGGCCAGAGTCTGATCGCGGACGGGAAAGTGAAGGCGCGCGCCGCCGAGAAAATCACCGATTTGATCCAGACACGGCAGTTCAACCATCTCGCCCGCGCGATCGGCGTGAAGGTGATTCACTGCTCGGAGCGCGACACCCAGATCACGGACAAGCCGAAGCAGGTCGACGAGTTTGTGAACACCTGGAGCATCGAGGGCTTCCGCGAAGAGGGGACGACCACCGCCGAGATGGGCTGGGGAACGCACGAAAAGACCCTGCCGAAAAACGCCTTCCATCACAAAGAAGGGCCGAAGAATCAAATCTGCCTCGCGCAGATGGGCATCAACACCTGGGTGCGTTCGTGGGTGCCCGACTACAACATCCTCGGGATGGTGGTGCGCCATGGCGAAGCGTTCACGATTTCCGACAAACTTACCGTGTGGGAAGGCAAGAAGGCCGTCTACCGGCCGACGATGCACTACGCCTACTGCTGCTGCGACGAGGCCATCGCCTCGCTCAACGAAATGCGCGGCTACAACTACAAGTTGAACGCCAACCAGCGCATCATGAACGACGAGATCACCGGCGGCGCCGATATCCTCGGCGCCCTGATCATGGGCCACGACTACAACTCCTGGTGGGTCGGATCCGACCTGACGATCGGGGAATCCCGCCGGCTGGTGCCGCACCAGAATGCGACCACCATGCAGGTCGCGATCTCTGTCGTCGCCGCCTCGATGTGGATGATGGAGAATCCCGCGTCCGGCGTCGTCGTCCCCGACGAACTGCCGCACGACTACATTCTCGGCATCTCGATGCCGTATCTGGGCCGCTGGATTTCGAAGTCCTCCGACTGGACTCCGTTCAAGGGCCGCGACACGACGTTCGACAAGTTCAACCAGCCCGACCTCGACCGGAAGGATCCGTGGCAGTTCAAGAACTTCCTCGTGACCGACGCCGGCTGACGCCGCCCCTGCCATGATTTCCCTGACCCGGCTGAAGGCGCTCGCCCAGAAGCACGGCACGCCGCTGTTCGTGGTTGACCACGACGCGCTGCGCAAGGCCTACCGGGAATTCCGCCGGTATCTGCCGCGCATCCAGGTTTATTATGCGGTCAAGGCCAATCCCGATCCGCTCATCGTCCGCACGCTCTTCGAGGAGGGCGCGAGTTTCGACGTCGCGTCGATGCCCGAGTTCAAGATCGTCCACCAAAATATCAAACATCTGCCCGCGAAGCAGCGGCAGGACTGGATCTGGGACAAGATCATCTACGCGAATCCGACGAAGCCCACGGATACGCTCGAGGAGCTGAACCAATACAAGCCGCTCGTCACCTTCGACAACCGGGAGGAGATTTACAAAATCAAGCGCCACGCCCCCAACGCCGGCCTGGCGTTGCGGCTCAAGGTGCCGAACACCGGGGCGATGGTGGAGCTTTCGTCGAAGTTCGGCGCGTCTCCGGGCGAGGCGGTCGATCTCATCTTGGAGGCCCATCGCGCCGGACTCACCGTCGAAGGCATCAGCTTTCACGTGGGCAGCCAGACGACCAACTTCGACAACTACGTGCAGGCGCTGAGCCTCACGGCCAACATCTTCAAGGAGGCGCAGGATCGCGGCTACACAAAGATGAACTTGCTCGACATCGGGGGGGGCTTTCCGGCGCCGTACGATTCCACCGTGCGGCCGTTCCGCGAACTGGCCAAGATCATCAACACCGAGATCGATCGCCTCTTCCCGAAAAACATCCAGGTGCTCGCCGAGCCCGGTCGTTTTCTCGCCGCGGTTTGCGGCACGTCGGTGGCCGCGGTGATCGGCAAGGCGAAGCGCGACGGCAAGACGAGCTACTATATCGACGACGGCGTCTACCACACTTACTCGGGCGTGATCTTCGACCACTGCAAGTATCCGGTGAAGGCGTTCAAGAAGGGTCCGACGAGCATCTGCTGCGTCTTCGGGCCGACTTGTGATGCGCTGGATGTGGTGTCGATGGCCGAAAACCTGCCCGACCTCGAGCGCGGCGATCTGGTCTACAGCGTGAACATCGGGGCCTACAGCCACGCGAGCGCGACGTACTTCAACGGCTTCCCGCCGGCGAAGGTGGTGCACGAAGGTTTTCGCTCCGCGAAAACGTGATTGATTTTCCGCCGCGGAAAATCAGCTGCGACACGGTGTGCGCCAACATTAGGCGTGGGTTTCGCTTCGAACTTCCCCCGTCAGGTCCGGGGGCGCAAGTCCTTCAATATTGCCATTAGTCGGAGAGGGTCTCGCGGCGAAGGTGTGAATCCACGGTCCGCATACCACTTCGCGATGTTGGGGCTCTTCGCGTCGACGACGAGCATTCGGACACCGATCAGTTCGGCGGCGGCCAGAGTGCGGCGGGCTGCGTCCTTTACGAGCGTTGTGCCGAGGCTTTTGCCTTGCTGCATTTTGTCCACGGCGAGGCGCGCGAGGATGACCGCTGGGATGGGAAACCTGGGCATTCCCTTCGTCGCTCTTTCACTGGCGGCGAAGTGACCGATAGGAAACTGGATTTTCAGGGGGATCGGATCAGGGAGGGGGTTGCCGATTCCGCGGTGAAATCACGCAAATGAACGCGAATCAAGGCCAAGGCGCAGCAGGTCACTGGCCGTTTACCAAGCGGTGACCACCGGTCAAGTTGGCCGCCGCCATGAGCTATTCCCGACGTCATAAGCCTGGATCGATGGGGGCGCGGTGCCCTCACCGCGCGGGCTGCCGCGTCGGACGCAGTAGGCCGCGGGGTGAGGGCACCCCGCCTCCACTGCGCGGCAATTTCTAATGGCGTTCTGTATAGCCTCCGAATTCGCGTCCATTCGCGGTTTCCTACTGCATCGTCACGGCCATAGAGTGGCGAATCGTTCGCCACTGGCGCGAATTCCTCCCGCTTCCACCCTTGCCTCGGCCGCTGAAATGGACGAGAAATGACCGGCGATGGGATCGCCCGCTTGTTTCAGTCTGGTCCAGTAATCCCCCACCCCACCTCCCCCATGAAGACCCTCGCCTGCCTTGCGTGGTTCGCGGGCGCCGTCGCGCTCGCTCTGGCCCAAGCGAACAGAGACCAGTCGGCCCCGACGCAGGGCGAATGGCGGCTTCCCGGCACGGAGTCGTTCGTGATGCGCTCGCCGATCGTGCAGCGGGAATACGAAATCATGGTCGCACTGCCCCGCGGATACGCGGAATCCGACCGCAAGCATCCCGTCCTATTTGTTCTGGACGCGAACGGAATGTTTCCCGTCGCAGTCGAGACAGCCCGATTTCTGACGTTCGACCGGTCAATGAAAGAGGAGCCGATTACCGTGGGGATTGGCTATCCGGTGGGGCGTTATCGAAATACGCTCCCGCACCGGACAAGGGATTTCACGCCGACTCCCGACCCTGAATGGATCGTCGGGCTTGGACAACGACATGGATTCTCACCCGACGGCAGCGGGGGCGCCGCCGCCTTCCTGCAATTTCTCGCCAAGGAAATAATCCCGCTCGTCGAGCAACGCTACCGGATAGACGGGCGCCGACGTGCCCTGCATGGGTATTCAATGGGAGGATTGTTCGCATTTTACGCCCTTTTCCAGCAACCGGGTTTGTTCGAAAGCTATCTCATCGGCGCTCCGTTTCTTACGTGGGACAAGAGTGCCGCTTGGAAATTCGAACAAGCGTTTGCCGCGACCAAACAGGATTTGCCCGCTCGCGTTTTTCTCTCAGTGGGTTCGCTCGACCACGCACTGGTTCCCGTTGTCGAGAAGCTGGACGCACTGTTCCGCACGCGCCGTTACGGAAAATTTGTCTGGCAAACGCAATTCTTCCCCGAGGAAACGCATAATTCCGCGATCGGGCTGAGTCTCAGCCGCGGCCTCCGATGGTTGTATGGCGACATGCTACCGCCATCGGCACCACCGTGAGGTTGGCCAGAACACCTCAGGCCTTACCTTTCACCCTTACGCCCCGGGTCCGGAACCGACCGCACGTCGGCAGTCACCCCAAAACGTGTTTGGGCTGCGCTGGTGCGGCGGCCGTCATGTAATGGCTGCAACGCTTCGCTCAAGGTGAAGGGTAAGGCCTGAGGTCTTCGGCTCGCCTCCCACCCCGCGAGTCATGTGCTGCGAAACTGAAAACCGCGGGGTGGGGGCACCCCGCCTCCATCTAACTCAACATGGAAATATTCAGACTAGTTCCCTGCCGTTGTCCGGTTTCTCTCCCGGTAGGGGCCGCGCACGATGCTGCCTTTGATCTCCTGGGCATCCTTGAGCATGTTGTAAATGGGGCAGCTGGCTTCCACGGCTCGCTGCAGTTGCTCGATCTTCTCCTTCGATTCCGGTGACCCGATGTGCACGCTATAGCGGATGTCCGTAAAGCGCGGCGGAGTGGGCGTGCTCCCGATCCGAGGTGTCAGGGTCGCTTCGACTTCCAGCTCCAGCGAATCCAACACCACCTGCCGGCTGGCGGCCTGAATCTCGTAGATGTGCGTCAGGCAGGTGAGCATCACGCCCAGGATGTGTTCCTCGGCGACCGGCCCGAGATTGTGTCCCGCCAGGTAACGCGGACTGTCGTGAAGGATCTGAAAGTTGCTGTCGTCGGTGCGAATGTGCCGGATGCCGGTGCCCGCCTCCACTTTGATGTGAGCGCGCAAGGGCGGCTCGCCCGCGGTGCGGACGCCACTCACCGCGAAACGGCTCGGACCTTCCGGCGGCCTTGCACCCTGCGAAGCGGCGCGTTTCTCCGCCAGGAATTCGCGCAAACCTTCCAGAGTCTTGCCCTCACGTTTGGCCGGAGTCGGGGTGTGAAACAATTTTCCGTGTTCGATCGTTTGCGACTGGCTCACCAGACTGAGCACCGGAGAAACCCGCTCTACCGTCTGGCGCAGTTCCTCCAATTCGGCATCCGACGCCGGTGAAACGATATGGACTCTGTATGCCAGATTCCGGGGATAGGTCACCCGGTTTCCGCCACTTGACGACGCTGCTCCGGGTCGGCTGGTAAAAACCACTTCCAGCTCATCGAGCGGAATTCCCTTGAGCGCGGCCTGAATCAGGAAGTCCTGTGCCACCGCACTCCCCAGCACGCCGACCACGGTCGGCCACGAACCGGGGCCCAGGTTGAATTCCCCCGTCGTGCGGGCGCCGTCGCTCAGCAACTGAAAATTGCGGATGCGCAGACGGCGTACGCCGGAGCGGCTCTCCGCGTTGACGTCGGCGGTCAGCTTGAGCGGCGGCTGCTGCTCGGGCCGGGCCTTCAAGGCGAACAGCGCGGACCGCAGACGTGCCAGGTAGTCTCGCAACGAATCCCGCGGCTCGAAGTCAGCGGCGGTTTGGGCCCAGTCCTGCGCCGTGTGCGTCGCCTGCGCGCGGACGGGCTGGGCGATCACCGACAACAATCCAAGTGCCGACCAGCCGCCGACGATCATTTGACGGATGCTTTTGCTGGGGAGGGGAAGCGTTTTCATCTTGCGAGGCACCTTGCCGCCGTTTCGGCGCAAGGCAATGGAGATGGGTCGAACTCCGGGACGGGATTGGGGCCGTCGCTCCCACCGACGGGGGTCACGTTGCGGCGCAGGGGCGTTCGGCGCGGGCGCCGATCGGCCCGATTCGCACCGTCGTCGGACTCAATCCGCGGCTCGCATTACTCTGTAAAGGTCTGCTTCGCTCCCCGGGTATCCGCCGTGTTCTGCCCCGGGCCATTTTCTGAAAACGGATGTCGGACGTTGCTCAATGATGACGGTAGCGCAGAGACCGGGCAAAAAGGCTGAGCATACCCAAGTCCGGCGACCGCACGTGCGCCGGTCACGAGTCGAGGCGCGACCGGTTACGTCTCCTTTGGACCGGGCTTCGGCGCGGGTTTACGCATCGCCCAAGGGAGGTTTTGTTGTCGTTCCGGATTCCCGATGCTCCACTCATCCTTCGCCACAGGATCGATCAAAGTAATTTCGGCTCCAGGGCACAATTCGTGGGTGAAACGAGTGTATAAGTCGAAAGCGTGAGAGAATTCAAGGCAGCTGGGAAAGGGGCGGGTTGGGCAACTATCGCACCCACGTCCTCGCTCGCTCGGGGGCGGCCGGCGTG
>SXGU01387748.1_pt1 | contig 10407 bp, 9 predicted proteins | sample 3174531 | NCBI WGS metagenome assembly SXGU01 (sample SAMN11356863, study PRJNA531348) | freshwater metagenome | isolation source: freshwater sample F1-140 | place: China: Fuxian Lake, Yuxi | collected 2017-12-25 | reverse complement strand
GTTTTCGGTCTTCGCTCCCGACACGTTGGCTGTTACACCAACCCGATTCCCATTTCCGCCCGCTGCTCCTACGTAGGCTAGAGTTATGGATGCCCCGTTCCGTGTTGCTTGCATCACCGCGGAGAACGCGTTTACGCTTGCAGTGATCGCCTGGACAGCGTTGGCTAGCGTGTCGGCCCCCAGTAACTGATACGTGTGATGCTCTCCTTCCCATGCAAGTTCCACGTAGTCGCCTGGCGTCGGGTCTCCCTGCAATTCGAATGTCGCCGAGGCATTCGTGTACGATCCCGCGACCGGCGTCGCGTGGTCGAGCAACCGTACTTTGTAGAGACTCTCCGCGCCGCCCGATTCCGCCCATATCCTGAGGTACGGCCAATCGACTGTCGGGTACAATGTCGAATCAATCGGAATGCAGTTCTGACGTGTTTCCTGATACGTCAGTTGAAGTCCGCTAAGATCCCCGTCGGGTAGGTTGCGAAACGCGGGATGCTCGAAGACGTTGTCCCGGTTCCATTCGATTACCGCCCAGTCGAATTGCTGCCTCCACGACCCCGACAGTTTGAATCCGTCAGCGCTCGTCTCGCTCAACGCTGCGATGCCGGAGGGCCGCTCAAAGTAACACTGAAGGTCTCGGTGCGGGCTAAGTTTCTGCAGCGCCTCCGGCATCGTCCCCTATAGCCTCACAGTAACGTTCAAATCCGCTCCGGGCGCGGTAGGCCCGACCGCCGTGATATCCAGCGAGAGCCGCGCCCCTGCCGCAAGTGGCGGTAGCCCGAGGCCGCTTACGGCGCTCGATATGGTTGCGTTCGCAGGAATCGTCAGCGCGCAATAGACGTCGCCATTGTGCCGGAGCAGGAGTTCGATTGGTCCGCCTTCCGGCGCCTGCGAAACCACCGCGAATGCGTCGCGCACCGAGTGCGCAGCTTCGACAACCAAATCAGGCGCAACTGAATTCTCAATCGGCAGATAGCCCTCAACCTGAATCGAGAACTGCCCGCCCGATAGCGTCCTCAGTCCGTAATCCACCGTCTGCGTCAGGCACAGTGTCGCCGCGGGGCTGTTGCCGCGCTGATTTGTGACGAAAAGCTCCGCGCTCGCAACCCTTGTGTCGGCCATAGCTATCGGAAAACTCCAACTGCCGCTCGCCGGGCTGCCGAAAAAATCGCGTGGAAACGGTGCGATCACCGAGCGTCTGCTCAACGGATACACCCGCGCGATCGCGGGGTGTGCCGCCGCGGTACTACCGTGAACGCCCCTGTCAACAACCAACCGCAGCCCGCCGTTTTGCACTTCAACCACGCCCAGAACTTCCCCGCCGATTTGCACGAAGGAGCCGGCTGCCGCCGTCGAAGGTGCGGTCAAGTCTAAAACTGTCGCCTCCGCCCCAAGGCTCGAACTCAGCGACGCCTGCGGAGGCCCGGACAACTCGTCCCAGTAATGTACCGTGAGCGTGGCAGCCGCAATCGTCCGCGTGTTTTCCAAGGTCCCAAACGCGACTCCAGTCAGGTCCACACCTCCGCCCGACGGCGAAAGGGTAAGACCGAACACAGGCTCGGGCGGAACATCCGCGTCTGATCCCGGAATCACGGCGCCCGCCAGATACCACCGCGTCACTGTCGCAAGCGCAAGCGGGGATTCCACGTCGTTTGCGTTCGCCGCGACGCCAGTCACGTGAATCGTTGTTCCCGCGCGGTTCGGAACCTCGAATTTCACAGGACTCAACTTACCCGTTGCGCCGAACTTCCAGCTCGACTCCGCTACCACAAACTTGCTCGTCGCGTCCGGCTCTACGTCCCACGCGGTTTTCAGCGTCAACGTCGTGGCGGTATTTGCGATCACCTCGCGCTCCTGGCCTTCCCCTCGTCCCCGGGTGATGCGCACGATACCGCCTGTATATTCGTTCACCGGAGCGTCCATAGCCGAATTCCCCACGGTCGAAGCGGAGTGCATGGTCGCTATGAGTTCCGGCTGGAGTTCCAGCCGCCAGTAAAAGTTAGCATGATCGAAATTCGGATCGGGCGCGGGAACCGGCAGCGCTGCGAGTCCGGTGTCCGTGAATTGCTGGGACAGCGCATGCCCGGAAACGATCCGGCTTAGCTGCGCGGGGTTGGTTCCGCGATATACGTGGTAGGTTGCGGTGCCCGGCGGAAAGCTAAGGCCCGTAATCGTGACGGTATTCGTATCCGTCGCGCTCGCCGTCTGCGCGGCCACCAGGAACGAAAGCGCGCTTTCGCGCGCAATGCTGTCCACGGCGCTTACAGCGTAGAATAGTTGTTGATCGCCGGCGAGGGTTCCACCGCTCTGGGCGATCGTCGCCGAAAGACTTACGAGGGGAACCCCCAAGTCGCTTTGTGCCGTGGTGACCGGCGCCACAAATCCAACGGTTAACTCAACCGTCTGCGTGCCGTCAGTCCCTTCAGTCGCGTTCTCGGACAGTCCAAACTGATTCGCGCCACCCGCGTCCGTGAAGTCCCCCACGAGCGGCCGCGGCAATCCCATGCTGAAGCCCGGTTGCCGCCCGCTGGAATTCCCATCAACCTGTCCGTTGGTTTCCGCGTACCACGCGTCATCGTGGATCTGGGCGGTAATCCGCGCAGTGCGGTAATTTGTTCCCGGCGCGATCCGCAGCACGCGGAACGGTTGCCGAAGAAAGCCTTCCTTCAGGTACGTCAGGGTGATTATGTCGCCAGGGCTCAACCCTACCGCACGGACGCTGGTTTCGAACTCGACGTACGTGTTACCAATGAGAGCCTTGTCCAGATTGAACTTTAGTATCCGCGCGGCCTGGTCATAACTCGGAATTCCCAGCACCGATAGTGGCGCTGTAATTTCTTGTCCGGTCCGGTTCAAATCATCCACGTCGACCAGAGAGAAGCTGTCCTGCTGATATTCGTTGAACGCGTCCTGAAACTCTACGGAGAAGCGATTTGGCGTATCCGTGCTGCCCCGCGACCAAAGCCGCACGCTCGGTTCTCCGCTCTCCAGGCGGGCGATTCCGGATGTTCCGGAGGCCCCGTCGCCGAATTCGTAACTCGGCCAGCCGCCGTGGAGCGTCGCGGTCGCGTTGCTCCACGGCGCCTTCGCTGCGTGCTGAAGAGCCAACGTGTTCTCAACCCGCGCTTGGAGCAGCCCGCCACCCGTCCCGTATGTGAGATAAAGCCGCGAGCCGTTACGTATACCGCGAATCACGTCGGCCGCGCTCCGCCGGCCCTTCAACACCAGGTTGCACTGGAATCTTGGTACGCTCACCACATTGCCGTTCAGATCCTTCGCCTGGATTAATTCGTTGCAGTAGTTCGCGGTCCGCGCGAAGCTCGGCAAATCTATTTCCGCCACCGTCCAGCCGCTCCTCCGCAGAACATCGAGTAGAATCCACGCTGGGTTGCTCGAAAACGCCAGACCCGCAAAAACTCCATCCTCGTCGAATTGTGGCAGCTTCATCCCTTGAATCAAGACCTTCACGTGCGGCAGCGAGCGCCCGTCGTTGACGCGATTCGGAACCACGACCGAAAGGAAGGCCATGCTTCCGTAAGGGTCCCCGGCGGGATTCCCGGCGCCATCAGTGAAGCCCAGGTTAAAATTGCCGGTGCGATTGCCGGAGCCCGGCAGGTTGTACCAGCCTGTCCCACCCATGTTCCGTCCTGCCTGCCCCTGCGGGATCTCAATGTCGTTCACCAGCACTTTCAAGACGCCCTGAATCTCGCCCATCCCCAGCAGCACTTCCAAGTGCGTCAGGTTCCCGTCATTCCGCGCGAACACGATCGCCGGACTATGCCACGCCGTCCCGTAGATGAGTGGCACAAAATCGTTGTACCTTGCCTCGTTGGGCGATAGCGCCGAAGCGTGAGAGCCCTTTTCGCCATAGCTCCTTACCAGAACGGAAGACGGCACGAACTCTACACCGCCGAACCTGCGCGTAATCTGGTTGCTCTGGTCCGCGCGGAACATTCCTCGCTCTTCGCAATCAACGCGCTTGTAGGAGCATGACGTATAAGGCTCCCCGCCATTGAGGTTCCCGACGCCGCCCGCAATGTCCGGCGAGTAGCCGCATCTGAAAAAGCGTGAATACTGCGCCTTCTCGCCGCCCGTGACCGCTTCTTCCCGCTGCGCCGCGGTTGTTGGAAACTCCCACGGGCAGCGCCGCTGCACTCGCACGTCAGGCAGCAGAACGCGCTGCATGCTCATCCGGTTTATTGCGGTTACCCGAAAAACCGATCCGGTAATCTCGTCCGGCGGATTCGCGATCCCCTGAAACAGGATCGTGCTCTCGGTCGCTGGCGTATTCAGTTTCAGGCTATAAAATAGAAAGCGGACGGAGAGCTTCGCGCCCTTCCACCCGACGGACCGCTCGATCTGCGAAAAATGAGAGTCGGCGTTCGCCAGCGTGATAGAAACTCGAGGTATCGCGTCCACGCCTTGATCGGACGCCGTCTGAATCTCGAAGAGATTGTGCCGCAACACGCGCGGCGTGTATTCTTCTCCGCCTACCGTCACACGATGCGTGCTCCACCGCTCCGTCTGCCCGTTCTCGAATCGGCAGTCGAACAGCAGCAGCGGCGTTTCGAGGAAGCTCTGTTCCTTGAGTTCAAATATTGTAGGCATTAGCCAGCACTCTCAACACACACGAGTGTTCATTGGGTCCCGTTGTCGTCACTGCCAACCTGTCCTCCATGAATCTGGCGTCCGTGTACACCCCCCCTCGCGACTTCGTCGTTCTGTAGGCCGAGGCTGCCGGCTGCACTTCGAGTTGTGGGCCAAACAAGGTCGCCGTCGCTCCGGGCGCGAGCTCAAGCCCAAACTCCGTGGATTGAGCGCCACCCTCCGGTCTTCCACTCATGCGAATTCTCTTCCACTCCGGCCCGACCTTCTCAATCTGGGCTGTGTTTCCTCTCAACAACCGCACTTCGCTATTCGCGGCTCCCCGCACATACACACTGAAGCAGTATTCGTAGGCTCCGGGAACATTCAGCGTTTGCCCCATGCGCGCGTCAGCGGATCCGTTGTTCAGCGCATTCCATGCCTTGGTCCCGTCCTTCGGATCATCTATACCGCCGGTGACCACGAAAAATGGTTCCTTCGCCCAAACGTCCCGGTTCAGATCCTCCGTCCAAAGCAAAAGGTTCGCGGTCGGGTCCACGAACGTAAACCCCTTCAGCCGGCCTTCAACGCTCTCAAAGAACTCCCGCAGCAGTTGCAGTTCGCTATCAGATAGTCCTTGATACTCGAGCGTCCATTGGCAAGTCCGTTCTCCATAGTCGGCGAAGCGAACCGTACTTCCATCCAGACCCTCGTTCACGATGGTTCGCGTCTTTCTGATCTTCCGTACCGGATATTGACACACTGCCCCGGACGGCAGTTGTGGGTAAACTAACATCGATTCTCCGCCCCTTGTTGACGGGCCTTCCGGCCCTCCTTCTTCCTTTTGCTGCCCGCTCTTGTGCTGACTCGCAGCCGCTATAGCCGGTTCTCACGCACCACCAGTGTTGTCTTGCAACGCATCTCTTCAACGAACGTCGCGTCGAAGCTGTCGCTATCGAGACAGCAGTCCGGATACTCTTCGGCGTTTCTCGGGTCGATGAACGTGAAGCTTCCAAACTGTCCGTCCCGCTCCATGAAAAAGTCCTCGAGCGACGACAACTCCGCTTCGTCCAGCAGATCCAACCGGATCACCCACCGCCTCAGCGGCGCCCTGAAATCCCGGTATCGCTGCTCCGTTCCGTCCACGAACTTAACGATGCCCGTCGAGTACAACGCCTCGTTAGCAGCCGGATATTGCATCACGGCGCCGGTTTTCAAAAGTGGTAAGGTTGCCATCTCCGTTTACAGATCGTTCACGACGTCGTTCATCGAGTGCATGTTGAGCATCGCCTCGCGGACAGCCCGCGCGATGTCATCGCTGTGGTCCATGAACGAGCGGCTGTCCATCGCCTGCACCCGAATTGTCACCTGGGGTGAGTATGCTGCCGGTCCCGGGCTCGATCCCGTTTGGCCTTCAGTCAACCGCGGATTCTCGCCTTGCCCGTAGCTGATCCCCGAAAGGCCTCCTGGCTTATTGCCCGCCTCGAACCGGATCGGAGGAGGCGCGATGTACTTTACTAGCGCCGGCGGCTCGTCATGGGACCTCCCGCTGAACAGCCCCGCGAGTGCCTTCACCGCCGGCGCCAGACCGGCTCCGCTCCCCAGAAAACCAGCGAGGGCTCTCCCGGTCGAGCCAATGCTCTGCTTGATTCCACTTGTTTGTGCAACCGAGTTCTCAAGCACCGCGCGCGTATTTTCCCCCACCACTCCGGTCTGCTCCTGGCTGACGGCGCTCAATCCGCCAATCTGCCGGGACAGTTCCAGCAGATTCTCAGTCAGAGCCCCTCCATCCGGTACGCCTACGCCGGTCGCCAGACCAGCCAGATCGCCGCCGCTCCTCCCTCCAGTGGCCCTTCGCAGCGCATCCCCGATTACGCTTTCTAAACTAGTCTCAGCCACGTGATTCCTCCTCCAATGTCTGCCCTTCCAGAACCAAGAATGCCTCCGCTTGTTTCGCCCCCAGGTGATCCAAGCTCGTTCTCCCTAGCCTTCGCCACGCGTGAAATTCTTCAATCCACGTCAGACTCCGCGCAGTGATGTACGACGTCGGGCAGGTTGTTAGTGACACTCGGCCTCTCGCCCAGACGATTTTTTCCGGAGTCTCAAGCGCCGCCGGAATCCAGCCGCACCTCCGTGTCATCTCCAAACCGGACTTACGGCAACCGTCGCACTTCCACCCGGCTTGGTTGGAGAATTGAAAATGGAATGCGACAATCAGTTTTTTGTTTCCGCTTCCTCGAGTCCGCACTCAGCCTTGACCGCGCCTAGCGCCTCGCGGAATAAGACCTCCGGGCCTGCCTCAGTAAGCGATTCAGGAGTCGCTGCTTGCCCGTCGATCGTCAGCCCGGTCACTCCGCGGAGGGCCCACAAGACATACAGGCGATCGATTTCCGCCGACAACACCGCAGCCTCGATCTTCTCGCCCGGGTCCGTGCCTGCGTTCAGAAACTCCACCTTACGCCACAGTTCCCGAACTCGCCGTGTCAATTCCATCCTACTCCCGAACGACACTCGCGCGAGCCTGTACGCCACTCCCGGCACCGTCTTCGATTCCAAAACCAGTTCGCTTTCGTAGTTCATGGCTTATCCAAGGGCCACTGCGATTTCATCGTCTACCGTGCCCTGGGCTCGTGAATTCCGAAACCGCCACTGTAGGCGCGGGTCGCTGTCATCGAAGTCCGGCACTTCTGGCACCACGCTCTTCAAGTACACGCCGAACATCTGTCCTGTATGCTGCCCCGGCTGAAACATCACCGGCACCGGCGATTCCTGCCTCGCGGCCTGATAGAGGCCAACAGTCGCGGCTTCGTCGTTCTGATACAGGTCGAAATCCACACCCACCTCCCTCTTGCCAGGCATCATGCACTGTGGCATGGATGACCCGAACTCGTTCGCTCTCGCGTCGAGATTGTTCGCGAGCGTGAATAGAGCGCTTGTAATCGTTAGGAACCGGTCCGATGCGCTGCCAAGCCATGCCTGCCCAAGATGTCCGGGTACTGCCTGAGCGTTTAGCTGCTGAACTGCGGGCTCTGCTGGAAACGTGCCCAGACTCCCTATCCCCGAACTGAAGCTGCTGCTGTCGATCAGGTCCTGCGCTGGCCCGCTAAACTCGAATTCGTGATAGTCTCCATTCACCTTGATCGTCATCTTGTCCACTGAAGCGCCGCACACGATCCGTTGCACCGCCGTCGCAGGACTCCAATAGTCGAAAAGGCTAACGCTCGGCAACTCGGTCGCTGGAAAATAGGTGAGCGTTGCTCCAATGGGTGCGCCCGCGGCTGGAACCGTCGAGAACGGAGCGTTGACCTGAACCTTGGTCGCGTCCACGACCGCTGCCACGAAACGCAGTTCTCCTTGGTACGTAACAGCTTGGCCCGAGACCAGTCCGTGTACCGCGGAAAACGCGAGTTGGGTCGCGGTCGAACCCGGACCTGTCACACCACCAGCGTAATGGAGCGGAGCGCCACCCATAGCCGCCTGTATGAGCGGCGCGTAGCCCGGGCGTTGCGCGCCGCCGCCCCACCCAGTCAGGTAGGCCTGCAACTCGAACGTCGTCTTTCGCCGCTGTCCGGCCGGCGTCCCCGGAAACGTGCGGCTCCCGGTCTTATCGCGACGCTCTGCCTGAGCCGAACGCTGCCGCGCCGTCAACTTGACCGCCGCGAACCGGTCCGCCGTCACGGGTGCCGGAACTACCCCAAAGCCGCTTTCCAACCCCGCATAAAGGCGGTTTGCATTTGATGATACATAACAAGACATTTACGATTCTCCTTGCCGAGCGCTGTTGCGCCGTTAAGTCTTTTCGGAGCAGGCGCTTTAGCCTGCTGTGCCCCTCGCGCGCGTGGCCGGCCGTTACACGCTCACCTGCAAATCAAACGTGATCTTCGCGGTTTGAATATAGTTCTTGCCGCCTCGCTTCACTCCGCCGAAAACGGCCTCGTAGCCTCCGGTATAGAACATTCCTCCGCCCCAATCTCCGCGGCTCTTATCAAGGACTTGCGCCACGGCATCCACATACAACTGCAGTCGCTGTTCGAGGCCCTGGAGACGGTCGTTGGACACTCTCACCTCGATCGCCATCTGCGCTTGCCCCGAAAACGTCCGGAAGGTCTCCTTTAGCGTATTGGTCAACTTCTCGCAATAAAGATGTACCGCCGGGTAGCTGGTCTCGAGATCCCGTTCCGCCATCTCCGCCGCCACGTTCTGCGCGAACACTTGCTTCGTCCCGATCACGGGCAGAAGCAAGCTTTCCTCCCGCGAGATAGCTCCGATACTTGAATTCAACCCTGCGGGCGCAGTGATCAACTGAAGCGCTTTCTGTGTTGCGAGATTACCGATCCTTGGCATTGTCTACCCCCTCAGCTGGACTCGCGGAACGATCTTCAGCGCATCCGGTTCCTGGCCGGTGCCTGGCTTCTGGCCCGAAATCAGGCCAATCGGCGGCATGGTCCACGGCACAGACAACGGAAGGGGCGAGGAATTCTGCCGCGTGAGACTGTCGATGGATGTCCCGGCATACACGTTCCATCCAGTCGCCGTCTGGGGAGGAACTCCCGGCAGGACCGTGAGCGCGTATCCGCTGCCTGTCGCAAGACAACTCACTCCACCTGGCATCCCTTCCTGCCCCGCGGCGTTCGTCCATGCATACTGCACAAAGTACATGTCCGGCGCGCCGACGCCTGGTGCGCTGCCCAGCGTCGGCGCGTTCGCCCTCGCGAGCGGCGCGGATACCACTCCAAGCCCTGTCTGGACGAGCATCTCCTGAGCCCACGTGGCAAGCGATCTGTACTCCTTCCACTTACTCTGGTACCGGTCATTGAGTTGATTGAAGTACGCATCCCGGTACACAATCGATAACGTGTGAAACACATGCCACAACTTTAGCGGCGGAGTGACGACAACTCCGTCCAGCGCGCCTGTGACCGATCCCGTGCGTTGCACGATCCGCGTCAACTCGATCGCCACCTCCTGCTGCCCCAAGTGCAGTTTCATTGTCAGATCGATCCCCTCCGCGCTCGCAAGATTGTAAATATGCGTTTCCTGAGCTCGCAAGTCTTCGATCGCCGACACGATCCCATCGGTAAAGAGTGGCATCGCCTTTCCCTACGCCTTCGCCGGCTTCGGCGTCGTTTTGGCGCCCCGCGAGTCAGCTGGTGAGACCACCGCAAATTGCAGCCGGCCTGCTTGCGCCAATACTTCCGCGGCTTCCCGCTCCTCACTGACTCGGAGTTTAAACTCCGCAGCCTCTTCGCCGGACGCCGCCCGCGCTCTCCCCTCCACAATCATCCGGGCTGCGACGCCGCGCGTAACTTCCGTCATAACCCCGGCCCTGCCTCCGTCGCTGGTCTCGTTGCTCACAACGATCACGAAATCGGAAGTCATTCCCTTTTCTGCTTCGCGGATTTTCTCGTAATATGCTCGTAGGTCCATAGTTCTCTCCCTTGATCTCAGAAATGGCACGAAGGCAACCTGCCAGACCATCTGCCGCGCCACAAAAAAACTAAGGGCCGGAACCCGAAGATCCCGGCCCTGTCTCTGACACGGACTTGCTGGATGAGCCAGACTAACAATTTATGCCCAACCGCCCGCGGTTCCGTTGCCCGCGATCTAGCTCCTGACCTGCACGCCGAAGCTGTTACGGATCACAGCGGCGCCGTACAGAACGTCCACCGTGAACTGCTGCGCCAGAGTGTTCGGCTGGTAGCTCATGATCACGCGCATCCCGAAATTGCCCAACTCCGCGTATTCCGCAATCGCGCCGGTCCCTGGAAGCGGTTGCGGCAGGCGCCGGATTACCAGGCCGATCGCGTTCTTCGCGAACGCTATGTTGTT
>SXGU01570720.1_pt1 | contig 10408 bp, 11 predicted proteins | sample 3174531 | NCBI WGS metagenome assembly SXGU01 (sample SAMN11356863, study PRJNA531348) | freshwater metagenome | isolation source: freshwater sample F1-140 | place: China: Fuxian Lake, Yuxi | collected 2017-12-25 | reverse complement strand
GGCCCTCGGAGTACTTAAGGACCTTCACGCAGTATTCAAACAGGCCCGCGCACCTGAGGTCCGAATAAAGCTTCCTCGCCTCGATTTCTTTTAGATGCCACAGCACCTGGAGGAGGATTTCACGTTCCTCTCTGGCAAGGGTTAGGGTACGAGCAAGGAGGGTTTTATCGGAGAGGGGTTTTAGATTCATGACAGTCTATATACGGAAAATATACGGACAAGTCAAGCACTTATTTTATACCACACTTCGGCGCCGACGAAGCTCTGCGAAAAGCTGGAATAGGATCTTGAATCTTATTCCAGCTGCGAGCTTAAGGACTACGGACTTTCTTGGATGTAGATGAACCGGACGGCATTCATCAGCTGCATCACGCTCTTGCTGTCTTTCTTGATGCAGGCGAGGTGGAGCTTGACCGGGATGCGGCTCTCGTACATTTCCTTAAGGTTCCTCACGTAGAAGTACCCGAGCTCCCGGTTGAGTCTTTCTGCGAGCTTCGGGTCTTCGAACATCTCGAAGGAAAGGTAGTAGGTCATGGTGTCGACGCCGTACCGGCTGCCGGTGGCGTTGCAGATCTTGTTGAGGTCCTTGGCTTCGAAGGCCCGGAGACGCTGCTCCGTCGTGGTGTGGATCATGTACTTCGCTGCCTGGTAGAACTGTTCCGTGGACTGCGCGAAAGCAGATCCGGTGATGAGTAGGAAGAACACGATGAATCGCATGGAGGCTCCTTGGTATGGGTGGTGATCCAGCGTAACTAGCAACCAATGTCAGCTCCAGCAACACGATTGTAAATTTTCCCTTATCCTCGACTTGTCATCACTCTGCCGCTGGCCTATATTCCAGGCCACAAACCACTTTCGCTCGGAGAACCATGAAATCACTCGCCATCGCCCTTCTCGTCGCACTTAGTTCAGTTGCCCAAGCAGAGACCGTCTTTTTTCGCTGCGCAGATCAACGAGGGAACCTCTACCAGGTCACAACCCAGGGAGGCCGGGGTGTCTATCTTTTGATGAAAGAAGTCCGGACGGGCCAGATCGGTTACCTGAATACCAACTGCGTTTCTGAGCAACTAGCTGCGACGAACATCAACGTCGGTATCCGGTACGACAACCGATGCACCCAGGGCCGCGCTGCTGGTGGGGTGATTAGTATCTACACCAACGATCCGTTTGGAACACCTACCTCCGGCAAGATCGCCGGGGTCATTACTCACTGGTACTTCAACGAATTCGTCGCCCAGGTCCGGGCCACGATTCCGGTGGCCTGCACTCGCGGAGAGTAAGAGCCCAGGCTAGCTAGAGTGGACGGAGGCGTAATCGATGGGATCCGTCATGCCGGCTTCCCGGAAGCCCCGGAGCCGGAGGACGCAGGAATCGCATTCCCCGCAAGCCTTCTCCGTGTTCTTGTAGCAGGACCAGCTCAAGGCGAACGGGACGTTCAGCTCCTTACCCCGGAGGACGATCTCCGACTTCTTCATGGAGATCACCGGCGTCACGATCCTGATGTCCCCGGCCTTGGTCCCTTCCTTGATGACCCGGTTGAAGGCTTCGTAGTACGACGGGCGGCAGTCCGGGTAGCCGGGGGAGTCTTCGTGGTTGGCGCCGATGTAGAGGGTGGTCGCGCCCACGGCCTCGGCCCAGGAGACGGCCAGGGAGAGGATGATGGAGTTCCGGAAGGGCACGTAGGAGTCGGGGATGACATCGGAGTCGCCCTGGTAGGCCTTCACCGTGATCTTCTCGTCGGTGAGGGAGCTCCCTCCGATCTGCTTCAGGAAAGCCATGTCGATGACCTTCTGGTGGCTGGCTTCGACCTTGTAGTGAAGGGCGATCTCGTAGAACGACTGGCGCTCCCGCTTCGAGGTCTTCTGCCCGTAGTTCATGTGGAGGAAGTAGACTTCCCGGTGGGCCGCGAGGGCTTCGCCCGCGCAGACCAGGGAGTCCATGCCGCCGCTCAGGAGAACGATTGCCCTCCCCATCACGCCTTCTCGCAGAATTCTTTAACTTTCTCTTCGATGACCTTGACCTTCTTGAGCGCGTTGATCTTCTTGGCCGCGAGGTCTCCGTCGGTCTCCCGCACCATGGTGTAGAACTTGATCTTCGGCTCCGTCCCGGAGGGCCTGAGGAAGAGCTTGTTGCCGCTCGCGAAGGTGAAGCTCAGGACGTTGCTCTTCGGGAGCGGGATGGCGCGGTTGTTCTTGAGGCGCACGTCGCTCGCCACGGAGGTTTCGTAGTCCTCCTTGGCTATGATCTCCTCTCCGGCGAAGTGGGTCTCCGGGTAGTTCCGGAAGAAGTTCATGATCCGGCCGATCTTCTGGGACCCCTCGATGCCTTCGTAGTCCTGGGAGAGGAGGGACTCGAAGAAGAAGCCGAACCGGGCGTAGATCTCGTCCAGGGCCTCCACCAGGGTCTTCCCCTGTGTCTTGTAGTAGAGCGCGGCCTCGGCCATGAGGGCGACGGAGCTCACCCCGTCCTTGTCCCGGGCCTCGCAGTGAGGCATGTAGCCGAAGGACTCCTCGGAGGCGAAGACGAAGTTGTAGGGGGACTTCTTGTCTTCGAGTTCCCGCAGGAGCCCGGCCATCCACTTGAAGCCCGTGAGGGTGTCCTTCACCTCTCCGCCGAAGTGCTCGACGATGGCGTTCTGGATGGGGGAGGTCACGATGGACTTCAGCACCAGCGGATTCTTCGGAAGGGTCTTGGTGCGCTCCTTGGAGCTGAAGATGTAGTAGAGCATGACGGCGGCGATCTGGTTCCCGTTCAGGATCGCGGGCTTCCCGTGGTCGTTCACCACGACGCCCATCCGGTCGCCGTCCGGGTCCGTGCCGAAGACGATGTCGGCGTTGGTCCGTAGCATGTGGTCGATGGCCAGCGCCAGGGCCTTCGGGTCCTCCGGGTTCGGGGACTTCACCGTCGGGAAGTTCCCGTTGGGCTTTGCCTGCTCGGGGATGCTGTAGAACCTGGTGAACCCGAGCCGCCGGGTGATCTCGCTACACGGGACCTGGCCCGTGCCGTGGAGGGCGGTGTAGACGATGGAGAGCTCGGCGCCGGACTTCCGGCACAGATCCCGGTCCTGGATCACCTTGTTCTCGATCACGGCGTAGAAGGCTTCGTCGACCTCCGCGTCGGTCCAGCTGGCGAGCCCCTTCGCCACCGCTTCTTCGAAGGGCAGGTACTTGATCGCGTTCCAGTCGGTGAGGGCGTTGTAGGCGTCGATGATTTCCTTGTCGGCCGGCGGGACCACCTGGGCGCCGTCGTTCCAGTAGGCCTTGAGGCCGTTGTAGATGGGGGGGTTGTGGCTCGCGGTGATCATGATCCCGGTCTGGGCCTTGTAGTGCCGGACTCCGAAGGAGAGCATGGGGGTCGGGCTCAGGCTCCGGAAGACGTAGGCCTTGATCCCGTTGGCCGCGAAGACGCCCGCGGCTTCGAGGGCGAACTCCCGGGAGTTGTTTCTCGAGTCGTAGGAGAGCACGGCCGAGCCGCCGCCGAAGTACTTGGTGATGACGTTGGCCAGGGCCTGGGTGGCCCGCCGGACGTTGTAGCGGTTCATCCGGTTCTGGCCCATGCCCATCGGGGCACGCAGGCCTCCGGTGCCGAATTCCAAATCCCGATAGAACCTTTCGGTTAATTCGAGCTTCGAGTTGGGCCAGTCGCTCAGGAGCTTTGAGATCTCCGCCCGGTCGGCTTCGCTGAAGTAGGTGTTCTTTCCCCAGATCGTGGCGTTTTCGAAGATTTTCTGGTCCATGTGGTCATCCTTAGTTTGTAGCCTTCAAAATTACCTAGCCCAAGGGGTATATGTCAAAAGTGATACGACGCAGAAGCCTTATCTTTCTTGATACTCTTTCCCACTAGAATTAGAATGGGCCATGGCCAATCCAAAGAACAAACACGCAAAGAACATTCCCGGACCTTTCTACTGTACCGACCCCGACGACGACGGGGGGGAAGGGTGCATCGCCTGTAACGTCTGCTACTCCGGCGCCCCGGAGTTCTTCGCCGAGGACGACTGCGGGAACGCCTACGTGAAGAAGCAGCCCCTAACAGCCGACGAAATCGCTCTCTGCGAGGAGCAGATGGACGCCTGCCCGGTGAACTCCATCGGTAAAAATGGCTAATTTTTAATTTCTCCCAAAAATTCCAATTCCCAATAAAATGAAGAGATAAAGATTTCTTTTTTAAAGGGGAAGGCATGAATCCGAGTATCATCGAGATCGCTGCCACGGTGATTTTCACACTGGCGGTGCTCCACACGTTCGTCGTGAGCTATTTCGCAAAGATCGCTCATCACTACCCAGAAGGCTCCATGGGCGAGAACTTCTTCCACTTCCTGGCGGAGGTGGAGGCGGTGTTCGGGATGTGGGCCCTGGTCTTCGTCCTGGTCGTCATCGGCGTCGACGGCTTCCACGCGCCCGTCACGTACCTCGAGTCCCTGAACTTCACCGAGCCGGGGTTCGTCTTCGTCATCATGGCGATGGCGGGGACGAGGCCGGTGATCAAGCTCGCGGAGAAGACCATCGTCGCGATCTCGAAGGTCGTTCCGCTCCCGCGGAAGATGGCCTTCTACTTCACCGTGATGGTGGTCGGGCCCCTCCTCGGGTCCTTCATCACCGAGCCCGCGGCCATGACCGTGACCGCGATCATCCTCCTGAAGAACTTCTACTCGAAGGAAATGAGCACGAAGTTCAAGTACGCCACCATCGGGCTGCTCTTCGTGAACGTCTCCATCGGCGGGACCCTGACCCACTTCGCGGCCCCTCCGGTCCTCATGGTGGCGGGGAAGTGGGGCTGGGGCATGGCCCACATGTTCAAGGCCTTCGGCTACAAGGCCGCCATCTCCTGTCTCGTCAGCGCCCTCACCATCGCCTTCTACTTCAAGAACGAGCTCCAGGGTGACTTCCAGCTCCGGGCCGACAACAACGAGAAGATGCTCCCGCCGTGGTGGGTGACCCTCTTCCACATCGTCTTCATCGGTCTCGTGGTCCTCACGGCTCACCACATGGTGGTGTTCATGGGCCTCTTCCTCTTCTTCCTCGGGTTCACCATCGTGACCAAGGAGTACCAGGACGAGGTGCAGGTGAAGTCCTCCCTCATGGTCGGCTTCTTCCTCGCGGGCCTCATCGTCCTCGGGACTCCGCAGAAGTGGTGGCTCCAGCCGCTCATCTCGAGCCTCACCGACCAGGTCCTCTACTTCGGCGCCACCGCCCTCACGGGGATCACCGACAACGCCGCCCTCACGTACCTCGGCTCCCTGGTGGAGCTCACCGAATCCGCCAAGTACTTCCTCGTGGCCGGTGCGGTGACCGGCGGGGGATTGACCGTGATCGCGAACGCTCCGAACCCGGCCGGCTTCGGGATCCTCAAGGAGTCCTTCGGGGAGAACGGGATCACGCCGATTGGCCTCCTGAAGGGAGCGCTCTTCCCGACCGCGGTGGCGATCATCTGCTTCGAGCTCCTGCCGACGATCGGATAAGATTAGACGAACTGCAAAGGGGCCCTCGGGCCCCTTTTTTTTGAATTTTGTATCCCGCGCTACCTGTCCTAGAAAGAAAGGTCTTTGACCGGATACAGCCATCCCTCCGGCGCCGGAGCCCGGCCGTTCTGGATCGCGATGAGCTTCTCCCGGAGCTGCATCCCGAGCTTCCCGGGGATTTCCTTGAACCTCGTCACCGTCCCGTCCTTGTCGAGGAAGGAGGAGATGGGAGCGATCACGGCCGCGGTTCCGCAGACGAAGGCTTCCGTGCAGCGGCCGGCCCGGATGGCCTCGAGGACTTCGTTGATGGAGAGCCGTTTCTGGACGACCTCGATGTTCTCGGCGCGAGCGATGTCGAGGATGGACTTCCTCGTCACCCCGTCGAGGATGGTGTCGGTGATGGTCGGGGTCTGGAGGGTGCCGTCGATCACGCACAGGAAGTTCATCCCGGACATCTCCTCGATGTACTTGTGCTCGATGGCGTCGAGCCACATGGTCTGGTCGCAGCCGAGCTTGATGGTCTTGTCGTAGGAGTTCAAGCTCGCGGCGTAGTTCCCGCCGGTCTTGGCGAACCCGATCCCGCCGGGGGCGCAGCGGATGTCGTCGCGTTCGATGTAGACCTTCACGGCGTCTCCGGAGAAGTAGGAGCCGGAGGGAGAGGCGACGATGACGAACATGAACTGCTTGGACGGCTTGATCCCCATGCCCACCTCGGTGGCGATCATGAAGGGCCGCAGGTAGAGGGACTCGCCGAGGCGGCTGGGCACGAGGTGCTTGGAGTAGGCGCAGATGACTTCGCAGGCGTGGATGAACTGGTCCTCCGGAATCTCCGGCATGGCCATGCGCTTGGCCGACTGGTTGAAGCGGCGGGCGTTGAGCTCGGGCCGGAACATCTTGATGGAGTCATCGGGCTGGCGGAAGACCTTCATGCCTTCGAAGATTTCCTGACCGTAGTGCAACACTTTCGAACACGGGTCGAGGAGGAGGGGGCCATAGGGAACGAGGTCGAACTTCTGCCACTCGCCGTTGTCGTAAGTAGCCTGGATCATGATCGGGGCAACGTATTTTCCAAAACCCAATTTCGAGTCGTTGATCGAGAACTTTTTTACTCTTTCCACCGCGTCCGGGTGGATCTCCACTTTCTTCATAGGGCTCCCTTAGCTTTTTAACGGAACTACCGATACCGATAATAAGCTTTAATAACACGGATTGTGCGAGATGAAAAACCTTAGAAGCCTAACTATTTCGTTAGTTTTGGCGCTTCTTATAACGAGTATCTGCATGTTTTTGCTGGGGAGCACCTCGAGGGAAGAATCGCCAGCGCTCCACCGGTTTTTAATGCTCTTGGGCGCAGACGTTAAAAACGGGGGGTACGTCCAGACCTTCACCTACCTGGCCTTCTTCTGGGCCTGGTTCGAGGTACAGGAAAAGCTCCGGATCATCAAGCGGGAGCGCAGGGCCTTCAGCCTCGGGCTCATCCCCACCGGGGAGAAGCACGTCTTCATGCCCTCGGACATCAATAACCTGAAGTTCAAGCTCATCGAGTTCGAGAAGCGGGAGAAGTACATCCTGAGCGATCTCCTGAAGAAGGCCTGCACGAAGTTCCGGACCTCCGGGTCGCTCTCCGACCTCATCGACATCGTGAGCATCCAGATCGAAGTCTCCCAGGAAAAGGCGGAGGGGAGCCAGTCCACCATCCGCTACCTGTCCTGGGTGATCCCGTCCATCGGCTTCGTCGGAACGGTGATCGGGATCTCCCAGGCGATGATCGTCGCCAACTCCGGAGACATGGAGAAGATCACCGCCCTCCTCGGCGTGGCCTTCGACACCACCCTCGTGGCGCTGGTCCTGTCCATCGTCATCATGTGGTTCGTCCACCAGCTGCAGGAGGAGACCGACAGCTTCCACTCGGACCTGAAGGAATTCGTCATCGAGAACCTCATCAATAAGATCGAGACGGTATGAGGCGGCGCCGGCCCATCGAAGTCTTCTCCATCTCCTTCCTGGATCTCATCTGCGGCGCCCTGGGTGCCGTGATCATCCTCTACGTCGCCATCCCCAAGGGGCCGCCGCCGAAGGTCTTCGAACCCGACCGCCTCTCGGAGTTCCTCTCGAAGGATTTGGAGGCGTCCCGGGACGAGGTCCGGACCCTCAAGGCCCAGCTCGCGCAGGCGAAGCTCGAGAAGCTGGAAGCGGACAAGAAGATCCCTCCGGCCGAGGCGGGGCCGTTCGACGTCGGCTTCCAGTTTAAGGGCAGGAAGATCGTCTTCCTGGTGGACACCTCCTACAGCATGACCGAGGAGGACCGGATGGGGCAGGTGAAGGCGGGGCTCAAGATGCTCCTCACGTCCCTCCCGTCGACGCACGAAGTGGACATCGTCCAGTTTCCCTTCGGCGAGGTCGCTCCCTTCAAGAGCCTGTGGGGCGCCACCCGGGCCACGACTTCTGTGAACAAGTCCGACGCCTTCGACTTCATCTACCGGATGAGGCCGGATGGCGGGACGCCGACCCGGGACGCGCTCCTCTTCGTCCTCCAGAACTACCCGGGCCTCTCCGACATCGTCGTCCTCTCCGACGGGTCTCCCACGCTCCACAACTCCAACCAGAAGGACGACATCTACGACATCCTGGAGGCCGTCCGGCGGAGGAACACGGGGGCGGTGCGGATCAGCTCCATCGGCGTCGGGTCCGAGTTCACCACGGACAAGCAGAGCGACCGCTACAAGTTCCTGAGCCTCCTCTCGTCAGACCACAAGGGCTTCTTCGTCGGGTTCTAGAACTTCGGGACGAGCTTAGCCGACTCGACGATCTTCTTGAGGAGCTCGTGCTTGGTCAGGACCTGGGAGTAGATCCACGGGTAGGTCTTATCCTTCGACATGAGTTCGATGACGGTCTTCCGCGCTTCCTGAGGGCCAAGGAAGACGGTCAGGGCCCGGAGCTCGAGGTAGCAGACCACCAGGTGCTCGTAGGTCCCCTCGAGGTTGTTCCGGTAGACCGTGGGCCTGGGGAAGAGCTTCCCGAGCTGAGCCCTCGCGACCTTGTAGCTGGACTTCTTCTTCGCGACCCACCAGTGGAACTCCTCGTGGAGGAGGGTCGCGAGGAGCTTCCGGGGCTGCTCGGCGAACCGGGTGTTGATGGTCAGCACCGGATGGGAGTGGGAGGGCTCGTTGGGAACGATCCGGATCTTCTTGGTGTAGAGGAAGGGCTTGAGGTTGTAGACCTGCGCCAGGTGGATCAGGTTCTGCTTGGTGAGGGCGGTCCACTTGCTCTGCTTCTTCTCGCGGATCTCGAGCCCGTAGGGCAGCTCTTCGGGAATGGGGGCGCTGGAACATCCGAGGAAGCCGAGGAGGAGGAGAAAGGGTAGGACGGGGCGACGGCTCACTCCTTGGAGACCTGCCAGCTTCCGCTCTCGTAGCGGGCCCTCCGCACCACGAGGTCTTCGCCCTCGTCGCTCTTGATGGTCATGGTGACCACCGGAACGGCGCCTTCCCAGCGGATGTCCACCAGGCCGAAGTTGTGCTTGAAGACCGCCACCGGGTACTTCCGACGGATGAAGGGCCGCAGGAAGAACGGGGAGTTGTGGGTCATGCCGCTCGCGAGGAATTCGATGATCCCGTCCTTCTCGAAGATGCTGGCGAAGTGCTTGTCGCCGGTCAGGAAGATGGGGGCCTTGACCTTGTACTTTGTGAGGAGGGCCTTGAGCCGCTTCACTTCGCCGGGGTGGTCGGCCCACTCCTCGGACTTGAGGGTCTTCGGCGAGAGGATGGAGAGGCCGCTGCTGATGAAGGTCAGGTCCGCCGTGGAGGTCGCGAGTTCGTTCTCCAGCCAGGTCCACTGGACGGCTCCGAGGATGGGTGCGGTCTCTTCGAGTTCCTTGAAGTACCGGTTGTCCAGGAGGATGAACTTCACCTTCCGGCCCGCGCTCAGGAACTCGTAGCTCGTGTAGATCCCTTCCTGCGTCCTCCGCGGGGAATCCTGCGGCTCCTCGACGAAGTCCAGGAAGATGCTCTGGCTCATTTTCTTAAAGGAGAAGCTCCCGCCGCCGTTGTTGATGCCGAAGTCGTGGTCGTCCCAGTTGCCGATGACGGGGGTCACGGCTTTGAAGGCCCGGTAGTCTTCCACGGCGTTCTGGACCGCGTACGTCGCCCGCATCTGCGCCTCGCTGTCCGTGTCGGCGTAGACGTTATCTCCGCCCCAGAGGAAGAAGTCCGGGGCCTCGTGGGCGAGGACCTTCCAGGCCTTCTGCGTGTGGGTCTGCTTACTGCAGGATCCGAAGGCGAAGCGCTGCAGGTTGGTGATCGCCGAGAGCCGCTCGTGGTTCGAGGCCTGCGCGAGGGCGAGGGCCGGGATGAGGAGGGCCAGGAGGACGAAGAGCTTAGTCATTAGATGTTTCCTTTGAGCGCGGGTGGGACCAGGGAATTCTTCTGGAGGATGGCGCCGATCTCACTCTGCTTCCGGAGGACCATGGCGTAGATCCGCGGGTAGACCTTGTCGACCTTCATGATGTCGGTGATGACGGCCTTGGCCTTCTCTTCGCCGATGTACTTCTCCAGGGCCTTGTACTCGAGCCAGCAGATCCCGAGGTGGAGGTAGGTCGACTTGTTGATGAGGATCTCGTCGTAGCCGTGGATCCGGGGGAACTTTTCCTTGAGCTCCGCGATGGCCGCGTCCGTCTTCTCCGGATTGGCCACCGCCCACCAGTGGAACTCCTCGTGCAAAAGCTTCGAGAGGATCTTCTCCGGAGAGCTCGCGGACCGGGTGTTGAGGGTGATCACCGGGTGGGACCGGGGGGTCACGTAGGATTCGATCTTGACCTCCCTCGAGTAGAGGAAGGGAGTGAGGTCGTAGGTCCGGGTGAGCTTGATCAGATGCTTCTTAGTCAGGGCGGTCATCTTGTTCGGATTCACTTCCGTGATGTCCAGCGGGCCCGGAGAGCTTTTCTTGAAG
>SXGU01065186.1_pt1 | contig 10408 bp, 8 predicted proteins | sample 3174531 | NCBI WGS metagenome assembly SXGU01 (sample SAMN11356863, study PRJNA531348) | freshwater metagenome | isolation source: freshwater sample F1-140 | place: China: Fuxian Lake, Yuxi | collected 2017-12-25 | reverse complement strand
GCGACTTGCGCCTTAAACGGCGCTCCGTGATTTCGTCGTGTTCTCTTCATCGCCTCGCTCCTCTGGTTCGCCACCATCTGGTGGCTTCGGTGAAGCCAGGCTACCACTTACCACACTGTCCGAATTTCCGGAGCCCCCTCTCCGTACTCATATCAAGTCTTTCTTCAAAGGAGGGCTCTGAGAGAAACACGCTGACCAAAAGCGGTTGTTCTCTTCAAGAAATCGCCTCAATCATTTGCCTCAACTGGACACGCATGCTGTATCCACTCTTCACACAGCGCTCACTGCCGGCATGCGCGATCCGCCCCCGGTATTCATCGTGGGCGAGACAATACGTGATCTTGGCGAGGAGTTCATCGTTTGATGCGAAGAATTCCGCCTCTTTCCCCTCCTCAAAAAATTCCCCATGCCGGCGAGTCCTCTCCGCAAGCATGAACCCGCCACAGGCAGGAATTTCCACGCTGCGGCTTGTCACTTCATCCCGATTCACTTTGCGCAGAAAGTTCAGATTGATTTTGGTGGCGCAAATAGCCTTCGAATAGTCCTCGCCGAAAAGAAACTTGTTCTTCACGACAAGGCTCGGGTGTCGATTCACCCATCCACTCCATCCATTCCCCCACACCACCACCCGCACCCCATGCTTGGCAAGATACAGTAATGACTCGGCTCGTTCCTTCTCAAACGCGCCGATTGCGCTCACATCACAAGAAAAGCGCGCCCGATCTGTATCGGTTAAGGGAATAGGCCTGTGCACACGCTCATCATATGAATCAAGAAAAAGCTTCGTTTGCTGAGCGCCCCACAATTTCAGTTCGCTGAGGTTATATCGTTTCGTCGTAAACACGACATCGTAGTGGCGGACGCCCCAGCGATACCACATCGAATGTCCGTGCCAGGCGAACATATCGTCCTCTGAACACGACACCAACCTTACAGAAGGCATCAGGGCCTTGATATGCCGCAAAGTCCACGGCCACATCATATTTCCTTTCTCAATCCATATGACATCGAACGGGGCAGATCGAAGGACAGCGCAGGCCTGCTCATTGACACACATGTCATCGACCGGGATTTTCAGCTTCCAGCGCACTCGATAGTGAACGGAGGGAGAATCTATACGCCAGGGGGAGGATACTTTCGTGTGGGACAATGCAACAACCTCATGTCCGAGGCCTTCTAACGTTCGATAGCGCTGGAATCCTCTTCCATACTCATTCAGATCACCGATATAGAGAATGCGACTCATGCCGGGATTGAATTGCCGGTACCATACGGCAGGTACACCGAATATTTGGCCTGACACCCCTCACATACGGCATAGCCGCCCTTCAACTTGAAGGATTGCCGATGGCAATTCTGGCACTCCAGCAAGCTCATCAGATCTAGCGATTTATTCCTACGGTTCTGGGATAACAGCATCCGAATGACCGCCAGAATCCGTTGTTTGATGATCGCCATCGGTGCAGGGCTCTGAACAAGCTCGACTGCGCTTGACTGTGGCCCATCCCAACTCGCATCACACTCCGGGTTCAATACCCGATACTTAATCCCACCACTTTCCCGACTCCAAAAATACCGGACATGGAAATGGAAGGGAAACCGGGACACCCAGTTCGGGAAAATGGACCGCGCCTTGTTATGAAACAGCCCGACAACTTCTTCGTCCTGAATGTAGTGTTTTTTCTTTCTTATGACAAGCTGGCCATCCGTGTCGGTGATTTCTAAACGGTGAAAACCGTAGTGCGTCAATCGCTCCATGAATGCATCGGGGACTTCAATATATCCGGCCTTTCCCACACGCTGAATCTCGCTCAGGAATTTCTCCGGTTCGGCTGAATGCTCAAGCACATGCGAGGCAATCACAAAATCGAAGCTGTTGTCCTTGAAGGGCAATTGCTCGACAAACGCGAGTATTGTCGGCCGGTCCCGAACAAGAGGAGCAAAAAACCGCTCCTGAGTTTCCTCATGGGCATCACAGAGCACGTTCGCCCTAAAGTAGGGAGATGCCCCACTTCCCACTTCAAGCACCAACGCGTTTCTGTCAACAGGACAGTACAAGCGCCGCAAAGACCAGGCGATCGAATCCAAGCCGATCCTTCTGAAGACTCGCATGGATAAACTTTCAGCCTGAATCTTCATATCTTGCATACAACTCCACACTTGAAACAGTAACTTTGAGCTTGTCATTTGCTAAGTCGGAACAACATGTCTGCAGTATAGATGCCGCCCTTGCCGGACCCCGTTTCTATCATCAGCCGAAAATATATTGCTAAGCGGATAAATTGCCACAGCAAATAACGGCAAAAACTTATGGGTCCATGAACACGCGGGCCCCATTCAGCAAATTCGACCTTCGAAAATCCACACGCCCGCAAAAGCTGCCAAACGCTACTTGGCGTAAAGGATTGCACATGAGTGATATCCCAATAGCGCGTCATCGCTCCATACGTTGATGTAGCGTTGGGAACCATCGCAATAAGCTGCCCGCCATCCCTTAAGATGCGCTTGACTTGATCAAGTATTTTAATTAGATTATCCTCGGTTAAATGCTCTAGGATATTCAGTGCATAAATCACATCCACACTTTCCGATTCGCACTGCGACAAATAGTCAGAAATGTCTTGGCGGATGAATGTGGCCTGCATATGTGGCTTGGCGCAATCAATTTCCTCTTGGCTGAGATTCACCCCTACAACACTCTGTGCACCTAAACTTGTCGCAAGCCAGCATAACTCACCGAAACCACAACCAATATCCAGCACTTTCTTGTCTTTGACATCTAGCCATTTTCCCAGCCCACGTTTAAGTCCAGCCGATCGAACTTTGTAATTTTTCGAAAAATGGAAACTCGTACAGGATGTGGTACGGAAGTAATCAATTACAATGCGCGCATGCAAGCTATCGCTACTCGTGTTCATAGAATCTTTAGCTGCAGTATTAATTATCAGCTCGCCAAACTCTGTTGATTAATAAAAATTACTCTTTCTCTTCTCGAAAACTACTAGGCACCGCCCCGTGCACGCAATTGATCGCACAAGCGGCAGGTAGCGAAAAATTAATCCTCAGCCCCTTGAATCCGCTCATACTTAAAACTCACCTGCACTTAAAGTCGCGGCGTGCTGCCCAGCAGTTTCTTCAGATGCCAGATACCCCAATCACACACGCGCTTTCCAAGCAGCGCGAGCAGGATGACGTACACGTAGTAATAAAAAGATGAATCAAATCCCAACTTATTCAATTCACGCACGTAATTGAAAAAGAATCCCAACCCGGCATCACGATGCACCGCCAGACTCGGATAGAAGTATTTCGACATATCCCGCCTAATACGTGCAGTGGAATTAATCCGGTGTGTCGCATCAATAAATTCAGTGATGAAGGAAAAGCTTTTCAGGAAGTTCAGGGATATATCAAGTGTTGGCCGGCGCGGCACAAATTTACCATTTTCCCGATCAAACATAACATCGCCCACATTATGTTCATGTGAAGCGTACTGCTGTGTAAAGGGCTCATCAAAATAGGCCGATGGGTACCTCAGCACCACCTCGGCAAGCAGATAGAGCTGCATCAACATTGTGCCGTCAAACCGATTAGTCAGATATGGCACGGCGTATTCTCGGCGAATCATGAACCCAGCGATATAGACGCTTTTCCTAAAGAGCTCCACATACGCATCGACACCTGGCTCGAAGAATGCTGACTTTCTGAAATATCGAAATCGTTCCTTTCTTTGGCCATCATGAATCAGATAGTGGGACTTCATAACGTATCCCAGTTCCGAATGTTGACCGAGAAAGCTCAATACCTTATCAAGGGCTCCAGGGACAAATTCATCATCATCCCCCATAAACACCAGCCAGGTGCCATTGGCATACCGTACCAGCTCACACAACGTCCCGTCATATCCGAGGTTTTTCGTGTTCTCGAAATACAACACCGGATATGGCTGTTGCAACCGGAACGTATTGACGACGCCCCTGATTTCCTGCTGCCTTGGGCTGGAGTCTTCACAGATAACCAGTTCTATCTCGTCAGTTCGCCTGGCATCTATAGTTCGCAGAAGCCTAAGGAGCGTCTCGGGGCGGTTGTAACTTAAAATGCAGATTGAGACAAATGGTTTATTGTTCATTGCGATAGATCAAACTGCGCTTCTATTAATGATGCCGTGCACACAAAGTAGCTCCACAAGATTTCCCACGCGCTTATTCCACGCATCTATACCGTAGACCTCCAGAGTTTTTCTACGCAAGTACTCTCGATCAAAGAGTGTGCGTGCTGCCGTCCTGTCCAGGATCGACACAATCGCATCCGCAATCGCCCTTACGTCGTCCGGGGGAACCAGGAGCCCCAATTCTCCATTGAACAGCCCCTCCCGACAGCCATATGCAGCGCTCGCTATAACCGGCACACCACATGCTAGCGATTCAATAAATACGATACTAAACCCTTCGTATTTGGATGGCAGAACATACACATCGCCAAGATTGTAAAAATCAACCCGTTCTTCATTAGAAGCCGGGCCTGCAAAAACAACGTTACTTGCAAGCTCCGGATGCTTCCTGAGAATGGCATTTACTCGCTCATCTGTTCCGCCGCCAACAACAAGATATACGGCGTTAGGTATTTTCTCCAGAACATATGGCAGCGATGCCAGAACCCTGTCTTGCCCTTTATGCTCCGATGTTGAGAGCCGCGCCAGCGAAAGAATGATTGGCCGTCCAGCAATCCCCAATTTATCTATCAAAGCTTGATTCTTATTTTTCACAACAAAAATGGAACCGTCCACAGCGCTTGGGAGCATGAAGATGTGCTCTTTTAAATCCGGGTACTGGCTTAGAATCAACCCTTTCGCGTACTCGGAAATAGTTACCACTCGTTCCGACTCACGCACTCCTATGCGCTTGAGCCAGCCATGAATTTCAATAACTTCAATCCCATAAAGAGCAAGCGTATAGGGCGTCCCAAATATTATTTTGAGTATCAGGCACACCGGAGAGAAATTCACATGCCCGCAAAAAATGATATCAGGGCGGTCTTTGAGAAATTGCCATACCACGCGAAGGACGAATGAGAGCTTGGCCGAGACTCCACCTTTCCGCCTTTCCACAAGAACCGTGCTTGCGCCTGTTTCCTTCAGGGCCGAATGAAAATCCCTATTGTACTTCTCAATGCCACCAATACGGCCTATATCCCCCGCAATAAAAAGAAATTTCACGAACAACTCCCGCCTACCAGGACACACAAGATTGACTCTCCCGATATACGCATCATGCGTGAGCTCTATCCTTTACTGATCGCAGCAACGCAAAAGATACGCGTGAGGAAAGCAAAATCGCAACAAAGATAATAAATTCTCCAAGGTATGTCGCGACCAACCAAGACTCGACAAAGCTCACCCAGATTGCCACTGGGAAAGCGATCAGGAAAAATGCGGGATCCCTCCCCATCATTGCAGATTGCCAGCAGCGTGTGAGCCATCCAATCCCCAGCCCCAAAAGGATGGACACAAGCACTACACCTGACACGCCATAGTTCCAATAGGCTTCGCCAGAATAGGTCGGAGCAACAGAGCTGGAAGTTTGAAGGTGGTCCGCACCGAGCACATCGTAATATTGAGTGTTAAGTTCCACACCGAAACGCGTAAGAATTGGCTTTCCTGGCCAGAGCACTCGAGGAATCATCACAGCCCAGAAATCTCCCAGACTCTTTCCAGGACGTCCATCGCTGTACTCATTTACCAGATATCCCTGTATAGAGGCGACGTCGAACCTTCTACCAAAAGCCCTCAGCCTCGCTTCGCTGCTCGTCATTACCCTTGGATCAAGGGTAAACTTTTCCTCGGAGTTACGTTGAAATTTATTCGGCCTAATACCGACACCTTTCTGCACCCCATTATCCAGATAATCCCCCTGCTTCCCGCTGTCCAGATAGTCTTCCTGCTTTCCGCTGTCCAGGTAATATACGTTGACAGCATCTGCCAAAATTACCAGGCGAGTTACCACCCTATTTTTATCCGCATCGTAATCAATATGCGCGCGACCTAACGTCACGAGCGGGTTAATGACCGCGAAGACAGCGGCCACCACCACAAAGGTCATCAGCACGAATGTCGTCGAGCGCCGGATCAGCCACATACCAACGGTAAAAGCCAATATGTCCGATATAACCTGATATTTCATGAGGGCAATAAGACCATTCAGGATTTCCAAGAGGAATACACTGCCAGCAATTAACTTCATAGGCCAGCCAGTCGAACGCCATAGCAGGCCCAAAAGCAAGAAACAGGATGGGATAATCAGATAAATCTTTGCAGCCATACTGCGCAACAGGAGACTTTCTGCCACGGGAAACAGGACATATTTCAGCCCCACCCCAATTGTGGAAATGGCCAGGATGTATGGGGAAATCTTTAGCAGGATGCCTTCAATATTCGCCAGCGACATGTCCTGCGGACCAGCCTTCAGTCCACTCATATTTGCCAGGGGATAGGCTGCGACAAGCACGAGAAATACCGAGCAGGCGTTTAGCAGGTTGACGCGAATAAGGTAACTCGTGTCATCGGCAAACAGGTAGTCAGAATGCGGATGCACGTGCAACCCACCTGCCACAGCCCCCATTCCAAAGTACAAGCCTGATCCAAGCACGAACCAGGCGACCGCAGCCAAATCCCCTCCGCTCCGGACCATTAAGAGAAACGATACCATGCAACCCAAAAAGAACAGGACGGGAACGGACAGAATCACCACCAGAGACCTCGGCCCCAACACAAACATGGCCTGGGCCAACAACAGAAACATGCCTGCGTTCGCAAGCGCGACTCGATACGCCTTGCGCCATTTTTCTGCCTCCACCATCAACGTTGGCCCGGCAGCACTATGGACCGTGCTATTTGCATTATTCATCATTGACTATTGCGATGTGAACGGAATTCAACCGAGCATGTAGTTGAAGACGGCTAGGGCGTATTGAACGAGATGGTTATATAACTGCCCCTACACTTAGTATGTGTCGATTTCTACACAGACTGGCCTGAAATAAGGACGTTTCTGTTACTGAAGTGAACTCGGGAGCACAACCTTTCAAAATAACTCCCCCTTCGAATTAGCACGTAGTTTGATTCAAAAAAACGCTCCAGCTCCGGATGCCACTCATCATAAATCTCAATCCCGTCTCCATACAGCTTCCCAAGCAGATAAGGTTTATCCACAATAAAGTCAAAAACATCCTTCAAGAAGGATCTTCCGCCAATCCACCGGTGGTTATACTCGAATTGCCAGACATCAACCCGACCCTTCTGAAGGGTCTCAACAGCTCCCAGCAAAACACTCATATCATGGCCTTCAGTATCACTCTTCACGAGCAAGATATGATCAATCCGTTCCACACCAAGAAAATCATCTAGTCGTAGCGTATGAACATTTTCAATTGTTGCACCATCGTTCCTGAGCAGGGAATTTGTTCCAGTCAATTCGCCAACAACAAAGAACTCCTGTTCACCCGACCGATCAGACAATGCAATTCTATTCGTACTTACCAGACCACTTCCCTTGAACTTCTCAGACAAATACGCAAAAGTGGACGATGCTGGTTCGAACGCATACACATGGCCTGATCGATTCTGTCGCCTGAGCAAGGCTGTCGCGCTTTCCGACCAAATACCCTTGTGCGCACCAATGTCTAAAAGGATTGCCGATTTGTCTCTGTCCGCAACTGCCAATACGCTCTGTAGCAGCCAGTACTCACCGCTTATCTCAAAGCCGCTTGAAACCTCTCGCCTTGCCCAACAGTACAGCCTGCGGCTAAGGCGCCAGAAAAAAGACCTCATCGCAGGAGAATTCATCAGCGCAATCATTTATGTGCTATGCCTCATGCAAACAAAACGTAAAGGTTTTCGACCTTTTTCGGCGGAATACGCTTCGTCAACTTACAACTGGCGCAAGGCTGCTGCTAAATTGCAATCTCGATGCAGCCGACCCCGCCTGCATGGAAGAGGACAAACTCATGGAGTAATCTTTACTCCACAACCCTGGCCACATTGCGGAAGCTCGGGCTACATGCAAGCAGCTGTTCGTAGGTACCTTGCGCCACCACTTGACCACATGCCAGCTCCACAATCGTATCACAGCGCCGCACGGTAGTGAGCCGATGGGCAATCAGCAGAATGGTAAGACTGCGATTAAGCCCCTCAATGGCCTCCATCACCGATTGCTCAGTGACGTTGTCGAGGGCACTGGTGGCTTCGTCGAACACCAACACGCTGGCCTGCCTGTAGAGTGCGCGAGCAATGCCGATGCGTTGGCGCTGACCACCACTGAGACGGATGCCGCGCTCTCCCACAAGCGCGTTATAGCCCTCGGCCCGGCTTTCGATAAAGTCCGCAATCTGCGCTTGACGTGCCGCCTGTTGCACCCGCTGCAAATCGATAGCCGCACGCGGCACACCGAAGGCGATGTTTTCCGCCAGAGTGGTATCTGCCAGGAAGATGCTTTGCGGCACATGGGCGATGGTTTGCTGCCACGCTCTAAGACGGTTGCCTGCAATGGGCTGACCATCCACCAGAAGCTCACCCTCGGTCGGGACCAGTAACCCCATCAACAGATCGAGCGTCGTGCTCTTTCCGCTGCCGGTGCCCCCGACAAAACCAATCCGATCGCCCTTGGAAATGGTCAAATTAAGTCCGTCCAACACCCAGGGGCTATCACCGCTATAACGAAAGCGCACGGCGGTGAATCGGATGTTGTTTTGAAAGAGCAGAGGCGCTGGCTGCAGCGCCTCCACTGACAAGGGCTGGTCGAGCAATTCAATCGTATCCTCTAGTGACGCGCGGCTGCCGACAATCCCCGCCCAGGCGCTATAGCTCTGCTGCAGGGCCGGCAATAGGCGTTGCGCGCCGAGCGCCAACGCGCCGAGAACCGGCAAGGCTGTGGCAAGACCACCGGCCTGGCGGCTGAAGCCGAAGGTTAAGAAGGCGATCACCGCCATCCCCAAAGCTTCGATGACATAACGGGGGCTTTGAGCCATAAAGAGGTTGTTCCCCTCCGCCCGCCGCAAGGGGCGGTCGGCCTGACGGTAGACATCGCAGTACACTGGCTGCGTCCCATCGAGCAATACATCGCGAATACCACCCAGACCTTCTTGCAGAGCTTTAATTACCTGGGTTTGTTCACAGGCGATGCGCTGACTGTTGCGATGCAGCCGCCGACGGGACACCCAGGCGATAAGTCCGTAGCTGACGCCAAGGCAGCCAGTCGTCGTCAACGCCACTAGCGGACTGACAGCAATCAAGGCAACCGTTATAACCCCAAACAATACGACTGAACCGATTAGTGTCAGCATTGGCAGCAGCACCCCAAATACCACGGCGGTGACCTTGTTGGTAATGCCGTTAATCACCTCACTGCTGTTGCGAGCCACATGCACATGATAGGGTTGATAGAGCGTGCGGCGATACACTTCTATGCTGAAATCTGCACCGCTGGCGAACGCGAGCCGGTTGCTGACCCACAACTGCAGCAGACGGATTGCTCCCCCCATTAAGGCGATCGCAGCAAACACAACGGTGAAGGGGAGGACCAACTGATCGGATGAGGTGACGCCCCACGACCGCACCACATCCGCGACATGAGGATAATTGAACACCACATCGGGCGCAGTGAGAATGCCGATGAATGGCAATACGGCGCCCAAACTCACAACCTCTGCGAACGCACTGACCAGCATGAGGATCAAGAGCAGCCCGAGCTGGCGCTGACGACGCCGACTGAGGTGACGCCAGAGGCGCAATAGCAAATCTGGTAATCCACCTCTGATGATGCAATTCACTGGATATCTCTCTCAGCGAGCACGGTGACGACAGTTGGCATTCTCAACCCGCAAATCCGCTTATTTCTCGGTAGCACGCGGGCCGGCTGACCGCATCCAGCAGCATACGGATCGCCCCTCCTGCCAGTTGCAGTGATTCGCAAATAACCGGCGCAGATTTTACGTTGGGACATAAATAGGCTGCGAATAGGACGTTGTCACTCATGATAATCTAACGCGTTGTACCCGTGTTTCTTCACCAACTCATCCCGCTCGGCAGACTTTAGATCTTCGCGCACCATCTCTGCCACAAGCTGATCAAACGTGATTTTTGGCACCCAGCCTAATTTCGCCTTGGCCTTAGAAGGGTCGCCGAGAAGCGATTGCACTTCGGCCGGGCGAAAGTATCGCGGGTCAATAGCAACAATGCAGTTCCCTGCTCCGTCATACCCCTTCTCATCAACACCCTTGCCTTCCCATCGGATCATAATACCTAACTCCCTGGCCACAACATTAATAAAATCTCGCACACTGTACTGCGCACCTGTGGCAATGACAAAGTCTTCTGGTTGCTCCTGTTGCAACATTAGCCATTGCATTTCGACGT
>SXGU01485860.1_pt1 | contig 10410 bp, 8 predicted proteins | sample 3174531 | NCBI WGS metagenome assembly SXGU01 (sample SAMN11356863, study PRJNA531348) | freshwater metagenome | isolation source: freshwater sample F1-140 | place: China: Fuxian Lake, Yuxi | collected 2017-12-25 | reverse complement strand
GTATTGCTCATCGATGACCGTGCGCAGATCAAGCACGGCGATCTCGGTGGCGTGAATGTCGGCAAGATGCTGCCGGGCCTGTTCCGGATCAGTGGTGGCGATCCATTGCGTTTGGCCGTCGAGTTCGATCTGCATGGCGGTGACACCGGACAGGCCAGTGAGGTTGTGACTGAGGACGTCGAGTAAGCCCAGGCACTCAGCAAGCCGCCGGGGAAAGTTGGCATCAAACTCAAGGATGCCGGCGCGCTCCTCGAAGTCCTCACGCAGGTTGTCGGTAAGTCTCGCCAGCAGATCGGCGACGATGGGATCAATCGGTTGGGGCATGAATGTGTCTCCAAAAGAAATTCGCCGCCGGAACCAACCCGGTGAGGGTCAGCGCCGACGGCGAGAGGGAAGAAGCGGAGGTATTAACCGGAGCTTGGAACGAAGGTGTGGAAAGTTGGATCGGGTGCAGCGGATCAGCCGGCATCTACGACTGTTTGACTGTAGGCCCTGCACAAAGCCAGCAGACCGTCGGCGATGCCCGGCTCGTTTGGAACGAGGAGCGTGCAACCAGCCCCATCATCTCCGGCGTCTTGATGCAGTTCGTAGCAGTAGATTCCTGATTCATTGTGGTGAGCCTCCAGGTAGTCAAACGAGGGGGTGAAATCGGGATGGCCGAACGGAACATCCTCGAACGGGTCATGCAGGAGGGGAATGCCGCTGACCATCTCCAGTTCCTCCACGCCATCGCCGACCTCGACCACAATCAACTGGCCGTCGTGGAAGTGGCCGAGCTGCTGGAATCGAAGGGTGACGAGGGCGCGGATAGATGGCTGGACAATACGGACGGCGTCTTGCGGTTCAGTCAGGATGAGCATGGCGGGGCAGATCCCAACGATGGTTGCGGCGAGGTGAGACAACTTCGTGGGTGATGGTCATGGTGGTTACCTTTCTATGGACGAAAAAAATGCCCGAACACCGGATGGCGCTCAGGCAGGATTGGAGGACTACGAGGGAGGACTACGAGGGGGAACTGCTGGAAGAGAGGTTGCGATTAGGTGCGGCGGTATCGGTCCCAGGCAACGTAGCCAGACAGCAGCACCAGCAGGGTGACGGCCAGCTTCAAGGCCAGCGACAGGACGGTGACCCAGACGGACAGCGCACCCAACTGCACGAAACCGAGGGCAATGGCTGTGGCACCGACGAATGGGAAGAACATGTGGAATCCTTTGTGCGATGGAAAAAGCAAAGCGCCCCTGATCGCAATGACCAAGGGCGCCTTGAGGGCCGTGGCGCTTTCGTTTTTATTGACCCCTAAGTGCCACGCGAAAGGTCTTGTTGTTGTCAGGTATCAGAGGAACAGGAACTGGATTACGAGCGGAATGACGTAGGCGATCAGCACGAACGCGGTGAGTCCGGCCACCAGCGCACCGACGATGCCGGCGATAAGTGTCATGGCGATGTAGCCGAGGGAATCGAGAAAGCCCATTTTCGGCATGTTGGACAGCGACCTGCCGATGCCGAAGTGATCCGTGGTGGCCCAGCGGAACAGGCCATCGGCGAGCTTGCCGGTAGTGCGGAACAGCGGCTTGGCAATGATGCCGGTGGCTTGACCGGCGACACGAATGACTTTTCTTGTGGTGCTCATGTGGTTCTCCAAATGGGAAAAGGCCCTGGGGCGAACCCGAGGGCCTAAATTGGTGCGGCAGAAATGACGAAAGCCCCGTGACCGAGTTGGCCAGGGGGCTTTGCGGAAGGGAAGACGGTTGCTAGATTATTGAGCCCATAGCGTGACCGGAGCCTCTTGTTGCCAATACCTACTTGGTAGACGGAGACAGCAACTCCGCGTTATTTGCGGTCAAAGGAAGTAAATAGTTAACCGCCGAGATTACCTTGTTGTCTGCGACGGTAACTGCTTTGAGTGTCAGGTAAATGTAGCCAGCGGCGACTGCATAATTGCCGACGACGACAATCTGCGAGTTGTGACTTTTTGTGAGATCACGGACGTCCCGCGACAGCATTAGCTCGCCAGCCCCTTCTCTAATGTAGACGTTGCTCCTCAGTTTCATTTCGACGACGCTAAATCCGCGCTGAGTTAGCCTTGTAGCAACCTGTTCAGACACTAGCCGCCCAAATCGGGAAGACTGGTTCAGGGCGTCGATATTGACAAGCGTAGCCACCAGAATTGATGCACTCCGGTCGATGGGTGTCGATGCTGCCGAAACCAGCTTATCAAGCGCCGAGTAGTTGGCATTCGTAAACTCACTGGTTTCTGCCGCCTGATAGGTCGGGCCGTTTGAACAAGCCGCCAGAACGAAAGCAGAGAGCAGGGCGATGATTGTTTTCATTTGCCCGTAACCTCTATAGATTTGGTCTGTGCGCGGAACGGTGCCTCAAACATTGAGCCTTCTGCGTCTTCGACATAATAGACATCTGTCTTTCGCATGAGGAATCGATTTTTGTCGATTAATGAGGTGGTGATAATTACTTCTGTATTGGTTGCAGCGCGCAATTGCGCGTTCGTCAAAAGCAGATCAGCTCCTGCAACAAGTGCCGCAGCCCCCAGAGCTTTTCCACTACCTGACGTATTGCTGACCGCAATTTCACGTGCGACCAAAATTCCGCCTGCTAGCGCAGCCACCGATCCAGGCTGGTAGTTTCCTTGTCCAGCCAGATGCCGCACTACCTGCGCCTCATACTTAACCTCGACCGCGTTCTCGGGAGTGGTGGCAACGCTAAAGCCACCATTCACTAGCTTGGAGATCAACATAGTTTGGAAGCCGCGAGAAAAGGTACTGTTGTCGCCAGATGGTGAGACAAAAAGTGCCCTACCTTGGAGCTCTGCCCTATCCTTCAGCGCTGCTGTTTGAGTTGCAACGTCGCCAGCGATTACGTTCCAATGTTCCGCAGATTTCGCCTTTCTCAAGTTTGTGTCAGGAAAAGGTTCTGCAGAAGGAATGCCAGCTAGCTGAGAACATCCTCCAAGAAATTGAAGGCTGATCACTGCGGCGATAAACAATCTGGGCGTCATGCCTCAGTCTCCTCATTATTGAAACGTAAATGTCTTGGTTCAATCAGTGTATATGAATTAGTGATTATGTGAATTAGAGCACATCGCGGAAAGTTCGCGGTGTGAGCGCCACCCCGCCAACCTCCCAGCTAGCCAACATCTTGGTTCGTGTATCCGAGATCTGCGCCTACAGACAGGCCTGAGCCAAGTCGAATTCGGGGAACGGTGTGGCTTCTATCAGACCTACCTGAGCAGGATCGAGAATGGCAGGGCCAATCCGACGCTCAATGCCGTTGAGGTCATTGCCAATACACTTGGGATGACGGTGTTTGAGTTGTTTGATCGGGTTAGGGAGCAGATGCCGGCACCGAGGAAGCGCAAGCTGTCTAAATCCAAGCGTAGCGGATAGCTGCTGGTATCAGTTCAGCTGCCAGCTTTAATCGGCTGCCTTGCTGACCAGGAGAAGGATTGCTGCAGGTGGTGGCAAATAGTCTCCTTCCATAGGAAAACCCCGAGGTCCGCAGAAGGGCAGACGCCGGGGTTCGGGGAGGGGTTAGGGGCTACTGCTGCGCGGGATGTAGCCGCCGACGCGAACGAATGTGTATTTCTATATCTTCCATGGGGCAATGTAGATGCGTGGATCGGAAGGATCTATTGTGCGCATATTCACGGGGATCGGACCTTCGACCTCTACATCGGCTCCCCAGTGGAGAGTATCCGTGTCGCCGACAAAAGCTCGATTCAGGATCTCAAATTCCCCGTCTGGCTTTAGCCGAACGAGAAATGCCGCATTTGCTTTATATGCCCTTCTCCATGCATTAGGTATAACGGCAAAGTTGTGACTGTTGCCGACAGTAGCAACAGAAGGATAGAAGATGCCTTCGACGCCAACGCCACTAAAAAGTAGTCGGTCTGCTATTGCAGCTGTAAATCGATGAACCGCATCATCATTAGTATTCTTGGCAACAAATGCTGAGTGTAGTTGGCTCTGGACATAAGAGTGCTTAGAGTGGCAGTCGCCAAAAAAGGTTTTTTGATAATTCATGGATTCTTGCAGCATTGGGTCGCCATCAAAGTACAAGTTGGGATCCAAGCCTATAGGCACACAGGAAATATCTTCCTGACTGTGGCGATGTGCAAACTGCAGCATGAGAAATACATCACCTAAAGCTAACCCGCACTCCGCAACAAGGGCCTGCGGGTTGTCCGCTAAATACAGAACTGGCCTACCCGGTTTATTGCAGCGACCCAGCTCAGTCAATGCCGATGGCGGTTCGAGACCCTCCGATAGCGCGGTGGGTAATTCGGACTCGCATGTCCATATTCTCGCTCTATAAAGTCTGTGAGTAGCTACCGGCATAGATATGTAGCCAAGCCAAGATAGGATTCGGACTGCATGTCGGTCAACGCTTTCATTCGTCACCCTAGCATTTTGGGCGGCCGTAAATGTCGAGCGGATGTCGAATCTCGAGACTTTCCGCAGGCGACTTTGCATGATCTTTGCGAAATCATCTTTAGCCGAGTTGTGCATCATGCTAATTAATCATTTCGGGCCAACGATGGAGGTTGAAAAATAGTGCCGGCGATCAGCATGACTTAATTCCCACTTCGACGGGTGTTGTATGTGCTGCGTCGATTTCCCATGTGCGAATCTTCCATTGACCAAAGCGAGCGTGCGCAACGGCACATTTCGACTGGGAAGCGGGGTGGCAGGTGTTGGTCAGTGAAGTGCGCGCACGATGGTAACCGTGCGCAGCAACTGGTTAGCCGCTGATCCCCATCAATGAGATGACCACATTTACTCGCGTTCGACCAATCTCAGAATTCTCGCATGCAGGCCTAGGCTCTGTAGAAACACGATCTCCTCGTGCTGGTCTCCCGATACGGCTTCCTCGGGTTTCTTGACCTCGACGAACCGCGCGATCTTGGGCTGCTTCGTCTCGTCGCACGTGGCATAAAGAAACAAGTCCGGAGTGCCGAATTTCTCCAGGCGATCCGGGTCGTTGTGTCTTTCCACGATCATGCGCAGGCGATCCCCACCACATACCTGGACAAGTGCCCAAGTGACATTCTCCGAGGGGACAGTAAGATGGCTGCGACGCAACTCGCCACGCTTCCGATCCGCCAGTTCCTTGATCTTCTCGGGTGTCAGGCTGCTCCAGAGGGACGTGTCCGCGCCGAGCGCGAGGGGCAGCGCACGCCAGATATTGGGGGACAGGCGAGCGCCACTGAACGTATAGCCCTGAAACACACGTCGTCGCCAACGGTGCAGAACAACCTGTTCAGCAATACCCTTCTCGGTACTTTCACCCTCCGGATTCAGAGAATAGACGACCCGACTTTTCCGCTTTTCCCGGCCATAAACAATATGGCTGATACGGAGCGATGGCTTCTTCTCGTGATCAGGGTCTTTCATGAGATGCGTTGTATGCCCTTGATGGAGCCTTCATCCTACTGCCAATTCTTTCAGCTCCGATTAACGGCCGTCACGGTTGGCCTGGGGAGTTACCGGAATCCACTCGTTCACGCCACAAAGCTAGCTTTTTGGCGAGGGCACCTTCCACTTATCCCTAAAAAGCTTGGCCTGGTAGCCGTCACCAAGAATGCTGATCTTCCAAAACGGAAGCACCGCACTCGCAATGTTGATTCCTTGCGCGGGTACGATATCCCTTTCGAGAACTGAAAATGTATTTCCTTCTGGTGAAGTGATCGTAAGTTGAGGAAGCAGCAATTTCCACTGCCAAGAAGACGGGTTTGCCTCTTGGCCTAAGTTGCTCTCGAGGTCTGTACCATCGACCTTAACGATCTTTGGTTCCCAATTTATCATCAGGCGCAGAAGACTTATCGCACTGCTGGTCGAAGCAGCAGAGATGGTGGGGATATCGAAGTCTGGGGCAATAATTAACCCTTCAATGCGCTTGGAGGGAAATTGCTTGGCGAGCGCTCCCATATACGAAAGAATTTGCGCAACCACATCTCGAGTTGGCGTGACGACTTTAAGCTCAATTACAACTAGATCACCTTTGTCATTTTCCGCCAAAATATCTATTCGCCCGACTCCTTCAAGGTGCACCTCCGTTCCGCGGACAGTTAAATCTCGCTTTAAATAAAAGCGAAGATCCGATGCCAATCGGTGTTGGACGTATCTTTCGCGGACCGGCGAAGTGTCTTTGTCATCAATAGCTTCATCCAAAGCGTCTGGCTCCCGGGATAGTCAACTGGTCCAATACACCAACAACACGCGTCTATTCAATTTGGTTCAGCAGAAAATCATCCACATAGGCAATTTTCGTTTCAAGTACTTCCAGTAGGGTGGTGCCGACCGCCGTAGTCAATCGCTTGAGATCGAAACACTCCAGAATAGCCCGCAAATGCTCATCCGATCCGGGATTAAAGTCATGCTGTTCTACCAAGCGCCTTGCAACTACAAGTAGCTCACTCGGAGGAATTTCTTCAAAGGCTCTTGGTCCTCGGCTTCGGAGCTTTATCGGTGGGGTTTCCTTCATCCGAATCACAGAGAAAAGAAACCCTTTCTTACCCAGTTCGTCTTCCGAAACGATTCGGCCTCGGCGGATTGCATTTGCGAGAGCCTTGTTCATCGTGCTTTTCAGCTCATGGCCCATGCGCTTAATCCCGCACCCACGCAGATATATATCGTAGGCACGCTTTGCAATCATCGGACCTTCAACATTAACAATTCGGCAAAGTCCTTCGGCGATTTCCCCTACGTTGAGAGTCCTAGGGTCTTCTCCGGCTGGGCCTTCGAACGCAACGTACTCGCCAAAGTAGCCATTGGCGGATCGAGACGCAGTCGCAAGAGAGATCTGATCCACTCCGCTAATTACAGTTACGGCTTCCCCGTCTGCATCTCCGACCGACTCGAATGTGTTATCCGTCTCAGTGCTGTTGTCGGATTCCAAGTCAACAGCAATAATTTCGTCCGTTTCAATACTCGCAGTGCCAATATGGTCTGACGGAGCAGGAGGCGCTGCCGTCGCTTCATCTACCCCCCCCGGTTCAATCCCAAGGCGATGAAGTTCCGCCCAAAGCACGTCTAGGGACCTAACGCGATCACGGTAGAAATCGCTGCCGCGAATTCGGACAAATTTCCAGCCTGCACGCTCAAGATCGCGTTGGCGAGCCATGTCTTGATCGTAGCGATCGGGGCCGTGCCATTGGTCTCCATCGCATTCAACCGCCAGTCGCCCCTTCATGCCCTCGACAACAAGATCGATTCGATAGCGGTGGTTTGTCGGATCTCCGACGCACACCTGAGTGCGGACGTGAAAGTTTCGCTGTGTGATAGCACGAAACACGTCCCGCTCAAACTGGGAGTCGAACTTCTGTTCGCCATCTGGCTGTAGGCGTCCCGGATTCAGCATGTACCCCAAAAGCCGGTGCCGCATACAGCTTAGGCTAAGAACATCGAGCTCTACCGAATGGAAAAGCCACATTTGGTCTTGGGCTCGACTGGCCGCGACATTGAATCGCTGACGTGCAGACTCCACTGCAAGGGCACCAATTCTTTCATTTGGCGCCGCAACCATGCTGAGGAAAATTATGTGGCGCTCATCGCCCTGAAACGCGTAAGCATCACCGCAGATCAGCCTGCGCTCACTAATTACCTCGGGCTCCAATTTCCCAAGGATCTTGTGTTCAATCAGCTTGGCTTGTGTATCACCTTGCAAGCTAATCACCCCCATTGTCCGACCGGCATATCGTGGATCAGCAATACACGCGATGATCTGCGCCACCAAAGCATCCGCTTCTGGCTCGTTCAGGGCATTCTGGGAACTGCCTTTTCTGTATCCATCAGGTACATGTCGCACTACCAGCGGTTGCAAGCGATTCGCTGGATATGAGCGGAGGGGGTCCAGTGGCGTACCGTTACTCGCGTAACAAAGATCATTTGAGAACTGGATAATTTCCGGCATGCATCGGAAATGCTCACGCAAAACAATATTCTGTCCGAAGCGTATCTTCGCATTACCGTAAAGGCTGCTCTGCGCCTGCAGAGCGTGATGATGCGGGACACCATCAAGATAGTGATGCTGCAGACCGGCGATAGCTTCGTCAGCGATGCCAACGCCGTAGGGGCTAATCTGCTGGTCATCTCCAACCACCACCATTTTTTTGGCAATGTAAAACAGAAAGAGGCTTTCAACGCCTAGCTGGCTGGCCTCGTCCACAATCACTACGTCGTAGCGCCCAGGGGCTGGATCGATCATCTCCGCCACTAGGTACCTTGGCATAATCCAGACGGGAATCGCTTCACGACATTGGTCCATGTACTGTCGGGCTTCGCGACGAAGTCGCTCCATCTTTGCTGATTTGCCAGTTCCCTTGCCCATTGCTCTAACTGCTTCGCGCCAACTCTTTAGTGCGGCGGATTCTTTTGTAGAAAGGCGAGCGAAGAAGTGGGACCACGCACGAAGGGCTGCTGACTCTGCTAGCAGTTGCCGTATCGCCTTCTCCGCGTCGAGACGACGCTCCCATAGCTTTTGCTGGTACTCCCTATCACTGCGCTTCTGGAGCCAATTGTCAGCGAGCGCCCAATGCCAACTTTTGGTCCAACTCCGAAAACGCGTATCCCAGGCTTCATTGCTCAGACTTTCGGTTACTGCTCCGATGAGTCCTGGCACAGCAACATTCAATACAATCTCTATCTGCTCACGTCGCAGTTGGTCGCGACGCGTCTGCTCGATCCCTTGAACGTCAGCATAGATTTGACTATAGGCAGTCACGTTACGCTGCTCCACAGCGTCCATCATTGTGCCGACAATCGGATGGGCATCGAACATGTCGCGCGTGACGCCAAGATCCCGCAAACATTTGGTGACTTGGTCGGCCGCCGACTTCTTTCGCTCCTCTTGGGCAGCTGCGTCAATCATCTTCAACCATTCCTGAACTTCTCCCTTCAGCCAATCTGGCTCAGGAATAGGTGAAGCGGCTGAATTCATGGCGCTACCGAGCTTCATGCAGGAATCAGCGAAATGCAGGGCGTCAGTCAGGACGCTCACCTGTTCCTTAATGGCAGCTACTCGCATGCGCAAGTCGGATCCTGCCGGAAGCCCGCCGTGGTCGCTCCAAGCACTCTGTACGTCATCGATCGCGACAGTTAGCTCGACATGTTTGCAGACCGCCTGCAGTCGATCGATGGTGTCAGCAGGCTGGCCATCGACTGCCACTTCGTGAAGGAAGTACATTCTTTCCTTAACAACCTCGGGCGTAAAAAAGGCCAACTTTTTCCATTTGCCCCCAGCCTGCAAATGCTGGATGATCGCGGTGGCATCCGCTCGTATTGCCTTCGGGTCCTTGACTACGCTCATCGACACAGACGTAGGACCAAGACTGGTCAGTAGCCGTTCGATATGGCTTATCAACTCGTGTGTTCGCTCGCGAAGCGCCTGCCAGACAGCATGTCTCCCCGTCAGTGCTGCAGTCAGTGCTTTGCCAACCCAATCAAGTTTGAAACGATCGAGCTTCTGACGCCTTTCGTCGAGGATCCGAAGGTGCTCGGCTAGTTTGCTACGCCCATTGGCGCCAAGGGCTAAGATCGGGCCATAGGCTGGATGCCCTCTCAACTCAGCAATTCGTTCGACCGCAGCATTCGCTTCCCGTTCTACGCTTACGGCGGCGCCAAATTCTGCGGGAGTGGGCAGGCCTTCAGTTGCAAGAATCTTCCGTTTGGAGCTATTAACAACTTCGTCGGGATAGCTACGAAGAATACGCAGCCAGTCTGTCAGTTCAGAGTCGTTTAAAGGGGGGCTATCAGATGAATCTTGAGGAATCCTCAACCAACAGAAGACCTCGCTCTCGTTAGCGACCCTCTCTGCGATTGCCGATGCGGTGCCTTGATAGGCTCCATTGGCTATGGAGTGCGGACAGGTTTCACCTTCGCGAAGACTCCTGAGTTCTGTATCTATCTTTGCCAATGAGCGGCGGGTTGAGTCCAGCTCGCCATCAATTTCAGCGATCCGCCCTTTGTAATCTCCGTCGCTATAGGTCGCATGGCGCGTGGTAATCCCTTGCACAGCGCTGTTTAGCTCTGCAAAGGCATCGCCTCCTTGCCCCAACAAACTAACGCACAGCGGCTGGATCTCTAGTGGAAGTTTGTCTTTTAGCACCTGCAGAGCGCGCCCGGTCTCGGCTGTAATCAATACCCTTTTTCCAGTCGCGAGCAAGTGGCACATCAAGTTGGCGATGGTGTGGCTTTTCCCTGTTCCAGGCGGTCCCTGGACAAGGACGCCGCGCCGACGGTCAAGCGCCTCTACTATTTGTTTTTGCTGCCGATTGGCGGGTAGTGGAAAGTAAATCTCCTGTGGTTCTAGACGGGATTGGCCGTTTCGTTCATCAAACGGAGTCTGTGTTACAGATTGATCTCGATCGTCTTCGTCTTCGACCAAACCGCGCCACCC
>SXGU01325132.1_pt1 | contig 10410 bp, 7 predicted proteins | sample 3174531 | NCBI WGS metagenome assembly SXGU01 (sample SAMN11356863, study PRJNA531348) | freshwater metagenome | isolation source: freshwater sample F1-140 | place: China: Fuxian Lake, Yuxi | collected 2017-12-25 | reverse complement strand
GTCGAACAGCACGATGTCGCCGAGGCCCTTGAGCGCGGCGAGGTGGGCGAGCGTGCCGCCGATATTGCCGGCGCCGATGAGGGCAATCTTCTTGCGTGGCATAGGTGAGGCGAGCGTCCTTTCCGCGGCGGGTCAGGTCTGCATCTGGGCCGATGAATGGCGCGCCTCCCGCCCGCGGGGAGGGCTCGCGCCCGGCGATCACGGGGGCGGACCTAGGCGCGGGCGCAGGGGATTGCAACCGCCAAAGGACGAGGCGATTCAACTATCTTTGCAACCTATTCGCAATAGCGATAAGGCGCGTCAAAGCACGTCCTGGCTCCGGATGCGCCGCAATAGCTCGCGGGCCAGCGCGCGATCGAGCTTGCTGCAAATCCCTGTCCACCACTGGCAGGTGTCGATCTCGCCCGCCCGCCAGGCGCTTTCCGCCAATGCCGCCGCTTCGCGCGCCGCGTTAAGTCCGTGTTCGCCGAAATGGCGCAGCGCCGCGTGGAGGATGGGATCGACCGCACGATCCGGCCCACCCGGATTGTCGTTCGCAGCGCGCCGCAGCGCCTTGCGCGCCAGGGCGCGGGCAACAGGAGAGCGGGCCGCCGAGCGGGCGGCGGCAAAGTGGATGGGCATCGTCGTCTCCGGTCGCGAAATGGTGTCTCAGAGTTCCTACGTCCACGCAGCCTAAGCTGTGGTTCGCCAACAGGGTTTAGCAGGTGTAAACGGCTTGTGCGGCCGCAGGGCGGGGCCTAGAAGCGCCCCAGTCATGGGTTGGCGCGGGTTGCTCCGCGTCCGAAGAGGGAAGGGGGTTCGAAGCCCCCGCTGCCCCCGCAACTGTGACCGGGGAGCGACCCGCCACACGCCACTGTCTTGCGCGCAAGCGCGAGATGGGAAGGCGGCGGGGAGCGGTGATCCGGGAGCCAGGAGACCTGCCCATCGGCGTCGTTCCAAGCCGCGGGCGGGGTGTACCGATGGCAAGCGCGGATGGAGCAATCCTGCTTCCTCCCGTCATGGGCGACGTTCGCTTGTGACAGGAGGTTTCATGTTCAAATATTGGTTATTGTTGAGTACTGCCGCGCTTCCCGTGCCTGCCCTGGCCCAGGACGCGGAGGCCGAGCCGCCGATCGCCGAAGAAAGCGCCGAAGACTGGATCACCGTCACCGCCACCGGGCTGCCCGGAGACGTGTCGGGCACCGGCCAGCCGGTCACCGTGATCGCGCAGGACGAGATCGTCACAATCCAGGGGCCGGACATCGCCCGCATATTGGCCCGCGTGCCTGCGGTTAGCATCATCCGCAACGGCCCGCTCGGGAGCTTTATCGGCGTCTCGGTGCGCGGCGCCGCCTCCGAACAATTGCTGGTGTTGATCGACGGAGTCCGAGCCGCGGATCAGGCGTCCCCGAGCGGCGGTTTCGATTTCGGCACCCTGCTTGCAACGAGCGTCGTCACCATCGACCTGCTGCGCGGTGCCAACAGCACGATCTGGGGCGCCGATGCCTTGGGTGGGGTGCTCGACATCACCACGCGCGGCCACACCGGCGTTTCCGCCAGCCTCGAATATGGCGCGCGCGATACCGTGACCGCCGCCGCCTCGGGCGCGCTCGATGCCGAGGGACTCTATGTCGGCATCCACGGCTCGGCGATACGCTCGGACGGCTTCTCCGCTGCCGCCGCGGGCACCGAGCCCGATGGGTTGCGCCAGTTCGGCATCGGCGGATCGGCCTTCGTCGAGCTGACCGACAGCATCGAGCTGTTCGCCAACGCCCGCTACGCCGAGGGCGATCTGGAGATCGACGGCTTCCCTGCGCCGCTATTCGCCCTCGCCGATACGCTGGAGACGCAGCACACCCGGCAATATTCGGGCGCCGGGGGGCTGCGCTATTACGGCCAGGATCTGACCTTGCGCGCGTCCTACAGCCTTTCCGACACCGAGCGTGAGAATGTCGATCCCGCCTTCGGCCCCACCTTCGCCAGCGACGGCCATACCGACAGCTTGCAACTGCGCGGGGAATATCGCGCGATCGGCGGGCTCACGCTGGCCTTCGGCGGAGAGCATCAATGGTCGAGCTACGAGACGAGCTTCGACAATCGGGAAACTGCCACCATCACCGGCGGCTATCTCCAGGCCGGCTGGGTGCTAGGCAGGATCGCCGCCCATGCAGGCGTGAGGGTGGACGACCACGAGCTGTTCGGCAGCGCCGTCAGCGCCGGCGGCGATGTCAGCTACGGCCTCGGCGGCGGGTGGCGGATCAGGGGCAGCCTGGGCGAGGGTTTCAAGGCGCCGACGCTGTTTCAGCTCTTCTCCGATTTCGGCAATGAGGCGCTTCGCCCCGAGCGCAGCACCAGTTACGATCTTGGTGTCGAGCTGGGCCGCCGGGGCGAGGGCAGGCATTTCGCCCTCACCGGCTATCGCCGTGACAGCTCCGACCTGATCGCTTTCGCCTCCTGCTTCGGCAGCTCGGCCCCGCTCTGCACCACGCGGCCCTTCGGCTACTACGACAATATCGCCCGCGCCCGCGCGCAGGGCCTCGAGGTCGAGGGCGGGTTCGAGGTGGCACGCAACCTCTACCTGGGCGGCGTCTATGCGCTGGTCGATACCGAGGACCGCGCCACCGGTCGCGATCTCGCGCGCCGCCCCCGCCACGCCGCCACATTGTGGGCAGACTGGACGCACAAGACGGGCGTCGCGCTGGGCGCCGATGTCCGGCTGGTGTCGGACAGCTTCGACGATGCCGCGAACAGCCGGCGCATCGCGGGGCATGAGGTGATCGACCTACGTGCCAGCGTGCCGCTGACCGGCGGCCTCGAACTGTTTGGCCGGGTCGAGAACGTGTTCGACCGGACATACGAGACCGCCGCGGGATATGGCTCGCCCGGCCGCGGCGTCTTCGCCGGGATCCGGGGGCGGATGTGAGGGGAGGGGGCGCCGCGTCGCTTTTCACCGCGCCCCTGCGCAGGCAGGGGCCTCAGGCGATTTCGCGCTGCCGCCTGAGGTCCCAGCCTTCGCTGGGACTCGGACTATGCGGACTGGTTGCAGTCCTCGGCGCATGCGCACCCGCCCCCCCACCAGCGCCGCGCGAGCGCCCGACCCCGGGACCGACGATCGTCAGCCTCAATCCCTGCACCGATGCGATCCTGGCGGAAGTGGCCGATCCGGGGCAGATCCTCGCGATCTCGCATTACAGCCAGGATCCCCGCTCGACCTCGATGGAGATCGGGACCGCGCGCCGCTTCCGTGCGGTCGCCGGCACGGCGGAAGAGGTGGTGGCGCTGGCGCCGGACATCGTGGTTGGCTCCAGCTTCATTGCGCCCGCGACTTTGGCAGCGCTGGGCAAGCTCGGCCTGCGGGTGGAGACCTTCGGCTCGCCTGCCACGGCGGCCGAGAGCATCGCGCAGGTGCGGACGCTGGCGGCGCTGTCCGGGCACCCGGCGCGCGGTGAAGCACTGGTGCGGCGGATTGAGACCTCGCTTGCCCCGCCGCTTGGGCGGACGGTCGATACCGCGCTGTGGCAGTCGGGCGGCATCGTGCCGGGCAAGGGCACTCTGGTTGCCGACCTCATGCGCCATGCGGGTCTTGCGAGCTATGCCGAGGCGCGCGGGATGGCGCAGGGCGACTTTCTGCCACTCGAACGTATCGCCGCAGACCCGCCGGAGCTGTTGCTGGTCGCGGGCGACGAACGCGGTCAGCGCCATCCGGTGCTGGCGCGGATTCCTGGGCTGCGCTTGGCGCGTTTCGAGCCGCGGCTGTTCTATTGCGGTGGGCCGAGCATACCGAAGGCGATGGAGCGGTTGCGTGCGGTCGCCGGTCCTCCCCGGCACAGGGAGGGGGACCATGCGAAGCATGGTGGAGGGGCACGCGCCACAAGCGTTTCATTTGCGGAACGTGCCCCTCCACCACCCTACGGGTGGTCCCCCTCCCCCGGTGGGGGAGGATTATGACCCGCCCCATCCCGCTCTTGCTCGTCCTACTGGCCCTCACCCTCCCGCTGTCGCTGCTGGCAGGGCGCGTGTGGCTCGATCCCACCACCACCCCGAACGCCGTGCTGATTCTCGCCGAGCTGCGCCTGCCGCGCAGTGTGCTGGCGGTGATCGTCGGAGCCGGGCTGGGGGCAGCGGGCGCGGCAATGCAGGGATACCTGCGCAATCCGCTCGCCGATCCGGGGCTGTTCGGAATCGCGCCCGGAGCGGCGCTGGGCGCGGTGGCGGCGCTGTGGTTCGGCTATGCGGCCAGCCAGTGGACCGTGCCGCTATTCGCGCTGATCGGCGCGGGCGGAGCGATGGCGCTGCTGGCGGCGATCGCCGGGCGAGCGGGGGGCATCGCGCTGTTCACGCTGGCGGGCCTGATGGTTGCGAGCCTCGCCGGGGCGCTGACGGCGCTGGCGATCAGCCTCGCGCCCAATGCCTTCGCGATGGAAACCGTGGTGATGTGGCTTAACGGCGCGCTGACCGACCGTGGCTGGCCCGAGGTGTGGATCGCCGCACCGCTGGTGCTGGGGGGGATCGTGCTGCTGCGCGCCGCCGGGCCCGCGCTGGACGCGCTGACGCTGGGCGCGGCGGTAGCACGCTCGCTGGGCGTGCAGCCGCGCCGATTGCTTTGGCTCCTGATCGGCGGGGTGGGGCTGACCGTCGGGGCGGTGACGGCGGTTTCGGGCATCATCGGCTTCGTCGGGCTGATCGTCCCCCATCTGGTCCGCCCGCTGACCGACCGGCGGCCCTCGCAACTCATTTTACCGAGCGCGCTGGCCGGGGCCCTGCTGGTGCTCGTCGCCGACAGTTTGGTGCGGGTGCTGCCGCTGATGACCGAGCTGCGCCTCGGCATCGCACTCAGCCTGCTCGGCGCGCCGTTTTTCCTGTGGTTGCTGCTCAAGATGCGGCGGGGGGCGTTGTGACCCTTTCGGCGCACAACCTCACGATTGCGGGCCGTCTAGCCAATGTCTCGCTGTCGCTGGAGCCTGGCACGATCACTGCGATCTGCGGGCCGAACGGCGCGGGCAAGTCGACGCTGCTGCCGACGCTAGCGGGTCTGCTCGTGCCCGATCTTGGCCATGTCGCACTGGGCCGGGAGCACCTCGCCGCCATGACCCCGCGCGCGCGGGGCCAGGCGATCGGCTATCTGCCGCAGCAGGGCGAAATCGCTTGGGACGTCCCCGTCCGTAGCCTGGTTGCGCTCGGGCGGATGCCGCATGGCGATGCCCGGGCGGAGCCCATCGATGCAGCGCTCGCTGCGCTTGACCTGACCGCTTTTGCCGAGCGGCGCGCGCAGGTGCTCTCGGGCGGCGAGACCGCGCGCGTGCTGCTGGCGCGGGTGTTGGCGGGGGAGCCGCAATGGATCCTGGCCGACGAGCCGCTCGCCGCGCTCGATCTCGCACACCAGCTCGCGCTGCTGGCCCATCTGCGCCGCGCCGCGGCAGACGAGGCCGGGGTGGTGCTGGTGCTGCACGACCTCGCGCTGGCGATGAACCATGCAGACCGGGTGGTGGTGCTAGACGGTGGGAGCGTGGCAGCGGATGGCCCATGCGAAGACGCGCTCGATCGTCAAGTGATCGAGCGCGTCTGGGGCGTTCCCGCGCGCTGGCTCGGCGAGCCAGGCGCGCGGGCGCTGGTGGCGGGTGCTACTTCGTCTTTGCCGTGATCTTCGCCGCGCCCGCGCCATCGTCCGAGGTCGAGGCGTTGGTCGGCGTCCCGCCCGTCAGCCCGCGCGCTTCGAGCAGCGGCTGGATCGTCGGCTCGCGGCCGGCGAAGTTCCGGTACATCTCGAAGTAGTCCATCGTACCGCCGCGGCTGAGCACGGTGGCGCGGTAATGATCGCCATTCTTCCGCGTCAGCCCGCCGTTGTCGCGGAACCACTTGCGACTGTCGTGGTCGAGCATCTGCGTCCACAGATAGCTGTAATAGCCCGAGGAATAGCCCTCGGGATCCGAGAAGATGTGGTTGAAGTAGGTCGAGCGGTAGCGCGGCGGGATCAGCCCGACCTCCAGACCCGTCTCGCCCAGCGCCTTGGCCTCGAAGGCATCCACCTCGGCCGGGGTGTCGATCGCGGCGGCTTCCTGCGGGCTCAGCGCGTGCCACTTCATGTCGAGCAGCGCGGCTTCGACCGTCTCCCCGAAGTCGTAGCCCTGATTGAACCTGCCCGCGGCCTCAATCTTGTCGATCATCGCCGCCGGGATGGTCTCGCCGGTCTTGTAGTGCTTGGCGTAGTTCGCCAAAACCTTGGGATCGGTCGCCCACATCTCGTGCACCTGGCTGGGATATTCCACGAAGTCGCGGGCGGTGGCGGTGCCTGACAGGCTCTCGTACTTCTGGTCGGCGAAGAAGCCGTGCAGCGCGTGGCCGAATTCGTGGAACATGGTGTTCACGTTGTCGAAGCTGACGAGCTGCGGGCTGCCTTCCGCGGCCTTGGGAATGTTGAGCACGTTGTAGATCACCGGCTTGTTGCCCGTGAGATGGCTCTGCTCGACGAAATTCGACATCCATGCCCCGCCGCGCTTGCTGGGGCGCTGGAAGGGGTCGAAGTAGAACACGCCGAGATCGCTGCCGTCACGGTCGAGCACGGTGTAGGTCCACACGTCGGGGTGATAGACCGGCAGGTCGCTGCGGCGCGTGAAGTTCAGCCCATAGAGCTGGTTGGCCATGTAGAACACGCCGTCTTCCAGCACCTTGTCGAGCTGGAAATACTCCATCATCTTGTCTTCATCGAGCTGGTAGCGCTCCGCCTTCACCTTGTTGGCATAGCGGTACCAGTCCCACGGCTTGACGGTGAAATTGCCGCCTTCCTTCTTGATCTGGGCGTTGAGCGCGGCGGCATCGCTGCGCTGCGTGGCGGCGAGAGCGGGCACCATCCGGTTCATGAAATCCAGCGCGGTCTTGGGCGTCTTGGCCATGCGGTCCCACATGGCATAGGTCGCCCAGTCGGGATTGCCGAACAGCGAAGCCTTCTCGGCGCGCAACGCCGCGATCCTGGCCAACAGTGTGCGCGTGTCGTGGGCGGCATTGCCCTTGCCGTCCGCGCGGTGGAGGCTGGCGAGGAACAGCCGCTCGCGCAGGGCGCGGTTTTCGAGACCTGGCAGCGCGGGCTGCTGCGTGGTGTTCTGGAGCGCAATCGCCCACTGGCCCGGCTTGCCCTTTTCGGTCGCGAGCTTGGCGGCGGCGGCGATGTCGGCCTCGCTCATGCCCTTGAGCTGCGCCTTGTCGGTGACGAAGACTGCGCCCGCGACGGTCGCCTCGCGGACCTTCTGGCCGAACTGGGTGGCCAGCGTCGAAAGCTCGGTGTTGATCGCCTTCACCCGCTCGCGCTGCTCGGGCGTCAGCATGGCGCCGGCGTGGACCATTTCCTCATAGGTGCGCTCGAGCAGGCGAGCGTCCTCGGGCGTCATCGTCATGGCGGCACGGTTGTCATAGACTGCCTTGACCCGGGCAAACAGCGCCGGATCAAGGTTGATCGCATCGCTGTGCGCCGCGAGGCGGGGGCTCATATCCTCGTCGATCTTGTCAAGCGCGTCGGTCGTGTTCGCGCCGGTCAGCGCGTAGAACACGCGGCTCACTCGGCCGAGGAGCTTGCCGGAATTCTCGAGTGCGACGATCGTGTTCTCGAAATTGGGTGCTTCGCGATTGGCAGTGATCGCGGCAACTTCGGCGCGCTGGATCGCCATGCCCTGCTCGAATGCGGGGACGTAGTCAGCTTCCGAAATCTTGGTGAAATCGGGCGCGTGGAAAGGCAGCGCGCTGTCCTGCGCAAAATAGCCGGTGCCCTGCGGAATTGCCGGCGCCGCGGCGGGAGCGGGCTGCGCGCTCGCCACGCGCTCAGCGGGCACGGTTGCGCAACCGGCGAGGCTCAGTGCGGCGAGGGCGGTGGCAGCGAGCAAAGGGGCTTTCATGCATGTCTCTCCAACAAATGCGGGCGGCCGCGCATGGTCCCGAAGGGGTTTCGCGGCGGAATGGGATCGTTTGAAACCAACGCGCGTGAACCGGGGATGATCCGGTTTGGCAAGCGCTTTTCGAGCAGTGACTTTGCTCAGCCTTCCAGGCGGTAGCGTCGGATCGTCTCGTACCGTGCGCCGCCGGGGGTGAGCATGCTTTCGATGAGGTCGAAAGCTTCGACCGACCAGGGCTCGCCGGTCAGCGCGCCGTGGGCTGCCAGGAAGGGCAGCACCGGCGCGCTGCCCGCGCTCATCCGGGCCAAGGTGATATGCGGAGTAAAGCGCCGCGTGTCGGGCGGCAGTCCGGCCTGCCGTGCCGCGCTCTCGATCCGGCGTTGCAGGGCGGCTAGCGGCTGCGAGGGCGCGACCCCCGCCCAGAGCGTGTGGGTGCGACCCTTCTTCTCGAAATGGCCCACCCCGCGCAGGGCTAGCGCGAACGGCGGAGCCTGCACGCGCTCCAGCGCCTCGACGATATCCTCCGCCTCCCGCGCCTCGACCTCGCCGAAGAACCGCAGCGTCAGGTGCAGCTGCGCCTCGTCCTGCCACCGCGCCCCCGCGATGTCGGCCACAGGCCCAGCTTCGAGCGCGAGCAAGGCGTCAATGACCGGCGCGGGCGGCCGGATCGCGGCGAACAGGCGATGGCGCATGAGTGCAGGCTAGGCCCGCGTCACGCGCCAGCCAACACGGGATTGATTCTAAGGCGCCGCGCGGCTCACGCGCGACCTGCTGATGTTCGCTACCGGTCAGTAAATCCACCTAACTCCCGATCAATCGGTGCTACCGACTTTGATCATATCCGGACCGAATGTCTCAGGACAAAGGGAGCGGTTTGGTGCGGTTGAGAGCTGACGAATTCGGTTCCTATGTTCAGCGCGGCGGTGGGTCTTCCGTTCCGGTTCTTAGCTTTCCGGTAAAACCAGAGCGCTCGGCCTCCAAGGTCCCGCTTTGCGGACCGGCCCGGCCGTCTGGCTGCGGAAACGCCATCTCGAAGCGCGTATCCGCGCTCGAGGAATATCGCATCCTCGACACCGCGCCCGAGGCGGATTTCGACAACCTCGTCGCGCTCGCGGCCCGCATCTGCGAGACCGAAACGGCCGCAGTGAGCTTCCTCGACGAGCGACGCCAGTGGTTCAAGGCCATCAAGGGATTGGACATTCGGGAAACACCGATCGCGGTGTCATTCTGCAACCATGCCCTCGAAAGCTGCGAGATCTTCCAGGTCAAGGACGCCAGTCGCGATCCACTTTTCGCTAGTAATCCGATGGTCACCGGCCGTCCGCACATCCGCTGGTATGCCGGCATAAGGATCCTGGCCGCGGACGGGACGCCGATCGGCTCGTTCTGCGTCGTCGATTCCAAGCCGCGTCCGCAAGGGCTCAACGAGTTGCAGCGGATGACGCTGCGCGTGCTTGCCGCACAAGTTCAGTCACTGCTCGCGCTGCGTAGATCGGTCTTCGAGCGGCAGGCGCAGTTGAACGCCCAGGCGAAGCTGACCAAGAAGCTGCGCCATGTCGCCGAACACGATGCTCTCACAGGGTTGCCCCATCGGGTACCCTTCAAGAAGCGGCTAACCGCTGCCATGCGCGATGCGGAAGCAGCCAATGAGCGCGTGGTGCTGATGCTGGTGGACGTGGATCACTTCAAGCAGATCAACGATTCAATGGGGCACGATGTCGGCGATGCCATGCTTCGCAAGTTCTCGGCCCGGTTGCGCGCCGCCGTCCGCTCCACCGATACCGTTGCCCGGCTTGGGGGAGATGAATTCGGTGTGCTGCTCAAGGGGATCGATCGCGAAGAGGAGATTGCTGCGATCTCCCGTTCGATAAATGAACGGCTGCATGAGCCCATGCGGCATCGTGGCCGTTTGGTGGAATGCCGCGCCAGCATCGGCCTGGCGATCTTCCCCGATCATGCCGCCAGCCCCGAGGAACTGACGAAGTGCAGCGATCTCGCGCTGGCCCAGGCAAAGCGCGAACGCGGCCGCATTCAAATCTTCAGCGAGGAAATGACCCAGGAGTTCGAGCGCGAGACTCAGATGCTGGCAGTCGCACGCGAGGGGATCGCTGAGGGCCGGTTCCTGCCACATTACCAGCCAAAAATCGATCTGCGATCAGGTCGGCTGGTGGGATTCGAGGCACTCCTGCGTTGCCAGAACGGCGACGGCACCGCGATGGAGCCGGAGAGCTTCGCCCAGGCCTTCGCTGACCGCGAACTCGCCTTCCTGATGAGCCGACGCATGATCGGCCACGTGCTCGACGACATCCGTGGCTGGGTCAATCGCCGGCTGGCCTTCGGGAGCGTGGCGATCAACACCGGCGCGACCGATTTCTACGCCGACGACTTTGCCGAAAACCTGCTCGCAGAACTCGAGAAGCGCGCCCTCGACCCATCGGTGATAGAAGTCGAAGTGACCGAAGGCGTTTTCCTGGGACGTGGCTCGCACTATGTCGATCGAGCCCTAGCGCTGCTGAGCGAGCGGGGGGTGCGGATCGCACTCGACGACTTC
>SXGU01572185.1_pt1 | contig 10413 bp, 10 predicted proteins | sample 3174531 | NCBI WGS metagenome assembly SXGU01 (sample SAMN11356863, study PRJNA531348) | freshwater metagenome | isolation source: freshwater sample F1-140 | place: China: Fuxian Lake, Yuxi | collected 2017-12-25 | reverse complement strand
GCTGGATTGGCTCCAAAGGCCGTAATAGGAGCTGTTATGCGGAAACTGGCGCATTTGATTTACGGAGTCATTAAATCAGAGCAACCCTTTGATGCAAACTTTAATCATTCAACACTTGCAATTCAAGACGGTATCTGACCCTATATGTGCAATCGCACCGAAAGCGGCGCGACTGAATTTCCTTATGAGGCGGGTGGAGTTTTTATTGAAGGCGGCTTGATGGGAATGATGGAGTTCCTGGCGTCACTCCAGCCTACTGTGGGTCATTCCATTTCCCTGTGCGCAAGATGCTACCATCTTCATTGTATTCAGTACCACTCCACTCGTTACCGTTAATTTCGCCATCAAAACGTAATACCCCATTTGCATAGAACTCTCTGTATTTCCCTTTCCATTTTTCATGATCTTTAATTCCTTCACATTTTAACTGACCATTCGGGTGAAACAAACGACCTGAGCCGTGACTTGATCCGTCAAAAAATGAACCCTTGTATATGAGTCCGTTTGATAGATAGTGAATACCGTATCCTGAGCGTTTTCCATTTTGCCACCCACCTACATAGCGCATGCCATTAGCAAAAATAAAAGTGCCTTGTCCATGATGTTTCCCAGCCTTCCATTTACCTTCGTAAACTGCACCAGATTCGTAATGCATGACACCTTGTCCTTCCGGTAGCCCGGCAGCATTAACCTCGCCTTGATAACCAACTGTAATTTCTTTTACATTGATACTGGCAACCAGTCTGCGAATTACAGTTCGATCAGACTCAAAAGTCAAAAAACCATCTTCTGGTCGAAGCTTCTGAACAAAACTACCCGAGATAACTGGCCCTGGATCCGGCAGCTCTCCGCGTTCAGCTTGCCACGTTCCATAGAACAGGTGTGGGCGGTCCTCACGGGTCTTGATGCCTAGCTTACTAAAGTAACCAAATCCATCATCTGGCATTGGTGCATTCGTTGCCATAAACATTTCTAGGCGACACCATGCGCGCTCGACATAATCGAAAAGGCTTCGATAACGACCGAAAAGTGAAAATTCACTTTGATCTTGGAATCGAGTATGAGCTGTTTCCGGCACAACAATGCTTTCACCGCGAGCTTTGTAGATTTGATCCGTGTACGGAGTAAACAAAACATCACATCTTTCGAGGTAGCCTGGTAGATTAGCCAGACCAATCTTACGTAATGAATCGTTCTTTTGGTCAATACAGCAAAAATCAATCCATAGCAAAACTTCATCCAAATTTTGCAGACTTTTGACAAGGCGATCAAGGCCTTGGCACAACAGGGTATGTTTGAGTGTTCCATAATCGGGATTAGATTTATCACGATCAACCGAGGGACTTAACCATTGATGGCTCAAAAATACCAATAATGAAGTAGGGCGCCTCCCACTTGCTACAATGTTCTCATAAGAAACAACATTGGCAAGCGCACGTTCCTCACTGCTTGGAATGTGTCCCAGTGCTTTCAGTGCTGATAAAGGAATTAATAACATAGGTGCATCATTATCAATTCCAAATTTCATTTTATCTTTTCTTACAATACAAATCTAAAAGCAACGAATCTGTAACTGTATTTATAATCATCTCGTCAACCCCGCATACAACACCGGCAATTTCTCCGGCAGTCGTTCCACATGATCCACTACCAAATAATTGCGTTCGCCGAAAATCCGTGACACATACTGATCCGCACGCGGGTCGAGGCTCATGCAGTAGGTGAGGATGCCCGAGCGGCCGGCTTCTTCCACGGCTTTTTTGGTATCAAAGCGCAGGTATTGCGGGTCGCGCACGTCGACGTCGGCGGGTTCGCCGTCGGTGATGACGAGCAGCAGTTTTTTCGCAGACTTCTGCAGTCTCAGGTAATGGGTGGCGTGGCGCATCGCGGCGCCCATGCGGGTCGAGAGTTGCCCGGTCATGCCGGCGAGCCGGGCTTTGGGGATTTCGTTATAGGGTTGGTCGAAATCCTTGTAGCGGTAGTATTCCACATCGTGCCGTCCGTCCGAGCAGAAGCCGTGGATCGCGAACGGGTCGCCGATTTTGTTGATCGCGTTGGCGAGCAATACTGTTGCCTGGCGCGTCAGATCGAGCACCGAGTAGTCGTGTCCGGCGACTTTTTCGTTGGTCGATTCGGATAGATCAAGCAGCACCAGTACCGAGATGTCGCGCACTTTGCGCACCGAGCGCATCATGATGCGCGGATCGGGCTGCATGCCCATGCGAATGTCGATCATCGAGCGGATGGCGGCGTTGATGTCGATTTCGTCGCCGTCTTCGAGCTTGCGGATGCGGCGCGTGCCTTGCGGTTGCATTGCATCCAACAGGAATTTCATACGCGCGATTTCGCGTTTGTACTGGCTGGCGATGTCGTCGATGCATTGCATGTCGCCCAATTTGGCGCGTTTTTCCTGTACTGTGGCCCAATCCGGGCGTTCCAATTGGATTTGGTAATCCCATTCGGAATAGTGGTACGGCGCCGATACCGGTTCTTTACCTTCCGACTGGTTGAACGAAACGCCCATGTCTTCGTACGGGAAGAATTCGGTACCCATGACCCAGATTTCCTCTGCATCGTCACCGGCGGTTTCGACGTCGATTTCGTTGGCGAATTCCATCACGTTGACGTATTTGCGCACTTGTTTCGGCGCATCGTAACCGGCCGACAGCGATTTGTTGAAGTCGAATTCCTCGAATTCCCAGAAATAACGATTGTCGTCGCGGTACGGCGCGGTGAGCACGTCGGTACGTGGGTTGTACGGAATCCTTTTGTCCATGAAACTGTGCGCCAATTGCACGCCAATGTCCCACGATGTTTTGTGGCTATTGAGTTTGTCATGCGCAGCCTTGAATAGTTTGCGGCCTTCGACGATCCACGGATCCTTGTCTTTATAATCCGGATCGAGCAGCGCGCGCGCCAGGCGATTCAAATAATCGCCCATCGTGACGTTCATGTCCGGGGTGGCGTTGTGCAACACCGACCAGGTTTTGCGCAAACCGGGAAAACGGCGGATCGACAGTTCCTCGACGCGTGCGTCTTCAATAACGGAAATCACCGCCATTTGCAGCGGATTCAAGCTTTCTGCGGATATCGGCTCCTTGGTTTCCACCAGATGCGCGGCGGCATGCGCGGCGGCTGCGCGATAGACTTCGGTTGCGGAAATGTCGCCATGGGCGTCGTATGCGTCCGGCAAATGAATGAAATAGTTTTCGATGAACGGTTTGTAGCCTTCGCGCGTTTCAAAATCGCCGGAGGTCGGTTTCATAAAGAAATCGCGTGCCCATAATGCGCGCAGATACATATTGATACGGCGCTGCACATCGACAAACAGCGTACCTTTGCGTTCCTTCTGCAATACCGCGAGCGATTCCTTCGATTCCAGTCCGAAATAGCGGATTTGTTCTTCATAATCGGTGCGATGCGCATGCGCACCCCACATCGCCCAGCGGCGTAGGCCGCCGAGGGTCAATTGCCCAAAGAGAATATCCAGTTTGTTGAGCATGGGGCGCATACCGCGCGGTGCCTGGGCGATCAAAGTATTCAAGAATTGCAAGTAATTCTGGAACAACTGTGCGTCGCCCAAACGCTTGGCGGCAGTATGGGAAGTAGCTAATACCAATTCAATCACAGCACCCGAAGTTCTTGAAGCGAGCGAAAGCACAGTAGTCGCCAGATCACTGATAATATCTTCACCAATTTCTTTAGTGACTAACGGGATTTCGTCGATCCAGCAATCCACTAAACTGCGCCCGCGCCCTAATCCACGGATCGCCGATGCGCCTTTCAGATAGTTATCCAGCCCACGCGCCGAAAAAGTTTTGACTGCTTCGGGCCAAGCATGACTGAGTAGCTCGATCGATTCCGGCTCCAGATCCTCGAGCAATTCTTTGTAATCGTCCAGATTGATACTCATGGCAGCACCTATTTACGTTTCAGAACAATCAACCTATTTGCGGATAGCAGCTTCTAATTAAAGAATGTGCTGACTGCCGCATCCAGCGCATCGCGCATATCCGGATCGTCGGTGATCGGGCGCACCAGAGCTACGCGGCAAGCGGCATGCGCATCGACTTTCTTGGCGATCAGGCTACCGGCATAAATCAACATACGCGTTGAAATACCTTCATCCAGCCCGTGGCCTTTCAAATTACGGGCCCGTTCCGCAATCGATACCAGTTTGTCTGCGATGTCGGTGGATACGCCGGATTCGTGCGCGACGATTTCACTTTCAACGTCATGGCTGGGGTAATTAAAATCCAATGCGCCAAAGCGCTGCTTAGTGGACTGCTTAAGGTCTTTCATCAAGCTTTGATAGCCGGGATTGTAGGAAATGACAATCTGGAAATCCGCGTGCGCATGAACGAGCTCGCCTTTTTTCTCCAATGGCAAGACACGACGATTGTCGGTTAACGGGTGAATCACCACGGTGGTATCCTGACGCGCCTCAACGACCTCATCCAGATAACAGATGGCGCCGTAGCGTGCAGCAATAGCCAGAGGACCATCTTGCCAATGTGTACCCGTGGCATCCAGCAAAAAGCGACCCACCAGATCGGATGCGGTCATGTCTTCGTTACACGCGACGGTAATCAGCGGTTTCTTCAGTTTCCACGCCATGTATTCGACAAAGCGCGTCTTGCCGCATCCCGTTGGGCCCTTCAGCATCATAGGCATGCGCACCGAATAGGCGGCTTCATAGAGCTCCACCTCATCAGCTACGGGATGGTAATAGGGTTCGGTGGTTACACGGTATTGATCAATGATTTTGCTCATGATGAACTCCTGTTATAGCGATCTGATACGTACTTTATTTTGATCAAAAAAAACCCCCGCACCTTTCACAGGTAATGGGGGTTCCAGGGTACGAAACCCGTTTATCTTAAACAGTCTTGCCGCGGTATATCACCATGGCCGTGCCTTGCGATTGGTTGAAATTGTTGTAACCGATCAAACGAACATGATTGTTCGGATTGGCTTTATGACATGCGGCAGCTTCTGCCAGCACGCGGTCTACATCAGTTTCACCAAACATGGGCAGTTTCCACATATACCAGTAGGAATCCATTACATACTCCGGTTCTGTATGTTCGATGGCCGGATTCCAGCCTTTACTGATTAAATACTGCACTTGCTTTTTGATATCTTTGTCAGACATTGCAGGCAGGTAGGAAAATGTCTCAAACTTACGGCTTGCTGGATCACTGACACGCGATTTGTAATCGATTACTTCACTCATTATTTATTCCTCATTTATAGAGAGATGAAGAAGAAAAGCAATGCAACCATCGCTCTTCTTCATTAGTCATGTATTGCTTACTTGTGGGCTACGTCGAGCTTATCAACCGTATCAAACTCGAACTTAATTTCTTTCCATGTTTCCATGGCGATTTTCAGTTCGGGACTGCTCTTAGCCGCTTTGGTCAGAATCGCTTTCCCTTCTTTCTCGATTTCCACGCCTTGGTTACGTGCTTCTACGCAGGCTTCCAATGCCACGCGGTTAGCAGCGGCACCCGCAGCATTACCCCATGGGTGACCTAAGGTACCGCCGCCAAATTGCAAGCAGGCATCATCACCGAAAATTGCGACCAGTGCTGGCATATGCCAAACGTGAATACCGCCCGAAGCAACCGGGAATACACCTGGCATGGAACCCCAGTCTTGATCGAAGAACAGGCCGCGGCTACGATCTTCTTTAATGAAGCTATCTCGCATGGTGTCGATCCAGCCGAGGGTTGCCGCACGGTCGCCTTCCAGTTTGCCGACCACGGTACCGGAATGCAGGTGATCACCGCCCGATAAACGGAGTACCTTAGTTAACACGCGGAAATGAATACCATGGTGCGGGTTACGATCGAGTACGGCATGCATAGCGCGGTGAATGTGCAACAGTATTCCGTTGTTACGGCACCAGTTTGCCAAGCCCGTATTGGCCGTTAGACCGCCTGTCAAGTAATCGTGCATAATAATTGGCGCATTCAATTCCTTAGCAAACTCAGCGCGCTTGTACATTTCTTCCGGGGTTGGTGCGGTAACGTTCAGATAGTGACCTTTGCGTTCTCCGGTTTCACGCTCTGCTTTGTGTACGGCTTCCATCACGAATTCAAAACGATCGCGCCAGCGCATAAAAGGCTGACTGTTAACGTTCTCATCGTCCTTGGTCAGATCCAAACCGCCGCGTAAGCATTCGTATACTGCGCGACCATAGTTTTTAGCAGACAGACCGAGTTTTGGTTTAATGGTGCAACCTAACAGCGCACGGCCATATTTGTTCAAACGATCGCGTTCCACTTGAATACCGGCTGGCGGTCCGCCACAGGTTTTGACGTAGGCAATCGGGAAGCGAACATCTTCCAGACGCAGTGCACGTAACGCTTTAAACCCGAAAACGTTACCAACCAATGAGGTCAGCACGTTAACCACGGATCCTTCTTCAAAAAGATCAATCGGGTAAGCTACGAAAGCATAGAAACAAGTGTCATCGCCAGGCACGTCTTCAATCTTGTATGCACGTCCTTTGTAGTAATCCAAATCGGTCAACAAATCGGTCCACACGGTAGTCCAAGTGCCCGTGGAAGATTCTGCAGCCACTGCAGCAGCCACTTCTTCACGAGGTACGCCGGGTTGCGGCGTAATTTTGAAACATGCCAGAATATCCGTATCCAGTGGCGTGTATTCAGGCGTCCAATAAGTTTGTCTATACTCTTTTACACCAGCGTTATATATTTTTACTGCCATGATTTTCTCCAGTTAAGTTCCTCTCACATCCAATAAACGAAGCCGATGAAAATGAGCGGATGTTGCGTTACAAAATGACTGCTTGTTGATAATTGCTTGCGACTACTTGGTGATAGCTCAAATTGTTGGATTGCACTATAGCGCGATCGAATCATAAGAACAAATCAATAATTCTGATATTTATGATAAGGTATAGCTTATGATCTTTTGTTCGACTCAACCATGTTGCATATCACGTTACGCCAACTTAAAGTATTTGAATCGGTCGCCCGACACTTAAGCTATTCACGCGCCGCCGATGAGCTCCATTTGACTCAACCCGCTGTTTCCATGCAAATAAGGCAGTTGGAGGGCAACGTCAGCTTACCGCTATTCGAGCAATTGGGTAAGCGAATTTATCTGACCGAAGCCGGACGCGAGTTGTATCAATACAGCCGCGCAATTGCGCAACAATTGGCCGACATGGAAGTGGCGCTGGACGAATTGAAAGGCATGGAACGCGGCAAATTGAATATTGCCGTCGTGACCACCGCCAATTATTTTGCGCCGCATTTGCTGGCAAAATTCTGCCAGCGCTACCAAGGCGTCACCGTCAGCTTAAACGTTTCCAATCGCGAAGCCGTGTTGAAACAACTCGCCGACAATTTGATCGATCTCGCGATTATGGGTCAACCGCCGGAAAATCTCGACATCGACAGCGAATCGTTCATGGAAAACCCGCTGGTGGTGGTTGCCCCGCCTAATCATCCGTTATGCCGGGAGCAAAATATCCCGGTCGAGCGATTGGCGCAGGAAATTTTTCTGGTGCGCGAATCCGGTTCCGGGACGCGCAGCGCGATGGAGCGTTTTTTTGCCGAGCACAACATTAAAATCAATAAAGGCATGGAAACGGACACCACCGAAGCGATCAAGCAAGCGGTTCAAGCAGGCATGGGGCTGGGCATCATGTCGCAACACACGGCGGAACTGGAGCTTGAAACAGGACGATTAAAGGTTCTCGATGTGCAAGGATTTCCAATCATTCGCTATTGGCATGTGGTCAATCGCAAGAATAAGCGCCTATCCAGCGTAGCGAATACATTCCGCGATTTTTTGCTGAAAGAAGCAACCGATTTATTGATAACCTCGAAAAAATGAGAATACTGCGTTATCCAATTTGATATAGTTCTCAAAAATAAATCGCCCTAAGGGATTGAAAGCTCATGACCGGCTCAAAATCGCATACCCAAGCCATCGATCACTCTCGGAAATCGACGCCAATCTTTCTCTACCTGTGGCTTGCAGCTTAATTGCAGCGATCATTTTGCTGATAGACATCAGAATACCGCTAGGCATAGCCGCCGGCGTTCCTTATATCATCGTGGTTTTGATATCGCTCAAATCCTCGGAGAATCGCTTCACAATTATCGTCGCGCTGACATGCACGTTATTTGTCGGTATCGGTTATCTGGCTTCGCCGCCCGCGCCGGATTATGTGCCCTTTTACCAGATCGCCGCCAACCGCTCCTTAACCATCGCGGCAATTTGGGTGGTAGCCATAATGGCATTGATCCAGCGCAATAGAAACAATGAATTGCATCAAATGCAATTGCAACACTTGGAATCGATGAAAGAAACCGAAATTCAAAAAGAAAAACTAAAAATTTTGAAAGCAACGATGCGTACGGTACAAGATATTACCGGGAATTTTTTGAATAACCTGCAGTACTTTACTTTTGAGATTGAGAAAAACAAAACCTTATCGCCGGATTCGATTAAGAAACTCGATGAATTGATCCATGACACGGCGAGCCGCATCAACAAGCTGGGTAACTTGGAAGAAGTGCGCGAAAAGAAAATGGCCGGTGATATGATAGGCATCGATTATGAGTATCCGAAAAAGGATACAACGGATTCGAGAGCAACAATTAATAAGGAGTAGCGATGGCGGGGCAAGGATCGGGCGGTAATGTATTGGCTGCGGTGTGCAGCTTCTTCATACCGGGTTTGGGGCAATTGGTGCAAGGACGGATACTGCCGGCGTTGCTGTTTTTCGTGGTGACCGGTATGGGTTATTTCTTCTGGGTATTGATCGTTCCTGCGGTTATTGCCGGGATCGTTCATCTGTGGTCGATTATCGATGCAGCGCGCTTCGATCCTGTTGCCGGTTAATCAACGAGAAATATGACGCAACCAGGCTTGCGCGGCGGTTCCGAATAAACTGACGGCCACCGCAACGCTGCTGCCGGGTTCTTCCGCATAATCTTCCTCGATAACGACACAGTCCGGAAATATTTGCAGGCAATAGGCATTGCCGATTCGCTCCCAGCCGGGTATTTCCCCGGCGTTTACCGCATCGATTTTTTCCAGCAATTCGCTAGCCGCTTCGCGGCTCTTTTGAATATCGACGGTCAAATAAGCGACAACGGCCCGATGCACCGGATCGTCAGGGTTGTATCCCGGCCACGCGAAAGCTGTTGCGTTCATTCAAAAATCGGGAACGCGGTATTGACCTTGCCGTCTTTGGGCGGCGCAAAACCGATGACAAACCGTATGCCGCCGGAACTGCAATATTGCGATGCTTCGCCGTCCGGTTTGTTGTATCCGCACCGCACCCAATCCGGCGAACCCGGCGGGCATTGTGCGTCCGGCTGTGCAACGGCATGACCGATGGAATTGATCACTTGTGCGGCAGTGCAATTATCCGGAAACATGGAAGAAAATTTGTTTTTATCCGGATGTTTTTTATATGACCAACGCCCGGTATAAACACCGGCTGCATTGGGTTTGCTTTGGATATCGAGCCGCGCGACAACCGCCGGATTGATGCCGCCGGGGCGCGCATGAAAACCTTTGGGCCGGTTTTGATTCCATTCGCCGCAAAACACATGCCGCTGATTTAATTGCAATCCGTTATCGAGTGTTACCCAGTGCGGCTGAGATTCGCAATCGGCCTGCGCCAGCGCGGACAGCGGCATTGCGATCCATGCGCAAAAAAGAAATTTCGCTAATAGCCGTATTTTGGGGGATTTCATCGCTAACTCGCAAAGATAAAAATTCTTGAAGTACCGTTATCGGCTAAAATTTGCGGTTTATTCCTTTGCATCCGATCCGATCGTATTGAAGACCATGTCATCATCCAAACAAACCGCGCAGAAAGTGGGTTTTATTTCCCTGGGCTGCCCTAAGGCGTTAGTCGACTCCGAACAAATTCTGACACAGTTGCGCGCCGAAGGCTACGAAATATCGCCCTCCTACGAAGACGCCGATTTGGTGGTGGTCAATACCTGCGGGTTTATCGACAGTGCGGTGGAAGAATCGCTGGATGCGATAGGCGAAGCGCTGGCAGAGAACGGCAAAGTGATCGTCACCGGATGTTTGGGCGCGAAAGAAGACGGCGACGTCGTCAAGCGTGCGCATCCGCAAGTGCTGGCGGTTACCGGGCCGCATGCGTTGCCGGAAGTGATGTCGGCGATTCATGCGCATTTGCCGCAACCGCACGACCCTTATACCAGCCTGATTCCGCCGCAAGGCATCCGGTTGACGCCCAGACATTATGCGTATATCAAAATTTCCGAAGGCTGCAATCACCGGCTCGACGACTTGCTTCAAGTTCACCAGGGTCATGTGCCCCCAGATCGTGCTGCGGAACTCCTGCCCCCAGTACAGAATGTACTCAGGGGTCGAGAGCGGGTCCGG
>SXGU01544913.1_pt1 | contig 10413 bp, 9 predicted proteins | sample 3174531 | NCBI WGS metagenome assembly SXGU01 (sample SAMN11356863, study PRJNA531348) | freshwater metagenome | isolation source: freshwater sample F1-140 | place: China: Fuxian Lake, Yuxi | collected 2017-12-25 | reverse complement strand
CGCCGTCGGCGACCCGGCGGATGGCGGAGACGAGCTCGGGTCCGGTGATCGTCGTGGTGACGTAGCCGCGGGCGCCGCCGCGGATCGTGCCGATGACGTCCTCCGCCGCGTCGCTGACGCTCAGCGCGAGGAACTGGGGCTGGTGCTGCGGTCCGGGGGTGTGCCCGGCGTGACCGGGCCCGTGACCGGCCCCGTGGATGGTCCGGCGCATCACCTCGACGCCACCGCCACCGGGCAGGTGCACGTCGAGCAGGACCACGTCCGGCTGGTGGGCGGAGATCGCTGCCACCGCCTCGTCGACGTCCGCCGCCTCGGCGGCGACGTCGACCACCCCGGCGCCGGCGGTCGTCAGCTCGGAGCGCACGCCGCTGCGGAACATGGCGTGGTCGTCGACGACCACCACGCGGACCGGTCCCTCGACTGGCCTGGGGTCGCTCATGGGCTCTCCTCCGTGGTGCTGGTGGGTGGGTTGTCCGGGTGGTCGGGCCTGGCCAGCCGGAGCCGGACCTCGGTGCCCTCGTCGGGCCCGGTGCGGACCTCGGCGGAGCCGCCGTGCCGGGTCATCCGGTCCACGATGCTGTTGCGAACGCCCATCCGGTCCTCGGGCACGGCGTCGGGGTCGAAGCCCACGCCGCGGTCGCGGACGAACACCGACACCGTGCGGTCGTCGATCTCCGCGTAGACGTCGACCCGGCCGGTGCCCGCGTGCTTGGCGGCGTTGGTCATCGCCTCGCGGGCGGCCGCCACGATGGGGCGGAGGGTCTCGTGCATGGCGCAGTCGCCGACGGCGACGACGTCGACGCTGACGCCGTGGGAGTCCTCGACCTCGGCGGCCGCCCCGCGCAGCGCGCTGGCGACGCTGCGGTCGTCGGTCGCCTCACCGGCGTACAGCCACGACCGCAGGTCCCGCTCCTGGGCCCGGGCCAGGCGGGCCACCGTGGCCTGGTCGCCGGAGCTCTTCTGGATCAGGGCCAGGGTCTGGAGCACGGAGTCGTGCAGGTGCGCGGCGACGTCGGCACGCTCCTGCGTCCGGATCCGCTCGGCCCGCTCGGCGCTGAGGTCCGAGGACAGCCGGAACACCCAGGGGCCCACGACGTAGAGGAGGCCGGCCACACCGAGGCCGCCGGCGAGCAGAGCCAGCCTCGCCTCCTGGAGCGAGCCGCCGTCGAGCCCGATGATGAACAGCGCCGCGACGACCAGCGCCACCCCCACGAACACCCGGGCGTACGCCGCCCAGCCGCCGCTCCCGAACACCAGCCGCGCCGGGTTCATCCGCCCCGTGGTGAGCCAGCGCTCGCGCTGCACCTCGTCGGCCTGCCGCCACAGCAGGCCCACCCCGACCACGCCGATGACCATCGACCAGAAGACCGCGCCCTGGCCCAGGGTCGCCTGCACCATCAGGATCACGCCGAGCCCGAGCGCCGCCAGCACGACCAGCGGGCCGGCGTCGCCCAACCGGCGGCGTACCCCCGGCCGGCGTCCCCCACGCGTGGCGCTCTCGGCGCCGGGCGTGCTGGTCTCGAAGGCGGTGTCGGCCGGGAGCAGCAACCACCACCCCGCGTAGAGCGCGACGCCGAGGCCGCTCAGCGCGGTGGCGACCACGAACGCGACCCGGACCCACAGCACCGAGAGGCCCAGGTGCCGCGCCAGGCCCGCCGCGACGCCACCGATGATGGGCGCCTCGGTGTCGCGGGTCGCGCGGCGGAAGGCGTACGGCGCGTCGGTGGGCGTGGTGGTCATCTCTTTGCCAGTCTCCCAGAGCGGACCCGTCCACCCCATGAGGAACGACCCCGAGAGCACCCTGACCCCGGCACCCCGGGGTCCGGTGTCAGTCAGGGTCGTCCCCGATGGTGTGGGCCTCCCCCACGAGCGAAGGTTGAGGCATGACACAGAACCCGCCTCCTGGGGCTCCACCCGAGGCCCCCTCGGGTCCCGGCGCTGCCGGGGACCCCGGTCCGCAGCCGGGCCCGCAGCAGGGCCCGCAGTACGGTCCGCGCGCCACTCGCGACGACATCCGCGACCTGGCCCGGCTCCGGCGCACGACGGGACCCGACAGGAAGGTCGCCGGTGTGGCGGGCGGTCTGGCCCGGCACCTCGACGTCGACCCGCTGATCCTGCGGGTGGCGCTGGTGGTGCTGGTCTTCTTCGGCGGCGCCGGCCTCATCGTCTACGCCGCCTGCTGGCTCCTCGTGCCCGAGGACGGGGACGACCGAGCGCCGTTCAACTTCGACGACCGCACCCGCGCGGTCGCGCTCGTGATCGCCGGGGCGATCGCCACGCTGGCGCTGGTCGGCGACACGATGGGCGGCTACGGCTTCCCGTGGCCGCTGGCGATCATCGCGCTCGTCGTGCTGCTCGTGGTCGTGCTGGGTGACCGTGACAAGCCGAGGCCGACCGCGCCCGCGGTGCCCTACGCGCCGCCCTACACCCCGCCGGCCCGTCCGCAGGACCACTACGGACCCCAGTCGCAGCAGGGCTGGGTGACGCCGGCGGCGCCGACCACCGCGCCGTACGCCGCCACGACCTACGCGACACCGACGTACCCCACGCCCACCCATCCCGCTCCCGCCTACCCCGCTCCCCCGGTGCCCCCGGCCGCGACCTGGCAGCCGCGTCCGCGGAACCCCCGCAAGCGCGGGCCGATCCTGTTCTGGTGGACCGTGGCGCTGGCCGCGCTCGGCATCGGGGTGCTGGGCATCGCCGACCTGGCCGGCGCCGGTGTGGACGACTCCGCCTACCCGGCCCTGGTCCTCGGTGTCAGCGGCGTGATGCTGCTGGTCGGCGCGTTCTACGGACGGGCGGGGGGCATCATCGCCCTCGGTCTCATCGCCGCGCTCAGCACGGCCGGCGCCACGGCCAGCAGCCGCTGGGACGAGCGCGTGGTCCGGATGCCCGCCTCCGCGGCGCAGGTCCAGGACCGCTACGAGATCGGTGCGGGTGAGCTGGTCCTCGACCTGACCGACGTGACCGACCTGCAGGCGCTCGACGGACGCACGATCGAGGTGCGGGCCGGGGCCGGCAGCATCGAGGTCAAGCTCCCGGAGGGTCTCGACGTCGACGTCGCCGCGAACGTCGGTCTCGGTGACGCCGAGGTCTTCGGCGACCGGCAGGACGGCGGCGGGGTCGACATCACCGGGTCGCACGACGGCGGCGTCAGCGCCCCCGACATCGACCTGGACATCGAGCTCGGGCTCGGCGAGATCGACGTCAACGTCGTGACCTCGTCAGGCAGCACGACAGGCCGCACGACAGGAGAGCTCCGATGAGCGAGACGCACAGCAAGCCCGGCGCGTTCGCCGCCGGTCGACACCCCGTCAACATCGGGCACCTCGTGATGGGCCTGGCCTTCGTCGCGATGGTGGGGATCTGGTCCCTCGTCGTCAACGACGTGGTCGGCAACGAGGAGATCAACTGGCTCCTCCCCGTGCCCTGGGTGTTCGCCGGCCTCGGTGGCCTGGTGGCCCTCGCGGTCAGCGGCAGCCGCAGGCACGCGACCCGAGCCACCGGCTGGGTCGACAGCTCCGTCCCGGCGCCGGCCGAGGACCCGGCCGAGGCGGAGGTCGAGGACCCGGCCGAGGCCAGCGAGACCGTAGAGACCGTAGAGACCGCCGAGACCGGGGAGCAGGCCCAGGACGACCGGGCCTGAGCTACCCCACCACCCGTGCTGGCCGCCAGGCATCCCTGGCGGCCAGCGCCAGGTCCGGGTGGTCGCAGAAGACGCCGTCGACCCCGGCGTCGAGCAGCACGGCGAGCTCGCCGGCGGCGTCGCCCCGGCGCTCGGGATCCTCACCCCGCCGGAAGCGAGGTGAGAGGAAGCGGTTCTCCTCACGCAGGGTCCAGGCGAGCACCTGCAGCCCGGCCAGGTGGGCGTGGTCGACCAGCGCCTCGGCCAGGCTCGGGCGGCCGAGCAGCCGGACCTTGGCCAGGCCGACCGCGTCGGCGTACCGCGCCACCGTGCGCAGGCCGCGGGGAGACACCAGGTCGTCGTAAGTGGTGGGGTCGCCGATCGCGGCCAGGTCCGCGGGGGCCCCGGACGCCTCGACGAGCTGCACCAGCCGCAGGTCGGTGCGCTCGCGCAGGCGGTGCAAGGAGGTCGGCTCGAAGGACTGGAGGTGCACGCCCGACTCGCGCCGGTCGAGGCCGTGGTCGCGCAGGGCGGCCAGCACCGCGCCCTCGAGGTCCAGTCCCGACCCGGCCAGGCGGGACGAGTCCTTGAGCTCGAGGTGCAGGCCGATCCGCCTCCCCAGCCGACGCGACTCCGACGTCACGAGGAGCAGCAGCTCGTCGAGGGTGATGATCTCCTCGGCACCGTCCCACCGGGTGTTGTGCGGCCGGGTCCCGGGGATCCGCTCGACCGCCCGCAGGGTCTTCAGCTCCGCCAGCGTGAGGTCCTCGACCCGGCGGCCGGCGAGACCGGGGTGGTCCGCGATGTCCGTGGTGGCGGCGAGATCCGACTCGTGCCGCACGACGACGACCCCGTCACGGGTCATGACCAGGTCGGGCTCGACGGCGTCCACGCCCATGGCGATCGCCAGCAGGTAGGACGACCGTGTGTGCTCGGGCCGGTAGCCCGGCGCCCCGCGATGCCCGATGATCGTGGCCACACCGCAAGGAGAGAGGCTCGGGATGGCGACGCGGCGGAGACGACGTGAACGCCGGGTGAGCACCGGATGGCAAGGTGGAGCGGCGTGACCCTCCCCCGCCTCGGTTCCCTGGTCCCGCTGCCGGTCGCCGACCACGCCCACCTGCTCGCGCCTCCGGTCGCCGACGCCCTGGTCGCATGGGCGCACTCGGACGAGGTGGCCGTCGTCGAGATCGACCCGGACGTCGCGGACACCGCCGCGATGAGCGCGGCCTACGACCTGCCGATGGCGACCGGGGCCAACTGCGTGGTCGTCGCCGGCCGCCGCGACGGCGAGGAGCGGGTCGCCGCGTGCCTGGTGCGCGCCGACACCCGTGCCGACGTCAACAACCTGGTGAAGCGGACCCTCGACGTCCGCAAGGCGTCGTTCCTCGCGATGGACCGGGCCGTGGCCGAGTCCGGCATGGAGCACGGCGGCATCACGCCGATCGGCCTGCCCCCGGGGTGGCGGGTGCTCGTCGACCCCTGGGCGCTCGAGATCGAGGTGGCGGTGATCGGGTCCGGGGTGCGCCGGTCCAAGCTGCTCGTGCCGGGCCACCTGCTGGGTGTGCTGCCCCGCGCCGAGGTCGTCGAGGGCCTGGCGGGTACCGCTCCCGGATGAGTCACCGGGACGCCGACCGCGACGACGGCAGGGACGAGACCGAGACCGAGCGCGCGGACCGCAAGTGGAACGACATGCTCCAGGAGCTGCGCGTGATCCAGACCGGCGCCCAGCTGACCGCCGGCTTCCTGCTCACCCTCCCCTTCCAGGAGCGCTTCGAGGACCTGACCACCGGGCAGAGGAACTCCTACCTGGTGCTCGTCGTGCTGGCGGCGGTCATCACCGCGATGGTCCTGTCTCCCGTCGCCATCCACCGGCGGCTCTCCGGCCGCCAGGTGAAGGACCGGCTGGTGCGGGCCTCGCACGTCATCATGCGCACCGTGCTGGTCCTGATGGCACTGCTGGTGACCGGCATCGTGACGTTCCTGTTCGACGTCGTGGTCGACCGGACCGGCGCCGTCGTGGTCGGTGGGTCCCTGGCCGTCCTCCTGGCGATCCTGCTCCTCGCCGTGCCGCACGCCCTCGTCGACGACTGACCCGGCAGACTGTCCGCGTGCGGGCGGGACCAGGACGTGGCCTAGTCGTCATCGTGGCGCTGCTGCTCGCCGCCTCCGGCTGCGGCGACGACCGACCCGCCGAGACCGCGCCCGAGCCCGAGCCCACCCCGTCCGACACCGGGGTCCCGACCATCACGGCCCTGCCGGTGCCCGAGGAGCCGCCGACCGGGACGCTGATCGCCGACATGCGCCAGTCGTCCCGGGACGCGGCGGCGGGCCGGATGGAGGTGTGGATCGACAACGACACGACCGAGGACGTCACACCGACCCGGATCACCTACACCGACCCGCGGTTCCGCACCGCGCTCGAGGGCGAGCGGCTCCGCGAGATCCCGGCGCAGTCCACGCGTGGCTTCCCGCTCTACCTGCCCGCCCGACCGACCTGCGGCTCCTCCAACGACGTCCCGGTCGTCCTCGACGACCCCCTCGGGACCATCACCGTCGAGTACGCCGGCGCGACGCAGACCATCCAGGTCGAGGACTCCACCGACGTGGCCGGCCGCTACACCCGGGCCCGCTGCCTGGAGATGGCGATCGGCGACGTGGCGACCCTGAGCTGGTCGGACCAGGTCACCGACGGCGACCCGACCCGCACGCCGGTCGGTGGGGAGGGCGTGCTCGAGCTGGTGCTCGTCCCGACCGGCCGGCCGGGAGCCGATCTCACCATCGACACGGTGTCGGGGACGCCGATCCTCTCCCCTGTCGGTACGGACGCGTGGCGGCCGGGCGTCTCCGTCTCGGGCACCGACGGGCCGCTGCGGGTCCCGCTGCCGCTCAAGCCGACCCGCTGCGACGCGCACGCGTTCGCCGAGTCCGGTGGCGCGACGGCGTTCAAGATCGGTCTGACCCTCGGTGGGGAGCCCGGCCAGATCACCCTGCGGATGACCCCCGAGGGAGCCGCCAACGCGATCGCCTTCGCGCGTGCGTCCTGCGGGATGCTCGAGACCGTGGACGGCGGGGTCGAGGGGTAGCCCAGGCTGCCGCGGAGTGGCCGGAAAACGATTGGGACTCCGGGACTCCGCTCCGTAGCCTCAGGTGGTGCGCCGCCTCCCTCTCGACCACCCAGGGACCGCGGACCACCGGACTCCGTGGCGGTTCCTGCTCTGGCTCGCCAAGGGACAGTGGCGCACCCTCCTGGGCGGCGCCTTCTTCGGCATCCTCTGGATGAGCAGCCAGGCGGTGATGCCGTTCGTGATCGGCCGGGCGATCGACCGCGGGGTCGCCGACCAGGACGGCCGGGCCCTCCTCACCTACGCCGGCGTCATGTTCGGGATCGGGGTGCTGCAGGCGGGGAGCGGGATCATGCGGCACCGGTTCGCGGTGACCAACTGGCTCACCACGGCCTACCGGGTCGTCCAGCTGACCGGCCGGCACGCCGTGCACCTCGGCGGCACCCTCCCCCGCAAGGTCTCGACCGGCGAGGTGGTGGCGATCGGCACCAACGACATCTCCCACCTCGGCGGCGCCATGGACGTGACCGCGCGGTTCTCCGGTGCCGTCGTCTCCTTCGTCCTCGTCGCCGTGATCCTGCTGCAGACCTCGACGACCCTCGGGCTGCTCGTGCTCATCGGCGTCCCGTTCCTGATGGTCCTCATCGGGCCGCTGCTCAAGCCCCTGGACCGGCGCGCGGCCCACCAGCGCCAGCTCATGGGCGAGCTGTCCAACACCGCCACCGACATCGTCGGCGGGCTGCGGGTCCTGCGCGGGATCGGCGGCGAGCAGGTCTTCCACGACCGTTACCGGCGCGAGTCGCAGGCCACCCGGGGGGCCGGCGTCGCCGTGGCCCGGCTGCAGTCCGTCCTCGACGCGCTCCAGGTGTTCCTGCCGGGGCTGTTCGTGGTGGTCGTGGTGTGGGTCGGGGCCCGCTACGCCGTGCAGGGCACGATCACACCCGGCGAGCTGGTCGCGTTCTACGGCTACTCAGCGTTCCTGATGATCCCGCTGCGCACCGCCACCGAGTACGCCAACAAGCTGATCCGGGCCCGGGTCGCGGCCGCGCGGGTCTGCCGCGTGCTCCGGCTCGAGGCCGACCGGATCGACCCGGCCGACCCGGCTCCGCCCCCGCCGCCGGGCTCCGACCTGGTCGACCTGCGCACCGGACTGCGGGCCCGCGCCGGGCGGATGACCGCGGTCGTGAGCGACCGGCCCGAGGAGACGGCCCACCTCGCCGACCGGCTCGGCATGCACGCACCACCCGTCGAGGGCGAGGTCGACGACGACGTGCGGCTCGGCGGTGTCCCCCTCACCGCCCTGCGCCGGGCCGACGTACGCCGGCTCATCGTCGTGTCCGACACGGGCTCGACGCTGTTCTCCGGCCCCCTCGGCCCTGGACTGGACATCACCGGCGAGGGCGCGGTGGCGGTGGAACGCGCGCTCGAGACCACCTCGAGCGGCGACATCCTGGACGCGCTGCCCGACGGCCTCGGGACCGAGGTCGCCGAACGCGGTCGCACCTTCTCCGGCGGGCAACGCCAGCGGCTGGTGCTCGCCCGGGTCCTGACCGGTGACCCCGAGGTGCTGGTCCTGGTCGAGCCGACGTCCGCGGTCGACGCCCACACCGAGGCCCGGATCGCCAGCCGGCTCCGCGCCCAGCGCTCCGGCCGCACCACGGTGGTCATGAGCTCCAGCCCGCTGGTGCTCGACGCCGTCGACGAGGTCGCCTTCCTCCAGGACGGGCGGGTCGTGGCGTCCGGGACGCACGCCGACCTGCTCGGCTCGGTCCCGGCCTACCGGGCCGTGGTCACCCGCGAGCAGGAGCCGGCGACCGAGGAGGCCGTGCGATGAGCACCTCCACCTCGCTCCCGATCGCGGACACCCCCGCGGTCCGGCGCTACGCCGGGGCGATCGCGCGCCGCAACCCGCGGCTGCTCTGGACGGCGCTGTCGCTCCACGTGCTCGCCGCGGTGGCCGCGCTGGCCGCGCCGCGGCTGCTCGGCGAGCTCGTGGAGGCCGTCGAGACCGGCACCACCACGGCGTACGTCGACAAGGTCATCCTGGTCCTGGCCGGGTTCCTCGTCGCCCAGACCGTGATCACCCGCTACGCCCGCCTGGCCAGCCAGGTGCTGGGCGAGAAGGTGCTGGCCGAGCTGCGCGAGGACTTCGTCGGCAACGCGCTGGCGCTCCCGGTCGGCGTCGTCGAGTCGGCCGGGTCCGGCGACCTGCTGACCCGGACCAGCCGGGACGTCGACCAGCTCGGCTGGTCAGTGCGGTGGGCGCTGCCGGAGTGGACGATCGCGGTGGTCACGGCGGTCGTCACGTTCGCGGCGGCGATCAGCGTCGGCTGGTGGGTCGCGATCCCCTGCCTGCTCGGCATCCCGCCGCTGGTCGTCGGCCTGCGCTGGTACCTCGCCCGCGCCAAGGACGGTTACCTCCGCGAGAACGCGTCCTACTCGGTGATGAACGCGACCCTCACCGAGACCGTCGAGGGCGCCCGGACCATCGAGTCGCTCGGGCTCGGCGAGCGCCGGGTCGAGGCGATCGACCGGGACATCTCCGAGTCCTACGCCGCCGAGCGGTACACCCTCTACCTGCGCACCGTGTTCTTCCCGAGCATGGAGCTGTCCTACCTGATCCCCACCGTCTGCACGCTGCTCCTCGGCGGCTACCTCTACAGCGAGGGATCGGTGTCGCTGGGCGAGGTGACGACGGCCGTCCTGTATGTCCAGATGCTCATCGACCCCGTCGACCGGATCGTGGCGATCCTCGACGAGCTCCAGGTCGGCGCCGCCTCGCTGGCCCGGCTGCTCGTGGTGGCGCAGGTCCCCGACGACCGGCGGGTGAGCGGCGCAGAGCCCGACGGCGAGGAGATCGACGCCGCCGACGTGCGGTTCTCCTACGTCGACGGGCGCGACGTCCTGCACGGCGTCGACCTGGACGTCGAACCCGGGTCGCGGCTCGCCATGGTCGGCCCGTCCGGCGCCGGCAAGTCCACCCTGGGCCGGCTGCTGGCCGGCATCCACCCGCCGCGGACCGGCTCGGTCACCGTCGGCGGCGTCGGCCTGGTCGAGCTCCCCCTGGCCGACCTGCGCGGGCACGTCGCGCTGGTGACCCAGGAGCACCACGTCTTCGTGGGCACGCTGCGCGAGAACCTGGCCCTGGCGGCACCTCCCGGGGCCACGGACGACGACATCCGGGCCGCCCTGTCCGCCGTCGACGCCCTGGACTGGGTCGATGCCCTGCCCGCCGGCCTGGACACGGTCGTCGGCTCCGGCGGCAACAAGGTGACCGACGCGCAGGCCCAGCAGATCGCGCTGGCCCGGCTGGTCCTCGCCGACCCGCACACGCTGGTCCTCGACGAGGCCACCTCGCTCATCGACCCGCGGGCCGCCCGCCACCTCGAGCGCTCCAAGGCCGCGGTGCTCGAGGGGCGCACCGTCATCGCCATCGCACACCGGCTCTTCTCCGCGCACGACGCAGACCGGGTCGCGGTCGTCGAGGACGGCAGGATCTCCGAGCTCGGCTCCCACGACGAACTGGTGGCGGCGGGTGGTTCCTACGCCGCGCTGTGGGACTCGTGGCAAGGGAGCAGCCGCTCGTGAGGAACGAACGAGCGGCGTGGGCTCCCGCGGGTTGAGCAAGCGTCGCGACTGAGGAACGAAGTCGCGGCAGCGCGTCGAAACCAGGAGGTTCACGGCGACCGTCACGCCGCCGCTCGCAGATCAGTGGTGGCTGAT
>SXGU01300533.1_pt1 | contig 10417 bp, 10 predicted proteins | sample 3174531 | NCBI WGS metagenome assembly SXGU01 (sample SAMN11356863, study PRJNA531348) | freshwater metagenome | isolation source: freshwater sample F1-140 | place: China: Fuxian Lake, Yuxi | collected 2017-12-25 | reverse complement strand
GAGACTTTAACTTCGTCGCAAGCTTCCCGATGGTCGTCGTCTTCCCCGCACCGTTCACGCCGACGATCATGAAGACACGGGTCTTCTTGTTATTCTGATCGAAGGTGAAGACGTCCTGGTGGATGTCGTGCTGAACCGGCTCCATCTTCTCTTTCATGAAACCGAAGACGATCTTCTGGATTTCGACGGAGTCCTTCCCCCTCCCGTCTTTCTCGAGCTTGGTCAGAAGCTCCTGCACGAGCCCGGTGGGAATATCCGCCGTATAGAGGACTTCCTCGATCTCATCGAGGGACGGGCTCGCGCCCGAGAAGAGCTGGCCGATCTTCCCCCACACCTCGGATCGTGATTTCTCAAGGCCAAGGGTGAGCCGCTCGGCCCAGGACTTCTTCGGCGGCTCCGGCCTTACTACAACCTCAGGGACGGCTTCCTCGGGGACTTCGACGTCACGTCGATCCTTGAGCTCGGGCTTGCGTGGTTTATTCTTCAGGAGCCGGAAGAAATAGAGGAGCGCCCCACCGACGACGACGAACCCACTGACGTAGACTTCGATGTTTTCTAGAACCAGACTCTGCAGATCCATGTTGTCCATTTTGGGCCCTCTTTGATGCCAGCTAGTATGAACCGACCGAGGGCTTGAAGTAAAGGTGCAAGAAATCCCAAACCATCGACGCTGTAGCTCCCCATAGGAGGTGCGCATGGTGATCGGCGGTTAGCGCCTCAAACTTGCCATTTTTTAAGGTATGGAAAAGGACCGGTGAGCGGCCGTAACCGTTGCGCCAGGCGAACTCCCAGTTCTGCTCCTGGGCGAGCTCGCTCCAGGGGTAGGCCATGAGGTCAACCCACTCTCCGTTACTGACGACACTTCCCAGGAACTCTTCCTTACTCACGGTGAGCTTCGCGACCACCGGGATGATGGGCTGGAGCCTCGCGGTCAGGACCACCGGAAGGTAGCCGACGAATTCCAGGACCTCCCTCGAGATGGAGGTCTCCTCCTCGAACTCCCTCCGGGCCGCGTCCCAGGGGTCCCGGTCGGCCGCGGTCTTGTGGCCTCCCACGAAGGCGACCTGCCCGCCGTGGGTGGGCATTTTGTCCGAGCGCTTGATGAAGTAGACGTCCCGCTCGTCGCAGAGAAAAAGCACGGCACCTTTCCACTCATCGTCGCGAAGGGTATGCTCGGTCGTAACCACTTTTTTTATACGGTGAAAGTCCATGCGCCTGCGCCACCAGTTTGAGTTGCTCCAGATTATTCGAAATTATTTTCTGCAACAAGGGTTTTTAGACGTCCTCACCACGCCCGCCGTCGAAAACCCCGGGATGGAGGTGCACATCCACCCCTTCGCCCTCCGCTCCGTCCGCGACCGCCGGGAGCTCCCGCTCTACCTCCACACCTCTCCCGAGTTCTGCATGAAGGAGCTCCTCGCCGCTCCCGAGGAGGGCCTCGACCGGATCTTCTCCCTCTCCTACTGCTTCCGCGATGAACCAACCTCGCCGATCCACCGGAGCCAGTTCCTCATGCTCGAGTGGTACCGGAAGCACAGTCGCTACGAGGAGATCATGGAAGACACCGAGGGCCTCATCGAGTTCGCCCTCGCGCAGGGGGAACGGCGGAAGCTCCCCGTCCGCACCTCCCTGCGAGGCGCGAAGCTCGTGAGAAAAACCATGCAGGAGCTCTTCCTCGAGGAACTGGGCATCGACATCCTGGCCTACCTCGACACCGGCTCGCTGCGGGCCCTGCTGCGAAACTTCCCGGACGTCCCGGTTCCCGAAGCCGAGCTCCAGTGGGACGACTACTTCTTCCTGCTCTACCTAAATAAGATCGAACCGAAGCTCTCGAGGTACCCGCTCGTCTTGATCTACGAGTTCCCGGCCCCGCTCAGCGCCCTGTCGACGCTCAAGGCGAGTGACCCGCGGGTCTGCGAGCGCTTCGAGGTCTACGCCAGTGGGATCGAGCTCTGTAACTGCTTCAACGAACTCACCGATCCCGTGGAGCAGCGGGGGCGCTTCAAGACTCAGAACGCCCTCAAGAAACACCTCTACGGCTACGAGCTTCCGGAGCCCGCCGCGTTCTACTCTGCCATGGACCGCGGCCTCCCGCCCTCAGCGGGGATCGCCCTGGGAGTCGAGAGACTTCTCCACGCGCTCTTCGAGGTCGAGAATCCGTTTTACTACTGAGCCCTATTCGAAATCGTTCCAGGAGAGGTGGTGGTCCTTGCCCATGCAGATCTTGGACTTCTTCCCGATGAGCTTGTTGAAGTCCTCCGCGAGGATTTCGCCGGTCCCGGGACGCTTGACCCAGATGTTATCCATGGTCAGGGTCTCGCCCTTGGCGATGGGCTTGATGCTCACGACGGTCGAGAAGGCGAAGTCGATCGTGACCTTCTCCTCCTTGGCCGCTTCCTTCTTCCCGCCTCTCATGAGGAAGATCTCGTTCCCGTACTTGATGAGCTCCCTGCAGGCTTCCGGATCCATGGAGCAGACGATGTCTGGCCCCGGCCTGTCCATCCGGTCGGTGAAGTGTCTCTCGAGTAAGGAGGCTCCGAGGGCGATGGCCCCGAAGCAGGCGTGGTTCGAGACGGTGTGGTCGCTGAGCCCGATCGGAATCTCCGGGAAGGCATCCATCATCTCCTGCATGGCCCCGAGGCGCACCAGCCGGGACGGCGTCGGGTAGAGGTTCGTCGTGTGCATCAGCGCCAGGGGCGCGTTGTGCTTCCGGATCACCTCGACCACCTTCCTCACCGTCTCCAGAGAGTTCATCCCCGTGCTGATGATCATGGGCTTGCCCCAGGAGGCGATGAGCTCGAGGAGGGGGAAGTTGTTACACTCGCCGCTCCCGATCTTGAACGCCGGCACGTCCATCTTCTGGAGCCGGAGGGCCGCCTTGCGGGAGAACGGTGTGGAGATGAAGATCATCCCCTTGCTTTCGACGTATCGCTTGAGCTCGGTCTCGTCTTCTTCGTTGAGCGCGCACCTCTCCATGATCTCGTAGATCGATTCCTTCGCGTTCCCGGGGATCACGAGCTTCGCCTTCGAGCTCATCTCGTCCTCCACGATGTGGGTCTGGTGCTTCACCATCTCGGCCCCGGCCCGGTGGGCAGCGTCCACCATCTCCTTGGCGGTCTTCAGCGACCCTTCGTGGTTGATGCCGATCTCGGCGATGACCAGCGGCGGGAAGTCCTTACCGATCTTCCGGCCTGCGATTTCGATGTAGTTTTTCATAGTGATCCCCTGGATAGGCTTCCACTATATTTTAAGAGGGGCGGAAAGTCAGGAGGGAACTCACCTGAGCGGATAGCTCGGTACGTTATCTCAATCCTGGAGCAGCTGGAGGCTATTCATGACCATGTGGATTTTGATGATGAACTCCGACTTCACGTGCTGGTCGGGCATGCTCCGGGCCCACTCGTAGTGGTACTTCTTCGAGGGTTCCCCGCGGATCTCGGACTTCAGGATCGGCTCGTACTCGGCGGCGAGGTCGCTCGAGAAGTTCGCGTACCACCGGTAGAAGGCGTCCGGATCCTTCGTCTCGTAGTACTCGAAGAGGTCGAGGCTCTTCTCCGTGAGGATGCGCTTGAGCGAGTAGAGGTTGAGCTGGTTCAGGACGTCCGGCGTGAAGGTCTGGTTGAGGAACTTCTGGCTGAACTTCAGCGTGAAGTTCAGGAGCCGCTGCGACGGTTTCTCCTGGATGCTCTCGAGGCCCGCGTAGACGTCATCGAGCACCAGCGCCTGGTAGATCCCTTCGCGCGACCCGCCCTGGTCGAGGGTGTTGAGCCAGTTCGAGAGGTCCTCGTCCTTCGCCTCTGCCTTGCGCGTGACCTGGAACAGCTCTTCGATGAACTTGTAGTCGAACTGCCGCTTCCGCTCCGCCGGGAGCCGGTCGAACTCGGTGGGGTCCTTCTGCTTCTTGCTGTAGCTTTCGACGTCGGTCGATTTCTTAAAGTTGTTCGGGATCTCCGGCATGGCGATCGGGGAATCTTCTGGCACGGCGACGGCCCCGAGGAGCCTGTTGCTCCACTCGACCCCCGCGATCCGCGTGATCAGGCCCCGGAGTGTGGTCTTCCAGGAAGGTTCGATGACGGCCTGGGCGAGGACTTCCGCCGAAAGAACTAAGAGGACGATAACGGTCAACTTCTTCACTTGATAACTCCCTGATTTCTCTTTATTCTAAGTCCGCTCAAGGACATTTCCTACTAGGAGAATCTTACCCTCATGGATACCTTATCGGGGAAGGTTTAAAATGAACACCAAGGCAGGACCAGATGTTGAAGAAAATCTTTGGACGTGAAAAGACCCCGGACGCCGCGATCGTCACCGCCGTGGTGGACCAGACCTCCGCCCTCCTCCTCGAGCTCCAGCGCACGCTCGACCTGCGGTTCAAGGAACTCTCCTCCCAGATCAAGGAAGTCGAGCTGGGCCTCGCCCAGATGGAAACCAAGCTCCTGACCAAGGACCTCCGGGACAAGCAGGCCTACGGCCTTCTCCACTACAAGCTCCACGAAGCCAAGAACACGAAGCTCGCCGACGAGATCAAAGAGCTCGAAGCGGCCCTCGCGGGGAAGAAGGAAACTCTCAAGGACCACTAGTTGAAGAGGTCGTCCGTCTCCACTCCGAGCATGAGCCGGCCCTGGTAGGAATGGACGCTGGCGTTCCCCGAGCCGAGGTTCCGCTGCAGGTCCCGCAGCCACTGGTCCTTGGGGTTGAGCTCGATCGCTCTCTCGAGCTCCGCCAGTGCCTCCGCTCGCTTGTTCTGATTCCAGAGGGACCAGCCGAGGATCTCGTGGAGGTAGCTGTCGTCCGGATCCGCTTCCATCCTCTCCCGGAGGGAACCTTCGATCTTCTCCGGGTCGGTTCCGTTCTCCAGCAGGAGGTTAAGGCCGAGGAGTTCGCGGTCGTCCAGGAGCTCCGGATCGACCCGCGCGCGGATCTCCTCCGAGAGGTCCGGCGGGAGGTTACTCAGGTCTCGCTGGGACAGGAGCTTCGACATGGCCCAGAGTTTCTGCACGGAAGCCCCGGACGGATCCAGGTCCATGAGCTTCGAGGTGAGCCGCTCGAGCTGCGGGAAGTCCGGGAGGTCTTTGGTGAACTGGCTCAGGATCAGGTCGGCGAGCATCTCCTTGTCGTCCCCGTCGGTCACGCCTTCGGTGCGGAGGAGGGATCGGAGGAAGACGAGCTCGATGCCACACTTCTCGGCGTCCCTGGACCGGAAGCACTCCGCCTGGATGGTCTCCATCCGCTTGGCGTACTTCGCACTGTCGCAGGCCTTGAGGTCCCGCTCCTCGAGGCCCGCGAGCCACTCTTCCGCGGGCAGGTTGAAGTCGATCTCCTCGAGCCGATCTTTCAGCAAGCGGCAGTTCGGGGGAACGACGCTCGCCGGAGCCTCTTTCGTTCTCCCCGTGGTCCTGCGTGGACCGAGGAAGATCTTCTTCGAGGATTTCTTTTTTCTCTGTTGCTGCTGCTGCGGAAGGGGTTTCTCGGCGCTCCGGAGGAAGAAGACCGAGCCGATGGCGATCAGGATGACGGCGACGGAGAGCTTCTTCATCAGCGGACGATGCGGCCGACGAGGTCGTAGTCGAGGACTTCGGTGATCTCGACTCTCACGATGTCTCCGGCTTTCGCGAAGCCGTCGTTGATGATGACCTTCCCGTCGATGTCCGGCGCCTGGCCCGCGTGCCGGCCCTGGAGGAGGAGCTCGGTCTCTTCGTGCTCGCCTTCGACGAGGACCTCGATCACCTTCCCGAGGTACTCCTGGTTGAGTTCCCGGGCGATCTCCTTCTGCGCTTCGTAGAGCTGCTCGAAGCGCTCGTCGATGACTTCCTGCGGGACCTTGTTCTTAAGCCGGAGGGCGGGGGTCCCTTCTTCGTCGGAGTACTTGAACACTCCGAGGTGGTTGAACCGGGCCTTCTTCACGCCGTTCAGGAGGGCCTGGAAGTCCTCTTCCGTCTCACCGGGGAAGCCGACGATGATCGACGTCCGGAGCACGATCCCCGGGATCTTCTCCCGCAGGGTCGAGATCTTCTGGTGGATCACCTCTTCGGTCACTCTCCGGTTCATCCGCTTCAGGACGCCGTCGGCGAAGTGCTGCACGGGCATGTCGAGGTACTTCGTGATCTTCGGGGACTTCGCCATGAGGTCCATGACGTCTTCGGTGAGGTCGTCCGGGTAGAAGTAGAACACGCGGATCCAGTCCGCGCCTTCGATCTTCTCGAGCCGCGAGAGGAGCTCGTAGATCATCGGGTTCTTCCCGTCCCGCTTCCCGCCGCCCTCGAGGTCCACGCCGTAGTCGGAGAAGTCCTGGGAGATGAGGTTCAGCTCCCGGACGCCGGAGGCCACCAGTTGCTCGGCTTCCTTCACCAGCGAATCGACGGTCCGCGAGCGGAGCTTCCCCCGCAGGCTCGGGATGATGCAGAAGGTGCAGTTCCGGTTACAGCCCTCGGAGATCTTGAGCCAGGCCATGTAGAACGGCGAGGTGTTCATCCGCGGATCGAACTCGGTGTGGATGTACCGCGGGATCTCGACGAAGGATTTCTTTTCGAGCTTTCCTTCCTCCATCGCCTTGAGGAGCGGGACGATCTTGTGGTACTCACCGGTGCCGATGAACATGTCGACTTCCGGCATCTCGCCTTCGAGTTCGTTGGAGTACCGCTGGGCCATGCAGCCGGACATGACGAGGGCCTTGCAGTTCCCCTCTTCCTTGTAGGCCGCGAGGTCCAGCACCGTTTCGATGGATTCGACCTTCGCCGCCTCGACGAAGGAACAGGTGTTTACGATGATGACCTCGGCCGACTCCGGGTTCGGGGCGATGGTGAAGCCGTCGAGCTTCAAGTGGCCCAGCATGACCTGGGAGTCGACGAGGTTCTTCGAGCATCCCAAGGATGTGAAATAGAGGGATTTTTCCTGAAATTTCTTAGTTTCTAGCATTCCGGCACCTGATTGTTTGAATAGGAAGTTCTAGTGGATCACGAGAGAAAAGTCATTCGATATACCCCGGAATCCTGTAAAAAGGTCATGCTAAACTAGCATTTCTGACACGTAGTGACAACGACTGGGATTATTGGATGTCTTCAGTCTGTTACCCCACCTAGGCCTATGTAAATATTAGAGGGCAAGTTTGGGTCTTACAGACAATTTTTCCTGATTCCAATATACTATGAAGACCAACAAAACATTTTAGGCGTGAAGGTTTTCACAGATGAAACTTTAATATGGGATACATCAGAAGAGGATTCGCGAAGACGAAGCCCGTCGTTGCAAAATTGCCTAAAATATTTCTGTTCGTCACTCTCGCCTTCTTCGGCGCGACCGTCCTCTCCGTGTTCCTGCTCCGCTGGCTGCCGATCTACGCCACTCCCCTCGTCTTCCTCCGGTCCGCGGAGTACGCCCTCGACGGGAAGTGGGTTTCCATCAAGAAGAACTGGGTTCCGCTGGAAGAGATCTCCCCGCACCTGCAGAAGGCCGTGATCGCCTCCGAGGATCCGAAGTTCCTCACCCACAGCGGCTTCGACTTCGAAGCCATCGCCAAGGCGATCGACGCCAACAAGCGCCGGAAGGTGAAGATGGGCGCGTCCACCATCTCCCAGCAGACCGCGAAGAACGTCTTCCTCTACCCGTCCCGCACCTACCTCCGGAAGGGCCTCGAGGTCTACTTCACGGTCCTCATCGAAGCGCTCTGGGACAAGAAGCGGATCCTCGAAGTCTACCTCAACGTCATCGAGCTCGGGCCCGGGGTCTACGGCGCCGAGGCCGCGTCCCACTACTACTACCGGAAGCCCGCGAAGAAGCTCAACCTCAGCGAAGCCCAGCTCTTCGCCGCCATCCTGCCGAACCCGCGCCGCTGGAACCCGACGAGGCCCACGAACTTCGTCCTCCGCCGCCGGAACTTCATCCGGAGGAACCTGAACCTCATGGGGAGCTCGTACTTCAAGCCCCTGGCGGTGCCTACAAATCTTTTAAGTAGAAGCAGCCGATAGACTGCTTGTTCCGCAGGGACGCGTTCAGCACCATGAAGGCGACCTCCGCCCCGTTCCGCAGGCCGATGAGTTCGTCGTGGAGGACGGCGTTCTTGTAGAACTTCGAGATCTCATCCTGGAGTTCGATGAACATCGCCCGGGCTCTGGTGAGGCGGTTCTGCGAGCGCGAGAGGCCCACGTAGTTCCACATGGTCTGCTTCAAGGTCATCTGGTCCTGGGCGATGAGGGCGAGGTCCACTTCCTCCTGCCCCTGGGTCCAGTCCTTGATCCGCTCGAGCTTGTAGTGCCGGAGCCGGTCGATGCTCAGGAGGATGTCCTCGCCGGCGATGTACCCCCACGTCAGCCCTTCGAGGAGGGAGGTCGAGGCCAGCCGGTTCGCCCCGTGGAGGCCGGTGCAGGCGACCTCCCCCACGGCGTAGAGGCCCTTGAGGTTGGTGCGTCCCTTGAGGTCCGTCTTCACCCCCCCGCAGGTGTAGTGGGCCGCCGGCACCACCGGGATCGGCTCCTTGGTCATGTCGACCTTGTTGTCCAGGCAGTAGGCGTTGATCGTCGGGAAGCGCGACTTCAGGTACTCTTCGCTCTTGTGAGTGATGTCGAGGTAGACGCAGTCTTCCTTGAGCGTGATCATCTGCTCGAGGATCGCCCGGGACACCACGTCCCGCGGAGCGAGCTCCCCGTCCTCGTGGTACTTCTTCATGAAGGCTTCGCCCTTGGCGTTGATGAGCCGGCCGCCCTCTCCCCGGAGGGCTTCCGAGATGAGGAAGCGCCGGTGGGAAGACCGGTTGTAGAAGGTCGTCGGGTGGAACTGGATGAACTCCATGTTCGTCACGGAGGCGCCCGCCCGGTGGGCCATGGCGTGCCCGTCTCCCCTCGCCCCCTCCGCGTTGGAGTGGTGGAGGTAGAGGGCCCCGATCCCGCCGGTGGCGAGGATGGTGACCTTCGAGAGGACCTTCCGGACCTCGTTGTTATTCTGATCGAAGAGGTAGGCGCCGAGGACCTGGTTCTCTTCGTAGCGCTGGGTGATCTCCACTCCGTGGTGGTTCGGGGTGATGAGGTCGATGGCCGTGTGGGACGTGAGGAAGTTCACGTTCGGGAAGATCTCGACGTTGGCGAGGTAGTTCAGGAGAGAGATCTGGATCGCCTTCCCGGTCATGTCCCCGTTGTAGATGATCCGGTCCTTGGAGTGCGCCGCCTCTTTGGTGAAGAGCAGCTCCCCTTCCGCGTCCTTGGCGAACGTCGTGTGCGACTTGTGGATGAGGACCTCGTCGATGATCTCCGCCGAGCGCGTCGCCAGGACCTTCGCCGCCTCCGGGTTCGAGGTGAACGCCGACGCCCGGAGGATGTCGAGGGTCAGGTCCTCCTGGTCGCCGTGGTCCTTCGGGCTGTAGATGATCCCGCCCTGGGCCCAGAACGTATTGGTGATCTCGGGCCTCTTCTCCCTGGTGACGATGGTGACGTTGACCTTCTTCTCGGCGAGCTTGATCGCCGCCGATAGCCCCGCGATCCCCGTACCGATGATGAGAGCGTCCGTGTTGAAGTCTTTCATAGGGATTTGTACTTCAGCGAGAGGTCGACCCTCGGTGCCGCGTAGGTCAGGGAGCCGATGCTGAGGGCGTCCACCCCGTCGATCAGGTACTCGCCGATGGTGTTCAGGCGCAGGCCTCCGGAGACCTCGTAGTTCATCCCGGGGGCCTTCAGCTCGACCGCTCTCCGGATGTCCTCCGGTTTGAAGTTATCCAGCATGACGTGCTTGATCCCGAGGGCGATCGCTTCCCTGAGCTCGCCGAGGTCGTGGATCTCCGCCACGACGTTATTGTAGAGCGCCCCCTGCGACCGGAAGAACTCGAGCGCACCTTCGAGGCCGCCCAGGCACGACTTGTGGTTGTCTTTGATCATCCAGACATCGGTCTGGCCGAGCCGGTGATTGTACCCACCGCCCACTCTGACCGCGTACTTCTCCAGAGTCCGAAGGCCCGGGGTCGTCTTCCGCGTATCGAGGATCTTGATCCCACGCTCCTGTGCCTGCCGCACGTGCTTGCTGGTCCAGGTCGCGATCGAACTTGCGTGCTGGAGGAGGTTGAGCGCGAGCCTCTCTCCCGTCACGGCGACGGCGAAGGGCATGGACTCCGGGAAACTGACGACGTCCCCTTCGCCCAACGCCTTCCCCTCGAGCTTCGAGAGGAAGGTGAAGTCCTTCCCGTTCATCCCGAGGGCGACGAACGCGGCGGCGAAGTACTCCGCTCCCGCGAGGATGAGCGGCGACTTTACCTTGAGGTCCAGTTGAACCGGGTGCCGAGGTAACGTCCGGAGGTAGTGAAAATTTCTGTTCAGATCATCTTCTTCAAGCCAGCTATTAATCTGCGGTAGAAGACTCAAAACGCTGAGATCCATCATGCAGGGGTAAGTATCCCTTTTGCGCTAAGGATGCAAGTGATTCCGGTCTGCGCGGGTAG
>SXGU01049077.1_pt1 | contig 10418 bp, 13 predicted proteins | sample 3174531 | NCBI WGS metagenome assembly SXGU01 (sample SAMN11356863, study PRJNA531348) | freshwater metagenome | isolation source: freshwater sample F1-140 | place: China: Fuxian Lake, Yuxi | collected 2017-12-25 | reverse complement strand
CCAAAAAGTTTCGCCGCCGAGCCTGCAGGCGCGAGTTCGCCCGAGGTTGTTGCAGTCACGGTGCCTGACCTTGGCAAGCAAGGTGGCGCAAAGGTTGTCGCAGTTCACACCGAGCAATCGTCCGGACCAAAACTTGATGAAGCAGCAGTTGTTGTTTCTGGTGGTCGCGGTCTCGGCGAAGCCGGTAACTATTCGTTGATCGAAGACCTTGCAAAACTTCTTAAGGGTGCTCCTGGTGCGTCGCGTGCGATCGTTGACGCTGGATGGGTGCCTTACTCATATCAGGTTGGTCAGACCGGCAAAGTCGTGAAACCAAGCGTTTATATCGCGGCTGGCATTTCCGGCGCAACCCAGCACATGGTCGGTATGAAGGGTTCAAAGAACATCATTGCGATCAACAAAGACAAAGAAGCGCCGATCTTCGGCATCGCAGATCTCGGCATCGTCGGTGACGTGCACAAAGTTCTGCCAAAACTGATCGAAGCGCTCAAGTCCCGCTCGTAGTTTCGTTGCGCAGAGTTTGCGCGATTCAAATCGTTGGCGAAGGCTGTTTAGACGAGGGGCCAGGGATAATGGCGGCCCGAGGGATCGACTGGAAATAGCGCCCCATCAAGCAGCCATTTTGCGCGTTCAGTGATGGCGACAACCTCTTGTTCGCTGAGCAGAGTTGCAACTTCGAGTGGCACCGTCTGCGTTATTGGTTTGATTTGATCCAGCAGTGGTTGGGAGATTTCTTCGCCGCCGAACTCCCAGATGACGGTGCGCAACTTGAAATCGGCGGCAAAACAGACACCATGGTCGATGCCCCAAACGCGCGAGTTTTTGTCTACCAGAACATGGCCCGACTTGCGGTCGGTGTTGTTGGCCAAAATATCGAATGCGCACATCGCGCGAAACTGATCGTGTAAATCTTGGCGCTGTTCAAAAATCGTAAAGTAGTGCTCGTCGGGGTCGGCATCAATCAACAACTGCACTGAACCCTCGCCACTTGGGCCGTCGCGCAACACGGTTGGTGGCACGAAGCCCAAACCCATCGTCTCAGAAAGTCGATAGGCGGCGACTTCACGGCGGTGAAGACCGGGTTCGAAGTCCCATAGCGGCCGTTCACCGCGCATTGGTTTGTAAATTGCTTGGATTGACTTGTCATCGAGAGCAAGCGACACCAAATATGTGGCGTTGCTGCTGTAGGGCATACGCATCACGACCGACATTTCGCCGTGCAACAAAACATCAAGTTGTTCGGCGCTATCTAGTTCATGCGTGGACACAAGTGGCCATCTTTGTTGATCGGCCGGCCACAAAAAACACACGATGGCCGACCCGACGAAACAACTTCGTCGGCGTGTTTGCAAAATGCGGCAGCCTGACCACGGGTGATGTGGGCCCGAATGTGCGAGATATCTTGCTCGGAGATCTCGGTTTCATCTTCGGATGAGATTTCAATTTCGTCGAGTTGAATCACGAGGCGATCACTGAGCGTGTCGTATGCGAGACCGACGGTGCCGAGTACGAACTCGGGCTCGATCGGCTGAGACAACTGCATTGCGTCGCTGATTGGCCCGTGCGAAACATCTGGGGCATCAGCCAAGAGTTTGCGCAAATATTCTGACATCGCTGCAACTTGCTCTTTTTCGCATTTGATTGTGATGCGCTGACCTTCGGCGCGAACTTGCAACACAAAAGTGCGTTTGCCTGGTTCGCCGAGGGCCCCCGCGGTGAACGCATCGGTTGAATCGAACTCGAAATACACGCTCATGAGATCTGCAGATCGGCGAGGTCGCCACCAGTCGAGTTGACGGTCAACACAACTGGGCCGTGCGCCGAATAAGAAACGGCGCTGACCGAACATGTGCTGATGACGATGCGCTGAAACAAGTCGAGGTGCGTGCCCATGGCGTGGGCGACAGCCGCTTTGATCGGGTCGGCGTGCGAAACACAAATCACGATGCCACCCGGGTGCGCTTTGCGCAGGTCATCGAGGGTCGAGACGATGCGAGTCTGCATCTCGGTGAAACTTTCGCCATTCGGAAATCGAAAAGTACTGGGTGCTCGCTGAACAGTTGACCACTCTGGCAGTTTCATCAACTTGCCGAGCTCTTTACCCGTCCATTTGCCGAAATCGCACTCGAGCAAACCTTTGTTGATGATGATTTTCTTGTTGAGAACTTTGCCGATCGGGGCAGCGGTCTCGCGAGCACGCTCGAGCGGCGAAGAATAAATTGCCGAGACTTTGTTCAGTTTGCTGAGTCGCTTGGCGACCCCGTTCGCTTCGTTTTGGCCGACATCGCTCAGGTGCAGGCCAGCAGCACGACCAGGCAGCAGTTTGCCGGTACTCGGCGTTTTACCGTGACGCACCATGATGATCAGGGTCGATGCCTGGGGCTTGGTTTTCATGGTCGTCATTTCAGATCTTCAAACTATCGGCACAGCGCATAATCTCGTGGTGTGGCGCTTCAGAGCGAATTCAACAAACTTGCCGACGAGATAACCGAATGTCACAAGTGCACACGACTCGTCAAATGGCGCGAAAAAGTTTCGATTGAAAAGCGAGCCTCGTATGCGAGTGAAACTTATTGGGGAAAGCCGATCGCCGGTTTCGGTGACACTCGCGCCAAAATTCTCGTGTTGGGTCTTGCGCCCGGAGCACACGGGGCAAATCGAACAGGTCGCATTTTTACTGGCGACCGAAGCGGCGACTGGCTATTTCGGGCGATGCACAAGGCAGGTTTGGCCTCGCAACCAGAATCAATTTCACGCAAGGACGGGCTGAAACTATCCAACGCATGGGTTTCGACGGCAGTTCGCTGTGCGCCACCCGACAACAAACCGACACCGAATGAGCGCAAGAAGTGCTCGAATTTTTTGACTCGCGAACTTGAGTTGCTGAGTCAAGTAAAAGTGATTGTCTGTCTGGGTGCTTTTTCACTCACCGCGGTTTGCGACGAGCTAAAGATTCGACCCCGACCAAAGTTCGGTCATGGCGTCGTGGTGAATCACGAGAAGTTTAAAATCGTCTGCTCATATCATCCGAGCCAGCAAAATACTTTCACGGGCAAACTCACTGAAAAAATGTTTGATGGCGTTTTCAAGACCGCGGTGAAACTAGCGGGGTGACATTACAAAGCGAGTAGTTCGCCACCACCGTAGGCCACGGCGACTGCAGCCAAGAACAAACCGAAAACACGTTGAAGTTTTCTGTCGCTCATCTTTAGTGCCATCTTCGACCCGAACGGTGCGCCGACAACGACGCCGATCGTTAGCCAGATCGCATATCGCCAGTCGATGCCGCCTTCAATCGCGTGAGTGATCGTGCCCGGCACGGCGAATGCACCAACACAAATCAGCGAAGTTGCGACTGCATTTCTCATCGGCAAGCCGAGCCAGCGTCGAAACAGTGGCACCATGACGATGCCGCCACCAACACCAAGCAAGCCCGAAAGACCGCCGGCGACAACTCCGGTGAGCGAAGATAAAAAACTTTGTGAGTTACGAAACTTTGATTCTGAAACTTGTGCCTCGTCGACCTTTACCGCGCGAATCATGTTGATCGAACTCCACATCAGCAATAATGCGGTGAGCACCATCAAGATGTGACCGTCGCCAGGTACGCGCGGTGAAACCCATGCGCCGAGAATCGCCGCAACGATGCCACTTGGCGCGGTGAACGCAACGACTTTCCATTTAATAAGTTCGCCTTGCCGATATCGCCACGAGCCACTGACTGCGCCAGGCAAAATTGACGGCAGTGTCGTGCCGACCGCGAGCGCGGCCGAGCAACCCAATGCGCGAATTGCCGGTGTCGAAATGACCGCGCCACCAACCCCAAAAGTGCCAGACATAATGCCAGTGGCGATGCCGGCAAGCGCCGTCAAGGCGTCACGAAAAATACCGGCGTCCATTAAACGAATTAGTGTGCTGCTGGCGCTGAGCCGTCTATTTTTTTCTTCGGCGGCGGAACGCCGACACCCACAGCCTTGTCGGCAAACTCTGGCCATCGACGACGACTGACGATGCTCAACAGACGCAAGAGTTTCATTGCAGTCGCATCGGTCTCTGCAGGCCGAGCAACAACCGAGCCATCTTTGATCATTCGGTTCATTACTTCTTCGCCAAGTTCGGTGCGCACGACGCAAAGTGTCCAGTCGTTGTCTTCGCCGATGCCGCCAGTCGAGATGTCGGCGTGCTCAGCGGCGAAGTCTGGACACATTTTGCAACCTTCGCGCGTCCATTTGTGGCACTCTTTGAGGTCGATCTCGTGATACGAGCCGTCGCGCATCCAAATCTGAAAGACGCCTTTGATGTTCATTTTGACCATTTCTTCCTTTTTCAAACCGTATTTGGCCAAAAATAGTTCTTCAAAAATTGCATCATCGAAAGTTTTGGAACACAGCAAACCGATGTTGAACAAAAATGGTTTGCCAACCTTGCCAGCTTTGCGCTTCCACATGATCGGCAAAGCCGACGACTGGCAACTCATGCCGACGAGCGCAAGACGTTTCAGGCCTTCTTTTTCGGCGTCGCGCATCGCCAGAGTGTTCGCTGAATATGTATACCGACTGCCTGACGAGGCGAGAACTTCCGCGGGTGTGCGCGCGAGACCTGGCAGGGCCTTCCATGATGAGCCGTCACCTTCGACGAAACTTGTGAGTGCCGCGTCTATGTAGTCGTGCTTCAGCAACCAAATCAGCATTGCGCCGACGAAACCGCCGTCTTGTCCTTTTTTGTGCGTCTCTTCGTCTGCGGCGCGAACCATCAGCAGTTGTCGATATTGGCCGTACATTTCTTCATCTTTGCGTTGGCGACCGAACAGGTGCATGTCGGCCTCGGGCTCCCAGGCGCGAAAGCGAGGGCAGGCGCGGGTGCAACTTGTGCAACCTTTTTCACCGTGAACGCAGTTGTCGAGTCCGAGTTCTTCTTCAAGGTGAAACGGTTTATATTTGCCTTCTTCGTGCTCGTAGCCGATTACATCGTGTGGGCAAGCGATTACGCAACCCGCGCAACCCGTGCACAAGCCGGTGTTGATGACCTCTTCGTAGAGTTCTTTCCATTGGTGCGTCCAACGCTCGGCAACTTCGACCATTTTGCAAGCCTAGTGAGTGAGCCCAAAATCTCATCGACTCAAGTGGACTTGTAGTGCCAAAAACGGCAACACTAGAGAACATATGTTGACTTATACACCAGAAGCCGAAGCCCGTCGTATCGAGGTTCGCCAGTGGCTCAAAGAAAATTTGCCAGCTCGTTGGAACGACAAAAGTTACGAAGTTTCAACTGAAGAGCGCAAAGAATTCAATGAGACTTGGCCCGAAAAGTTGTTCGCTGGTGGATGGATCTGTGCAACCTGGCCAAAAGAATATGGTGGCAAAGGATTAACGACTCTCGAGGGTGTGGTGCTCGCCGAAGAGTTCGCCAATGCGGGTGCGCCGATGCGCGCCGATTTTTTCGGCGACACGCTTGTTGGGCCTACTTTGTTGCAATATGGGACCGAAGAACAAAAGCGCGAGTTTTTGCCAAAAATTTTGAGCGGCAAAATGCGCTGGTGTCAAGGTTTCAGCGAACCAAATAGTGGCAGCGATCTTGCAAGCGTCAAAACGACCGCAGTTCTTGACGGTGACGAGTGGGTAATCAACGGACAAAAAGTTTGGACGACACAGGGCCATCACGCTGACTATTGCTTTTTGCTGACTCGCACCGACAAAGACTCGCCGAAGCACAAAGGTATTTCATATCTGTTGGTGCCGATGAAACAACCTGGCATCGAAGTGCGGGGCATAACGCAACCAGACGGCACTGCCGAGTTCTGCGAGGTGTTTTTTACCGATGCTCGCTGTCCGAAAGACAATGTCGTCGGTGGCGTGAATAACGGCTGGAAAGTTGCCAATAGCACGCTCGCATTCGAACGTGGCATGAGTGCGACAACGGGTTATCGCAGATTCGAGGAAGAATACAAGTTGTTCGTTGCACAGGCCAAGGCAAATGGAAAAATTAATGATGCATCGATTCGTCAGCGGTTGATGCAGTATTTTTCGAAGATTCAGATTTTGCGTTTCAACGGTTTGCGTTCGCTTGGTTCGACGCTTGCTGGCACGAAAGATTTTGGCGTGATGGCGCTTGGAGCGAGCAACAAGTTGTTTTGGTCTGAGATGCACCAAACTGCGATGGAGCTTGCTCTTGATATCTACGGTCCATATTCGATGCTCGTTGACACTGGCCCCGAATCGGGCACGTGGCCGGGTGCGTTGCGCGACAAGCGTCGAGAGAATTATCCGTCGTCACCGATGATGTCGAGTTTTTTCTTCTCGCGCTCAGAAACAATCTGGGGCGGCACGAGTCAGATTCAACGCAACATCGTGGGGGAGCGAGTTTTGTCGTTGCCCAAAGAACCAAAACCCGCCGGCGGCGAATAATAGTGAACTTTCAAACTGCGATTCGCTCTGGCTTCCAAAACTACGCAAATTTTAAGGGTCGTGCTTCGCGCGCCGAATATTGGTGGTGGATTCTATTCACGGCGATATTGAGTGTTTTGCTCTCGTCAATTAACGGTTCACTTGGCGACTTAGGCTCACTGATAACGCTGTTACCGTCGATTGCCGTTGCGATTCGCCGCATGCACGACGTAGATCGAGTGGGCTGGTTTGTTCTGGTGCCGATTTATAATTTGATTTTGGTTTTACGTCGCGGTGATGCGGGTGAAAATCGTTTTGGACCACCGCCGCCACCGAAATTCAACTAAAACAAATTTTAATATTTAGGTACCCGCCGTTGATACTTCGCACCGATTAGTGGCGAACTTAAAATAAAGTCGGCGCTCGCGCGGTTGCACGCCACCGGAATATTCCAGACCACGGCGATGCGCAACAAGGCCCGAATATCGGGGTCATGCGGTTGTGGTTCGAGTGGATCCCAAAAAAATAGCAAGACATCGATGCCTGCTTCAGAGATTCGTGCGCCGATTTGTTGATCGCCGCCAAGAGGCCCGCTACGCATTCGTTCGATCGTCAAACCCGTACTGTCGGCGATTAGTTTGCCAGTTGACCCCGTTGCGACAAGGGTGTGTCTTTTTAGTTCATCTTTGTGTTCGGTTGCCCACTCGAGCATCTCGCGTTTCATATTGTCGTGAGCGACGAGTGCGATGCGTTTGTTTGCAGGGCTCTCGATGTCTATCATTTCGGTCGAGGTCATAAATGAAGGTTAGGTCAAAACTCAACACCGTGGTGACCGTATCGCGAGTGATCACGACACCAATCGGCAAACTTACATTGGTCGCATCACCAAAAGGTTTGCAACAAGTGATCTTTGGCGCAAAGAAGTTGCAAAACTCGCGCGGTGCATCATCTAAGGCAAAGATTCACCTGAATTTGGCCGAAAGACAACTGCGCGAATATTTTGCTGGTGAGCGCAAAAAGTTTTCGCTCAAACTCGATATCTCGGGCACTACTTTTCAAGAATCAGTTTGGTATGCGTTGAATAGAATTGCCTATGGCAAGACAGTTTCGTACGCACAACAAGCAAAACTTGTGCGCAAACCCAAAGCATTTCGTGCAGTCGGCTCGGCGAACGGCAAAAATCCTGTTGCAATTATTCTTCCGTGCCATCGTGTGATTGCTTCGAACGGCACCCTCGGTGGTTATGGCGGTGGGTTGGCAATCAAACGCAAGTTGCTCGCGCTCGAGACTAGCTAAAAGCGCCAGAGAACTAGTGCGGCTGAGTGAAGCCGAAACACTCACGCAGATATTCGTCGCGCAATGCAACTTCTGGTGCACCGATAGAGACGACGCGCTGAGCCAATAACATCACAGTGTTGGCACTTTCAGCATCTTGAAGTTCGTGAGTAGCCATAATGACCGTGACACCACGCGCTCGTTCACTGGCGATGAGTTCGGCGACGAGTTTTCGCCCGTTGATGTCTAGGCCTGCTGTGGGTTCGTCGAGCAGCAAGACTTCGGCTTGTCGGGTTAAAACTTGCGCCAGGTGAGTGCGTTGTTGCTGGCCACCAGATAAGTCGCGAATCGGGTTGTTCGCCTGAGAGTCGATTCCCGTGAGATGCATTGAGTTATCAACGATTTGGTTGTCATGCGTTGTTAGTTTTTTGAAAAGTCCGAGATGGGTGAATCTGCCCATCGCAACGACATCTCGAACGCGGAGCGGCAAAGTGTGAGTCGAAACTGGGTGTTGCGGTAGATAAGCCACGCGCTTGGGTAAAGAGCCAGTCGCAGCGCCGAGAATTTCAAGGCCGCCATTAATTGGCTGTAGCAGGCCAGCCAATGTTTTTAAGATCGTCGACTTACCAGAACCGTTGGTGCCGATCAATACCAAGAGTTCGCCAGGGCGCATGCCGAGCGAAATATCGCTGACGATCGGAAACTTTGAGTAGCCGACGGCAAGATGCTCGGTCTTGATCGTGTACCCGGTTGGGCTACTCATCTGATGTGTGAGCCAGCGTGCGCATGAGGATGCTCGTGCTCATCATGACTGTTGCCAGCAATTGTTTTTTTGATTTCGGAATAGGTTGCAGAAACTGCAAATATCAGCACGGTTGTCAGCACGATGCTTGCACCTGCGGCGAGATCGTAGTGATAGCTGACGAGTAGTCCAACATAAGTTGAAACTGAGCCAACCAACGAGGCGATGATCATCATCGTCGAGATGCGCCGTGCGAATAGTGCCCCAGTCGCGGCAGGCGCGATGAGCATTCCAAACACGAGCAGTGTACCGACTGTTTGAAAACTGGCGATAACGGTAACAGCAAGGATCATCAACATCAGGTTGTGAAAAAGTCGACTTGAGAACCCAGAAGTTCTGGCCAGGCCTTCGTCGACGCACAGCAATAAAAATGGCCGTCGCGCAATGTATGCAACTGCGGCGACAATAATCAGTGCGACGAGTTGCAGAACCAAGTCACTTAAGTTGACACCAAGCAATTCGCCGAACAAAATTCGCGAAAGATCACCAACAAAAGTTCTCGATCGCGAAGTGATCATCACGCCGAGTGCCAGCATGCCGACGAAAAGCAGGCCAATCGCAGTGTCACCCGAGAGGCGAAACCGTCGCGAGACAACGCTGACGCCAGCCATCATCACTAGTGAACCAACAGCGGCTCCGACAACACCCGAGACACCCAAGAGCATCGCCGTGGCGATACCTGGCAACACGCCATGACTGAGTGCATCGCCGATGAATGCGAGCCCACGCAACACGACGAAAGTGCCGGCGATCGCACAAGTGACAGCGACGAGAACGCCCGCGACCAGCGAGAGCCTCAAGAACTCGTTGTTGGCGAATGGCTCAAAAAGCATGTTGTTATTCAGCCAACCCACGCTTACAACAGTAATGAGTGCCGTGAGTTAGCCGAGTGCTTCGGCGATTTGTTTAGTCAATTTGAGAATGAACTCCTGATAGTTGGCGGCACCATCGAAATAATGAGTTGAAAGCGTGACGGCTTTTATGCCGAGTTCTTTGGCAAGTTGAGTTGCCGTGTCTGGTGAGACGCCAAGACCAGTGAAGATTGCTGGCACTTTGTATTGCGCAACTTGCTCTTTGAGTTTGGCAACGTCGCCGGCGGTGGCCTCAGAGGTAGTTGTGAAGGACGGGATGATTACACCGATTACTTCGCAACCATATCGGTCGGCAAAGTAGCCCATCTCGTCATGGCCGCTGACTAGGTTGCATTCGCCAAGACTGCCGATTATTGATTCAACTTCGCGGTCAAGACCTTGCAATTTTGTTGTGAGAGCCGTTGCCTCGTCAGCAAGATCTGCACCTGTTGCTTCGCTGAGTGCGATTGTGAGTGCTGGCAGCATCTCGAGCATTGTCGCAGGCGAAAGCCACAGGTGTGGGTCGCCACCACCGTGCCCGTGTTCGTCGCCGTGATCATCGTCTTCTTCAATTTCTCGCACGGTGATGTGTTCGGCGAGCATAAAGATGTTGCCACCCGAGTCAGCAATGTTTTCGAGCACTTCTTCCAGGCCTTCCTCAAAATCAAGACCGTTTGATACGACCAGTGCGGCGTTGTTGATTGTTTCGACGTCTTTGGCTGATGGTTGAAACTCGTGCGGGTCTTGGCCATCTGGAATGACCACATTTACGGTTGCGTTTTTGCCAACGAGTTGTGAAACTATGTCGCCAATTACCGAGTAGGTAACAGTGATGACTGGTAACTCAGCAACAACAGAATCGGATGTTGTTTCGGTACTTGATTCATTCGTACTTGTCGAATCGCCAGAACTACTGCAACTGGCAAAAACTGTCAGGGTGATAAATGCTGAAACTAATTTGTTGGCTTTTCTCATGAGAACCACTCTAGCAATAATAAGAATCATTCTCAATATAGTGAGCCGGTTATCGGCAGGCTGTAAAACTAGTTAGATCGCATCGCTAATGCGCTTGAGAGTCACCTTTAGACCACCCAAATCTGGTCGAGT
>SXGU01357296.1_pt1 | contig 10421 bp, 12 predicted proteins | sample 3174531 | NCBI WGS metagenome assembly SXGU01 (sample SAMN11356863, study PRJNA531348) | freshwater metagenome | isolation source: freshwater sample F1-140 | place: China: Fuxian Lake, Yuxi | collected 2017-12-25 | reverse complement strand
TTTTCAATTTAGTCTTACGATTGAACTGGGGAGAACGCAAAAAATCAAGGTGCGGAGCCAAACCACAACATGTATCGATCAGTCGATGCGTCAGAATTGAGCTATTCAATGCCATCCTGATTTTGCCACCCTGATTTGATGATAATGTAGCTGAAAAATCGCTGAAAAAATCACTTATGTCGGTAAAGGATAAGGCCATTGGTCGGATCGTAGGGAGAAACACCTACTGTCACCCGGTCACCCACAACAACCCGAATATTAAAACGGCGCATTTTTCCGCAAAGACGCGCCACGATCTCAACTTCGTTGTCGAGTTTTACTTTGTACAAACCGCCCGCGCCGGCATCTACTATTTTGCCTTCGAGCTGTGCTAGATCGTCTTTCGCCATTTGTCAGGTCGCTCCGAGTGCTCGTGAATAGGCAAATGGATAATGCAGAAATACCCCTCCGTCCACTACTTTATATCCTCTAAGAAGACTTATAGTTGGCGATAAGAACCTTGACCCCGTCCTTGAAAAGAACCTCAAGTCGATTGTTCTGACTCGACAATACGTAACCCCACCCCAAAACCTTATGCATCAAAGGCGTGCGAGCCTCATAGTTTTCGGACATCTTATAAGGTAATGGTTTTATACCCTTGGCTTTGTCAAAAAAGGCCTGCCACTGGCCCTCGATATCGCCGCCGCGATCAAATTTAATCTCATCGCGCTTACGTTTCTTTTCAGACTTCTCACCGGGGTCAGCAGCCGCTTGAGCAGAGGCAGAAAGACCAGCGGGTGCTTCACTGTCGACTTCGTCAGTAGCATCCTCAGCCGCCTCGGCCTTATCAGCATCTTCGGCTTCTTCCTCTTCGGCTACCACAGCCAATTCTGGGTCCGCATCGATTTCTTCCATATCTTCGGCAAACTCGATCGCCCCATCATCTAGATCGACTTCTTCTTGCTCAATCTCGACGGGTTCAGCACGCGTCCCACCACGCAGCGCACTAGGTTTCAGCTTGGCCGGCGCCTGAGACTTTGTCTTCGCCACTGCCTTCTCTGCTTTAATGGCAGGTTTCGGCGCCGCTTTAACAGCCGGTTTAGCGGCTGGCTTCACGCTCACCTTTGCAGCAGGTTTTGCAGGTTCAGCACTCTTCACCGCCTTGGTGACCGCCTTTACAACCGCACTGAGAGCTGCCTTAACCCCACCCTTTGGAGCCTCCTTAAGAGGTTCTTTGCTTTTCTTGGTCGGTTTAGCTGCTACTTTAGTGGGCACCTTGCCAACAGCCTTTACGGCCTTTGCTGGCACCGAGCTTACCTTGGCCGACTTAGCAGCTTTCACCGCCTTGACGGATTTGTCGGCTCCCTTTGCAGCTTTTCCTGATGTCACTGGTTTTGCGGGTTTTGCGGGTTTTGGCATTTCCACTCCGTTAGCCGGGGACTTAATGATTTCGACGGTAAGATAATCTGAACTTGAAGACAAGCCATAACTCCGTCTTCGAATTCTGATGACCTTGTTACCTTGAGCTAAACTGAAAACCTAATATGTTTGTCAAAGCGCGCTGCATAATCATTTGTTATGACAAGCCCTCTATTGATAGCTCAGAATGGTCCGAGAATAGGGAGACAAGACTTCGTGGTGATTTCAACAAAACCCGTTTCATGCGCCGAAATCAAAAACCGCTTTCCACAGTACTTTCTCGACTCCGTCGGTGATCTCAGTCGCAGCATTCGAAAAATCGCATCTCCTGAAAATGCGGATCCAGAATCAGCCCTGTTTCTGGCAACGCCTAAAGCTGTCGCTGAAGGATTTAAAACGCAGGCGCCCGTTTGGGTCGTAAATCCCAAGGCTCGTGTCGAGGCAGAAGCGCAGCGTGGGGAGCGCACGATACTCATTGCCAACAATGTCGAACTCGCCATGGCTCTGGTCATTAATGAGTACTTCTTACGCACCCCATACACCAATTCGCACGTTCCAAACATTCACCCCCGGGCCATCATTCATGACAGCGCCGAGCTTGCCAGTGATGTCCGTGTCGGCCCCGGCGCATTTATTGGCGCCCATGTGAAACTCGCGCGCGGCGTGTTTATCGGCGCCAATTCAGTGATTGAAGACGAAACCAGCATCGATGAAGACACCGTGATTCATCCACTGGTTTTCATCGGTCACTCGACTGTTATCGGCAAACGTTGCGAGATTCATCCGCAATGTTGTGTTGGCAAAGAAGGCTATGGCTACGCTCATGATGAGAAATTCAATCACACGAAGATTCCTCATCAAGGGCGGGTTGTGCTTGAAGATGATGTTCACATCGGCGGCAACTGTACGATTGATCGTGGCACTTTCACCGAAACACGCCTCGAAAAAGGACTACGCCTCGACAACCAAGTCCATATTGCTCACAATTGCCGCTTCGGCCGTAACTCCCTGATCACCGCAGGCTTTGCCACTGCGGGATCTACCAAAGTAGGCGCTAACTTTGTCACCGGCGGAAAAACCGTAACCGCCGGACATCTGGAAATTTGCGACAATGTACAGATCGCCGGTGTTTCAGCCGTCAGTAAAGACATTACCGAACCCGGCCAATACGGCGGCAATCCGTTAATGCCCCTGCAACAGCACTTGAAAATGAAAGCCGCCATGGTTCACCTTGCAGACATGCGTAAGCAGCTTAATTCGGTACTCAAGAAACTCGGAATAAACGAAGGCTAAGACTGTAAAGAGCGGCGCCAGCGGCGGAAGGCACTAACGCCTTCATTTACTTGTTAGTGCCATTGAGCTGCCGCGGTCCAAACGGCTTAGGTACCAGCTCCCGGAAAGAGTGGACCGATTTGAAGCCACGCGTATTGGCAATCCATATCCACGTGTCGTCAGTGAAAAACTCCGCCATTACCTGTAAACAAAAGCCACAAGGAAATGCGGGTTCATTCGCATCGGTGACAACAACGATGTCGGTAAACTCAGTCTCTCCCTCGGAGACAGCTTTGACGATCGCGGTGCGCTCGGCACAAATCGTTCCTCCGTAGCTACAATTTTCAACGTTGCAACCCGCGAAGATCTTACCTGTCGTTGTCAAAAGTCCGGCCCCGACTCGAAATTTAGAATACGGCGCGTGCGCGGCCTTGCGCGCCTCGACGGCGGCCTTGAATGCACGCCTGACGGCCACTGAGGGCAAAATAGTCGGCGTGGATTTTGAAGTCGTGGATCTTGACGAAGAGGCGGTTTTTCTCATTTTTCTAAGTCTCCGCGATAGTGATAGGTGAATTATTTGTGATCGCACCGCGAAAGTCACGTACCTCTCAGCTTGGCCAAAGGCGCAAATCAGGTTACACAGCTTAGACCCAAGAGCCCACGGGCTCTATGTCAACGTCCCAACCGCGAGGAAGTTAATGTCATACGAGTTCTATAAAGTCCTACATTTAGTCGGAATTTTTCTTCTCCTCCTCTCGCTTGGCGGGATTGGCTACCATGTCATCAACGGTGGCACACGCGATTTCGCCGGCCGAAAATGGTTTGCGATTCTACACGGAGTCGCACTTGTCATCACATTGGTGGCTGGCTTCGGGCTTCTCGGCCGCCTTGAGCTGATGAGCACTATGCCTGCTTGGGCGATCACCAAAATCTTGATCTGGCTTTGGATGGGCGTGGCACCGAGCTTGTTCTATCGCCGCCGGCAAGTGGCTAAACCCTTATGGCTTGCCGTGTTCTTACTCGCGTCAGCCTCGGCTTGGCTGGCGATCTTCAAGCCCTTCTGAGCCAGCGCCACTACCGAAATTAGCTACCGAAATTGGGCAGCATCAGTGAAAGACTTACCGGCCGGTGTAGACACACGGCCAGCCCTGCTTGCAACGTGGTTCATCACGGAGTGCAAACCTAAGTAGTTCCCACCTTGCGCGAAACTTGCACTGCTTAGCTTCGACGGCGATAAAACGCCGAAGGAGCCGACGGTATGGCCACAGCCAAGTTCACGAGTGCATGCATTTTCGCTATTCTTCTTGCTGGATGTAATCCAGTAAAGTTTGGGACCAACAACCCCGCGGCAGCAAACGGCCCCGGCACCACGGGAACCGAACCCGGCACGCCACCGCCAAAATCTTGCACGGCTACCAATGTCGAAGCCATTACGCGCCTAACTAAAATTTATTTTCTAGTTGATACCTCCGGTTCTAACATTGAAAGCACCTATAATCCTGGAACCTGTGGTGCAAGCTCTTGCCTGACACCGGCTACCGACCCGACGAAGGCCTTTCGCGGCGGAGCGATTTCAGATTTTCTCAACCGTTTCTCGCACAAGGGCAACTTCCATTGGGGCTTCGCCGTCTTTTCGCAGGACTCCGCGCACGCATTGATAAATAACGGTAATGATCAGTCGCCGATTTTCGCCACACCCGCAAATGTCTTACAGTTTGCTCTCAATACGTTCAGCACTATCCAAGACTACGGCAATACGCCCTATCATTCGGCGCTTTCGATGGCGGCAACCGCGATTTCCAATGACCCGGACCTACACTCAGCGGCGCACCCGAATTACTTCGTGATTCTTCTCACTGATGGCTTCCCGACCGATTATTACATTCAGGGCCAATTCAACTCGCAGTTGATGACGAACGACATTCAATCACTACTGGCGACGGCACCCGGGCAAGTGAACCTCAGCTCGATTTACTATGGACTCGCCAATGATCCAACCGCGATCAACTTGCTGAAAAGTATGGCCTCCATGGGAGGCGGTCAATTCGCTGCCGCGACCTCGACCAACCAATTCAAGATTGATGATGTGATTCCTGGAAGCCAAGAGAACTGCCCCTAAGTCGTGATCAATTCCCGACTCTGATCCAGGCAAGATTCAGTCAATAGCGCCGATAAGAAGGCGATGTTGTGTCGCAATTTGAGAACAATACTATTTCTTTCACCTTTGGTGCTGGTCATTTGTGGTGTCCCGGCTTTGGCCAACACAACACCAAGCAGTGATCCTTTAATTTCGCCGAAGGCTCAAACCAACAAACTCAGCTTTCCCTTGCCACAACAGCAGCGACAACTGAATCCGTCGGCGCAGTTACGCGCCCAATCCATTAGCGACCTCGAGCACTTTCCCGTCAACAGCCCTGAATCGATTCTACCCATTGGGGACTCGATAGCGCGACATAGTGAACGCCTTAATAGCACTGCCGGCGCGTGTGCTTGTGGAGTAGATCCGTTTTCGCGACAAGCAAACACTGGACCTATTGGCCAGACCTCGTTCAAAGATGCCAATACGAAAAGATTTTCGGTTTCGGTAGTTAATTTCGACTATGCGCTGAGGGTCTTCAAATCGTTGTCACGGGCCTTTGCCCGCAATGAGTCTCTGGATGGTTGCTATGCCCGCGCTCATCGCATCTCATATATCCTCGAAAAACACGGTTTACTAACGGGCAAGGTCACGGCGATCGGAGACTTTCGCCTTCGCGACCGACGCACAGCCAGTGGCGTCGCTTCTTGGCGCTATCACATGGCTCCGCTAATCGCCATTAACGATGGGGCCAATGTTTCAGCTTGGGTGCTTGATCCGACCCTCTTCAATGAACCGGTTCCATTAACGGCATGGCTCGGACTTTTAGTTCATCAAAAAGGCTCTTTACTCAAAGAAGCCTACCTGACTTCACGCTTTGTCTATCATCCCAATCAAAAGAGTAAAACTCTCGAACACTGGGATGCCAAGGATTTGGCCGATGCCAAACGCACGCTCAAGAGCCTCGCCTATGTGAATCGAATCAAGAAATCACCCGGCCTAGTGCGAATGGAGCTCGCGGGTCTCAAGGTCTCGATGGAGCCGCTCAAAGTCATGCGCGACAGAGCGGTCAAAACATCCGATATTTCAACAACCGACACTCTATCGGTCCATTCATCACCGGAAACTTCCGTTCTGCCTTAAGCTTCATCGCCGCCGAAAGCTCGGGACTTCCCGAGAGTACATAACAATCCCAGCCTTTGAAGCCGACCTTCATCATATGCGCAAGATTCTTGTAGGTTTCGAGCCAATCACCAACGTCGCCCATGCGTTGACCAAAGGGCGGGTCAACGATCATCAAACCGTTTTCAACCGGCGGCGCCTTGAGAGTTTCCATTGGTGCCCGGGCAAACTCGATATACTGAGCAACGCCCGCTTCGTCGGCATTTCGCTCCGCTACCGCTAAGGCTTTACGGTCAACATCGTAGCCGTAGAACTTGAACGGTAGTTCATCTTTTTCGTCAGCGAGAGCGCGATCGATTTCCTTTTGCCATTCATCTTTTTTAAACGAAGCCAGCTTCTGGAAGGCAAAACTCTTACGTTGCACGCCGGGCGCGATCTTCAATGCCATGAGTGCAGCCTCGATCAGCAAGGTCCCAGAGCCGCACATCGGATCAACCACAGGGCGATCTCCCTGATAACCAGCCATCATCAACAATCCCGCGGCCAAATGTTCTTTCAAATGGGCATCAGTCATGCCGACGCGATAACCACGTTTAAAGAGCGCCTCACCCGTGGTGTCGATACTGAGCGAAAACTGATTCTTATAACAGCGAGCCACGATGCGCAGGTCAGGGTTGGCACTGTCGACGTCGGGCCGCACATCAAATTTCTCGCGAAACTGATCGACGATCGCATCTTTGATTTTCATGGCTACAAAACGTTGATCGTGGAAAGCCCCCGACTCGCGCACATTGGCTTCGACCGCCATGGTCCCTGTCGGTTTGATGTACTTGGTGAAATCATGTTTGCGAACGTTGTGGTAAAGCTCTTCATTCTTGTAGGCCGGAAAATCAAGAATCGGCAAAAGCACCCGAGTGGCGACCCGCGAGCGAAGATTCACGCGGTAACAAGCCGCCCAGTTACCATCGAAGTACACGCCACCAGGTCCCTTGAGAACTTTTTCGACCCCAAGGTCCTTAAGCTCTTGTTCGAGAACATCATTGAGCCCACGTGAGGTCATCGCAAAAAATCTTGGCATGGTATCTAACTCGCTTATGACCTCAACCGCCTGCGGTTTAGGTCTCTTTGTATTGGGGGCCACCGCCACCTTCAGGCGTGGTCCAACTGATATTGTCGAATGGGCATTTTATGTCGCATGTCTTGCAGTGAATGCAATTGGTATAATTCACCTGCAGTCGTTTTTTTCCAGCAAGAGCACCAGGTACGCCACCAGGGACAGCGCCGGCTGCCTCACTCTCCGGAACCATCTCGTAGACAGCTGCCGGGCAGAAATGATTACACGGTGATTGGAACTTCTCATAGCAGACATCGCGACAAACATTAGTGTTCGCCACCAATAGGTGACTGGGCGAATGCTCGTCATGCATGGTTCCGGTCATGTAGACGCTGGAGAGTTTATCGAAGAAAAGAACTCCGTCGGGTTTCGGCAGCTGATTCTCAGGCTGTTCCCAAGGACGCGGGCCCCAAGCATCCAAAACCGGCTCGGTCGTTTCATAATCCTCATGGGGAATAGGCAGACGGCCACCCGGCATCCAACCACCGGTGAGCTCTTGCAGAGCAATGAGCGGCATCGTGGTATACATGCCCTTAGAGATAGTCTGATGAAAATTGCGGGTCTCCCAAAGTTCCTTGCGAATGTAACTCTGGTTCACGCGTTCTTCATACTTCGCAAGAGTTTTGGCTGAGTAATCACCACTGATCAAAGCGTCAAGCGCGGTTTCGGCCGCGAGCATACCTGACTTCATCGCCATATGAATGCCCTTGAGCTTCTTCACGTCAATCATGCTCGCCGAATCCCCGGCCACCAACATGCCGTCATGATAGAGCTTAGGCATCGAGAACCAACCACCGGCAGGCAGCGACTTGCCTCCGTAGGTAAGAACTCTTCCACCCTTGATCATATTGAAAATAAAGGGGTGGGTCTTAAGCTGCTGCAGTAGGCGATGCGGATCAAAGAGCGGATCGGTGGTATCGAGATAACCGACCATGCCGAGAATGATCTGATCATTGGGAAGCGTGTACAAAAAACTACCGCCGACGCCACGAGTGAGCGGGAACCCCATGGTATGGATCACATGCCCAGGCTCAATGGTGCCCGGTGCGCATTGAATGATTTCTTTCACCCCTAGCTCATAAACATCGGGGTTTTTTCCATCCATGAGTCCAAGACGCTCAGCCACCTTTTGAAAGAGCGAACCACGCGTGCCTTCAGCGAAGATCGTCACCTTCGCCTTCAAAATCAGTCCCGGCTCAAAGTTGGGCTTCCGGGTACCATCTTTATCCAAACCTTTGTCGCCCGTACGTACGCCGGCGACTCGGCCCTCTTCATAAATCGCCTCGACCGCCGCGAACCCCGGGAAAATATTAATCCCCTTGGCTTCACAAAGTTGCCCGAGCCAACGATTTACCTTCGAAATCGAAACGATTAAATTACCATGGTTTTGAAAAGTCGGCGGTGTTACCGGAAGTTTAAACTTTGACTCTTTACCTAGATAATAAACCGCATCTTGATGCACTTCGGATTCAATCGGACAGCCCTGCTCACGAAAATCCGGCACAAGCTCTCGAAGTGCGATCGGATTCAACACCGCGCCTGAAAGCGAGTGCGCACCAACCTCCGATGCCTTTTCAAGTACAGCGATCATCGGTTCATTGAGCGCAGTGCCCGTCTTAGTACCGGCGGCGATGGCCTCATTATGGCGGGTAATGAGATTCTGCAGATGAAGTGCTGCCGCCAACCCGGCCGAGCCCCCGCCGACAATCAAAACATCGACGTCCATGGTTTCACGTTGAATGTCATCTTGTGTATTTTCTGTCTCGCCCATGCTTCACCCCTCTCGCTCGAAAAATCAGCCCAAGCTATCGGAGTTACTAGTCATTGACAAGAAGATGACGCGCAATTAGTCGCTGGCTGTGGTCGTCACAGGCTCATCGGCGGCATCTAAAATAATAGACGAACCGTCAGCGTTCCGTGTCGGTTGCGGAAGGCTGGCCTGAACTTCAAGACGCTGTTCGTCTCGCGCGCCAACATAAGCTCGCCTTTTCGACTTTTCCAGCTCCGCAGCCGCAGCAGCCGAACGCCCACTTGACTGAAACACTTCGTCATCATCACTAGCCCATGCACCGTGAGAGCCCAACAACGATAGCGCGAAGAGGGAAACAATAAGGGAAACTCTAATCTCTGCTTTTCTCTCGAAATAGTTCTGTGATTTGTTTTGCGACATACGCCTCCTCTATGGTGCGCCAGCTAAGGTCATCTCTCATTCTATACTGACGTCAATTCAGACGGCGATGAGATTTCATCGGAATCTGAGCTCGAACTCGATTGATACGCTCACGACTCAATGTCGCCCGAATAATTCGCTGCTCATCAGAAAAACCGCTAGGCGTCTGCGCCACAACAGCACCCCACGGATCAATAATCATAGAGTGACCGTAGGTGGCCCGACTCCCCCCCTGAATGCCGTGATGATTTTCCCCTTGCGCCGCCGCCAGGACGTAAGCCTGGCATTCAATCGCGCGAGCACGCGTCAATACTTCCCAATGTGCCAGGCCTGTGGGCACCAAAAACGCCGATGGAATCAAAAGTGCGTCGACTTCGAGTTTGGCGTAGTGAAGATAGAGCTCAGCAAAGCGCAAATCGTAGCAAATTGAGCTGCCGAACTTCCAACCTTTGACCATGAAGACCGCAGGCTCGGAGCCATGGACAAAAGTATCCGACTCGCGATGCGGTTTCGCACCTTCGACATCGACATCAAAAAGATGAATCTTGGAATAAGTGTCGTGAACCGCACCGTCAGAGGTGAGCACCAAAGAGGAATTATAAAGGCGCCCGCCCCTTTTCAATGGCACCGAGCCAAGATGAACGACCGAACCAAAGCGCACTGCCCAATGTGAAATCGCATGTACGATCTCATCTTTGGGCTCAATTCCAGGGACCGCCGTAGCGTCGCGCATCCGAAAATAGAGCGCATTCTCGGGAAAACACACAAGGTCAGGAACATCACTCTCAAGACGTTCCAATAAACTCAGGATCTGTTTGAGGTTGGTTTGAAAATCATCAATGGAAGTGAGCTGACAAACTGCAACCTTAAGTGAGTCAGACACCTTCGTCACTGCGTGACCGTTTGAGTTCCCACCGCTTGCGTTCCAGTGGTCACATGAGCCGTCTGCACTGAACGACAGCTCCAGCTAGAAGATTCCAGGTTCGTTTGAATACTCTTTAAGATCGACTTACAGCTTCCCATGGTGCGGTTAACACCGACAGTTTCTTCAACTCCGCCTTTGGAATAAGTGATCCTGCAGTTTTCCGCCTTTTCGCCTTCACTAAGAATTCGGATCGTACGGACATCTTTTTTGTTTTTGCACAAAACAAATGCCGCGGCCTTCTCGTCGACACTGGCGGAGCTCGACGGACCGATAAGAACCAAAGCCAGAACCAGGCCCAAAACCAGAACTCCGAAACCAAATGAACGATTCATCTTGCCTCCCT
>SXGU01306199.1_pt1 | contig 10422 bp, 9 predicted proteins | sample 3174531 | NCBI WGS metagenome assembly SXGU01 (sample SAMN11356863, study PRJNA531348) | freshwater metagenome | isolation source: freshwater sample F1-140 | place: China: Fuxian Lake, Yuxi | collected 2017-12-25 | reverse complement strand
GCGACCGGAGTTCTCATCCTCGAGCGACCAGAACTCGCAATCCTGCCGTAGCTCAGCCCGTACAGCGAAAACGATATGGATGGATCCCGATGCACCGGCTGGCTATGCCTCTGGCTTTGTCGGCAGGCGGACGGTCGACACCTGGCTGGCTGGGATTGAGGAGGTGATTGGGTGGAAAGACATGAACTAGTCCCGAATGCGGCGCCAGATCGTGGCGAATGCCTCGGCAGCCGCCACTCCGACGCGACTGCCGCGCTCACCTGCCTGCATTCGCAGCGCCTCGAGGGACCGAGGGTGCGGAAACTCGCGCAACTCGGGAGCGTAGGCTTTCATTGCCTCCATTTTTGCGTCGATATGGTTCGAAATGTCCACGAACGTATCCGCGACGAAGGTCGGCGCGAACTTGCCAAATGCCCACTCGCTGGACGAAGCCACCTCGAAGGCCAAGACTTCGATCACGCTGGTTTCCGGAAGCGGGCGGAAAGCCGTCAATGCCGCACGAAACGTGATGGCGTGGTCGATGTTGAGGTCCCCACCGTGTTGGATGTATACGGTCGTCGGCTCGAACTCGCGGCCCAAGGCCTCAATCGGCTTGACGATGTCGAGCAGATCGACTGAATCGAATCGATTGTCCGGCATACCGAGGAAGCGTACATCCGATACGCCAAGCAATGCTGCAGCGCGCCGGCTTGATTCCGCCAGACGGCCAATTTCAGCGTCTGCCAAATCATTCGGCGCCTCGTGGCGAGATGCTGCTCCCTGGCCAAGGATCATGACCGTCACGCGATGCCCCATCGCCGCTGCGCGGGCAATCGTTCCGCCACATCCGAGCACTTCGTCATCCGGATGGGCGGCAATCACCAGTATCTTCATTGGGTTCCTTCCTGGCATCGCCGGTTTTGGGGCATCTCGCACGAATCCTCGCTATTTGCTCGAACTGGCGCCATCGGGTGACGCGGCCAACAGTCGGCGGTACTCCTCCGGCAATACGGATGAAAACGGCCTTCCGGTGAAGAATTTGACGCCCCTGCGGCGCAAGTAGTCCCGAAAGTCCTCCTCGACTTCGGTAAAGCTGCCCTCGACCGTCATGCTTTGGAGGTCGAATACAACCCGGTTGCACCGGATCCGCAGTGCTTCGGGGTCGAACTCCAGCTCCACGGTCAATTGCTTGTAAGCGGCCAGATCGCGGTAGTCGTGGAGAACCTTATTGATGAGGGTCACCGAACGTGCCGGGTCATTGCTCGGATACACGTTTTCGCGCAGGATTTTGACGGGGATACCTCCGGCCAGGCAACCGTCGGGCAGGTTCTTGTTGATCAGCGAGTTGGCGCCGATGACAACATTGTTGCCAATTCGACAATTCGGCAACACAGTGGACTTCGCTGGCAGCCATACCTTGTCTCCGATCCATACCGGCCCGAAATCGGCAGGGAACCCTTCAAGGATCGAAAGATAGGAACCGTGGGTCCAGATAGCCACCTCCTCGCCAATGCCGACGTGGTCGCCAATGTCAATACGGAAATTGACGTTCAGCGTAATGCGGGCACAGATCATCGAGTAAGAGCCGACGGAAAGATGTGCATCCTGGCTGAATTTGCCTCCGTGCCCGACAACAATATTCGAGTCCCAGAAAACGTAGCTGCCGAGCTTGATCGTTCGGGCAGTCAGCGAATTGGCCTTGCCGACTGCCGTCAAGTCCCCGATTTCCAGGCGCTGGCCAACCAGGAATTCGTTGTTCGCGCCAATGCTGACGTTATCGCCGATGATGCACTCCGCTGCGCGTATGGACGTGTTCGGGCCAATGCGGAAGTTCTCGCCAAGTTCCAGGCGATCAGCGAGTATGTAACTGCCATTGTCAAATTTGCGGAGTTCCATGGATATAGGGTCCGTTGGATCGGTTGGTCTTGCGGGAAGGGCGTATCACGCCTTGCGTCAATTCGTAGCCGATGATATTTCTAGAAGAGGTCCCAGGTCAGCGCAGTTCCACGGCGCGCGGCGCAGCGCAGCGGCCGGCCGAGCACGACGTCCAGAAGGTGCGGCGCCAGCCCATAGCCTGGCCGAATGACCCGCACGTGCCGCGGCATCAGGACTTCGCCTGCGGCGACATCTTCAACGATGTAGATGGAGCGGCGAAATGCAAGCGACTTGCTGTCGGAATCCGTAGCTCCATAGCTCACACCGCCGAGGGCGAGTTTCGCCCCACGGCACTCCCGTGCCAAATCTGCCATCTCGTCAGGCTCCATGGAAAACGACGCGTCAGGACCTCCATCTGAGCGCCGGACAGTCATATGCTTTTCGATGACGCAGGCGCCCAAGACAGTAGCTGCGACCGCGACCCCGATCCCCGGTGTATGGTCCGACAAGCCGACGTGACAATCCAGCATCTGCCTCAGGTGCGGTATGGTGTTCAGATTGGCCTCTTCGGGAGGTGCCGGGTAGGCGCTGGTGCACTTGAGGAGTATGACCTGCTCGTTACCCTCGGCGCGCACGGCTTGGACCGCGCGCTCCAAATCCGCAAGGCTGGCCATGCCGGTCGAGATGATGACCGGTTTGCCGGTACGGGCGGCGTGACGGATCAGGCCAGGCCAGTTGTTCTCGAATGAAGCGATCTTGTAGACGTTGCAGCCGATCGTCTCCAGGAAGTCGACCGCTTCAAGGCCGAACGGAGAACTCAGCGGGACCATGCCATGTTTCTCGGCGCGGGAAAAGATTTCCGCGTGCCACTCGTATGGTGTGTAGTTGGTGGTGTAAAGCTGGTGAAGCGACTGGCCTTCCCAATCCGGATTGGATCCACGGACCACGAACTGCGGCTCGCGGCAATCGAGAGTAAGCATGTCCGGGGTGCTGGTTTGAATCTTCAGCCCTTGGCAACCCGCAGCCGCGGCGGCATCCACGATTTCGAGCGCCTTTTCGAGGCTCTGTCCGTGGTTGCCGGACATCTCGGCAATGATGAATGGCGGCGCGCCCTCACCGATACGATGGTCACCGAGATAGATATCCTTCATTGCTCTTCCCTCAATTCCATCCTGCCACTTCAACCGAAAGCCGAAGTTGCCCGAAGGCTTTCATCGGGGGCAGCGCCGGCTTTCGCCAACTCCCAGCGAAACACAACGCAATCCTTGTTCCGGATTCGCTGCCGACCCGCATTTGTGAATCCGCCTCGCGTGAAGCTATGCATCGATGAGAGGTTTTTTTCGAAGACCACCGCACGAAGGCTGGCGACACCGAGTTTTGTTGCAGCCGCTGCGGCCGTCCGGCAGAGGATTTGGGCGCCCAACCCACGGCCTCGGAATGCCGGGTGCACGGCAAGGTCGGTCTCTGCACCATCGTCCGTCACGTCGAACCGTGCCAAGGCAACGATCAAACCATCAATCTCAAAAACGTAAAACGCAGTTGCCGGACTACCTACCCGTGAAGCAAACCATTTTTCGTGCTCGCGAAGTGCGATTGGTTCTGGCGAAAAGGAGTTTTCACGTACTGCCGGATCGCTGGCACGGAGAAATACCTGCTCCATGTCACCAGGTTCTGCAAGCCTCAAATGCGCTTCGATGCTGCCGGCAGGGTCCTCAAGATTTCGAATGATCCGACATACTCTGGCTGCCCCCTTCCCATCGCAGACCTTCATGGCACGAGCCGCCATCTCGCGCAAGCGCGGCTCGACCGCAAGCAGTTGCCGGACCAAGTGCGGGAATGCGTCGCTCCGTATCTGGTCCGGGCTATCAAGGTTCACAGCGGCTCCCGAAGCCACGAGGTGGGCCGTGCCCGGCTTCTGGTTTTCTGCGACCGGCACAAGGATTGCCGGAACACCGGTGGCAGCCAGCTCCCATGCGCCTCCGCCCCCCGCGCTGATCGCCAGATCCGCACGCGCATACATCCCGGCCATGTCCGCCACGGAGCGATGAAGTTCATGGCGGAATCCGACCTGGCGAAGCGCCTCGAGGACTAACGCCTCATTGGGATTCACGGGACCAAGAATGATCAGGACGAGATCCTCAGGCCCGAGTACATGATCCAGCCCAAGCACGGTGTCGCGAGTCGCATTGCAGGTGTCAGCGCCACCGAAGCTGACCAGCAAAACGGCCCCTGTGTCCGGCCTTGGAACCTTGGAGTGACAGCCCGAGAAACCGGGGCGCATCAATCGATAGCGGGAGCCCGCCAGTATCACGGTCGAAGGCGACGCTGAATAACGCACTGGACTGGCCTCATGCTCCGGGGCGAGGATCACGTTCGCGGCGTAGCGTGGCAGTCTTGCGCCGTCATCGAGTGCCACGACCCGATAACCTTCCTCCACCAGCCGCTCTTGCCATTCCGGGCCGAAATGGTAGCCATCCAGTACCAGCCAGCTTCCAGCGAGGTCGTGCCGGCCCAGCACGTCGAGCGTGTCGTCAATTTCCGGACCAGTGTCGAGCATCCGGAAGCCGGCAGACTCGATTTGGCGACGCAGAAAATCCGATTCGATGCGTCCGCAGAACACCGCTTCGCCGCCAGTTGCCGACCATTCGAGCGCCAGCGCCAGGCAGCGCATCACGTGTCCTGCGCCAATTCCAGAATGGGCATCGGCGCGAACGACGAGATTGGGCGCAGCAAGCACCATCACGCGAGCCGTCGGAATCCGGACGCGGCCGGCGCGCCCCGCAGTTCGGCCGCCATGCTCCCGCTTGCGGCGGCTCGCGCGATCTGAGCAAAGGCAACATCGGCCGCAGCGAGATAGTCGTCGACGTGCCGCTGGGTATGCGAGAACATCGAATAGAAGCTGGTGGTCGCAAGGATGCCCTGGTCCGCCATCAACTGCACGTAATAGGCCCGTGCCTCCAAGGTATCCACGCGCTCGAATCCAAAGTGCGCAAGCGGCGCGATGCCGCCGACATGAATATCGACTCCGTTCGCTGTGGCGACCCTTCGCCAGCCTTCCTGGACCGCGCTACCGATGGCGACAAGATGATCGTGCACATTTTCCCGGCGGTACTTGCGGATCATCGCCAGGGCGGCAGCCGGGCCCATGCGCTCGGTCCAGTTCGTGGAACTGATGAAGCTTCGCTGCGCCGCTTCCATGACCGAACTCTTGCCGATGATCGCCGCCATTTGATAGCCGTTTCCGAGCGCCTTGGAAAAAACCGCAATGTCTGGCACCAGCCCGTATCGAAGATGGGCGCCACCGCATGCAATGCGAAATCCGGCCGACACCTCGTCCACCACCAGCGCCGCTCCGCATCCATCGGCGAGCTGGCGAACTCGTTCCAGAAATCCCGGCTCCGGCTCTTCACTGCGCACGGGCTCCATGACGATTGCCGCCAATTCCGCCCCGTGTTGTGCGACCAGTGCATCAAGCCCCGCGACGTCGTTATAGGTGAAGGGCAGGACTGTTCCAGCAAGGCCGCGCGGAACACCGACCGGGTCAAGCCCGGAAATCAGATGCTCGCCAAGTGCGTTCTCCGTTCCCAGATTGGCGGCGAGATACCAATCGTGCCATCCGTGATAGCCACAGATCGCGACCTTGTCACGTCCGGTCGCCGCGCGGGCAATCCGCACGGCGATGGCCATTGCCTCTCCGCCGCAACGGGCAAACCGCACCATTTCCGCCCAGGGATGCAATTCGCACAGCAGATCCGCGAGTTCGACTTCCTCGGGGCAATTGAGGGATGAGGCGACGCCGCGTCCAATGCTTTCGCGTACCGCGGCATCGACTTCCGGATCCTGATAGCCGAGTACGGTGGCACCGATGCCACCGATGGACATGTCGAGATAGCAGTTGTCGTCGAGATCCCACACCAGGGCCCCTTCGGCACGTGAGAAATAGCCAGGCCAGACGCCATAGGAGAAACGGTCCGGCCGCTTCGACAATAACTGCGAAAGCCCCGGGATCCGCTTCTTGGCCCGTTCCTGCATGGCAAAGCTCTTGGGTATGCCTGTCATTTCCGTTGCGACCCTTCGTTGCGTTCAAATCCGCTGTTGATCAAAGCCAGTTCGGGATGTCGCTCAAGGAGGTCAAGGACATCATGGAATCCGAAAGCCGGTTTGCCTGGATAGAGTGCTTGGTAGACCTGCCTGACGAATTCCAGGTCGGCCGCTTCGTCTACCGTCCACCTCATCCCGGATGCGTCTCCGGACCAGCGCCAGTTCGCAATGCGAAAGCGCTGCGGTCGATCAATCACGTAGGGAACCACGTGTTCGCGCCCGAACGGGTCTATTGCCTCGCGCCATGCCGTAGCCAGCGCTTCAAAACTGAACACCTCGGCGTCCAATCCGTCCGGAAGGGTGGGAGGGCGACAGTTCGACGCGTAATCCACATCCTGCATCAGGTAGAACTCGATCAGGGAATCGACAAGCTCCGGATCCGCTAGCGGACAATCTCCGGTCAGGCGGATAACGTGCTTGGCGCCTGCTTCCCGGGCGCATTGGTAAAACCTATCGAGTACATCATCGAGCGACCCGCGAAATACGGAGATGCCCTCGTCGGCGCATAGCCCCTCGAGCGCATCGTCGTCAGGCTGATCGCTGGTCGCCACAACAAGCCTGTCAAGGTTTCGACAGCGCCGCAGACGCTCTATTTGCCGGGACAGCATGGGTCGTCCCAGAATCGGTTCCAGCACCTTTCCACGAAGACGCCGCGACGATACGCGGGCCTGCAGAATGGCCACCATCGATTCAGCCACCCTGATGCTCCTCGCAAAGCAGGCCAAGCTGAATCTCGTCCCGCCAGACGCCCTCGAGGAGATTCTGCCTGCGGCGAGTTCCTTCGACTACGAAACCGTTGCTTTCGAAGGCACGCAAGGACGCGTCGTTGCCGGCGATCACCCCGGCAACAATCTTGTGCAGGTGAAGTTCCTCGAATGCGAGCCTCACCGCCAGTCCAATTGCCTCCGTGGCATATCCGCGTCCCCATCGACTTCGCTCGCCGATGATCAGCCCCAGGGCGCCGCATCGGTGCACGCTGGCAACCGGGCCAAGCTTGATGTTCCCGACATGCATGCCACCGACGCGTTCGAAGATACCCCAAAGCCAGGTGTGCGGGCACGCATTGCAGGCGGCGATGACTTCGCGAATGCTGTCGGCGCTATGACCGGTATGGCGGGCCTCGGTAAGTCGAACTACGTCTGGATCATTCAGCCAGGCAAGGTACCTGCTGCCGGCATCTGCCTCGGAAAGCGGTCCGAGCGCCAATCTCGGCCCCTCAATGGGCGGCGCGATCACACCAACTCCACTTCCGCGCCTGCCAGCCGATATTGGAGACTCATCGCCGCACCGGACAATCGTGAGTCATTCCCGACCGCCTTCCCTAGCAGGCACTTCGCGCAAACAACACGTTCGCCACGTCGGCGGGATGCGCCAAGCAGACACTGCCGGGGTCAGGCAAAACCAGCGCCGCCAGCCCGCTCAGCTCGGAACATTCGAGCCTGAGTCCTTCGATTCTCCCCGGGGACCACTGGTAGTCCAGATACGCATACGCCGAACCCGAACCCGCTACCCATCCGATAGTGCTCTGCGTGCTGGCGGTGAAGAGCAGGTCTGCGCTGCTGCGCAAAAATCGGAAGTCCACGTCCCCAACTATCAGCAAGTTCGGGTGCCTTTCAGCTAGATCCGAAAAGTCGTAGGCATCCAGGTATCGCTGGGTCGGGTACAGCTTGAGCACCACTCGGGAGCGCGGAAACGAGCGGCACAGGAGCTCCGTGGCTTCACGCGTCTTGCACAAGAATTGCCAGTCGTTGTCCTGATAGGGGCCGTAGATGAAGTTGTTGCGTTCCAAGTCCGGCACATGCATGACAACGTGCTCGCCGGGCAACAAGCCCAACAATCGGCGTCCGAGGACACGTTGCAGAGGACGCAGCGCGGGACGCAGAGTAACCTGAGGGAGTCCGACCGCCTGGGCCAGTTGCCAGGGTGCATGGGGACGCGTCGCCGCCACGGCTCGGGGGCAATGGTAGAACCCCCGGTCTGCGGCCAGCATGCCCGTTTGCCGGGCTTCGGAGATGCTCCACTCCGAGAGCCCCAGGGTAACCCCATGGTCGAATGCGGTAACGGTGATCCGCCGCTCACGGCAAAAACCGTAGAACAAACCCTCGATGGGGCTTGCCAGGGCACTCGTCAGAATCTCGTCGCCCGGATTGGTTCCAGCGACAACCATCGAAAAGCCCTTGTTCAGGTCATCGAAATTGTTGCGGAGTCGACCGAGGAACCGGATGCAACGGCGAATTGCCAATTCAACTCCGCCATCGAGCAGTGGCGTCCATTGGAGCGCATGTCGGTCTGCCGCCTGCCGAACGAGGCCTCGAATTTTTTCCGAGATCAAGGCGCACTCGGGGGAATCAAGGGTTTCGCCCGCTGCGGCTTGGGGCCGGGGCAGGGCTGGCAGTTGTGCGATGCGTCCGCCGCGACGCAGGATTCCGAGCGCAGCTTCCTGTAGCAGTTCGCACTCCTTGTGCACCCAATAGGTTCTGCCGCCGAAGGGTGACAAGCTCAGCCTGGAGGTCGGAAACAGGCCGCGCCGCCGTAGGTTCTTCCAGGTCTTGAACACCCAGGAACCGGGGGTATTGTTTAGCAGGCTGAGCACCTTCTCCAATCGCCCCATCGGCCGCTGCCGAACCCGATGTTCAATCGCTGCGATAGCTGTCGCCGGAGTTTCGTGCGCAAACAGTTCCGGACCCCCAGGTGCGCCGTGTGGAACCAGTGCCGCAAAAAGAGTATCGACCCGGCCATAGGTCATTGCAAACTCCAGCTGCTCTGGGTCGCCTGCTCGTCCAACACAAACCACTTTGCTTCCCTGTGCCGAAGCGACAATGCGAGAAAGCAGCAGGGCCTTGTAGCAACCTACAAAGATGCAGCGCGTCACTTGCAGCGCGAGAACAAAATGAAAGCGCGTGTAGCCCTTCCAGGTACAGGCGTCCTGATACCAGGCACAAAACTCGTCGCCCACGTCACGTGCGGCTTTGGCCAGCCTGTCGAAATCCTGCTGCGGAAGGCCGTCCTCCGGTGAGCGAACCGTTTCCCTCATCCGCGGCAAACGCACAAGCAGGTAGGGCGACGTGGTCCACCAGACGCGCGGACCTTCAGGATCTGCGGCGCGTACGGCCTCGTACGCCGACAGGCTTTCGATGACCGTGTGAATGGTCAAGCGGCAAGCCTCCACCGTGACGGATCCAGAAACGCCTCGTCATCGATCGCGAAAGTCGAGAATTGAAGATTCGACTCGGCGACCTGCTCGAACGCAGCACAGTTGGCGGCCAGCTGCGTTGCATTCTCGACCCCGATGATTATCACGTCCACATCCAGCGACCGCATGAATGCAAACGCCCCTTGCAGCGGTGTCATTCCGCTGTCGTCGAGTGCGCGGTGCCAGGAATGCAGGTGCTGCTGCAGGGGCGCGAAGTATTGCGGCAACTCGCGCGGCGCCATGAGCAGCACGCCCTGGAGGAATGCCGACCGGACGTGAATCTCTACCCCGGCCTGCCTCAGCCTGAGCAAATGTCCGCTTCGCAGCAATCGCTGATCCAGAACATTGACCGGAATCTGTACCAAGTCGAAATCATGGGTCGCCATCGCAGCGTCGACGGACGAGGCGTCATAGGCGGAAAACCCGATCTTGCCTACCTTTCCTGATTGCTTCAATCCGGAAAGGTAGTCAAGCACAGCGCCTCCATCTTCGCCGAGCAGGTCGGCGGAATGGTGCACCAGGAGCCCATCGACACGGTCCAGCCCAAGGCGCTGCAGCGAAAACTGGAAGCCCTCTGCGATCCAGTCCGCCGCGGCAACTCCAGCAGGACGACCACGCAGGGGCCGGGTCTTCGTCACCACCCGAAAGCGGGGCGGACGAGGAAGGCAGCGGCCAAGCACCACCTCGGCTTCACCATAGGCGGCGGCCGTATCCACCACGGCGATTCCTGCGTCAGCAGCGCAGTCCAGGATGCGGCGCACTTCTGCTTCGGGACTCTTCCCGCCTTGATTGGCGACGCCGTAGTCGAGCCCGAATTGCACTGTTCCGATTCCGAGTTGCATGATCAGGCCGCGAGTACCTCGCGCAGGACCGAGATCACCTGGTTCTGGGCTGCGTCATCAAGACCCGGGAAGAGCGGAAGGCTTACGGTCCGCTCGTAATAGCGTTCAGCGGCGGGAAAAGCAGCGCCCGCGAAACCCTTGGTCCTGAAGTAGGGTTGGGTATGTACCGGAATGTAATGGACATTTACGCCGATGCCACGTTCTCGCATCGTAGTGACCACCTCGAGCCGGTCGCGCGACAGTTGCTCCAGCCGGAGTCGAATAGGATACAAGTGCAGCGCCGACCGGTTCCGCTGGTCACGCCGCAGTGGCTCGACCGGGAGGTCGGCCAATAGACTGTCGTAACGTGCGGCCAGGTAGTGTCGGCGCTCGACACTGGACTCGATGCGTGAGAGCTGGCTGGTACCCAGCGCGGCCTGGATATCAGTCATT
>SXGU01013062.1_pt1 | contig 10423 bp, 11 predicted proteins | sample 3174531 | NCBI WGS metagenome assembly SXGU01 (sample SAMN11356863, study PRJNA531348) | freshwater metagenome | isolation source: freshwater sample F1-140 | place: China: Fuxian Lake, Yuxi | collected 2017-12-25 | reverse complement strand
GGGCTGATGGCCGCGTACGCCGAGGGGCTCAACGTGCTCCGCCACGCCGATGCGGGTTCGGCGGAGCGCGTCGCCGACTCCGAGACGGCACCGCTCGCCGACCCCTCCATGTACCGGTACGACATCGACGTGCCCGCCGTCGCCGAGCTCTGGCGCCGGGGCAGCGTGGTGGGGTCGTGGCTCCTCGACCTCACCGCCGCGGAGTTGCTGCGGGACCCGGGCCTCGACGGCTTCGCGGGGCACGTGGCCGACTCCGGCGAGGGCCGCTGGACCGTCCAGGCCGCGGTGGACGAGGGGGTGCCCGTGCCCGTGCTGTCCGCGGCCCTGTTCAGCCGGTTCGCGAGCCGCGGCAACGACGACTACGCGAACGCGGTGCTGTCGGCCATGCGCAAGGGTTTCGGCGGGCATGAGGAGGGCACCGCGTGACCGACCGCGCGGACTGCCTCGTGCTGTTCGGGGCCACCGGGGATCTGGCGTACCGCAAGCTGTTCCCTGCGCTGCAGGCGCTGGAGGACCGGGGATTGCTGGGCATGCCCGTGGTGGGCGTCGCCCGCGAGGGCTGGACCCTCGAACGTCTGCGCGAGCGCATCCGCGCATCCCTGCATGAGGCGGGGGTGCCCGACGGGGACGCCGCCGGCGAGCGCCTGATCGCCTCGATGCGGTACGTGCACGGGGAGTACTCCGACCCGGGTACCTTCAAGGACCTCGCGGCGGTGCTCCACGACGTCTCGCAGCCGGTCTTCTACCTGGCGATCCCGCCCGACCACTTCGGCGACGTCGTTGACTCATTGTCGCGCCACGGGCTCACCGCACGGTGCCGGGTGGTGGTGGAGAAGCCGTTGGGTCGCGATCTGGAGTCGGCGGCGGCGCTCAACCGGATGCTGGCATCGGAGCTCGCCGAGGACCAGATCTACCGCATTGATCACTTCCTGGGCTATGAGCAGGTGCAGAACCTCCTGGTCGCCCGCTTCGGGAACACCATGCTCGAGCCCCTGTGGAACCGGCGGTACGTGAGCCAGGTGCATATCGAGATGACCGAATCGTTCGGCGTCGAAGGGCGCGGGGCGTTCTACGAGACGGTGGGGTGCCTGCGCGATGTGGTGCAGAACCACCTGCTGCAACTTGTGTGCATCCTTGCCATGGATCCACCGGTGTCGATGGCGGCCGACGCCATCGCCGACGAGAAGCTGAAGGTGCTGCGATCCATCACCCCGCTGACGCGGGACGCGATCGTCCGCGGGCAGTACGAGGGGTACCGCGAGGAGCCCGGCGTCGCGCCGGGAAGTGATGTCGATACCTACTGTGCGCTGCGCTTGGAGATCGATTCATGGCGGTGGGCCGGGGTGCCCTTCACCATCCGCGCGGGGAAGGGGATGTCCGGCACGCTCACCGAGGCGGTGGTCGAGTACGCCGCCCCGCCGCGGCAGCTGTTCCCGGACGCCGGCGGGACGTTCGAGCCCAATCGGATGCGTTTCCGCATGAAGCCGGACGACCTCATCGAGTTGAGCATGCAGGTGAAGCAGCCCGGTGACCGCGTGGTGATGGACACGGTGGACCTGTCGGTCCATTACGCCACGCGGCTCGGCCTACCCGGCCCGGCCGCGTACGAGCGCCTGCTGGGGGATGCCATCACGGGGGAGCGCAGGCTGTTCGCCCGCGGCGACCTGGTCGAGGAGCAGTGGCGGGTGATCCAGCCCCTCCTCGACGACTCCCCACCGGTGCAGCCCTATTGGCGCGGCAGCATGGGGCCGGCAGCGGCCGACCGGCTTCTGCCCGGTGACCTCCCCGCGATGCTGAGCAGCCCGCACGTTCCTGCCGTCCCCTGATGGGGGCAATCGGAATCGACGTCGGGGGCAGTGGCATCAAGGCCGCGGTCGTGGACCTCGCAACCGGAACGTTCACGGGCGAGCGGGTGCGCGTGGACACTCCCACGCCGGTGACGCCGGATGCCGTGGTGTCGGCGACCCGTGCGCTCATCGCGCCCTTCCCCGGGGGCCTGCCCGTGGGCGTCGGGTTCCCGGCCCCGGTGATCGCGGGCGTCACCACGACGGCGGCACATGTGGATCATGGATGGGTGGGCGCTCCGGCACGCGATCTCTTCACCCGGGGCCTGGGCCGTCCCGTGGCCGTCCTGAATGACGCCGATGCCGCCGGAATCGCGGAGGCCCGCTTCGGCGCGGCCCGCGGCCACCCGGGCGTGGTGATCCTCCTGACCCTCGGGACCGGGATCGGGTCGGCCGTCATGCACGGCGGGGTGCTCCTGCCGAACACCGAACTCGGGCACGTTGAGGTTCGTGGCGTGGAGGCGGAGGCCCGTGCCGCGGCCGCGGTACGTGAGCGGGAGGGCCTCTCGTGGGCCGCATGGGCGGAGCGCCTGTCGGAGGTGATCACGGTCATCGACGGCATCCTGTGGCCCGATCTCGTGATCCTCGGGGGCGGTGTGTCGCGCAAGGCCGCCAGGTTCATCCCCCTGCTGGACGTCCGTCCTCCCGTGATGGCCGCGGTGCTGGAGAACCGCGCCGGGATCATCGGGGCCGCGGCGGTGGCCGCCGGGGACGTGCGCACGTGATCATCACCCGCACGGCCGGGCACCTGCGGGTCGTGCGCCAGGTCGCCCATCAGGATCAGTGCGGACGGCTGGTCGCCGCCTGGGGCAACGCGGCGTTCGCCCGCCCGGATCCATGGCAACCGGTCGTCACGGCGGCCTCGTGCCACGACGAGGGCTGGCGCACCCCGGACGAGCACCCGCAGGTCCGCGCCGACGGCCGCCCCCGGGGCTTTGATGCCATGGAGGGGGAGGCGCACGCGGCCATCCACCGCGCCAGCGCCCACGCCGCCGCCACCCGCGGGGACCGGGTCGGGCTGCTGGTGGGCATGCACGGAGCCGGGCTGATGATGCGGCACCTCGGCCTGGATGGCCCCGTAGCGGCCGGGGCCGGGTGCTCATCGGCGGCGCAGGGCCTGCTGCGGTCGCACGCGGGGGTGGCGCACGCGCAGAGGACCCGCATCGGGGAGGGGGCCGCCCTCGCCGGGTGGGCCTGGGCCGCGTACCGGATCCTGCAGGCCGTGGACCTCCTCAGCCTCTACCTCACCTGGACGGGCCTCGTGGCCGGGGAGTCGTGGATGCTGCGGCGGGTACCGCGGGTGACCGGGGACGAGCGCGGGGTTGGGATCACGGTGACCCCGGTGGACGGCCTCACCTGCGCGGTGAATCCGTGGCCATTCGCCACCGGGCGGGTCGAGGCGCCCGTCGAGGTCCGCATGATCGCCGATCGGCCCTACCCGCGGGGCGAGGACTTCGGGTCTGCCCTCCAGTCGGCCCGCCCGGAGGTCCTGCTCATGGCGGTCGTCGCCGCTTAGTGCTCGTACTTGAAGCTGATGAGCAGGCGCACGCGGTAGCGGTCCACGGTCCCGTCCGCGATCGTGACGTCCTGCTTCACGACCTCGGCGACCCGGAGGTCGCGCAGCGTGCTGGAGGCGGTCTCGACGGCCAGCCGGGTGGCGGCCTCCCACGAGTCGCCACTGGTCCCAACGATCTCGATGACCTTGTACACGCTGTCCGTGGACACTGGATTCCTCCCCGCTCGCCGTCCGCGCTCATCCGCGGGCCGATCGGATTGTGGCGCGTGGTACAGGGCCGCCGCAACCCGGCATGCCCGGGCCCGCCCCACAACGGGAGCACCGTCCCCCGTGGGGAGTGGCGTCCATCCGGGGGACGCCGGCTGGTGGCCGGCCCGCCGCCGCGCCCCGTCCGGCGCGGCCGTGCGTCACCAGAGTGGTGGTGGCCCGAGGTCGGTGCCGGCGATGGTTGCCGAGATCGTGATGGTGCCCTCGGTCCTGAGACGCTCGATGTGCGTACGCGCCCGCGCGATCAACTCCGGGCATGCCGAGAGCACCACGCGCCCCGCCCGGGCATCTCCGATGACGGCCCATCGGTCCCCGGGGGCGTCAAGGCACCGCCGGGCGAGCGTGGCGCAGGCAACCGCGTCGATGACCGCGGCCTCGTCCAGGGCGGCGAGATCGCCGCTGCGCCCGCTGCGCGGCCAGGCGGAGAGGTCTGCGCGGGGTTCCAGCAGGGCCCGTGCCGGCGCCAGGCCGTCGTGCCGGGCGCGCCCCCCGCGCGGGCGGAATGGGGGCGGCCTCACGCCGAGCCAGGCCGCGCGATAGGCGCCCATGTCCAGCGGGGGGTCATCCGGCGGGTGCTGCTGCTCCCACATGGCCTGCCGCAGCACCTGGTCGGGCAGCGCCTCCGCCACGACGTGACCACGCGCCGCGAGGGCGGCGGCAAGGTCCACGCCCGGGGCGCCCCCGTGCACCGCCTGCATGCGCGCGGGCGTCACGGGGAACGCCGCGACGTCGAGCCAGGCCAGTACGTGCTCCGCGTCCCGGCGGCCCCGCACCTCGGGAACCGCGAGCGGGGCATCCACCAGGACCAGCGCGGGATCATCCCCCACGGACCCTACGATCTCCGCAGCAGTGCGGCACATCCGCACCTCGGACAGCACGTTTCCCGCGGTCATCCCGGCCACGGCCGAGCGTGCGGGTGCGTCCGGACGACGGGCGTCCCCCACGAGATGGATGCCGACGGCGCGCACGCTGCGAGGGTAGCGACACGCACCTGCACGCGGGATTTCGTCGCTCTCCGCTAGCCTCTCGCGCTGGACATGGCCGCGTCCGCCGCGGCCCACCCCGATCCGGTTGGAGACATGAGTTCGATCCTGCTCCTCGTCATCTCGCTCGCAGCGCCCTGGGTGGTGCAACTCGCCCCGCCGCGCCAGCGTCTCATCGCGGTGGTCGCCGTCATCGCCGTGCTGCTGCTGTTCGGCATCTTCAGCGGCAACCCGCTCGCGATGTGGCAGTTCTGGATTGGGGTCATCATCGGAATCCTGAGCGTCGTCCTGTTCCTCAAGATGGGATCACGCCGACCCCGCCGCCGCCGGTGGGAGGATGACGAGGAGGCGGAGCCAACCGGCGAGCTCTAGGGCCGTCGGCGGGGCCCGGCGCCGCTAGGCGGCGTTGGGCTCGAGGTTCTCCGCGATCAACTGGTCGGCCCGCTTCTGGTCCGCCATCTGGAGGAGGCCCTTCTTGAGCTGGGCGACGCCCTTCGCCTTCTCGCCGGTGGCGATGAGCGCAAGTCCGAGGGCGATCGGGCCATCCTCGTAGTTCGGGTCGAGGCGGGCGGCCTCGGTGGCCGCAGCGATCGCGCCGTCGTACTGCTTCGTGGCGACGAGGGCGTAGGCCAGGAAGGCGTTGGCGACCGCATTACCCGGGTCGGCCGCGACGGTGGCCTGGAACACCGGGACGGCGTCGCCCGTGCGCTCGAGGCGCGTCAGCACGAGCCCCTGACCGAGTAGCGCGGGCGCCAGGGCCGGATCCTTGGCGGTGGCGGCCCCGTAGGCCGCGAGAGCGCCCTTGAGGTCGTCCCGGGCGATGAGGATCTCGCCCCGCAGCATCTGCCCGATGGCGGTGGCCCGGAGGCCCGCAGGCCATGTGTCGAACTGCGCCTGGGCCTCAGCGGGCTTGCCCGCGTCCAGCCGGTCCCGTGCGCTGGCGAGCAGGAAGCCGAGGGTGCGCGGGTTGCGCCTCACCAGCACCGTGAACGTCTTCGCGTAGTCGGGCGCCGGATTCCAGTCGGGCGGGACCTGGAGGGTGCCCATGCGGACCTCGGCTCCGCGCCGGTACTCGATGGGCACCGGGGTGTCCGCCGGCAGCGCCTTGAGGGCGGCGGTCCACTGACCCGGCGTGATCACATCGAGCCCGTTGACCTTGGTGATGACGTCGCCACGCCGCACGCCCGCGGTCACCAGATTGCCCTTCGCCGCGACGGCGGTCACCAGCTGCCCGCCCGGGCTGATCTTCAGCTGCCGCGCGATGGCCGGCAGGTTCGGGACGACGTAGCCATCCAGGCGGCCGCGCGGCGGCGTGAGGGTGAGCGTGAAGGGACGCTTGAGCACGCGGCTCGCGGTCCCGCGGGCGCCCGTGGCGGTGATCGCGGCCGAGTACCTGCCCGGGGCGAGCTGGTAGCCCTGATCGGTCACGGCCTGAACCAGGAACCACACCGGACCGGCCGCGTGATCCTGTCGACCGGTGATCGTGCGGACGACCTTCTTCTCCTTCACGCTGGTGATCCGGATCGTCACCGTGGCGTCGCACGACGAAATCAGGCCCAGCATGAAGCGTGCATGGCCCTGCTGCGCGGTGATGACGCTGCGCAGGCGTACGGCCGACAATGTCGGCGCGCCGGAACACGGCTTCGCCGCGGTCGTCGTCGCGGTGGTCGTCCCCGCAGCGGACGTCGTACCGTTGGTCGTGGTCCCCTGTGTCGGCTTGGCCCCGGCCAACATCGGCACGGTGAAGGTGGCCAGGGTCAGGGGGACGGCCAGCAGAGCTGATCGGCGCATGCGCCCACGATACCAGCCCTTGCTAGCGTCGCCGCCCGTGGATGTTCCGCTGCCCACACTTGAGGTGCTCGAGCGCACGCGGCGCGGTGAGGCGGTGGAGGCCGCCGATGTGGCGGCCCTCGTCAACGCCTGGGCCACCGGAGCGGCATCCGACGCCCAGATGGCGGCGTGGTGCGCGACCGCGGGGATGCAGGGGGTGCCATACGAGGCGGCCCTCGCGGTCGTCGCGGCCCTCCTCGCGGGTGGGGACCGCCTCGAGCTGCAGCGCCTCGGGCCGACGGTGGACATCCGGAGTACCGGTGGCGTGGGCGACTCCGCCCTCGTCGTCGTCGCGTCGTGCCTTGCCGCCGCCGCCGGCGCGATCGTCGCCTCGACGGGTGCACGCTCCATCGCGCATGTCGGGGGGGTCCTGGATGCGGTGTCGGCGATGCCAGGGATGGACAACGCCATGGCGGTGGACCGTTGGGTCACGCAGGCACGCGACGGGGGGATGGTGATCGCCGAGCCGGGCGAGCGCCTCGTCCCGGGCGAGCGCCGCCTCGCGGACCTGAGGGACTCCACCGCAACGGCCGAGGGCGATGTGCTCGTGGCCGTGGCCACCGCGGCCCGGGGCATCAGCGGCGGAGCCGGCGTGATCGCCGTCGCGATTCCGGCCGGGTCGGGCGGCCTGCTGCCCGACCTCGACCATGCCCGCCACGCCGCTGGCCTGCTCGAGGCGCTGGGTGGGGCATGGAACCGGGTGGTGACCGCGGTCCCCGTGGTACGGGCGGAGCCGCTGGCCGGCGTCGCCGGGCACTCGCTCGAGCTGCGCGAGGCCCTTGCGGTCCTCGCCGGGGACGGCGACCCCGCCCTGGCCGAGTCCGCGTGCACCCTAGCGGGTGCGGCCCTCGTCGCGGCGGGGCTGGGCGACGACGTGCTCTCCCTGCGCGCGATGCTCGGAGATGGCCGGGCCGCGGCCGTCGCCGAGCGCTGGATCGCCGCGCAGGGTGGCGACCCCGCCATCGTGTCGGACCCCGGGCGGTTGAGCGTGGCCGTGGTCCGTTCGACCCTCATCGCGACCGACGGGGGCGCGGTGCAATCGGTGGATGCCGGCATCGTGGGCACGGCGGCCCGCTGGCTTGGCGCCGGACGCCTGGATCCCGGTCAGGTCGTTGACCCCAGCGTGGGCGTACAGGTGGTCGCACGGGCGGGTGCGCGCGTGTCCGCGGGTGATGTCCTGGCGGTGGTGGAGGCGTCGGACGAGTGGATGGCGGATCGGGCGCTTGCCATGTTGCGCCCGGCGTTTGATGTGGTGGATTGATGCCGGAACTGCCGGAGGTCGAGACCATCCGCCGCCAGTTGGCCGAACGGCTGGACGGTCGCGTCATCGCGGATCTCGTGGTCCTGGATCCCGTGCTCGTCGCCCCCGGCGATCCCCGTGCATTCGCGCAGGCGGTGCGCGGGCAGGCCATCGGCGACCTCACGCGCGCCGGGAAGTACCTCCTGATCGAACTCAGGGGGGGTGAGGCCCTTGCGCTGCACCTGGGGATGAGCGGGCAACTGCTGTGGAGCGCCGACGACGGAAGTGCGGTGACCCCCTATGCGCGCGCCATCCTCCGGCTCGACGACGGCGGGCTGCTCACCTTCGCGGACCCCCGGCGGTTCGGACGGGCGTTCCTGCTGCCGCGCGGCCGCGCGGCCCGGGCGAGGGCGTGGGGGGGCCGTACGGGCGTGGACGCCATGTCCGCGCGGTTCACCGCGCGGACGCTGGAGCGGTCGCTGCACGGACGGATGGCGCCCGTGAAGGCGCTCATCCTGGATCAGCGCATCGTCGCCGGGGTGGGCAACATCTATGCCGATGAGTCCCTGTTCCGGGCCCGGGTGCATCCGGGCCGGCGGGGTGGGACGCTGTCGCACGATGAGGTCGGGCGTCTGCACCGCGGGATCCGTGATCGCCTGCGCGTGGGCATCGCGGCGGGCGGTACGTCGTTCGATCGCTACCGTGATGCCTACGGCGGGCATGGGGGCATGCAGGACCTGCTCCTCGTCCACCGCAGGCGCGGCGAGCCGTGCCTGCGATGCCGGACGACGATCGAAAAGGGGGTGGTGGCGCAGAGGGGCACGTACTGGTGCCCGCGCTGCCAGCCGTTGCCGGAAGGGGCGCAATGCTGACCGATGTCCCGGGCATCCGGGTGGGCCACTGGACCGATGCCGCGGCGGGCACCGGGTGCACGGCGATCATCCTCCCCCGGGGCACACGCGGTGGGGTGGCGGTGCGCGGGGGCGGCCCGGCATCGCTCGAGACCGAGCTGCTGCGCCCGGAGGCCGCGGTGGCGGAGGTCACGGCCCTCGTGCTGTCGGGGGGCAGCGCGTTCGGGCTCGCCGCGGCATCCGGCGTGGTGGCATGGTGCGAGGAGCAGGGCCTCGGGGTGGATACCGGGATCGCGGTGGTGCCCATCGTCCCGGCGGCGGCACTGTTCGACCTCGGCGTCTCCGGGAATGCGCGCCGCCCCGGGGCCGCGGAGGGGCGCCTCGCTGCCGAGGCCGCTACCGGCGGCCCTCATGCCGTCGGCAGCGTGGGGGCCGGGACCGGGGCGACGGTGGGGAAGTGCAATGGGCGCGGGAACTGGTGCAAGGGCGGGCTCGGGAGCGCAAGCGTGCGGCTTCCCGGGGGGGCCACCGTGGCCGCCCTGGCCGCGGTGAACGCCTTCGGTGACGTGTTCGACGAGCACGGTGACGTGCTCGCAGGCGCCTGGGAGGAGGGCCGGGGGTTCGTGGACGCCCGGCGGGTTCTGATCAGCGGCGAGGCCCGGCATGAGCGCCTCGCGGTGATGGCGAACACGACCCTGTGCGTCGTTGCCACCGATGCCGCGCTGGGCAAGCCCGCATGCACGCATCTCGCAGGTCAGGCGCATGCCGGCGTCGCCCGGGCGATCGCGCCCTACGGGACGGCGCTCGATGGCGACATCGCATTCGCGGTCGCCACCGGCGGCGTCCCCGTAAACGCGGTCATCGTGGGCAATGCGGCGGCCGAGATGGCGGCCGCGGCCGTGCGTGACGCTGTTCGCACCGCCACCTCGGTGCGCGGCGTGCCGACCGCCGCCGAGCTCGCGGCCCGCTAGGTCAGAAGGGCGTCCAGCGCGCCGCGCGCGTCGAGCGCCGAGAGATCGTCCCAGCCCCCGACGACCGTGCCGTTGATGATCACCTGGGGAAACGTGTAGCCGCCGGTCTGCGCCACGAGGCGCTCCCGCCCGTCGTGGTCGGAGCGCGGGATGAAGATCTCGTCATAGGGCACGCCGCGCCGGTCGAGCAGCGCCTTGGCGCGAATGCAGAACGGGCATCCCTCGGTCGTGTACACAGTCACCTCGGCCATGCCCGGCAGGCTAGGCGATCCGGTGCGGCTGCGAGACTGGGTCCGTGGCCACCATCGAGACGGACGCCGTCGTGCTGCGCACGGTGCGGTACGGCGAGTCCGACGCAATCCTTGCCCTCCTCACGCCCGGCCTGGGCCGGGTGTCGGCGATCGCCAAGGGCGCCCGGAAGCCCACCTCGCGGCAGGGGGGGCGACTGCAGCCGGGGGTGCGGCTGCAGGCCTCGCTGGTGACGGGGCGGGGCGACCTCATGACGCTGCGGGGGACCCAGGTGATTGACGCGGGGGCCGGGCTCTGGATGGATGGGTACCGGCTGCGGGCCGCAGGCTGCGTGCTGGAGGCGGCGCTGCGGGTGGTGCCCGAGCATGAGGACGCGGAGGCGGCCTACAACCTCGTGACCCGGGCCCTTGCTTTGCTCGCCACCGCGCCCGTGGGCGATGGGGAGCCCCGTCTCGACCCGTACGTCCTCGGTACCCAGGCCAAGTTGCTCGCGACCGCGGGCCTCGTTCCGCACCTCGCGTCGTGCGCCGGGTGCGGTGGCCCACCACCGCTCGCCGGGTTCTCCGCCCCGGCCGGCGGGGGGGTGTGCGCGGCCTGCCTGGCCGGGCCGGGGGCCGAGGCGCTGGACCCCGCGGCGGCCGATGCCCTCGTGGCCCTGCTGGCGCACCCCCT
>SXGU01125957.1_pt1 | contig 10424 bp, 10 predicted proteins | sample 3174531 | NCBI WGS metagenome assembly SXGU01 (sample SAMN11356863, study PRJNA531348) | freshwater metagenome | isolation source: freshwater sample F1-140 | place: China: Fuxian Lake, Yuxi | collected 2017-12-25 | reverse complement strand
TCGGGCCTCGGAGTTCATCCGACTTCGACTGGGAGACGCGGTATGGCGCTTACAGGTGGGATGGGGAGACGGGGTTTTATCAAGTGCGCTATCGTTACTTGCATCCCACACTGGGAAGATGGCTCAGCAGAGATCCCATTGAAGAAAAAGGAGGATGTAACCTATTTGCATACATCAAGAACCAATCAGTTAATAGCATCGACCGATACGGAATGATTATTGTCGGCTTTTATGGCGCTGAACTGCCCGGGCAATTCCCAAATTCGGGTAATGTTGTAATGCAATCAATTGCTCAATCCGTGGGAGCCAGCACAGGAAATTGGGGCAAGGGGGGGTGGCCGAAGAATATGGCTGGTGGCCCTGACAAGCTGCTGTTTAATTCCACTGCTATTATTCCTGCTTTAGATTATCTTCTGAAGCAGCTCGATACTAATGGTGATGGGGTTTATGACCCAGACAATGGCTGCGATACAAAGCAAGATATTAAGATTTTCGGATGGAGTTGGGGAGGTGTTTCAGCAGTTGATCTAGCACGCCAAATTAGAAGCAGCTCGAAATTTAAGAACAAAGAGGTGGCCTTCATTGGAGTTATCGATCCGGTGACTACAGGTAGAGTAATATCTTCAAGCAAGGTTACGAATAACGTGAAACAATTCTGGAACCGTTACCAGACCAAAGGGGCAGATTTAGCAGGAATATTTGGAGGAATATTTCACGGAAGCGCATTAGAAACCGAATCGGGCGTTAAAGCAGATCAAAAGGATTTAGCCCCAATGGGAGGTGAACTCGTAAACAATGGCCCGGGCCGTGGAAGTCCGATTGACCATATGTCCATCGTTTCAGAGGTCAAAGACGAGCTAATAGCTCTGTTGAAATGAAATGGAAACTTTGTATTCTGGCATTATGTGCATTCACGTGCGCCTGTTCTAACACCAGTGTCCTATACATAAAAATAGTTGACGCAAATGACAAAAGAGCGCTAAATGATTGTGGGGTGCGGTGGAGGGAAGAGCATCACAGTGGACTATTTCGTCAAAGCAATATAGAGCACACTCAGCAGAGCACAGGATATGATGGAATTGCTGGTCCAATGACTATTCAAACATATCGCCGGAATCATATTTTCCTGATTAACTCCGATAGCCATTGCGACGCCATATTGGTCTATTTTTATCGCAATAGACAATTTGCATACACATCTCCTGCATTGGATGCAGCTTTACTAGCAACTAACTTTACTTCTCTCCATAAGACAAATGTGATTGTCGTCCCACTTATATCCAAATGAAATAGATTTTATTACGCGTTATCTCTAGCCATGAAGCTGACGTACATCAAGCAAGCCGGTGAACCCAACGGGGACGCTGGCGACCAATACACCGGGCTGGACCTGTTCAGCAGCATCGTCGGCCAAAGGTGGCCGCAGGGTGACACGGAGTTGGTTTCGGCTTTACCATGGCGGGCAGATATCAACGGACGGCGTGGTCGTCAGAGATGATTGCAAATCCGCAATTCTTCGGCTCAACTCTGTGAACAGCATCGAAGTGTTCATTCTAAACTACGGCCACTTGGACAAGGCCGTTCAGCTCATGCACCAGCTACAGAGCTGCCTTGTGAACGTAACCATTCTCTCTGCGGAGTGCGCTACGGATGACTGTGGTAAGCACAACAGCAGTTCGATAGTGCGTCGCCCAGGCACTGATTTCTACTCTGCATTGTGGAACGAAGTGGTTAAACGAAGTGACGCAGCAATCGTGGGCCTTGTCACTGGGGATGTTGAGATTCCTGATGTCCAGTTGCTGATCCAACGCGCCGTGGACGTTTTTACGCAGAACAGCGAGCAGGCCTGGATTTACGCCCCCGATGTCTGCTACACGCACTTCCGCTACCGGCGAGAGGCCCTAAAGCTTGTCTCCAACAGTTGCTACGAAGTGCCGACGACGGACAGCACCTGCTGGTTTCTGCGCCGCGAATGCTTGCAAGCTATTGGGCGCGTTGACACTTCCATCAACAAGTTCGGATACGGTCTGGACATCCTGGCGTCGCTCTACGCCAAGGAGAGGGGTAAACTGTGCGTCCGTGACTTTGGAGTGGAGATCATTCACCCAAAATCCAAGGGCTACAGCGACAAGGAGGCCCAGGAACAGGAGCGGGCATGGGTGAAATCGCTCGGCCTGCCCGACCGATTCTTTGCCCTCAAACGTCAGGCCCAGAAATTGATCGACCGGCGCAATCCGAAAGTTTCCTACTGCACCACCACCATGGGCCGGCTGCATCACCTGTGGCTGACGCTGAACAGCAATCTTCACAACAACCAGTATTCAGACGTGGAATTTGTTGTCCTCGATTACGGCTCTCAGGACGGCGTGGAGGAATGGGTGCAACAGGCTTTCCCTGACGAGTTGAAGTCAGGGCGATTGCAGTTCTACCGCATTTCGTGGCCGACGAAGTTTCACGCTGCCCACGCCAAGAACTGTGCCCATCGGCTTGCCCACGGTGAGATTGTCGCCAACGTGGACGCCGACACCTTTGTGCTGCCGGAGTATGGCCAGATGCTTCGGGAGCATCTGGAAGCCGGATCAAAAAGCTGCGTGCGCTTGCTGCCGCCAGACCGCAGCCAGTTTAGCCTGTGCGGACGGATTGCGATGCGGCGGGAAGATTTAATTCGGTTAGGCGGCTACAACGAGAGCCTGCAGGGCTACGGGTTCGAGGACACGAACCTGCTTGAGCGAGCGCAACGCCTCGGATTGAAAGTCAACGGACTTTCAAGTGCCTACGCCGCGTGCCTTGAGCATTCAGACAGCGAGCGCACCGTGAACTACGACAACAAAAGCACCCTAGCAGGGCGTGAGCTGAACCTGGCAAGGGCGAGAGCGGAGATGAAGACCGGCTACTACGCCAATGCCGGTCGAGCCTGGGGTGACTTGGAGAGTGATCCTTACGCTCAAGAGTGCTCGGATTTCGGGCTGGCAAGCGTAGAGCAGCTTGGCTAGCTTTCAACAACGGACCCAGTCAGCCAAGAAGTGAGCGAGATTGTGGTGCATCCAATGACCAGAGAACGAATTAAGGAAGTGCCCATCGGGGAGTCCAAGGATCTGTCGGATGAGCGCATCGCTCGGTGGGGGCGCTCCCAACACGAAGGCTTTCGCAAGTTCAAGCATCGATTCCTGCAACCTGCTCCGATGCTCTTCACTCAGGATCATCACCCTTTGTGGCTAGGTGACGTGTATCGTGGTCGTTCGGCCTTTTTGATTGCTGGCGGGCCGTCGTTTGCCACGCTGGACCACACGCTGCTACGGCAACCTGGCATCCTCACCATGGGGCTGAACAACTCACCGAAGACTTTCAGGCCCAACCTGTGGATCAGCGTTGATGCGCCGGACCACTTTCTTCGCTCCATCTGGCTGGACCCGACCATAACGAAGTTCGTGCCGATCTGTCACGCGGCCAAGCCCATTTTCAACAGCGACACCTGGGAATTCATGGAACTCAGGGTGGGGGATTGTCCCAATGTGGTGTATTTCAAGCGCAACGAGCATTTCAAAGCGAAGCAGTTTCTCTGGGAGGACTGCGTCAACTGGGGCAACCACAAGGACCATGGCGGCGGACGTTCAGTGATGCTGGCGGCCATCCGGATCTTGTTCATTCTGGGCATCCGCCGGGTTTATCTGCTGGGGGTTGATTTCACCATGAGTGAGACCACCAAGTATCACTTTGAGCAGGACAGGAAAAAGGGATCAATCAACGGCAACAACGCCACCTATCGGCAGCTGAATGCACGTTTTACTGAATTGCGCCCCCATTTTGAAAAGGAGGATTTTCTGGTCTTCAACTGCAATCCTGACAGCAATCTCAAATCCTTCGATTTTCTGCCCTTTGAGGATGCGGTGCATAATGTTCTCTCGGAGTTCGACCTGGTGGACGTCCGGAACGAGCGCACCAAGGGGCTTTACGACACGCCGACCAAGGAGAAGAGGCAGGGCAAGGGGAAATGAGCAAACCAACGGGTCAGCCAAGCCAGTGCGTGCTCTACTTTAACCGGGGCACTTCCTGCTACATCCGGCTGCTCGTCTCAATCTTCTCCTTACGCAAGCACTACTCTGGGCCAGTCAAGCTGATGCAGGAGGGGGAACTGGACCGGCCGATTGCGGCAATCCTCGAGCAACTTGGGGTGACGGTCCAGCTCCTCCCGCTTACTGCTGAACCCGTGCTGGTTGCCCGTGCCTCACTGTGGCGGGTCATGGAAGAAGATTACGCCCTCATGCTGGATGCGGATACAATCGTGCGTGGTCCCGTCGACGAGTTTTTCGATTGGATCAAAACGCGGGGCTTTGTAGCCAGCTGGTTCACCGGGTGGCGGACCACTGGTGGCACGATGCGCAAGAGAATCGAGGAGTGGAAGAAGGTGGTTCCTGACATGGTGCCACCTGCCGTCGCCTATGGAAAGGCCATCAACGGAGGCGTGCAAGGCTGGTCGAAGGGCACGTCCATGCTGCCGGCCTACGAGGCGCTCACCCGCCGGGGACACGCCGCAGGCTGCAACCGGATCGTGCTGGACGAAATTGCATTGCAGCTGCTCCTGCCGCACCACCCGCACCATCTCGCCGATCATGTCTGGAATACCTCTGGTGCCTTCGGTGACGTTACCAGCGCCAGGATAGTTCATTACCATGGCCGCAAGCATTGCGTTGAAAATCCGCGCTGCGACCTTTGGAAGGAGCACTATTTTGAGCTGTTGTCGTCCTTTACGCACCATACGGACGCGCTCGGCAAAGCGTGGGGAGACAAGCGACTGGAACGGTTTCTGAAGCGGCTTTCTGAGCGTCGAAAGGATCTGACTGTGGTCACGGCGGTCAATCCGGACTACGCCAAGCGACTCAAGAGGAACATCCTAACATGGATGCGGTTGCCAGGACTGAAGGATCAGCGCTTTATCGTGTTTGTTAATGGGTTTAGGCGCCCCCGCGACCGGCGCTTTCTCGACCTGCCGAACGTCAAAGTAATTCGATGGAAGTATCCTCACCCGTCAGCGACACAGCGAGAAGCGATGCTCGCGGCCTTTCTTCTGGGAGTGGCGAGGTACGTCAAAACCAAATACTGGATGAAGCTGGACGCGGATTGCCGTCCACAGCGACCCTGGTGGGAGTGGCCTGACTACGAGAAGCACACGATCGTAAGCCACCGATGGGGATTCACACGGATGAAGGGGGATCCGGGTGCAACGGAGCATTGGTTCAACCGCCTTGACACAGTTTTCTCCCCTGAAGCTCCCTACTTTCGCACGATTTTTGACCCGGTGCGGAATCGGGTGAGCCATCGGCAAGGAAATCCGCATGGCCTGCCGATGCGCTTCAACTCATATTGCCACATTGAGAAAACTGAGTTTACGAAGCGCATGGCATTGCTGCTGGAGACTTCCAACCACGGAAAGATGGCGATTCCAAGCCAGGACACGACGAGCTGGTTCTGCTCGGTGCTTTGGAAAGAGAGCGTTCGGCTGGTGAACATGCGCAAATGGTTCAAGAACTAAAATCCGCCCAGCCCCCCCACGAACGAGATACGCTGGCCAGACCATGGATGCCAGCGGAGGATGTTCGCATGATCGAGGCGACCATTGTGAACCTGCGGTCAAAAGCGCTGGAAGTCCTTGAATGGGGCAGCGGAGGCAGCACGTTGCACCTTACAGGCTTTTTGCGGCAGAGAGGTATTGCCTATCGCTGGTTGAGCTTGGAATACAACGCCCGTTGGTATCGACACGTTCAGCGGGCGACTTGCGGTGACGGCTGCATCGAGCTGGTTTTGTTTGATGTCGGGAATGCCCGATTGCGGCAGCGGCACACAGACATGACCGCCTACGTTAGCTACCCCAGCACGCTTGCGCGCGCTTTCGACCTTGTGCTCGTTGACGGGCGGAAGCGACGACGATGCTTGTTGGAAGCAAGAAGCCTTCTGAAGCCATCCGGGGTGGTTTTGCTGCACGATGCGGAGCGTTCCCACTACCAGTGCGCGTTTGCCGCCTATCCATCCGGCAAGTTTCTCACCAAACATCTTTGGTTGGGACGGACCAGCACCGATTCTGCGGCTGATCCGAGCTCTGGCCAGAACAGCTGTGAAAAATCGTAAGCCATGGAATCTTGATGAAAACCCGCAACCCCGACAATCCATTCCCCAGGCTGCCTCCAGGAGCCGGTTTTCGGATGAACACCTCAGGCGACAGGCTCAAGAAATGGAAAGCCATGACGGGCGTCTTTGAGTCCGGACTGCGGCCGGATTCGTTTGAGGAGGCATATGCCCTTTGCAAGGACGTCTGCGGTCAATATGAGCGTGAGGCCCGCTCAATCTGGGAGTTTCTCCGAGCACATCCGCAAATCACCCAGATAGCAGAGGTGGGCCGGAACCTGGGAGGCAACGTGTTCTTGATGGCCTGTGCCGCGAAGGCGTTGCAACGGTTTGTCAGCTTTGACATGCTCGAATGGAGTTTGACAGACAAAGCAATCCTCAGCTGGATGCTGCGGCACGGTATCGCATGTGATGTCCGGGTGGCGGACTCGCTTTCCTACGCTCCACAGACCGAGGACGTGTTCGATTTTGTCTACATCGACGGCGGACATGGAGGGCTGGCAATCCGGGCTGACATTCACAATTGGAAGGACCGCACGAATTTCATCGGATTTCACGATTACGCCGACAAGGGCCGGAATCGCCACCGCCGCTGCTTCCCTGAACTGGTCACGGCTATCACCGAGGCAAAGGAGATTAACGGCTGGCAAGTGGCCTGGCCTAGGGGCAATTCTGAAATCATCTTCGACACTGGTGGCCAGCAGCGTCATCTCTGATCTTCCAAGTGCCTTCCAAACTCCTTGTCGCGATGATGGTTCAAGTGAATGAGCCCATCGGTATACCAGCGAGGCAGGCGCTGGCGCGGACCGCCTGCGCGAGCAATTCTGCGTCGGAACTGCGCGTCGCTCTTGGTCTTCTGATGGCGCTTCTCCCAAGTCCAGTCCCTGTTCTCTTTGGGAGGGACATAATAGCCCTCATGAGGGGCCTCTCTGACATTGATAATCTGTGAGAATCCCGCGCCGACGTTGTTGCGCTTGATCTTCGGGAGCTTGTCCGCCAGCCCAAAGGCATCGTGGACGAAGTGACTCCGCTCAAGTGACACGGAGTCCACCAACTCGATGGCCGCCTCCTTGGGGTTGCTGATCCGGCCGGAACTGAGCATATAGCGCGCGCTGGCGTGGAGGTGGGTCAGATCTGCGGCCAATCGTTCAAAATACTCAGGGTGATAAACCATGTCGCAATCCGCGAAGAGGAGCCACTCCGTGGAGCATTCGGTGAGTTGCCGGTTTCTTACCAGGCCGCGCCTTTGAAACTGGGAGTAATCGGTCCACAACGAGGTTTTGACCTTCAGCCGGGAGGCGAACGAAGCGATCACGTCTTCGGTGCGCGGAAGTCCGTTGTTCGCCAAATGCGCCACGTCAACGATCAGCAAATCACTCTTTGTCTGCTCGCACAGACTGGATAGCATCCAACAGAAGCGCCTTTGGTAGTTGTGGCACTGCACTGCGACGGTGATGAAGCTCATGAAGCACGCCACTTTTGTCCGATAAGGCCAGATTTCCAATGCTAATTCTTGCGGATTGTTGCACCGTGACACCGAATGCGTCGTGGACATGGCGAGCGGTCCTTGATTTCGCAGAGGCCTGTTGCCGACGGCGCAGATGGCCGTTCGTGGGCAGTGGTTGCCATTTTGCGGCAAGAGCGGGCACCGAACTTTGACTGTATGATCGTCTTTATCAGTTCGATCAGGCACCCGCTTAACAACAATTCTTACGAACGTGTTCTTGAGCTGGCCAGCAGGACGCTGGCGTCTGTTTGCAGCCAAGTCTCGGATGATTACCGTGTGCTAATTGTGTGCAATGAAGTGCCATCGCTGGATTTCTCACATCCTCGGGTTCAGTTTTTGAGAGTTGGCTTTCCACCCCCTTCCAGACGGCCCTCACCAAACCTCCTGGTTGAGGAGGTCCGGCTCGACAAGGGTTGCAAACTCCTCGTCGGGTTGATTCATGCCAAAAGGCTAACCCCTACCCATGTCATGTTCTTTGACGCCGACGACTTCCTAAGTAATCGGATCGCTGGCTTTGTGCGTCAAAAGGTTCTCCACCATGGCTGGTTCGTGAATGCCGGCTACGTTTACAATGCCAGCGGGAACACTCTCCTGACCTTGGACGACGGATTTCACACCAGATGCGGGACGTGCTACATCGTCAATATTTCGCTGCTAGCCGTGCCCTCGGACTTCCCTGCCGACGCCAGTCAAGAACGCATACTCAGCCACTTCGGAAAACCGTTTGTTTGCGAGCTTTTGGGCAGCCACCGATTTCTGCCAGATCATCTTATCCAGAACCGAACCCCCCTTGAGCCCTTGCCATTCAGGGGTGTCGTCTACCATGCCGGTCATGGGGAAAACTGGACTGGGTCGTTCGGCTTTACGAAAAGGTTGCCGAAGGTTGCTCTGACGGAGGAGATTAAGAGAGAGTTCAGTCTGTGACCGTGGAAGCCACGCGCCCGCCCCTTGGCACACCGGCCCAGTGCCGGCGCGAAACGCTTCCAGGGCCACACCAAGTAGTCGGAGGCCTGGCGACGCACGCACCATCGATTGGGCAACCCGGGGCCAAGGTGATCAATTTGCACCGGATTGACCCGACGAACATTGGTGACCTCAACTCCGCACCCGCTCAGCATGTTGCTTTCCTCCGGCATGCGCGACGCATGGACATCTGCGAGATCAATCAGCAAAACTTCGGGCAGCTCAATGAGGCGGTGGTCATTTTGGGTGGGGGCGGGCTAATCGGCCAGAGCTACTTTGAAGCCGGGATTCGCGCCGTATTGCAGGCCCGGCCCAAACGGCGGATCTGCTGGGGAGCCGGGCATAACGACCACGAGCACCCCACAATTGAGCTGCCTGTGTATCTGGACAGCTTCGATTTGGTCGGCGTCCGTGACTACGGCAAACGACATGAGTGGGTTCCCGACGCCAGTTGCCTTCACCCGCTTTTTGATCAACGGTTCTCGATCAAGCACGATGTAGTCTTGTATGAGCATCCTCGCTTCGGCAGGACTGCGTTGAACGAGTTGCCAAAAATGGACAACCGGGAGCGGAGCTTTTCCAAAGTGCTGAAATTCCTTGCCTCCGGGGAGACGGTGTTGACCAGCAGCTACCATGGAGCATACTGGGGGACGCTTCTGAACAGGAAGATCATCCTGATCAACGCCTTTTCCTCAAAATTTCACGGATTTAAACACCAGCCGCCGATCGCCACCGAAGGCAGCTGGAAATCGAAGCTGGCTGAGGCCCGCAGTTATCCGGAGGCTCTGGCTGAATGCCGGGGTGCTAATCTCCGGTTTTCCGAGAAAGTTATGGCCTTGCTGACGTGAGTGGCACTTCTGGGTTCGATGCATGGTGTGTTGAACCGGCATTGTCCGGTTCAGTCAGCACTCGGCAGACCTCCCGGCCCACAAAGCGCTGGCAAAGCTTGGAGAAATTATTCGCCTTGGATCTGATTGATTCAGGGCGCAATGCTTTCAGATGGTCTTCCCACCAGAGGGTTTCCCACAAATGAATGCAGAACGATTTGCTGAACGCTTGGTAGTCGTCGGCAAGCTGCTCCTGATCTGAAAGGGCGTTCTGCGGAGAACATTCCTTCCACAGAGGATCGGGAGATTTGTAAGACGGCCAGAAGAAGGAGCCGGGGCCTTCCACATGAATGTCGTCTGGAAACTCGGTCGCAAGCGCGTTCGGGAGCAGCACTGAATGCTCGTCCCAGCGGTTGTCCCGGCCGGATGAGCGAAAGCTCCTGTAGCCTTCATGCCAGGCTCGCAGAAACGGGGCGTTCTGTGCGGCCAGTATCACGGCATTGCACAGCCCTCGTGCTTCCTGCCTGCCCATTACGAAGGAGTGCTTCAGCAGTGGAGAAAACGGTTTCAAGCAGATGACATCCATGTCCAAGTAAATGCCGCCTTCACGCATGAGAATCTCCAGGCGTAACACATCAGCCTGATGCGCGAAGTGCCTGAGCGGTCGGCCGAAGATGTCCGTTGGGGGCTCCACCGGAACCAAGGTCAGGTAGGGCTTGCTCCTTTCCCACCACTCGCCTTGGGGCTCATGTTTGTAGTGGAACAGAATTCGCGCAGGCTGATTGCAATCCCAAGCGGACTTCACCGCAAGATGGTGAATGAAGGAGAACGGTTTGCCCCCAAAGTCCTCACGCAGCCCGAAGATGAAATGCACTTTGTTCGGAATCACTGCTTCTTTCAATAAGCATGGGATCCCAGAAACGCAACAGGACTTCCCGTTCAACCGCTTGAATTGACCACGTCCACCCGCGCCAGCACTCTACATTTCGCCCCACCCGCCGCCTCGC
>SXGU01136766.1_pt1 | contig 10425 bp, 12 predicted proteins | sample 3174531 | NCBI WGS metagenome assembly SXGU01 (sample SAMN11356863, study PRJNA531348) | freshwater metagenome | isolation source: freshwater sample F1-140 | place: China: Fuxian Lake, Yuxi | collected 2017-12-25 | reverse complement strand
GCTTGGCCGGCGCGCCGACCAGAATTTCGCCGTCTTCCTGATAAGCGACCACCGAAGGCGTCGTGCGGGAGCCTTCGGAGTTCTCGATCACCTTCGGCTGACCGCCTTCCATGATCGCGACGCAGGAGTTGGTCGTACCCAGGTCAATGCCAATAATCTTGCCCATGATTATGTTCCTTTAAAAAGCAATAGTTCTGATGTGTTGAATATGTGGAACAAAGTGCCGGTTTCAAGCACTTTAATGCCGTTTTTACGATGTTTTATTGTGCTACCGTGACCAACGCCGGTCGTAAGAGACGATCGGCAATCATGTAACCTTTTTGCAGCACGCTCACAATAGTATTGGCGTCCTGCTCGGCGGGAACCATGGAAATCGCCTGGTGTTTCATCGGATCCAGTTTTTCGCCTGGCACTGGATTGACTTCCAGCAGTCTGTTGCGGTCGAATGCCGCGGACAATTGCTTAAGGGTCATTTCTACACCTTCCTTCAGCGACTCCACCGAAGGCGTATCCAGCTTCAACGCCATTTCCAGGCTGTCCTTTACCGGCACCAGAGCTTCGGCGAAATTTTCAATGGCAAATTTATGCGCCTTAGCGATGTCTTCCTGTGCGCGGCGACGAATGTTTTCTGCATCCGCCTTGGCGCGCAAAAAAGCCTCCTGCATCTCTTTTGCTTTCGCCTCTGCAACGGCCAACTTTTCTTCCAGCGTGGGAAGCAGTTGTGCCTGCGGAGGCGTCTCCGCAACGTTATCCGCAGCGGCATTCTCTTGGGGCTGGATAATTTGTTCTGCTTGATCTTGCATCTTCTCTTGGTCTTCCATCACAAAAAATCTCCAACAATCAATGACTTAGTATCAATTAACCTAATAAATGAGGGTAGTCCTTAGGTTTTCAAGGGGAATTCTTATTTTTGTTGCACTTTTAGGCGTCCGTCTAATGACGGACAAAAGATGTAAAGTTTTGTTACATACTTTACTAATACATGAGCTTCAAATTCTTGTTTGCCGTACTACGATGGTTTTATTAGCGTTGCAACCGTTAATGACTTTGAATGGCTTGGTTGCAAGGAGAAGGATCATGAAATTACCGTTGATTTCGGCATCCGTGGTTGCCTATACGTTGCTTGCGGCAGCATGGATTTGCCAAGCGAACGTGGTTCCGCATTATTAATTGAAACACCTTATTCCGGTGCAATGCCGGTTTTGCCCCAGGAGCGTATCGCGTCGGGGTTTTTTATTTCTTCGCGCCCATGAGCAAGGCCTGTTGGCGTGCGGTTTCGGCGTTACTGTTCAGTTCCTGGCGCATCTGAGGCGTAAGCATGGTCGGCCATCCGATCATATGTTGTTCGGCAATTTCCGCTAATGCGGCAATCCACGTCGGTGACTCATTTAAGCAGGGAATATAGTTAAATTCCTTCCCCCCTGCAGTCAGGAAATCGCGTCGGGCTTCCATTGCAATCTCTTCCAGCGTCTCCAGACAGTCGCTGGTAAAGCCGGGACACATGACATCGACGCGTCGCACGCCTTCTTTCGCCAGCTTTTCCAGTGTTGGCGCCGTATAAGGCTGCAGCCATTCCGCCGTGCCGAAGCGCGACTGGAAAGTGACCAAGTACTGGTCGCTTGAAAGTTGCAGTTGCGCTGCCAGTAAACGCGCGGTTTTGTGACATTCGCAATGGTAAGGATCACCCAGTAACAGGGTCCGTTTCGGCACGCCATGAAAGCTCATCACCAGTTTGTCCGGACGGCCATGACTATCCCAATGCGCAAGGACCGATTTCTTCAACGCCTGAAGGTAGCCGTCATGGTCGTGATAGTGCTTGACCAGACGCAGTTCCGGCACATTGCGCACACCGGCATAATGCTTGAACACCGCGTCAAAGATAGAAGCGGTCGTGGTGCCCGAATATTGCGGGTACGCGGGTAGCACAAGTATGCGATCACAGCCGTCTGCTTTCAGCTTGTCGAGCACTTCGGGCAACGATGGATTGCCATAGCGCATTGCATGAGCGACCCGCACATCATGTCCGCGCTCGCCCAGGTAACCGCGCAATAGCGTTGCCTGTTTTTCAGTGTGGACCCTGAGCGGAGAACCTTCCTTGGTCCAGATGGAGGCGTATTTTGCGGCGGACTTGCCTGATCGCAGCGGCAAAATAATACCGTTGAGAACGAGCCACCATGCCGCCTTCGGGATTTCGACCACGCGCGGGTCGGACAGGAATTGCTTGAGGTAGCGCCGCAATGCGGGCGCGGTCGGCGCATCCGGGGTCCCGAGATTGACCAGTACCACAGCAGTCTTGCCAATCGTGCCATGTGTGTAGGGAGGTTCCTGAGTCGGTCGCATCGTTGTTCGGCTATCCTTTTCTACTACGATATATATTGGTTCGCGGAGCGTGCGCTAGGAAGCCAGCAGCTCGCGTGCATGCTTGCGCGTGGTCGCCGTGATTTCCAGGCCGCCCAGCATCCGTGCGATTTCCTCGATGCGGGTCTTGGCATCAAGCGCATCGATGCTCGACATCGTTTTGCCATCGGTACTGCGCTTGCTGACCTGGAAATGCTGGTTAGCTTGGCTTGCCACTTGCGGCAGATGGGTCACGCACAGCACTTGGCGGTCCTGGCCGAGCCGTTTGAGCAAGCGTCCGACCACTTCCGCCACGCCGCCGCCGATACCACTATCGACTTCGTCGAAAATCAGTGTGGGCGTCGCGGTCGCGCTCGAGGCAATCACCGAGATGGCAAGGGAAATACGCGCCAGTTCGCCGCCCGACGCCACCTTTGCCAAGGGCCTAGGCGATGTCCCGGCATGCGCGGCAACCATGAATTCCACCTGCTCGATTCCATAACTGGCAGGCTCGCCCGGATTCAGCACAATCTCAAAACGGCCGCCCGTCATGCTCAGATCCTGCATTGCGACGGTTACCGTTTCACTTAATGCCTTGGCGGCTTTGGCGCGTGCTTTCGACAGCGTTTGCGCTTCACTCATGTATACCGCTTTCAGCTTTTCTTCCTGCGCGCGCAATGCATCGATATCGCTTGCGTCCGCCAACTGCGCCAATTGTGCAGAGAGCGACGCGTATTCCTGCGGCAGGTCTTCCGGCGCGACACGGAATTTGCGTGCGGTCGAATGGATCGCATCCAGCCGTGCCTCAACTTCGTGCAGGCGCCCCGGGTCGAGTTCGACCCGGTCCAGGTAATCATTCAGCGAATAGACTGCCTCCTGCAATTGGATGCGCGCCGGTTCCAGTGCTTCGACCACCGGCTTCAATGCAGCATCAATATCGGCCAGCTTGCCGAGTTTTATGGTCAGCGCCGAGAGTTGCGACAGCATCGGACTGACGTCAGATTCTGAAATGACATTCAGGGCTTCTTGCGCGCCCTCGATCAGGCTCGCCGCGTGCGACAAGCGACTGTGTTCATTGCTGACATCAGTCCATTCACCCGGCTTCACCGCCAATTTTTCCAGTTCCCCGACCTGCCATTCCAGACGCTCGCGCTCCAGCAGCACGCTCTTGGCATTGATCTCGAATTCCTCGCGTTGTTTTGCCAATGCGCGCCATGCCTTGTAGGCTGCGGCAACCGTCTTCGCTTCGTCCAGCAAGCCGGACTGGCTATCGAGCAGCACGCGCTGTGCATCGGTCTTCAACAGCGACTGGTGTGCATGTTGTCCATGGATGTCGACCAGCATTTCCCCCAGCTCGCGCAATTGCGCGGCAGTGGCGGCAATGCCGTTAATGAATGCCTTGGAGCGGCCGGCGTTGTCTATCACACGGCGCAGTAGCACACCGCCATCGTCATTACTGAATTCGTGTTCAGCCAGCCAGGAATCGACGTCGGCGCCAGTCGTGAATTCCGCGGTGATGTCCGTCTTTGCCGCGCCCTCGCGTACCACGCTGGCATCGCCGCGTCCACCCAATGCGAGCGCCAGCGCATCGATCAAGATTGATTTGCCCGCGCCGGTCTCGCCGGTGAACACGGTAAAACCTGGCGCAAATTCAAGCTCGATCGAATCGACGATCACGAAATCGCGAATGGAAAGTGTGCGAAGCATGGTGAAGTAAGTTCTTGTGACGAAGACAAGTCGGTTATTTTAACTGCCCCGCCACGGACGGATATTCATTCCAATGCAGCTTTTCGCGCAACGTGTCGTAATAACTCCAGCCCTGCGGATGCAAGAAGGTAATGGTATGCGCGGACCGTTTGATGATAATGCGGTCATGATGCTGCAGGCTGGCAAGCGATTGCATGTCGAAATTGACGCTGATATCCCGCCCGCCCATGATTTCAATCACGATGGTGCTGGTGTCCGTAAGAACAATGGGACGATTGGATAGTGCATGCGGTGCGATTGGCACCAGCACGATGCCGGACAGGCTCGGATGCAGCAGCGGCCCTCCAGCCGACAAGGCATAGGCAGTGGAACCTGTCGGAGTAGAAACAATCAGACCATCCGAGCGCTGGTTATACATGAAGCGCCCGTCAACCTCAACTTTCAATTCCGCCATGCCGGTGGTCGCGCCACGCGCCACCACCACGTCGTTAAAGGCAAGCGCATGAAAAATTGTTTCGTCACCGCGAATGACCGAGCCCTCGAGCAGGGTGCGCTGTTCCGATTCCAGCTTGCCACTCAACATGTCCGCAAGAACAGCGATCATGCCTTCCTGCGATATATCGGTCATGAAGCCAAGGCGTCCCTGATTGATACCAATCAGCGGGACGTTATAAGGAGCGAGTTGCCGTCCGATGCCGAGCATCGTGCCATCGCCGCCGACCACGATGGCAACATCGGCATGTCGGCCGATTTCCTCGGGAGTCATGGCGGCAACTCCTGGCAACGCAACATTTTGCGCTGTCTCGGTTTCGAACACGATCACATATCCGGTCCTGGTCAGGAATTCGGCAATGTCCAATAAGGCATGTTCGATACCGGCGGCCATATGCTTGCCGATCACGGCAATAGTCTTGAACGCTGAGGGTTTAACGAGCGGTTTGGAAGGCAACATGCTGCAGATTAGACCATAATTTAGCCATCCTTCACAGGATAGCGTCGTTGAAACAACTCATTTAGAACCCATATGCCTATTATCAAAGCCGTACTGTTCGACCTCGACGATACCCTGTGGCCGATTGTTCCAGTAATCAAGCGCGCCGAAAACGTGCTGTATGATTGGTTGAGAATTCATGCGCCGGAAGTTGCTGAAACCGTCTCAATCGAAAGCATGCGTGAGAGGCGGCAAGAACTGATGGCAACCGATCCCGTGTATCAGTTGGATCTGCGGCGGCTGCGGCATGCAGTGTTGATGGAAGCCTTCATCGGTACTAGACAGGATACTCGCATGGTGGATACGGCAATGCAGGTATTTTCGCGTGCTCGCAATGAAGTCGAGCCGTTTGAGGATGTATTGCCGACATTGACCAGTTTGCAAGGTCGCGTGGCGCTCGGCACGGTATCGAATGGCGCGGCTGATTTGCAGGTTATCGGCATCGCGCATTTTTTCCAAACTGCGATTGCAGCGCATCATTTCGGTTGTGCCAAGCCGGATGCAACGATTTTTCATGCAGCATGCCACGCGCTCGGCGTCTTGCCGCAGGAAGCGGTCTATGTCGGTGACGATCCTTTACTCGATGTGGAAGGCGCACAAAAAGCCGGCCTGCATGGCATTTGGATGAATCGCCTGGAACTGGAACCGAATCGCCTTTTGCCAGACCATGTCCAACCTGATGCGATATGCAACACCTTATACGAATTGGATGACTGGCTGGGAAGCCGGCTGGCGAAACCTTGATAACAATTATGTGGCAACAATCTATGGCACCAGTCACAAGGGCTCGTTAAAATACCATTATGCAACTCGATACTCGCGCACAAACCTTGCTCAAGGCATTGGTCGAACGGTACATCGCTGATGGTCAGCCGGTCGGCTCACGTGCATTATCGAAAATTTCCGGTTTGGAATTGTCGCCGGCAACCATCCGCAACATCATGGCGGACCTGGAAGAAATGGGTTTCGTCTCTAGTCCGCATACCTCTGCCGGACGCATTCCCACACCGCGCGGCTATCGTGTCTTTGTCGATACCTTGCTAACTGTACAGACCATCGATGAAACTTCGGTGGAATCGAAGCTGCAACCGCGCCTGCAAACCAATTCGCCGCATAAAATTATTGCCAATGCAGCACAGGTGCTGTCATCGCTATCGCAATTTGCCGGCGTGGTGATGACACCGCGCCACGAATCGGCGTTTCAGCAAATCGAATTCCTGCGGTTGTCGGAAAAACGCATTCTGCTGGTGATCGTCGCTCCGAATGGGGACGTGCAGAACCGTCTGCTGCTGACCGATGTCGATTACACGCCATCGCAGCTGGTGCAGGCAGCCAACTATATCAACCAGCATTATGCGGGCTTGAGTTTCGATGATGTGCGCATGCGCCTGCAAAGCGAATTGCGCCAGTTGCGCGACGACATGACACGCCTGATGCAAGCAGCGGTCGAAGCAGGCAGCGATGCAATGGCGGAAAGCGAAGAAGAAGTCGTGATTTCCGGTGAACGCAACTTGCTCAGCGTAACCGCGCTGTCATCAAACATGACCTCGCTGCGCAAACTATTTGACCTGTTTGAGCAAAAAACCGACCTGATTCAATTGCTCGACGTTTCCAGCAAGGCGACCGGCGTACAGATTTTTATCGGCGGCGAATCGCATTTGTTGCCGGTGGATGAGATGAGCGTGGTGACGGCGCCCTACGAAGTCAATGGCAAGATTGTCGGCACGCTGGGTGTAATCGGCCCGACGCGAATGGCGTATCAACGGGTGATACCGATTGTTGACATCACCGCAAAGCTATTGTCGAATGCGCTCAGCCATTCCTGAAAAAGCTGGCATCTTGCATCAGGCCTGCCCCGCTGATCGGAGCAATCAGAGCATCAATTCGGCCAGCGTCTTGTTATTGGCCGCATCCAGCTGGACGAATTGCAAACCGGTACGAAAACCGTCGGTGCCGCTGAGAATGCTGTAAATCACCCTCGCTGACGCGGTTACCTGCACCATCTTGCCATTTAACGGCGCCTCAAATATGACCGTGCAGCCTTGCCCTGGAGCGAGCTGTCCCGGCACCAGCAGGCATAGCCCTCCGAGCGATATATCCTTTGTCTTCCCGCGCATCGGTGCCGCCCCCGGCAAAATGATCGCAGCTTGGCCACGAATTGGCTTGCGGGTGAAATTTCTTGTTTCTGCCTTCATTGCTTCAGTGAGATTAAGTTGTCTGCCACGATTCCATAAGAACCGTACGCAGACGAGCCTGGTGGAACCAGGGGTTGATGCAGCGGATCTGTTTTAATCCGCTTTTTTAGAGGGCTAGTGGACCAAAAACATCAGCGCGGTCGATGCTGGCAATCCGCCTTGGTGCAATGTCCATACAGTGCCAATGCATGCTCCGCGATATCGAATCCACGCTCCCTGGCGATGCCTTGTTGACGTTTTTCGATTTCTGCATCGAAAAACTCTTCAACCCGTCCACAGTCAAGACACACCAAGTGGTCGTGGTGCGATCCCTCGTTGAGCTCGAAAACCGCCTTGCCGGTTTCAAAATGATTTCGATGCAGCAGTCCGGCCTGTTCGAACTGGGTAAGTACGCGGTATACCGTTGCCAGACCGACATCCATATTTTCGGTCAACAGGATTTTGTACACATCCTCGGCACTCAAATGACGCACATGGCTATTTTGAAAAATGTCGAGAATCTTGAGACGCGGCAGCGTTGCTTTCAGTCCGCTGGCTTTCAGTTCGGAAGGGTCGGTAGGCATGTTATTGGTCGGATTACGATTATCTGCTTTATCATATAGCGTTTTGGCCCAATTGCTCAATGAATTGAGATCCTTTATGCGAATGTCGTCCTTTAGCACCGATCGTACCCTAACCTTGGCCGGCGCGCTGATACTGGCCCTTGCGGTCTGCCTGACCGGTTGCGCATCCAGGAATCCATTGATGGATGAACCTGCTTCCCCGACTGCTAGCGCAGTAAAACCGGCTGAAGCGGCTGCGCAAAACACCCAGGCCAAGCCCGCCGAAACAGCTATTGCCGGAGCAAGCGGCGTGACGAAAACCGGACCGACGGGTGTGCAGCGCTTCCTCGGCATATTGACTCCGTACCGCATCGATATCCAGCAAGGCAATTTCGTTTCGCGTGAAATGGTCACCCAGCTCAAGGAAGGCATGCAGCGCAAGGAAGCGATTACGCCCGAACAAGTACGCTTTGTACTTGGAACACCGCTGTTGACCGACATTTTCCATGCGAATCGCTGGGACTATGTATTCCGCCTCAAGAAAGGCAGCGGCGAAGTCATTTCCAGCCGCGTTACCGTCTTCTTCAAGGATAACCGCCTGGTCAGCATAGATAGTGGCATCCTGCCAACCGAGCAGGAATATCTGGCCTTCATCGCAGGCGCCGCGCCAGGCGCGACAACAAGCAAATAACTATCAGGCATCACATATGATTCAAATGAAAATCGCTGTAGCAGGCGCATCCGGCCGTATGGGTCGCATGCTGGTTGAAACCATCCAGGATGCCGATGACGCCACGCTGGCCGGCGCCCTCGATGTTGTCGCCGCGCCGGGACTCGGCACCGACGCCGCCGCGTTCCTCGGCAAACCTGCAGGCGTACCGATCGAATCTGAACTCGCCAAAGGTCTGGCGAACGCCGAGTTCCTGATCGATTTTACGCGCCCCGAAGGCACCCTGAAACATCTGGAATACTGCGCAGCGCATGGCATCAAGATGATCATCGGCACCACCGGCTTCGATGAAGCCGGCAAAAAGGCGATTGCTGAAGCCGCAAAAAAAACCGCGATCGTGTTCGCACCGAACATGAGCGTCGGCGTCAACGTGACCATGAAATTGCTGGAGATGGCCGCGAAAAGTTTTTCGCACGGTTACGACATTGAAATCATCGAGGCGCATCATCGCCACAAGGTCGATGCGCCATCCGGCACCGCCATCAAGATGGGTGAAGTGATTGCCGGCGCACTGGGGCGCAATCTGAAGGATGTGGCAGTCTATGCGCGCGAAGGCGTTACCGGCGAGCGCGATCCGTCTTCCATCGGCTTTGCGACCATTCGCGGCGGAGATATCGTCGGCGACCACACCGTACTGTTTGCCGGCACCGGAGAACGCATCGAAATCTCACACAAGTCTTCCAGCCGTGTCAGCTATGCGCACGGCAGTCTGCGCGCGGCACGCTTCCTGGCCGACAAGGCGACCGGCCTTTTCGATATGCAAGACGTGCTGGAACTGCGTTAAGCAGTTGCCGAAAGAACTCGCATCGCCAACAAATTACATGAAATCCGCGTCAGTCATCGCTGCCGCTATCACTTTACTGCTGCATGCCGCATTGTTTGTGGCAGTCGTAGCCGAATTCTCTGCTACTCAAAAGCATCCTGCGTCTCCCACTCCGGTAATAATCAAGCTGCCGCCGGTGGAGACGCCGGCACCGCTGCCTGTGGCACCGGCTCCCTCTGCGCCGGCGCCGGCGAAGATGCGTCCTGAGCCGCAGCCTCGCGCCAAACCAAAACCATCGGCACAGCCGCATGATGCGACAGCGTCGCAAGTCAATGCCCCTGAAGTTTCTTTTGAATCGAAGCCCTCAGTTTCAAACACGACTGCAGTCCCCGCCGCACCTGTCGCAGCACCACCGACATCGTCAGCGCCGGCGGCAAAAACCAGCGTATCGGATGCAACTTATGCGTCCACCAACCGCAAGCCGCCCTATCCTCGCACGTCGCGCAGTAATGACGAGTCCGGCACGGTAATATTGCGCGTGCTGGTCAAAGCGGACGGCACGGCGGGCGCGGTGGAGGTAAAGACAAGCAGCGGCTATGCGCGGCTCGACGAATCGGCCAGGAGCACCGTGCAGACCTGGCGCTTCAAGCCGGCCACGGTCGACGGCACGCCTGTCGAAGAGTGGTATCAGGTCGCCATTCCGTTTACACTTCAAAACAATTAATTTTTCTTCGGACATTATGAATCAAACCCTCGGATTTGCGCACTACTGGGCACAAGGCGATGCCATTACCCATTCGGTCGCCTACCTGCTGTTGTCGATGTCTGTAGTGAGCTGGTATTACATTTTTTCGAAAGCATGGAGTTCATGGCGCATTCGCAGAAGCGCCAGTGCGCTGGATGGTTTCTGGAAAGCGCCGACCCTCAATGACGCGATTGCCATCGTCAAGAACGCCGATAGCGAAAATGTCTATGCGCCGCTAGCCACGCAAGGTGCCCAGGCAGCCAACGTTACTTCGCAGGCCGGCTCCTTGAATGCCAATGTCGACCCGAACGAATTGATCACCCGCACGCTGCGCCAGGAAATCAACCGGGTGTCGTCGCGGCTGGAAAGCGGATTGACGCTGCTGGCTTCGGTCGGCTCCACCGCGCCGTTCGTC
>SXGU01011454.1_pt1 | contig 10425 bp, 22 predicted proteins | sample 3174531 | NCBI WGS metagenome assembly SXGU01 (sample SAMN11356863, study PRJNA531348) | freshwater metagenome | isolation source: freshwater sample F1-140 | place: China: Fuxian Lake, Yuxi | collected 2017-12-25 | reverse complement strand
GGCCTTGAAGTAGCCGATCTGTAAAACGCAATAGACCTGGGCATGAAATCCGGGGCGGCCGATAGCGAGCGCCAGTTCGGTTTCGGTCAATGCCAGGAATTCCAGCCGCTGCGTATCGTCGAAGTCCGGCAGGCCATACAGAGCTTCTTGCTCGGCGTCCGAGAGGACGGTGAGCAGCTTATTCTTGTTGTTCATCGGTCGTTCTTCCCGCTCCACGCCAACCCGTTCGTGCCGGCGCGCGGCGTCAATGCGGCAGCGGCTTCGCCCAGTCCATCAGGTTCAGATCGTATTTGACGTTATAGAAGGCCCGATCGCTGGCGACCAGCACCGTGCCGGCCGCTACGGAATGCGCCGCGATGAGCATATCCATCGATCCCAGCGGCGTGCCGTTGCGTTCGCACTCGGCGCGCAGCCGCGCGTACGCTTCTGCCGCGTCGCTATCCCACGGCAGGATCTCCACGCGCAACAGGAATTCGTTGACCAGCTCCCGCAGCTTTGTCGCTTCCGGCTTTTTTTCTAGGCCCAGCAGCAGCTCGGCTTGCGTGACGGCGGAAATGCACACGCTGGCCATCGGCACTTGGCGCAAGCGTTCGCGCACGACCGGGGGATTGCCCTTGATGATGTAGCTCGCCGTGTTGGTGTCGAGCATATAGCGCGGGTGTTGCGGAGTTGTTTTCATTTTTCTTGCGTATCTCTTTTTAGAATTGTTTTTCTCGCAACGTCACGATTACACGTTTCCAGCTAGGCGATCGAGGTTCGCCTGTTCACTTTCGCTTAACTGGACGCCAAACACGCCGGCACGGAAGACAAGATCTTCTGACTTCCAATTTGCCTTGCTTTCGAGTTCCGCCGCGCGCACTTCGTCGCAACCGTGCGCGACGCCTTCGCCTTCCTCCAGCATCGCACTGATTGCCGCGATGCCATTGAGATCATTCGCAATAATGAGCGCTGCGCCGTTTGAGCTGCCGTTTCGCGATTCCGCCCGTTCAATCCTTGCCAGGACGCCGATTGCGAGGAGCTTTTCAGCAGCGTCCCGCAGTATCGCCAGCGCGTCTTCTCGTTCATTGAAATTCATAACTTTTCCTCAAATGTCAAATGTGTCATGCGTAACTCCTATTCCTTTACTGGAAACCGGTTGATGATCCTCGCACCGTTCCAGGTGCACATGGTACCGCCAGACAATGCAAGGCAAAACATCATCAACCCGACATCCCGATTGATCTCACGCAGTGCGTCCGCCAGAAAGATACCCAAGAACAAAATGGCAATGCCAAGCACGAAAAGGATTCGGCCGCGAAGCAGTGCCTTACAATCGGGGCAGTCGCATTTCTTCTTCATGTCTCGTCTCTATTTGGTTAAAACAAATCCAACTGGGCGCAACTTGCCGGTTTAGGCTCCGGCCGGGCGCTCGCGCTCTTGTTCCTGAAATACATTGCCAAGCGATTGCGCAGTTCCGGACTCAAGTTACCCCACCGCGCAAACTGACCCTGTTCGGCATCCCGCCCGATTCCGTTATTGAGCAATGCACTAAACCGATCTACAAATGTCATGTGGTCCCATTGTTGCGCGCCTTCTTCGTCGGCCAGTTGCTCCGGCGTTATCTGAACAATCGGAACATCGACCATGTTGATCCGCTGACCTTTGGTATTGATGTACCACACCGGCGAAATGAAGTCCTCGTTCAGCGCACCATGAACCAGCTTCCGTTCGCTCGCGCTAAAGGCGTCCCACGACTTCAACGCGAGATTGGATTCGCGTCGTTCAACACGTGCGAGGATCATCCGGCGCTTGCTCTCGCGCGAGCCGTCCCATTCCGCCTGCGCTTCCTTCGCGGTGTAGGTCTTGATATCGCTGGGTAGATTTTCCGCCACAAGTTTCCCCTAATTCTGTTCCCGAACCGCTTCGTCGACGATTCGACAGAGAGTGGCAAAATCGGAATCCATCGCCTCGCGGCGCAGCTTACCTGGAGCATGGGGGCGCAGCGCGAAGCTTTGGCCATACTCGACGATCCAATGGTGTTTCAACGCTCCATGCCCCGGTGCAGCGCCGAGCAACTTCAAATTTAGGACTCTGACGAAATCGATTTCGGCTGCAAACGCTACATAGGGTAATTCAACATCACCGACACGCTCATGCCCCTCGCAGCAAGCATATGTGCGAACGATGCCGGGAACATTCAAATGAGATACCATCTCTGCTATCCTCGGCTCGATCAATCCCAGTTCTAGGGCATTTTCGTAGGGGCGCGGCAAACCGGGATTTCTTCTCTTCCAGGCCAATGAGAAGGATCGCAGAACCTTCTGAGCGGATGATGCCGACATTCTGCTGTTCCTCGTTTTTAGCCACGCTGTTCCGGCTTACCGCAACGCTGCATCAGCTCGGCAATCTTTTCCAGCGGTTCCGCGAGCGTTGGACTAATCCGAGCAGGATGCACATCAAGCGCAAGGCAAAACTTGATGAGAGCGTTCGTGTTCAATGGGATGATTCCACTCAGGTACTGTTGCACGGCCGATTGCGTCTCCCACGCACAGTGTTCGGCAAGTTGTTCCTGCGTCAAGCCGAGCAGTACCTTGTGATCGAAAAAAATCTCTCGAAGCCGATCTGCGTCTGCCTTTTGTTCGGGTGTCAACGGTCTAGCTGGCATGATGCTCGATTTCCTATCTCCGGGCCTGTACACTTGCCATCTCGGTTTCCAAATACGACACGACGGTATTTATCACCTCATCCGCGCCACCAGCGAAGTCCCAGACCGTAGGCCAGCCGCCATACTTGTTGGCATAGTCGTGCGCGGCATACCACCGACCACCGCTCAGAGGTGACAGCGTGATCACTTCGCCTTCCGTCATGTCGTTCTCTGCAGTCGATATCCACAGCAGATCGCATCCTTCCGGATCGTCTGGTTCGTGCGCCCCGATCTTGGGGAACCAATTCGCGTGGTTTGCAATCAACCGCGCCGAGATGTCATAGAGAGCTTCGCTTTCATACGCCGCATTCATCTGAATCTATTCCCTTGGTTCAATCGTGGTTTTTAATTTCGACTTCAGTTAGGTCATGAAGAGGCGTGGTACGAACGAAATCAATTAGCTGTGCCTTCGCCTGAGCGTCGGTACAGCCATCACGCCGAAGGAATCCAAGTGCGGTTACGGCAAGGGTGCCAGCGATGACTCGATAGTTCATACCCCCTGGGAATGCCACCGCGAGTCCGCGACAAACGACATCTGCAATGTCGTCCATCTGACTCTGTAATTCTCTGATTTCTTCATCGTGCACAGTCATGAGTTTTCCCTCTTACTGGTAATCGCCTGCGATCACGCGCGCCGCCAACTGAAAAGCGCAGGCTTCGTACTTGGAACGGAAGCCGTGGAGTTCTGCGTCGCTGCGCGCAAGGGCGCGCATCATCAGCTCCAGGCGATAGACGGTTTCGGTTTTCATCGCGGTGATTTCCTTGGTCGGAACGCTTACTCGTCGATCGACGGCACCGGCCGGCCGCATACGTTGAGAACCTGTTCAGCGTCACGCATGGCCTCTTCCAGCGTCTTCTCGATACCGGCATGCCCAAGCATGTCCGGGTCAGACGACATATAGTCGAGTGTGGCGAGATACAACGCTTTCAGAACATCCGGGATCTCGACTCGCACCTTGCCAATTGTTTCAACCGCTGTTTTGCCGGTACCGCCCATCAGGCCGGCATTGGGTATCTGGCTAACGCTGTTCGAGTTCATACTTTTCACCTTTTGTCGGCTTCCGGCCGTGCGGGGCGCGAGCGCCGATTCCCTTGGTCTAAGTGCGTGCAAGGACGAATTCCAGTTTCGTCCATTTTTTCATGTCAACTTCGTCGTGTGTATCCGCAATCCATGCACCGTCCGGGTACGAGCACAAGCACAGCGAGTTATCAGCGGACAGTAGCTTATCGGCTTCTGGCGACCAGTCCTGGTCACGCGCAAGCATTTCTTTGGCAAGTTCAACAATCTTGGGAGTTACGAGCATGGAACTGTTTCCTTTTTACTCAAACCGCTTTCGATACTCGGCAACTGGGATGCCCTGCCGCCGCGCCTGTTTCACTTCCTCGCGCCGGTCCAGCTCCTTGAGCATCGCTTTATGGCACTGTTCGCCGCAGCAGCCCATCCAGCCGGGGCTAGTGGGCTTGCCGCAGCCCTTGATCCAACACACAGAAAGGCGCTCTCGCACCATCGCATCCCCAAGCGCTTCCGCAGAACGCTTCTTCCGGACTCGCTCACGCTGGAGCGTCTTCTGAGCGGCCCGTTCTTTTGGGTTCGCCCAGGTGCGCTCTGCGATGTAGTTGCGGCCCACGGCTGATTTCCGTCCTTATAGTTGTTTGGCAGTGCGGAAGTACAACGCCGGCACCGGCTTCGTCAGGTCGGCAGTATTCAGCCGATACGATGCCTTGTTGATCGCCTGCTGCCGATCAGTGGCGCCGACCTCGATCCGGACTGGATCAGTGCCTTCGGCGTTCGTGAACTCAACAACCCACTTCGGATTGGCAGCGCCATGCGCCATCGCCGCTTCTTCGTGAAATGTGCTCATAGTTTCCTCGGCCATAATCGTCGTCGTCACTCAAGTTGTTGGGATGGATGCTGCCAGCGCTTACAGCTCATGTTTGCGCACTGCGCTTATTCGATTCGCTGCGCACTGCCTCAAAATCGCTCAGGCACTGAAACACGCTCGCTCGGTCGAGTTCAGACAAACCGTCCAGCGTTTTAATAATCCCCGATAAAGCAAGCACTGATGCCTCTGACGGTGTTTCTCCGTTTGCCTGCACTTCCAGCATACTTGCCGCAGTCAACTCACCAACCTTCTTCAGGTTGGCGTCGATGCGCCTAATGCCAGCTTCGGCGTCGTCTAAATTTTCGCTGAGAGTTTTCATGTCAATGGTTTCCTCAAAGTTGCTTAAAACAACTCGCGCTCTTGCAGCGGTTCATTTGCACGCTCGGCCATGAAATCCGCCGGCACACCGTTGGCATCCGCCAGCTTGAAGAAATCGTCCCATGTCCCTGGTTTCTTCGACAGGATCAAGTCGCCGGTCTCCGGATCTTGGCTGATATAAACTTCCTCGCAATTGAAGCGCATGCTCGACGGCAGGCGTACCGCCTGGCTGCCACCGTTCATAAAAAGCTTGGCCACTTGTCGCATAAGATTCTCCAATATCCGTATTTAGGTATATACATGCGTATATCATAGACCTTAGTCTATACATGTCAAGAATTTATTTGCCCTTTGCGCTGGTGGCAAGTAATCCTTCAAGACGGGCTTTTTCCTCCAGTAAGCGGCGATTTTCCATCTCTTGAGCTGCCAGCCTTGCTTTCAATTCGGGATTCTCGCTCTGGAATACGGCCAACGCCGTTCTCGCTTGGGTAAGCGTCCCTGTAGCTTCTTCCCATTGTTTGCGAATTTCGGCAGAAATGGTCGATAGGGTATGCACCTGCTTTTCTGACTCTCGGTGCAGCGCGGTAACTTCCTGATGGGCCTGCTGCTCGGTTTTCAGCTCGTCTTGCAGGCGTGCAAGGTCACGATCCGCTTGCTCGGCGCGCACCTGGCGTTGGATGAGCGCCTGCTGCTGACCGGCCAGTGTACGACGCGTGTCGCCTAATTCTTGTTCGAGCCGCTGGTAGCGTTGCTCGGCTTCCCGTCGATCTTCGGCGCGCTGGGCGGCGACGGCTTCCTGATAGTGTTCAAATTGCGTCCGCGTCTGCTCCAGTTGCCGGGACAGGCTCTCCACTTCGCCTTGGCGGTCGGCTAAGCGTTGCGCTAGGCCGGATGCCTCCATTTCCGCCTTCACGCGTGCCACCTGAAGCGTGCGGTTGGATTCCGTGAGCTGATCGCTGCGGGCACGCTCCTGCGTCAGCAAGCTTTGCAGGGTATCTCTCTCTTTAAGCAGCGCAGCGGCGTTTTCCGTGGCTGCCTTCAGTTGCGCCGTAAAGTCCCGCTGGGCGGACGCCAAAGCGTCTTGTGCTGTCTGCACCTTCAGGGCCGCTTCCTGCTGCAGATGTTCATAGAGCCCCTTGACGGCTTGCAGCAGATCAGCAGGCAGGCCGATGTCGTGCGCCACAACCTGTTCTTGGTGCTCGGCCTTCCATCGCTTGAGCATGGGAGCGATGGTGCTCTTGCTGCCCGTGCCGCCGATCGCCTCGCGCACGGTATCGACCGTGGGATTTTTGCCTGCCGCCGCCAGCCGCGCTGCCGCCGTAGCGACTTCCGAGTAAGTAATGCCTGCCCGTGCCATGCTCGCCTCCGAGTGGATATAATAACGTAATACGTTTTACGTAATTATACGTTATATTATTTTTATGTGAAAATATATATCTCAGTGTATTTATTCATGATAAATTAACTTATCGTGGCTAAAGCCAGAATTCTGCGGTACAGTTGCCGTAACGCTGCCAAAAACCGCGAAGGTGAGCGACAAAAATGAGCGCGAAGGAAAACAACCCGGAAAAGACCGTTTTGCTTGGCAATTTGGCAAAACGTACTGGCAGTACGCTCATTTCGGAGCCCGAGATGCAGGAGCGCCACCGGCGCTTTATCTCGGCCGCTACGTCGGAAAATACCCGCCGCACCTACCGCTCGGCGATCCGGCACTTTTATGCCTGGGGCGGTGCCTTGCCGTGCGATTCGGGTGCCGTCCTGCGCTATCTCCTCGCTTATTCCGATTCCTTGAACCCGCGCACGCTGGCGCTGCGTCTGACGGCGCTGGCGCAATGGCATGTATTTCAGGGATTCCCGGACCCGACCGCCGATCCGAACGTGCGCAAGACGCTCAAGGGCATCACACGCACCCATGGCAAGCCGAAAAAGAAGGCGAAGGCGCTGCCGATCGAGGACCTGGAGCTGATAGTGGCCAAGCTGGAGCTGGACGCCAGCCTGATCGCTTTGCGCAATAACGCGCTGATCCAGGTCGGCTTCTTCGGTGCTCTGCGGCGCAGCGAGCTGGCCGCGTTGATGGTGGAGGAGTTGGCGTGGGAGCCGGACGGCTTGGTCATCACCTTGGCGCGCTCGAAGACGGACCAGGAAGGGGAAGGTGTCGCCAAGGCGATCCCCTACGGCAGTCCGGACGGGATATGCTGCCCGGTGCGCGCCTTGAAGCGCTGGCTGGAAGCGGCCGGCATCGCGTCGGGGCCGCTGTTCCGGCGTGTCAGCCGCTGGGGCGTCGTCGGCCCCGAGCCGCTCTATGATGGCAGCATCAACGACATCCTGGAAGCGTGCGCCGCGAAGGCCGGATTGCCGTACGCGCCGGAACTCAGCGGCCACAGCCTGCGGCGCGGCTTGGCCACCAGCGCGCACCGTTCAGGAGCCGACTTCCAGGACATCAAGCGCCAGGGCGGCTGGAAACACGATGGGACGGTGCAGGGATATATCGAGGAAGCAGGCCGGTTCGAGTCCAATGCCGCATTGACGCTGCTGCGGCGGAAGGGGAAAAACGAGGCGTCAAAATGAGACGGAAATTTCTGGGGTTCCGGCTTACACCCCCGGTATTGATGCATAAGCCAGAGATTGCACATCTGTACGCCAAAGCAGCACCAGCCGCCACCCTTGGAAACAAGGCGATGCCGGCAATTGCTTGCAATATCGATCGGATACTGCCGGGGCCGGATGCGAATACGATGATAAATGTCGTTTTGGGGTTCGCCGCTTTTTTCGCAATTCCAGTGATTTTCGCCGCGTTCATCGCATTGCATTCCTCATTAGTTTTCTGGAAGGCGCTTGTAATGGCTGAAGGCTTTATGGCTGTATCGTATGGTTTTTTTTGGTTGACCTGGAAGCACAGGAGTGCGCCAAAGGAGCGGAAATTGAATGCCGCAGTGCGGACTACCGAAAACATGCCTGGAAGTGATCGGTACTTGAAAAAACGTGATTGAAATTCATTGTGTTTATACGACTTGTTGCGTGGCACGAAGTACGGTATGTTCGACAGCATTAACCAGCGCAGAAAAGAGCGCGAACAGGAGAGGCAATCATGAATGAAGCTATCGGAATGACTCGCGAAGAACGGGCAAAAATCGTCGCTGAAATGAATGCAAATTTCGCGATCGAGGACATGGAACCGGATGAGGGAGACAAGCGCCGGCAACAGCAGTTCATCGATGGCACTGCCACCCTGGACGACTTGCTTAATCACGCAAAAGAATTTGCGTCGAAGAACGGGGAGGCGCAAGCATGATTCCCGGCGACAAATCTTACTATCCTGGTACGGATGTCCTTATCAACAAATTCGATATTCGAGACTTCGCAGCAGCTCGCGCAGCAGAATACAAATTCGCCTCAGTTCGAGAACTTCAACTGAGGGTTAATCCGATTCAGGGCAAGTTCGACTTTGCCCATCTGACGGAGATCCACAAATACGTTTTCCAAGATATGTACACCTGGGCCGGCCAGCTCCGCGAAGTTGATTTCGCCAAGCGAAGCAAGGAAACGGGACTGGTGAGCCGGTTTATCCCCACGATCATTCTTGACCTGAAAGCAGAGGACTTCGACAAGTTCATAACCGAGAAAGGGCAGCTCAAAGGGTTATCGAAACCGGAATTCGTGAAAGCGATCACTGATGTTCAGGCAAAGCTCAATGAGTTGCATCCGTTCCGCGAGGGCAACGGTAGAAGCACTCGCGTCTTTTTGACGCAGCTTGCCCGCGAGGCGGGTTACGACCTCGATCTAACCAAGATTGATAAAAATCGCTGGAACCTTGCGAACGCTCAATCAATGGTTCAGCACGATCCTAAGAACGAGGCAAACAAGACGATCGCGAACCAATCAGAATTGCGACAGATTTTTCATGAGTCTGTAAAGCCGATGATGGCGAAAATGTTCATGCATGAGGCGCGTGCTGAAGCCGTGAAGCATTATCCAGAGTTGGGGCAGGTTTACGACCGCATGGAAGCCATTCAGCGCTATGCAAATAAGTTGGCCGACCCCGAAAGTGGCGCTCGGCTTGTTGAAGCGGAAAAGGCCCGCATCATGGAGAAGCTGAATGCCGGGATTATCCCGCCGCTCAACGCCTATTTGCAGGGACGCATGAGCAATCAGACAACCCGCCAGATCGCGCCAGCGATCGCGTTAGATACGCAAGCGGCCACTGAAAAGAAACCGGCGCGACTTCGCCTGTAAGAACCAGCCCACTACCGCAAAGGCTCTTTGAGATTTTCTATGCAAACAATGATGGATATAGGGCGGCACGATCATGGCCACTCAGACGTTTATTTTGCGATTCCTGCAACGTTGTTGTTTAACGAAACGAGCTGCATGATCGGCATCAATCCGCTACTCGCGGATGTGCAATTTTCGTTCGACGGCGAACGGGTTATTGCGTCCGGAGGCTACACCCTCGATTGGCCGGATGAAGAAAACGGGCGGCGCGTCGTGGATATGCTGCGTCGTATGCGCAACAGGGTACTCCTGGTCGAGTTCGGGCCTGAAGGTCCGATCGCGGAACACCCGATCAACTAAGGGGGATAACACCGTGGCCACCTTAGACAAAGTAGATGCGTTTTTCGCCAGCTCGAAAGGCATCAAGGTCATTGCGCCGTCAGCGCAAATCAAGCCGGTCGATTATGCGAAGCAGTACGCTCATTCCAAGATGCTCGATCGCGTCAAGGGATTCTTTGCGCACCCCGAAAAGGTGCGCGTCGCCGCGCCGGCTTCAGTCGCAGGACACATGAATCATGCAGAGCGCTACGCGGAAACAATGGGGGCGAAGATTGCCAACGCGATGGCCAAAGCGGCAGGTTCGGAAAAATCGGCCGGAAGTCAACCGACCATGAATCCTTACGCAGCCGGCCGCGCAGCTAAAGCGGCAGCGCCGGCACAAAAGCTGGAAGATTCTGCATCCTTGGTAAAGCGCAAAGGGCGCTCTCTCTAAGCAATGCCACTCAACCGATCGCGCATCAGGCGCGGTCAATCCCCATCTCCATAGCCTTTAGCGGCTACCAGGCCGGCAAAAACTGCCTCTGCGGCTTGAATACAGCCCGTTGCCGCTTGTTTTCCCGATTTTTGATGCCAAGATAAGGCCGCAGGCTTTCCCGTCGCCGTGCCGCTCGATGCTGACACCGGCAGGCACGACGCGCCGGCCAGATCCGGAGCGCCGTGCAGATCCGCCAGCCAGGCCGAGACGATCCATGCCGGCGACTCAACCCCGGCCGGCGAGGGCAGCTCGCGCACCGCGCACCAAGCGCGAAGAAAAGCAACCCCCTAAAAACAACCCCCTGCCGGCGCCACCGTCTGCAGGCCGCGCCATGTGTTCGCCGGGATACGGAGTTGGCCGCTGCGCGGCCAAGCGCTACCGCGCCGGCTCCTACCGGCTCACCCCCGCCAACCCCACGCGGGGGCAAGCACTGCATGGCGCGGAAAGACGGCAACCAGGTGCGCCACGTCACCGGGCTTGCAATGGGGGATTTGCAAAGGACGTGTCTGCTAATC
>SXGU01559914.1_pt1 | contig 10428 bp, 6 predicted proteins | sample 3174531 | NCBI WGS metagenome assembly SXGU01 (sample SAMN11356863, study PRJNA531348) | freshwater metagenome | isolation source: freshwater sample F1-140 | place: China: Fuxian Lake, Yuxi | collected 2017-12-25 | reverse complement strand
TCCCGCGACCGTCGGAACGCGCTGATCGCTATTTGTGAAAGTGTACGACGCGAAAACGTCGGTCGAACCGGTCGCCTTAATATTTGCGCTGAATTCGCCGCCGCGCGCGATGCCGCCTTGCGTGTTCAAATAACCGCCGCCCGACGAATTATTATCGCGTCCGAACGGATCAGGCTGCTGCAATCTTCCGAAGCCGATTGTGTCAATTAACTTTGTGTAAAAATAAACCGCCGTCAGTTTGGCGCGATTGTCGAACAAATTCTGCTCGACGCCGCCGTCAAACGCGATGGTTTTTTCCGGCTTCAAATCGGGAGCGCCGAGCGCGACGAAACGCGGTGTTCCGAAACTGCTGTAAAACGTTCCGAAACGTTCATAAAGCGACGGAACGCGATAACCGTTGCCAACGTGCGCGCGAATTTTTGTTCCCGACCGCGCAAAAAAATATGAAGCCGCGCCGTCGAAAGTGTAGGCGTTCGGCGGATTTTCCAGTTTCACATTGGCGTAAGGCGCGTTGTTTAAGCTGAATTCCGGCGTTTTCAAATCGAAAAACTGCGCGCGAAAACCGCCCGCGATTTGCAGTTTGTCGCCGAAAAATTGCAGCAAATCCTGCGCGTAAACCGTGTTGCTCGATTGGTAAGCGCGCGTGAAAAAATTGCCCGCACCCGTCGGCGTTACGCCGTCGTTGCCGTATTTTTCGTGCTCGAATTCGTAACCGGCGGTGATTGTATTCGCGCGGTTCGGCGTCCAGTTAAAATGTCCGTTCGCCGTCTGAATCGTGCCGTCGAAAAACGAAGTCGAAGCGCTCTGAAAACCGACGCCCAGAATGCCGTTATCGTTTTTACGCGCAGTTTTCAAGCCCGAATAATACCCCTGAAAAACCAAATCTTCATTGATAATTTGCGTCAGAACGATTTGACCGTTAAAGAATTTCGATTTTTGAAAATTATCGGGATCGTTGCGGTCGAAAACGAAATTCACGCCCGGATTCGCCGTCAGAATCGCCGCGTTTGAATTAGGCAAAGTTCCGAAGGTGTCGGGACTCGAATTTAATCGAACGAACGCGTCGGAAACGAAAAATCTGGCGGAAATGTTGGTTTTTTCAAACGGATTGTATTCGATGCGCGATTGAAAATTCGTATTGTGCGCGTCGTCCTGCCCGTCAATTCCCTTCGCGTAAACCGTTCGCGAAACGCCCAGATTAAAACCGAATTTGCCGTTTTTTGTTCCATCCGACAAATTGCCGCGAAAACGTCTCAAACCGTAGCCGCCCGCTGCGCCGCCGATTTGTCCGTGCAAGCCGGACTGCGGTTTCGGCGTTTGAAAATCAATCGTTCCGCCGATGGCGTTCGTGCCGTAAAGCGAAGAACCGGAACCGCGCAAAACTTCGATTTTTGACACGCTCGTCAACGTAAAGTCCGACAAAAACGCCGACGCATCGCCGGTGATCGCCGACGCGTCGCGAAAACGCACGCCGTCAATCAAAATTGCCGTGTCCTGATTGCGCAGCCCGCGCGTTTTAATCGTCGCCGTGCGTCCGAATCCGCCTAATTGCTGGACGCGAAAACCCGGAATCGTCCGCAGAGTTTCCGCCAGCGCAAAATCGGCGCGGTCGCGCAATTCCTGCGCTTCGATGATGTTGACGGTTTTGGAAACTTCGTCAATCGTCTGCGTCGTTCCCGAAGCGATCACCGAAACTTCGGCGCGAATCTGCTCGGCGGAACTGATTTGCAGATCAGCCGTTACCGCGTTTTCGGCGAGCAGATTGACCGCCGAAATCGGCGAAGCGACGTTGTTGTTTCCGTTTTTATATTCGGCTGACAAAAGATATTTTCCCGCTGGAGTTTCATTAAAAACAAACTCGCCGTTGGCGTCGGTGATCGTCGTGTATCTCGCTTTCGCATCTTTTTCAGCAACTAAAACGACGGTCGCACCGGCGATTGCACTGTTATTTTCGTCCGTTACTTTTCCCTGCAAACGGGTGCTTTCCTGCGCCCAAATACTGAATGTCAAAAAACAAATTAAACTTAAAACCTTAATAAATCTCATTTTTCTCCTGTTTCCGCCCAGCGCGGAATACGGTTTTGGTGTTTTAACAAACCGGGCAAAGTTCCAGACTTCGGAATGATGAAGTTAGAATGATGAATGATGAATACAAGAATTTCTCTTTTCATCATTCATCGTTCCGAATTCATCGTTCGCTTCACTGTTGCGTGGGCAGTCGCGGATTTGCGCCGCGTTCCTTGGCATCGTTTGTTGTTAATTAAATTAAAATTACGAACTTTTGAAAGTTTTTTAATTCGTCATTCGTAATTGTTAATTCGTAATCGTTAATAAATCGTCGTTACTCTGATTTTTTTGCTGAACGGATTTTCGTCCAGCAAAACTCTGACGTTGAAAACTTTTGCTAAATTTTCTTCGGTCAAAACTTCTTTCGGCGCGCCTTTGGCGATGATTTTTCCGCCGCCGAGTAAAATGATTCGGTCGGCAAATTCCGCCGCCAAATTTAAATCGTGCGTGATGACAATCGCCGCCGTATTGCACGTTTCGCACCGCTCGCGCACAAGGCGAAACATCAGCGATTGGTGCGCTAAATCGAGATTCGCCGTCGGTTCGTCGAGCAAAAGTATTTGTGCTTCGGTTGCCAAAGCTCTCGCCAAAACGACGCGTTGGCGTTCGCCGCCGGAAAGTTCGTTCATCAAACGCGTTTCGTATTCGCGCAAATCGCACAAACGCAGACAATCGAGCGCGATACGCCGATCGTTTTCCGTTTCCCAGCCGAACGCCGCGCCGTGCGCGAACCTGCCGGACAACACGAATTCCAAGACGGAAACCGGAAATTTCGTTTCGTTTTCCTGCGCGACGACGGCGATTTTTCGGGCGATTTCGCGGCGCGAATAACTTTTTACGTCATCTCCGTCAAGCGTAATTTCGCCTTTCGCAACCGGCAAACTGCCGTTTAAACTTTTCAGCACGGTCGTTTTTCCCGCGCCGTTCGCGCCGAGCAAAACGATAATTTGCCCGCGCGCAAGCGAAAACGAAATGTCTTCGACAATCGTGCGCGCCGCGTAATTTACTGAAATGTTGCGAACTTCGAGCATTTTCAAAGAGTTTTGAAACCACAGATTTTCACAGATAAACACAGATTTTTATGATTAAAACAAAAGACTTTATTTATTTTTATTTTCGTTTTTATCATTTTTATCTGTGTGAATCCGTGAAAATTTGTGGTTAAAAATTCCTAATTCTTCCTTAATAAATAAATAAACATCGGCGCGCCGATTAACGCCGTGATCGCGCCGACCGGCAATTCGCGCGGCGCAATGGCGATGCGCGCGACCGTGTCGGCAAGCACGACGAAAATCGCGCCGGAAATCGCCGAAAACGGAATGACCAGGCGATTGTCGCTGCCGACTGAAAGCCGAATTAGATGCGGCACGATCAAACCGACATAGCCGACCGAACCGCTCGCCGCGACCGAAACGCCGACGAGCGCCGAAGCCGTCGTAAAAACAACGAGGCGAACTTTATTGGTTTCGACGCCGAAATCAAACGCGTCGCGCTCGCCAATCATCATTAAATTGAGTGCGCGCGCCTGCGAACTCAAAATTATTGTGCCGAAAGCAGCGCACACAAAAGTCAGGTAAAATCCGTTTTTCGTCGCCTGCGACAAATCGCCGAGCAGCCAGAATGTGAAACTCCGCAGCTTCGCCGCGTCTAAAACCGATGTCAGCAAAACGATCAGCGACGACAAAAAAGTTGTGACGATAACGCCCGACAAAACCAGTCGTTCGACGTTCATTCCGGCGCGCGATTTCGCCATTTGATAAACCGCAATCGTCGCCAAACCCGCGCCTGCAATCGCGCAAACCGGACGCGCGAATTCAAGTTGCGAGAAAAAAACAAACGCGAGCATCGTTCCCAACGCCGCGCCGTTGGAAACTCCCAAAAGATACGGCTCGGCAAGCGGATTTCGCAGCAGCGACTGCAAACTCGCGCCGGCGACCGCCAAACTCGCGCCGACGCACGCGCCGAGCAAAACTCTCGGCAAACGAATGTCGTAAAGAATCGTCGTTTCCGCGTCGCTTAATTCAAAGAACGAAAGACTTTCGCTGCCGAGTGCGGCGGCGAACATGAGCGCAATCAAAAGCGCGAACACCAACAAAACGCCGAGCCGCCAAGATCGGGAAAATTTATTTTCAATCGTTTTTTGATCGGAATTCAATAATTTCTCTGTTCAATTTCAACGCTGCAAATCCGCCGCAATTTGTTCGAGCGCATTAACGATGCGCGGCGACGGGCGCGAAATAATGTCGGCATTGATGCGGTAAATCTTTTTATTTTTCATTGCCGGAGAAGCGGCAAAAACTTCGTTCGGCTCGCGATTGTCTTCGCTGTCCGACAAAATTATCGCTTCCGGATTTAAGGCTAAAGCCGTTTCCTTGCTTAACTTCGGATAAGCCGTCGCCACGGTTTTCGTCGCCGATTCGCCGCCCGCGCGCTCGATAATTTCCGTCAGAAACGAATCTTTGCCGATGGTGAACAGCGGTTCTCTGGAAATCTGCACAAAGGTTTTGATTTTCGATTTATTTTTGACCGATTCATCAACGGCAATCACGCGGCTTTGCAAATCGTTGAGCAGTTCGGCGGTTTTCGTCTGCGTTCCGAAAATCTCGCCGAGTTGCCGCAAATTGGTAAACACGTCGTCCAGATTTTTCGGATTCGTCACGAAAACGGCGATGTTTTGCTGTTCGAGAGTTTTCGTAAAATTTTCGATTTGCGAAGCGGTTGAAACGAACACGATTTGCGGTTTGAGCCGGACGATTGTTTCCATATTCGGGCTGATCGTGTCGCCGACTTTCTCGATTTTTGCCGCGTCCGCCGGATAATTGCAAAAGCTCGTGACGCCGACAATGCGGTCGCCCGCGCCGACGGCGAAAATGTTTTCGGTCAGATTCGGCGCGAGCGACACGACGCGTTCGACTTTTTCGGGAATGCTTATTTTGCGTCCCAAATCATCGGCGATTTCGCGCGCGACAACCGCATTTTGCTGCGGCAAATTTTTACTTTGACAAGCGGCAAAAAACAGAATCGGCAACAAAAACAAAACGAAGATTCGCGCGCCGAACAGCAGCGGCGGATTGTAAAAATGTTGTTTTATTCGTGAATCTCTCAAAATTAAAAATAAAATGCTCTGTTTTCTCGCTTGTCGAAACAAACGAGAAAACAGAGCATTTTTATAAAAATTCGGTAAATCTTTAAAACAAAACTGTCAGCCTCGAATGTTTTGACGCGAAACATTCTTTCAAACGGGCGAAACGCTTTCGAGGCAGGATTCCAGACTTTGGCGATTGGAGGTTTAAACATTCAGAATTCAAAATTTGAAAACGTGCTGTTTCCAATCTAAAATCCAAAATCTAAAATCCGTAATCGCCTTTACTGTGGCGCGACCGTGCGGGATTTTCACCCGGCTTCTCCTTTTGTTCCGCTTCTTGAAAAAACGAAACCTCGTGCGTTTTGATATTGAAAAAGAACTTTGCTGCAATTTGCGAACAATTTCGCAAACAAGCGAAAGGCAAGTTATCACGCTTCAAAAGCGAATGTCAACGTCCCCGTTTTTAACCGGAAACTGTTGTCTCATTGTTGGCGAATGCCTTTTCCGCTTGATAAAAAATCTTTTTCACCGCGCGAATCGTGTTGCAGTGAATTTCAACCGTGTCGTTAATGTCCGCCGCGTAACCGCCGGACAGCGTAGTGACAATCGGCACATTTTTCGATTTGGCGAAATTTAGAACCATTTCGTCGCGTGCGCGCAAACCGTTAATCGTCAAATTTAATCGTCCGAGTTTGTCATTTTCGTAGGGATCAGCGCCGCCGAGATAAAAAACGATGTCCGGATCGTGCATAAAAATTCTGGGCAGCGCTTCGCTCAAAGTTTCGAGAAATTCCTTGTCGCCGGTTTTGTCGGGCAATTCGAGATCGAGAGTCGAATTTTCCTTGAAAAGCGGATAATTTTTCTCGCCGTGCATTGAAAAAGTAAAAACAGTTTCATCCGCTTGAAAGATAAACGCCGTTCCGTTGCCTTGATGAACGTCGCAGTCAACGATTAAAAATCTTTCCGCCAATCGTTCTTTCTGCAAAACGCGAATGGCAATCGCCACATCATTCAGCACGCAGAAACCTTCGCCGCGATCGGGAAAAGCGTGATGCGTTCCGCCCGCGAGATTCGACGAAACGCCCGTTTCCAAAGCCGATTTCGCCGCGTTAATCGTTCCCGCCGTCGCTAAAAACGAACGCCGCACGAGGCTTTCCGACCACGGCAAACCGAGTTTGCGGATTTCCTGCCGCGTCAGATCCCCGCCGCGCAAACGCGCAACGTAATCTTCTGTGTGAACGAGCGAAATGTCTTCGACCGCCGCCGGTTCCGGCTCGACGATTTCATCGTTCGCCAAAGTTTTTTCGCCGAGCAAACGGTCGCGGACGAGTTCAAATTTACGAATCGGAAAAACGTGATTTTCGCCGATGTCGGCGTAGTAATACGGCGAGTAAAAAACTTTATAATCGTTCATTTATTTCAATGGTAAATGATTGGAGATTTAAAAAGGAAGTGCGGTTTATGTTCGGGAAACATAAACCGCGATTTTTGGCGGAAGCTAATCTGTAGGCAAAGCGGAGCGGATAGGCAAAAGGCGGATTAAAACACAAGGCAGGGCAATCTGTGTCGGCGAACAAACTCTCCGCGTTCGTTTAGTTCGTCGGCACGAGAATCTTTTCATTCGGGCGGCTCATTCCGATTTTTCTCGCTTCGCGCTCAATGGCGCGTGAGTCGCTTTTCAAATTATGAATTTCTTCTTGCAAAACGAAATTTTCGTTGGTCAGAATTTCCATTTGCGAGTTTAGTGTCTCATTTTGACTCATTTCCTGACGCATCTCGGAAAACGCGCGGAAATTTACGGTTAAACAGAGCAGACAAGTCATTGCTGCGATAACGGTGAATACCATCCACTGCGGAGTCGCGCGATCTTTTTCCACGCGGCGGGAAATTTTTACGCGAGCTTCTCTCGGCATTCTGACCGTTTGCGGTCTTGTCCAAACTGCCTGAGTATTAGTCCAATAAGTAGCGACGACCTTGCTCAATGAGCACCTCCAAATCTTCTTTATTTTCGCTTTCAGCGTAAATTCTAACCAATGGTTCTGTGCCCGACGGGCGCATCAGCATCCAACTTCCGTCTGCAAAAATAAACTTTACACCGTCAATTCTGTTTATTTTTTCGATTTTTCGTCCGCCGATTTCCGACGGCTCGCGCGCCAGTATTTCTTTCAAGCCCGCCGCGATTTCCGGAGTCAACTTGACGCCGATTCTGCCGGATTCGAGTTTTCCGACCCGGGCGGTCAATTCGTCGAGCTGCTCGGTCAAACTTTTACCGCGCGCGGCGACGGCTTCGGCGGCTAACAAACAAGCCAGAATTCCGTCTTTTTCCGGAATGTGGTTTCTGATTGAAAGTCCGGCGGATTCTTCTCCGCCCAAAACGATTTCGTCTTTATTGATTAATTCGCCGATATATTTGAAACCGACCGGCGTTTCATACAATTTCAAACCGCGATTTTCCGCAACGCGATCAACTAAATGCGATGTCGCGACGCTGCGGGCGACGCCGTTTGTCCAGCCGCGCGATTCAGCCAAGTAGTCGGTTAAAAGAGCGACCAACTGATTCGGCGTGATAAACGCGCCGTTCGCGTCAATTATCCCGAAGCGATCAGCGTCTCCGTCAGTCGCCAATCCGAGCGTTAAACTTTTTGACTTAACCGCTTCACGCAGTTCATCGAGATGATCTTCGCCCGGTTCCGGCGACCGCCCGCCGAAAGTGACATCGCGCCAATCGTGAATCGTTTCAACTTCTAAACCGTTGTCGCGCAGGATTTTGTCCAAATATCCGCGTCCGGTTCCCCATAAACCGTCGTAAGCGTAACGACCTTTGGCGGCGGCAATCACATCAAAACGAACTTTTGTTTTCAAATCATCCAGATAATTCTGTCGCGCATCGTATTTTTCAATCGAGCCGCCATCAGCATCGGCGGTTTCAGCGGCGTTTTGAATAAATCCCTCGATTTGCTTCGTAATTTCTGGCAGCGCCGGAGCGCCGTCGGCGGTTGAGAATTTTATTCCCTGATATTCCGGCGGATTATGCGAAGCCGTAAAATTGATTCCGCCCGATGCTTTTTCGCTGCGAATCGCGTGCGAAATCGTCGGCGTCGGCGTCGGCGTTTCGCACAATAGCACCCGAAATCCTTTGCGCCGCGCTATTTCCGCAGCGACGGCAGCAAACTGCGCGCCCATAAACCGCGTGTCGGTTGCAATAATCAGTGACTGCGCTTCGCCTTCGGAGTTTTCCTTCAAATAACGACAGATTGCTTCGGTTACCAGCCGCACATTGGCAAAGGTAAAATCATCAGCGATAATCGCTCTCCAACCTGATGTTCCGAAACGTATAGACATAGTTTTCTTTACAAAAGAATAAAAAAAATCCCAAAAATATTAAGCGTTGTTTTGTGCTGCTTTTTAATTCAACGGGGAAAGCTGTTGAATATTATTAACCAAACCGTCAAAATATTTTCCTTACTGAAGGTGAAAAAAAATTTAACATAAGCAATTTTGGAAGTAAAGACATCTTTGAAATATTTATCTCTAATAAAATCAATAGTTTACGATTCTTACCTAAAGTAAGAGATAAACCAACTGCTTAAAGGTAAACGCTAGGTGAACGTTTTTTCTTTTTTCATCGGATTTCGTTAGACAATTTGATAACTTTATTAGAATCTCAATATGTATTTTGAGAGAATCCTGAAACTGTGGAAAAAACTTAAACACTGGTTTAAAGTTTAATCCTTTTTTACTGTTGAAAGGTTATGTCGTAAAAGTGTTTAATCGGCGATTAGCAAACTGAAATATATATCGGCAAAGCTAATTAGCCTTATTAATAATTAAACTGCCAACAAATCTTATTAAATAGTAGTGAAAATGCCGCATTCCAACAAACCCAAATTCGCTTTTCGGAGAATTTGACAAGACGATAGAAAATTATCGTCAGCGGCAAGAAGGATCAGACAATCGGAAGTTGTCGGGGCGAGTAAGACGATTTGACATTCATTGACTTGTTTTGAAAGCCGCCAGCAAAGTGGATTGTTGCTAAAATTAAAAGAACTGGAATGTATTGCGCGTTGTGAAAAGATTTAATTAAAGAAATCAGAAAATGAAGTTATAAAATAGCGCAAATCTGATTTCTACCAAATAACTTTGTTAAAAAAATACAGCTTACCGGTAGACGTATCAAAAACGCCGCAAACGCTATAAAATTTCAAAAACGCGCCATTTCGACACATCTATAATAATTTGTTAAAAGCGAAACAGCCTTTCATGTGTAAGAAAAACTACCGAGAAACTTTAGCCGCCGCTCTGTCGCTTACTTTTTCACGTTCAGAATTGACTTGGCACGAAACTTGCTCTTAGCCAGTGACAGTTGCTGAATGATTAACTAATTTTAATTCTGCTCTCCATAATTTCATTTAATACAATTTTAGAATAAAAATTTGTCGGAGCGGCTATAATTTTCGGAGAAATTTAATACTTATGAGACCTGTAAAACATTTTGAAAAAGGACTAACTTACATTGCCGGCGGATTGTTTAATGCGGTGACAGCGGTTAACAAATACAAGCCGAACGAATCTTTCACGCCTAAATGGTCAGACAAACCGCTGCTTAAATCCTGGCAGAAATCAAAACCGACGCTTGGTTTTCCGCGCACCACCGATTCGCTGTGCCCGAATTGTGTGATTGAAGCGCGCGAGGAAATTCTTTCAGGAGCTCGTGACGTTTCGACGTTGGTCAATGAAAAAGTCGGCGAAATTAAAGCCCAGATTATCGAACGCGACGGTCAAATCTGGATGATTAAAGATTGCCCGGAGCACGGGCATTTTGAAGATTTGATGGCGATTGACTCGAAGTTCTTACAGCACATCGAAGCCAATTTTCCGGGACGCGATATTGCGGCGCACAACGACGAAGAGCTGCACAATCACGGTTCTTCGACGATCAAATACGGACGCGGCGCGGTGTTGACGGTTGATTTAACGAACCGCTGCAATATGATGTGCGACCCGTGTTTTATGGACGCAAACCAAGTCGGATTCGTTCACGAGCTTTCGATGGAAGACGTGAAAGAAATTCTCGACAATGCGATTTCGATCAAACCGCGTCGCCAGATGTCCGTCCAGTATTCAGGCGGTGAGCCGACGCTTTCGCCGCATTTTTTGGAATCAGTTCGTTATGCCCGCAAAGTCGGTTATAACTCGGTGCAAGCCGCGACCAACGGTATCGAATTTGCGAAATCGAAAGAATTCTGCCGCGAAGCTGCTGAAGCAGGTTTGAGATT
>SXGU01054647.1_pt1 | contig 10432 bp, 6 predicted proteins | sample 3174531 | NCBI WGS metagenome assembly SXGU01 (sample SAMN11356863, study PRJNA531348) | freshwater metagenome | isolation source: freshwater sample F1-140 | place: China: Fuxian Lake, Yuxi | collected 2017-12-25 | reverse complement strand
GTTTCAGGATTGCCGCGAAGACGAATGTCCTTCTTTAAAGTTACATTTTTCCCCGTGGCAATGAGACCAGAAATGGCCGATCCGCAGAGTGTATTGCGGTCGAATGTTTTAATCGTACGGCCCGCGATCATGGCGGCCGTGGCGTTTTCGCCCGCACCGAGCGATCGACCCACTCTCGCTTCAACACAAGCAACGTCGCGATATTCGTTGACGCATTGTAAGGCTGCCTCTTGAAAGAGGCAGTAGGAGCCATTTGCCAGTCTGTACAGATGTCCATCAACGAGTTGCTGTGAGGGCGGCGTCACCGAAGGAAGGCCGCAGGGCCGTCGGCCCTCCGCCAAACAGCGGACGTCGATCGGGGAAGCTGCGCTTTGATCCTTTACGAAGTCACGCCACGCCTTCGCCTCGTAGAACCGGAGGAAGTCTTGATCAAATTTGGCGTAAGGGCTCGAAGAGTTGCGCCAGCGGCAGAGCTGAGCCGAGCCTCCGTTATAAGCTGACCAAGACGAGCGTGCGCGCGTCTTGTAATCAGATTTAGATGAGACGCAACTCGCAGTCGCGGACCGTGTCCACGCCTTATAAAAGATGTCGAGGCCGTAAATCATGTTGTAGATCATGTCGACGCCCTTACCCTCGGAAAGCGCCACCTGGTGAGAATTGTCGTCGACTTGCATAATGCCGTGACCATGACCGCTATCTCCGCGCATGTAGCGAAGATATCCGTCGCCAGCATTTCGGTAATGGCTCCAAAAGCTCTCTTTTTGCGCGAGCGTGTAGAAAGCTTCAAGAAAGCCATGCACTTCCGCCGCACTCACATTTGGATTCCGCTTCTTAATGTAGTAGGTGCCCACGTCCCGAAGTACGGGAAACATCCCGCTCATGTACCGAAGACGTTCGGAGGAAACGCTCTTGGGATCATCAAACACGACGGGTTGATACTGCGTGCGAACGACCGAAGGTTCCATGTGGGTGTTGACATTGCAGAGGGCCGGCGCGCGGCCAAAATCCCACTCACCCATGGTCGATCTGTTTTTACAGTTCCAATAGTCCGGTGTCGCCGCGACGTGAGTGAAGGGGAGGAGCAGCGCGAACGCAAACGTGATGAGTGGGCCAAAGTTTTTCCGCATGCTCAGACAAACGGCAAGTCCAGTCCCCGACTTTAGGTCTGGTCACTTGAAGTCAACTGCCGGACAGCAAAATTTGTTGAATGAGGCGGAAGCGTCGATGAGCTCGACAGGTCTTAGGTCTCGACGAACGGGGTCAAAGTTCAAACGCCGACGATGAGCGCGAGCAGGAACGCGATCGCGAAAACGATCAAGGGATATTGAAGGTGGTAGGAGTAAAGTTTTGATGGAAAGGTCGTTTGCGCCATCTCCTGGCTCCTCATCGGTATCTGCGAAGGCGAGAACGGGGCGTCCGTTCGAAAGAGCCCAAGGAAAATAGCCCGACTCAGTCTCTATGTCGGATTTCTTTCTTTGAGCTCACTCTCGGTTGGATCGTTGGCCCATCTCAGCCTTCGCAGGCCGTTAGCTGATTCAATTAAAAATTTTCCGTCTTCGAGCTCGTGCGACTCACGAGACCGGCGACGAAACTGATCACCGCGAGGATGAGGAAGATGATCAAAAAGCTCTGGCCGCTCTCCACGTTCAAGCCGGCGAAGCCCAGAGTTCCTAGGATCATGGAGACGAGCGCGAGAGTAAAAAACAAGACCGCCGCCCACAGCATGAACCCAGTCTCCTTTCCGAAGCGCGTGTTCAATACCTTGGTCTAGCAATCGTAGTGCCGTCTGAGCTTCATGGTCAGAACGAAAATAATGCCCACCTAGGTGGCGAATAGTCGCACAAAACCTTCTTAACGAGGAATTTTCCCACTCTCCACTTGGGGAGAATTGGAACGTGTGTTAAATGGACGCGTATGAAAACGAATACTGCCTTCTCGCAGACATTAATGGTGGTCGATGACGATCAGGACATCCAAGACATTGTCGTCGGCTTCTTTAAGCCACGTGGTTACAACGTGGTTACCTTCGACGACGCCGAGCAAGCACTAGCGGCGCTCGAGGAGAAGAACGTCGTTTGCGACGTCATCCTGACGGATCTTCGCCTGCCCCAGATGACCGGCATTGAATTCACGGAACGCGTGAAAAAGTCTGGCATCCAGGCTCCCTTGATTTTGATGACCGCTCATAAGAGCGTCGAGATCGCCGTGAGCGCGATCGAGGCCGGGGCTTACGATTTTATCGTGAAACCGATTCACTTTCCGCAGCTCCTCGTTTCCGTCGAGCGCGCCATTCACTTGAATAAAATTCGTGTGGAGAACCAGGCCCTCAAGGCCGCGGTGAAGGTAAAGGAAAAATCGGATCTGAGCGGCATCATCGGAAAGAGCCCGGGCTTTCTCAGGGCGCTTGATCTCGCCCGCCGCGTGTCCAACAGCGCCGCGAGCGTCTACATCTCAGGTGAGAGCGGAACGGGAAAGGAAGTGGTCGCGCGAGCGATCCACAACTTCGGAAACCGTAAGGATAAGCCGTTTATCGCGATCAACTGTTCCGCGATCCCCGAGAACCTCCTTGAATCCGAACTCTTCGGTTACGCCAAAGGTGCCTTCACGGGTGCGAGCGATAAGAAGATCGGTCTCTTCGAGGAAGCTCAAGGCGGAACCCTCTTTTTGGACGAAATCGGGGATCTTTCCCTTCCGCTCCAGGCGAAGCTTCTCCGCGTTCTGCAAGAGCGCAAGATCAAGCGGATCGGGGAGAACCAAACACGTCCTGTTGACGTGCGTGTCGTCTCCGCGACCCACAAGGATCTCACGGTCGAAGTCAACGAGAAGAGATTTCGCGAAGACTTGTTCTTCCGTTTGAACGTCATTCCGATCGCGCTTCCGCCGTTGAGAGATAGGAAGGAAGACATTCTTCCTCTCGCCGAATTCTTCTTAACGAAGTACGCGGCACTGAACGGTTCGGCGGTGAAGGGCTTCACGAAAGAAGCGCTCGAAAAACTTTATTCGCATTTCTGGCGCGGAAACGTTCGGGAACTCGAGAATACGATCGAGCGCGCCGTGGTGCTCTGCCAAGATCCGCTGATTGATGCGGGGGACCTGTTTGGCGACCTCGATCCGAAACCGCATCCGGTCGCAAGCATCGACTCACCACTCCCGCTCGGCGAGAATGGTCGTCTCCTGACGCTTCAGGAGCTCACGGATGCTTACGTCATGTTCGCGCTCGAGAGAAACGGTGGGGCGAAGGATAAGACGGCGAGGGATCTGGGCATTGACCGCAAGACGCTCTACCGGCGCCTGCAGCTCGGCCCGAACGGAACCGGCCCGATCTCCAAGCCGGGTTCGGGGCAGAGCCTTATAGAGTTGAACTAAGACGACTGGAGCTTCCGGAATCGGGCTCGTTCATCGCGAGCCATGCGCGGAATTCAGCCAGAAGATCAGAAGCCTCGGTGGAATCATCGAGGCTTTTTATTTCCTCAAGACGAATGCCGATGCTCTCAAGGTCCATGTAGCCATAGGTCGACGCATTTCCCTTCAGCTGGTGGCCGATGCGGTGAAAGACCTCCAGATCTTTTTGCGCGAGAGCATCGATCAGCTTCGAGAGGTCCGTTTTACGGCGCTGGACATACTGTCGTCTCATCTCTTCAGGAATAAGCGGGGATGCGCTCATCTTTTCTCCTCAAATATTCGGCAACTTCGGCGACAAGGCTCTCGCCTGATACAGGTTTCGTGATTTGACCATCGCAGCCGGCTTCCAAGCAGCTGATGCGCTCCTCATGCATGGCATGAGCGGTGAGGGCGACGATGGGGCGCGCGTATCCTTGCCCGCGAATTCTTCGGGTGGCTTCCTTGCCGTCGATTTCTGGAATCTGAATGTCCATCAAGATGATATCAATGTCGTAGGTGGCAGCTTTTTTAACGGCATCGAGTCCGTTTTCGACAATTTCCACGCTGGCTCCCGCGCTCTCCAGGAAGAAGCGGAAGATCTCTTGGTTATCCTCTGAATCTTCGACGATGAGCACGCGTGCGCCGTTGAGACGACCCTCCGGAACTCGCGAGCCTTCCGGGAGCATTTCATCGTGGGGTTCTTGATGGGGCGTCTCTTCGATCCAGAGGGACTGCGTGAGTTCACCGATACTCACGCGCGCTTCGAATGTTGAACCCCGCCCAGGAATACTCTCGAGGAGCGCCAGATCGCCACCGAGTTCCTTGCAGAGACGCTTCGACAGAGCGAGCCCCAGGCCCGAGCCGCCGTAGCGGCGGGTGGACGACGGATCAGCCTGAACAAACGGGTGGAAGAGGTGCTTCTGTGCAACTTCGCCGATGCCGATTCCCGTGTCTTTGATACGAAACGCGAGCAGGTTTTCGCCGTCGGCGGAGATTAAATACCGAACGTGCAAGACGACCGAGCCGCGTTCGGTGAACTTGATCGCGTTGCCCACCAGATTCAATAAAATCTGTTTGAGTCGAACGTCGTCGGTTGCGATGTGAACAGGAAGCGGTCCCGAGCTCTCGACGGTGAAGCTCAGGCCCTTTTCTTTCGCGCGTCCCTCCATCATCGACTTCATATCGTGCAAGAGAAGAGAGAGTCGGACTTGGCGTTTGGCGATCAGGAGTTTTCCCGATTCCACTTTTGAGAGATCGAGAATGTCGTCGATGATGCGCGTCAGTTCCTCGCCCCCGCGGCGGATGTTGCGCGCAACCGAAGTCTTCTGGTGATCGGCGATATTGTGTTTGAGGAGCATCTCCGAAAAACCGATGATCGCATTGAGAGGCGTGCGGATTTCGTGGCTCATGTTGGCAAGAAACGCACTCTTCGCACGGTTGGCGTCATCGACCCGGCGGAAGAGTTTCGCGGTCTCAAGCGTGCTCGAGGCATGTGCGACCAAGCTCTCCAGGATTTCGATCTCGACCGTATCAAAACGAGTTCCGTTATTGCGCGCAAGGAAGAGAATTCCGCAGCGGCCGAAGTCGCGCGAGGAAATTCCAACGAGGATCCAATCCGAAAGCGGGGGATCGAACGAATCAACGGCTTCTTGGCAAGCTTCGCTGGAGATGAAGAGTTTTTCGATCGCTTCTTTAGAATCACGATCTTGCATCCGCAGCATGAAACCATTTGGAATGATGCTGAGGCCTTCTTGTCCCGTGAGTCGCTTCTTTAAGCAGGCGGGATGTTCAAATCCAGTCGCGCCGCGGAGAGGAAGTTGCAATTCGTCGTCATTGTCGGTCGCGAGATAAAGAAATCCGACGTGGCTCCGCGAGATATCGATCGCCGATTTCAGGAGCTTCATTCCGAGCGAATCGAGATCAAGTTCCATGGAGAGGGCTTTTGCCGAATCGTTGAGCTTATTGAGGAGCGCCGTTTGGTTGCGGCTCTGCTCAGCGGCCCGCGTGCTGACCTCCCTTGCGCGCGTCTCGAAGATGAGCTGAGTTTGGCTCGCCTTCAAGACCAGAAGGATGAGGATCGAGATGAAGGCTGCACCGAACGCGACCGTTGCCGGCAAGTAGCGATCTGATTTCGAGTAAAAGTGGGGAAGGGGGGCTACGTGAAAGCGGAGCGTGCGGCCGAGCAGTTGAAACGTGCGGTAAGTGGTAGCACCCTCTTCATTCAGGATTTCGGATCCCGCATCGAAGCGATTGTAAAGAACCGTAGGTGTTCCCGCCTCATCCACCGTCTCGAGGGTGAAATTCACGTTCTCGCGTTTGAGCGACGGAGTGCCGAAAGTTCCGGCGAAGAGGTCTCCCACTTCAAAAGCCGCGTACACGGCTCCCTTGATCTTTGCGTCGAGTCCGTTGACAGCCAGAAAGACGGTAAAGCCGTTGTTCCCTTCGGGCCCTACTTGCGGTCCTTCAAGCACCGATGTCATCGTGGGCTCGCCAGACTGTGCGGAAGAGAGAACCGCCTTCCGACGAACGGGTTCGCTCAACATGTCGAAGCCGAAATTTTTGTTCGCGTAAGGATCGCGGGGTTCGACCATCATGACCGTCGAGCGCCCGTCTTGACGGATCTCGAGGTAACCAATGCGTTTGATTCCGGGGAAGCGACTCTGAACGTCGAGGCCCGAGATGTAGCGACGGAAGTCGCGCTCGGTGATTTCGCCTCCCGTGAGCAGATGGGCGCGCACGTGATAGAGGGTGTTTCCGTAGGTGCTCATTCGACCCTTGAAGGTCGAAGCGATTCTTTCGGCTTCGGATTCCAATCGCGATCGAATGTCGGCGTCGATGGCGGACTTTACGCTCCACCACGCACCGATCGAAAACAACGCCAGCCCGAACACCAAAAGATGGAACAGAGGCCGACTGCGAATTGAGAATACCTTCAGCAGTCCCATTAGGGAGAGTTGGTACGATGGGTCGCGAAGGCGTGGCCAGAGGCCATGATAAACGTGGAGAATTGATCAAAAATTCGGCCGAGAATGGGCCCGTCCTTCGCTCTAAACTTACAATTCTTGAATGAATTTCTGGGTCGTTCCGGTGAGTACGTAAAAATTCGTGGGGTTTCGGGGAAGACTTCCACGTCAACGTCGGGGAGATTCCGGACGAATCGGAGTTAAACGACCTCAGAGCGAGAACGAAGCGGTACGGATTCAAGGACATTAGAGCTGGCACTCGGATTGAAGTAGGGAGATGACAGAGGCTCCGATACGTAGGAAGGAGCGGACGGGTCAGTCATGGAAGATTGAGAATCCGTTCGCTCCGAGCCGACAACTCGGTTCCTCGATGTTCCTCCCTTACGGTTGTTATACGGTCTGGTCCCTCTTCTCTGAGTTCGTCCTCCCGCGGGCTCAGAGAAGAGGTTCTTTTATTGGCTCAACGTAATAAGCCGTGCTGCCGTTGGGCCCGAGTGAGTAACCCCATCCAAGTTGGTATAAATCCGAGCCGCGCATGCGAACACTCGCGCGGGTGAAAACTTCCGTCACCTCATACATGGAATTCGGGCGCTTGACGCTCAATTGAATCGCTCCCGCGTGGGCATCGAGACGCCCGCTCTTCACGGTCACCCAGTAGCGTTCGGCGTCTTGGCTCATTCGAGCGTAAGCGACGACGCGATCGGCTCCGCCCTTGATCTGAACGCGGCCGCGAATTTTCAAGTCGCGGAGAACGCCTTCCATGACGGCGCGTCTCGCGGGAGCATCATGAACGCGGGCGTAGAAATCGGTATTAAAGACATCGTGAATGGGAACGCGCGCCTGGTAAACGTAACCCGTGCCGACGGCACAGCGATAGCCGTCGACTTCCATCGGTTGGCCGGGAATGCGCACGCAACCGGGGTTCGATGTCGGAGCGCGCCCGAGAAGCTGTCGCGTGAGACCGTCATCGATGAAGTTCAAGACACCGCCCCCGCGCGCGAGAACAGATTTGAGCCATTGCGCAAGTTCGGGCGTGGCGAATCCGTTGTCCTGATAAACGACGAGCTTGCACGAGAGGAGATCCGATTTCGGATTGATATCCCAATGATGAATGCGCGGATTGATGCCGGCGTGGAAGAGGAGCGCGAGCAATCCTCCGGCCCAATCCGAATTCACGATTCTCGAACTCACCCCGCTCACCGTCGAGGGCGCGTGCTGATTTGAATCTTTAATCATGCAGACTTCGTCGGTCATCTCGACGGCGGAGCCGAGGAAGCGCCCGTAGGGGGCGATCACTCTCTCTCCGAATTCTTTTACGGATGCGTACGGGGCCCTCGGTTCGCCATCGGCGCCGATGGGTGCATCAAAGTAAAGAGTCTTCGGTTGAGTGCCGCCTTGCTTGAGAACCCACCACGCATCCCATCCGACGAAGAGATTGTTCGCGACGATCTCATTGAGTTCCGCCCAGAACTGCGCGGAAAGTTGATTGTCGGGAGTGTTCTTGTAGCGCGGGTCCTTACGGAGAGTCGTGAAGTAGGGGAGGATTTGATCCTTGGCCCAAGTCGACTGCCAGTTGTCGCCTTCGTTGAAGTAGTAGAGATAAAGCGCCTTCATGCCGTGACCGAGAGTGGAGAGATAGGTTTGTCGTCTCGACTCAAGCGAAACGTGCGTGCCCCGCCACCAGCCGGCCTGAATCTCCGGGCCCATGACCCATTCTTGGCGCGAGCCGAGGTAAAAATCATTTGCGCTCTCGGCGGCTTTGACGTCGTGATCCGTTTTGAACGGAAGATTCATGAGCGTGATGTCGTCGGTCTCGTAGGTCTTTGGATAGAGGTTCACGGTCATCATTCCGGTTTGGCCGGGCATATTGCGCAGGCGGTAGTGCGGAAGAACTCCGTGCTCGGCTGCGTTGTAACTCTCGGCGAGAGTAAAGAGAACCGCGGGCTCGCGAACACCCATGGCTTCCCAAACACTGCGGATCCAACGCAGGTATTGGTACATGGTTTCATCCTGAAAGCGGTACCAGTCTTGGTCCTCGAAGATGTTGGCGTTGGGAACCGTCGGAGGTTTGATTTCATTCCATTCGCGCCATGCGCGGCGGTGAGCGATGTTCACCTTGGCGAGAGTGTTGTCGTAGCGGAGCTTGAGGAAGCTCCGGTAGAGAGCTTGAGACCGCGGGCTGTAGTCGTGATTAAACGCCGACTGCCACATGAGGTTCGTTTCGTTATCGATTTGCAGGAACGTCACCAGACGCCCGGGCCCGATGTAAGGTTTTAAGACCTCTTGATAGACTGTCTCAAGCCAACGTTTTGAGTAACGCCGAAAATCGGGATCCGTGTAGCTGTTGAGGAGCGAGCGCTGACCCTTGGGATTGAGCGAGTGGCTGTTCGGAAATTTTTGATGAAACCAGAGCGGAACCGCGCCGAACCCGAGAAAGCCCCATTCCGCATTGATGAAGGGACCGGGGCGCACGTGAAGATTTTTGAGCCCCTTTGCTTCGACGAGCTTGATCCAAGTTCGCACGTCGCGTGAGGGGTAGTCCGCATTGCCGTCGCCGTCTTCATCAACGGTTCCGTCGAAATCGAACTTGCCCTCGGCATACTCGTGAAAATCCCAAGGAATATAGAAGCCGACGGTGTTCATCTTGGCTTCAACGGCGCGATCGAGAGCCTTGTTCCAAAGTTCAATGACCCGCGCGCGCGGAATGTTTCGTCCCTCGCCGCCTCGTAATCGGAAGTACTGAATCTCAGCGCCGAAGAGCTGCGGCTGAGGTTGTCCATCGACGACGAGTTGGTTTTGTTTAATTTCAACCATTCCTGCGCGTGCCGGAAATGTGTTAAAAGTAGACGTGATCGCGAGCGCTAGAACCGTCATGGTTGCCGTACGGAGACGTTCGATCAAAGCCCCACTCCTTGTAGTGCATTTGCCCTTCTACAAAGCGTAGGGAGCGGCCGAGATCGGGTCAAACCAAAAACTACGACCCAGAGGAAAAGTCATGCGTGTCATTCCGGAAAAGTGGCCGACGAAATGGCCGAAAACAGTTATCGAGAAAATTCCGCTCTATCCATTTGTCGCCGCCCGGAGCGTGATGTTCACCGCCGAGAGCTTGCTCGGTCCGTTGATCGACGTGGCCATCAGCCGCAAAAGGCCGAGGCTTCCAACCGATGATCCCGAATTGTTCCAGGCGGCGCGGGCATCGCTCGAGGAGATTCTCAGGCGTGATGTCGAGAATATTCAAAATGGCGTGTATCCCGTTGACGTGCTGATGCCGGAGAGTCCGCTGAAGCACATCTTGCGCATTCCGAAAATGTTCCTCGAGGGCTGGGAGATCGCCCGTCGTCGTCGTGAACACAAGTCAAAGGAGTTTTCGGAGACCGCGCGCGCGCTCCTGGACGATCCCGACGTTCCCGATTATTACAAGCGAAACTTTCACTATCAAGGTGACGGTTACCTCTCGGAAGAGTCGGCGGAGCTCTACGAGCATCAGGTTGAAGTTCTCTTTGCGGGAGCTGCGGATGCCATGAGACGTTTGATACTTGCGCCCATGCGAAAGCATTTCGGAACTTCCGATGGCGAAGGGCTCAAATTTCTCGAACTCGGAGCCGGTACGGGACGAACGACGAAGTTCGTGCGACTCGCGTTTCCGAAAGCGAAGATCGTCGCGGTGGATCTTAGCTCGCCTTATCTAAAGAGAGCGCAGGATCAGCTTCGTAGCTTCGCGAGACACGATTTTCTCGAGGCTGATGCCGCGAAACTTCCGTTTCTCGATGAGACTTTTGACGCCGTTTATTCGGTCTTCCTCTTTCATGAGCTTCCCATGGAGGCGAGAAAAAAAGTCGTGGCCGAGGGCATTCGCGTTCTTAAACAAGGTGGGTACTACGGGCTCGTCGACAGTTTGCAGCTCGGAGACGTTCCGCGATTCGATTCCGCTCTCGAGAGATTTCCCGTCGAGTTTCATGAACCTTTCTACGCGAACTATGTCAAAAATCCGATCGAGCATGTTCTCAAAACACACGGTCTTGAAGATCTCTCGACACAAACGGGGTTCTTTTCGAAAGTCGTATCATCACGCAAGGAATTGAACGAGG
>SXGU01487402.1_pt1 | contig 10433 bp, 8 predicted proteins | sample 3174531 | NCBI WGS metagenome assembly SXGU01 (sample SAMN11356863, study PRJNA531348) | freshwater metagenome | isolation source: freshwater sample F1-140 | place: China: Fuxian Lake, Yuxi | collected 2017-12-25 | reverse complement strand
GCCGCTCTCCCAGCTGAGCTACACCCCCATCCGATAAATCGCGAGAAGCCAATTTAGTGGATTCAAGCTTTATCTGTCAATGAGAAAAGAGCTACTGTTTGTTTTCTTTTTTTACAAATTCATCGAGCGTTTTCTGAGGTGGTGGTACGACAAAAAACTTTGAATTTGATTAATGATTTCGATTCGTCTTTAGAAGAAATCTGAAACTTTTGCTACAAATGAATGTAATACAACTCGATGCAAAAAGAAAGGGCCTTTTTCAGGCCCTTCATTTTATTCTTGTGGTGTATTTTTGGGGAATGGTTTGGGGCTAAAATCGTGTCCGAACTCCTGAACCAGTTTCCTGACGGCCCTGATCTGTCGTTTCGGATCGTCATCCAGTACCCCTTGAACCGCAGGGATGAGGTTTCCGCTTCCGTCGTCCCAGAACGCTGGCATCGAAGTATACGGGAGGAAGGACTGCGGATTCGAAATCCAAGCTTCCATCCACGTTGTTCGCAGCCTCTTCTTCGCGTAGTGGAGATCCGGCGCCTGCGGATCATCCTTCGTGAAGCCGAGTGTGTGGCAAGTGGTACAGGCGAGCTCGTTCCAGATCTTCTGAGCGGCTTCTCTCTCCCCTGGCTCCCAGGAGATCTTCACGTCACCCTCGAACGTCGCCTGGTTCGCCCCGGCCTGGAAGCCCATGACGAGCTTGTTTAGTTCTTCGGTGGTGAACGGGAACGTCGGCATTCGCACCTTCACGTACGTGCGAATCGGATGAACGTTTCTTAGGAAGTCGTAGAGCCAATCTGTCTGGACGCGGTGGCCTTGCTTCACGAGGTACGGTGGACCGAAGTTCTGGTCGTCGAAGGCTTCGGAAAGTTTCCCGCCCATGCCGTCGATCTTGTGGCAGCCGTAGCAGTTGTACTTGTTGGCGACCTTCATCCCCTCTTCGTAGATCTTCTCGTTGGCGTCGAGGTTCTTCTGGCCCATCATCGGAACCTTGTCGGAAACCTGGCCGAGGATCACCCCCACCATGGCTTCAACTTCCTGGTCGTTGAGGTAGAAGTTCGGCATTTTGTTGAGGTCCTTGAAGAGCTTCGGCACGCCGACGTCCCAGATCCGCGGGTTCTTCAAGTGCTGCGTGAGCCAGCCCTGTCTGGTGTGCGGAACGTGGTGCTGCTGTCCGAAGCCGAACTGTTCGACCGGCTTGGAGCCTTCTTTCGTGAGCTCCGGACCGATCTGCGGCAGGTCGCCTTCGAAGCCATTGATGTCGTGGCAGGAGTAGCAGCCGTACTTGTTGATCGAGCGTTTTCCGAGCTCGTGGGTCCGCTCTTCCTGAGTCATCTTGGCGAGCTTCGCCTTCGCGGCTTCGACGGTTTCGAAGGCCGAGAAGTAGTCTTCCACGAGGATCTTGTCCCGGATGTCCGGCTCGAGGGACGGGAACTTGAGGGATTCGAATTCCTTATTCTTGAAGCTCAGGAGGTAGCTTGCGATGTCGTTCGCCTCCTGGTCGCTCAGGCGGAAGGAAGGCATGATGGTCGTTTCGTCGTAGTGGGACGGCAGCTTCAGCCAGGAGACGAGCCAGTCCGGGTCGACCTTCGAACCGAGGTTCGTGAGGTAGGTCCCCTTTCTGTTTCCGACCTTGTTCCACTTCTCGTCGATCCCCTCGACCATGTGGCAGCCGACGCAGCCGATGGTTTCGATGAGCTCTTTTCCGCGCTCGGTGCTTCCACCGCTGTACCGCTGGAGCGGCTTGTACTGCTTGGCGGTCTTCACGACGTATTCGGCGATGGCGTTTACTTCCGTGAGGTTCCGGCGGCGGAACTCCGGAGCGGAGTTGTTCGGTTGATCGAAGAACTGTGGCATCTTGGACTTCGGGTTGAAGGACTTCGGAGCCCAGATCCAGTTCTTGATCCACTCTTTTGATGGGACCTTCGAGATGACCTTCCGGAGAGACGGACCTGGTTTATCTAAGTGCTGCCAGCCTTCGATCTTGTGGCAGGCGTAGCAGCCGTACTGCTGAACGAGGGCCCGGCCGTTGTTAAGCTTGTCCGCCATCGGAAGCTTCTCGACTCCCTGGTGGCACTTGATACACATCCCTTCGGTGTGCTGGAGCGGGAGCATGGCCTGGGGAACCTTGTGCGGTTCGTGCCAGTGGTACTTCTCCTTCCATTCTTTTTCCTGCTGGGCGTTCTGTGGAATGTGGGCCGGGGAGTTGAAGTCGTTCACCCGGTCGCCGACCCCTCCGTGACAGGAGGTACAGCCGAAGTCCTTCGCCGGGTGGGCGGAGTTGACGCCGACCGCGAGCTCGTTGACCTTCGGGTGAGTCTTGTACGGGTTCTGCTGGTCTTCGTATCCTGGCTTGTCGATGAAGACGTGGCAGGTGGTACAACGGTCGATCTTCGGGACCTGCTGGAAGTAGCGATCGTCGGTGACGTTCTTTACTACGTACTGACGGATCTTCACCGTGGGGTCGAGGTAGTCGATGAACGGTGCGTTCCGGAGAGCCCAGATGGGATTTTTTTCGGTTGAAGACATCGCGGTCAGCATCCGTTCTCTGTCCCCGACCATGTCCTTGAGCTCTTTCTCTGCGGCGGTCTGCTTCGCCTGGATCTGCTTGATCTGTTCCTGGAACTTAGCTTCCTGGGCCTGGAGGCCCTTCAGCCGGTCCTTCCCTTCGATTTCCTTCTTCTTGTAGTCGTTGAACTCGACCTGGAGCTTCTTCGCCTCGTCCATGTGCTTTTCCACGAGGGCGTGCTCGTACTTGAACTGGTACGCAGCGGCCTGGGATCCGTTCACGCCGTTGATCATGTTCTGGACGTAGATCTTTCTCTGGATCTCGGCGATCTCTTCGTTGGCCTTCTCGAGGTCGCCCTTCCGGGCCTCCACGTCTTTCTCGGCGGCGGCGATCTTCGCTTTTACTTCCTTGAGCTTCTTCCCGTCGATGGACCCGTCGATCTCCTTGATCTTCGACTGGATCTTCTTCCTCTCGATGTCCAGGGCCTTGACCTGGACGGCCTTCCACGGTCGGATGTAATCGTCGAAGATCATCCAGATGGTGACTAAGAGAAAGACTACGGAGATGACAGCAAAGAACTTATTCAGAGCTTTGGTGTCATAGGCCATTCCAGGTTCACGTTTCATTGATCGCTGCCTTATCTAAAAATCGATTAGAGGTTTAATTCGAATTCCGGCATGGCCAGAATGTACTTCAAGTTGAAGAACCATCGGAGATACATCTTGATCGGGAGGCTCATCATGCTCAGGAGCAGGAAGATTAGGATGTAGTAGCGGATCGCCCCGAGGCTCTTCAGGTACCGGTGGCCCCACTTCTTCGTGATGAGGGGGACGATCCCGACCATGTAGGCGAAGGTCGCGATCAGGCCGAAGATCTCCCTGAGGAGAATGTTCTTCGGGAGCCCGACGTTGAAGAGCTTGATCCAGATGATCTCCGAGAGGTTGATGTTGTTCTCGGCGACGACTTTATGGGCGTCCCAGTACTCGAATGGTCCGTAGAACGTCCAGTTCGGGCCCCGGAGGAACGTTCCGACCTGGATGAGGAACACCCAGAGAGCGAGCCAGCCGAAGAGGAACGCGGTGATCGCGAACTTCCGTTCTTTAAACGTGTAGTAGCCGTTTCCTTTCGGGTTCATGTCGATGAACGGGAGGGCGATGAGGCCCACGAGGATCAGCCCAGGGAGGACCACACCGGCCATCCACGGGTCGAAGTACACGAGCATTTCCTGGAGGCCAAGGAAGTACCAGGGGGCCTTCGCCGGGTTCGGTGCCCAGGTCGGGTTGGCTGGTTCTTCGAGAGGGGCTTTGAAGAAGATCGCCCAGACCACGAGGAAGATCGTACAGAGGATTCCGCAGAAGAGTTCGGTGTAGACGAGGTTAGGCCAGGCCCAGACCTTCTCCCGGTTCTCCGGCGTTCCTTCGATCGGCGGCTCGCCGGCGGCGATGCGGATGTCGTTCTGGTTTCCCTTGTAGAGGGCGAACCAGGTGGACCAGAACACGAGGGCGTTCAGGATGATGATCGGGATGTTATCCGGAAGCGAGATGATGGAGAAGAAGATTGGATCCGCGACCATCCAGCCGAAGATGAGGAGGGTCCCGATGAGGAGGGCCCAGCCGAACTTCTTCGTTCCCACGATGTCGATGCGCTTGAGCGCGATCCAGAATAAAACGAGAAAGCCCGTGAATGAGTACACAGGCGAGGAAAGAAAGTTAATCGCTTCCTTAATCATATTTTTCCCTTGTCCTTCCTAAAGTGGAGCCGAGATTCCGCCGTCTTTACGAACACGCCAGAAGTGCACTGCGATCAGGATCGCAACGACCAGTGGGATGAATACGCAGTGGAGGATGTAGAAGCGAAGCAGAGCTGCCTCGCCAACGAACCGGCCACCAAGAAGCTGGAAACGTACGTCGTTTTTATCAGAAACCATGACGAAATCGCCGATCTTCGCAAGGGCCGCACCGGGGCCACCGTTTCCGAGGAACGGGGTGGCCTTCGCCATGTTCGATCCCACGGTGATCGCCCAGATGGCGAGCTGGTCCCACGGGAGGAGGTAGCCGGTGAAGGAAAGGAGGAGGGTGAGCACGAGGAGGATCACGCCGACGCCCCAGTTGAACTCGCGAGGTGGCTTGTAGGAACCGGTCATGAACACGCGGAACATGTGGATCCACACGGTGATCACCATCAAGTGAGCGCCCCAGCGGTGGAGCTCGCGCATGATCCCGAGGGGCACGTGCTCGCGCAGACCGATGATGTCGGTGAACGCGTACTCAGCGGTCGGACGGTAGTAGAACATGAGGAGGACGCCGGTGACGGTGAGGGCGAGGAACACGAAGAACGTGAGGCCACCCATGCACCAAGTGTAGCCGAGCTGGACGCCGGACTTCTTCAGCTTGATCGGATGCAGGTGGAGGAAGACGTTCCCGGCGACGACGGCCGCTCTGTTCCGGGCGTTGTTCGGGGGACCGTGGCGGAAGATGGCTTTCCAGACTTGTGTGTTGGCAACTTTTTTCGCAAAACCTTCTGACATATGTTTCCTCTATACTTCGATGAATGCGTCGGTGTTGTTCCACTCACCTTTTTCGTAACGGAACACTTTTGTTTTATCGACGATGATCTTCCCTTCGGCGTCTCGGGAAATTTTGAATCTCTCTAGTGGGCGTGGAGCCGGGCCTTCGAAGTTGATCCCGTTCGGGTAGTACCCGGATCCGTGGCACGGACACTTGAACTTACTCTCCGCCGGGAGCCAGGTCGGGATGCAGCCGAGGTGGGTGCAGATGTTTGACATCGCTACGAGGCGGCCATCTTTCTTGTAGATCCACACCCCGAAACCGTTCTTCCAACGTTCGTCGACTCCCTCGGGGTAGTCGTCGGGAAAACCAGCGATGAAGTCCATCGCAGGCTCGAAGACGACGTTCGGGTAAAGAAATCTAAAGACTAGACTCGCCAACCCTGCGGTCGCAGCTCCGAAAGTGATCCAACCGACGGCAAGGAAACTAAAGAACTCGCGGCGGTTAAGACTGGTTTTTGCCTCTTCACTCATGAGTGATTCTCCGGAAATATATAAGTCAGGGCCAAAAATTTGGCGCTACAAATGGGGCTTAAGGTTTGAACCCCATTATGGGTGCAAACTTCTAAATTTTCAATAACTTTAGTACCTGTTTTGCTTTTGTTGCGACACGGATATTGCTGTCCGTTTCCTCGACTTTCTGGATGATGCCGACCAAATCATTCCATTTGGATTTCTCGATATTTTCAAGAACGTTGGTTTTCAGGCCTTCAACCTGAGCGCCGTTGAGCTCGCCAGCTTTTGCAACGTCGTATCTGAGATTAAGAATCTCTTCCAGAACTGGAATGGCTTCTTTGTTTTTGAATTGGATCAGGGCTGTTGCTGCAGAGTACCGAACAGTACGATCTGAATTGTTGAGCAAAGGAAGCGCCTTTTCTTCAGTATTTGGACGAGCGTGTGCTGCCATGGTGAGAATAGCTACCTGCTTCAAACCTGGGTCAACGTCTTGCTGGAGCATCGCTTCAATATTTTCCCATTTAATATCAGAAGTTTTATTCATCCGACCTAACGATACTACAGCGTTAAATTTAACCTGGGGATCTTGGTCATCCAGGGCCGTGTTAAGGACAGGCAAAGCTAGAGCGTTATTTAAGCTGCCGAGTGCCAACACAACAAAATTTCTTGTGCGGGCATCCACAGATTCTTGGTAGACCTTGGAGAGATTTTCAATCACCCAAGGCATGTCCTCTTTTGGAATTTTATCAGAAGCTAGAAACTTCGAGAGCTCGTAGGCCGCTACCCAGCGGTTGCCGAAGGTCTTCGAGTTCATCTCCTCGATGAGGTCCCGGTGGTTCTTCCCGGAGGAAAGCATCTTGGTGACGCCGAAGATGATCAGGGCACCCACGAGGACGATGGCGATGGGAACGGCGATCCCGGACATCGGAGAGCTTTCCAGCATCTTCTTTGCAGGAGCATTATTGCTCTTGGGCTCGGACATTTGATTTCCTTCTGATGAAAAAGGCGGTAAATACGGGGGAAATTAACAAAATCATACTCAAATTGGAAGTCCAATGGCCCATCTTCTAAGATTTTTATTACTGGTCATGGTCGTGGGGATCGCGCTCACGGCGTTCGTCGCCCTCGGGTGGATCGACATCAACTTCGGCCACATCCAGCTTTCTATTCCAACCTTCATGTACGTCATCTTCATCCAGGCGTTCGTCATGTTCTACTTCATCGGCGTGGCCCGCTTGGTGGAGAACGTTTGGGGCGCGCTGAACAGCCCGGACAACCTGAGCGAGCTCTTCGATGATCCGCCCGCGGACCTCGAGCCGTACAAGAAGAAGGTCGGGCGCTACGTCCACGAGTCACAGCTCTCTAAACGTCAGACCATCCCCTGGACCATCCTCATGCTCGTCCTCGGGACCATCGCCTTCCTGCTGGGGGGAGCCCACGACACGGGACTGGTGAGGAAGATCGTCCACTCGGGAGTGGCGTACGGGTTCATCGCGGCCATGCTGATCGGGTTTGTGAGGCAGTGGTACTACCTCGGGAAAAGCCATGTTTTGTTGGGTGAAATGAAGGGGTTATTCGGTATTTCTAGAGATGCTATGTAGTTGATTTTATTGAAACTCTAGGCAGTTCACTATAGTAGTAAGTCTGGGGGGCCTTTCTTCCGATAAAATAGGCATATGAAACACCTAATTTTATCTCTGGTTTTGGTACCTTCCTACGTGCTCGCCCAGGTTCAGGAGATGGACACGAAGGAGTACGGGAAGAAGGCGATCTCGATCGTGAAGGACTTCGAGGTCCAGGGGATGCTCGAGGGGACGGCGGAGTTCAATAAGTGCAAAGAGAAGGCGAAGTTCAGCGATAAGGACTCCCCGGGCACGAGGGAAAGTAAGGTCGCGGATGCGCAGGCCTGCTTCAAGACGGAGATGAGCAAGCAGCGGGACCCGGAGGCGCTGAAGAAGCTGGCCGAGAGCCTGCGGCTCGAGAGCTATGGCCTCATTCCGAGTAAGAACGTCAACGACATCCAGAACTACCTCAGCAATAAGATGTACAAGTCCCTGACCGGCGTGGACCTCGAGGAGCGGGACCGCACGAAGCTCATGAACTCCATGGACTTCAAGAACCGGAAGCTCGTGGACCAGAAGGTGTTCATCCAGCTCTACAAGACGCAGCTGGGGAAGAACGCGTTGATGGAGATCTCGCGGTTCTGCTTCGAGAGCTTCCGGAACACGGATCCCACCGCGAAGGACGCCAAGGACTTCGCGACTCACTGGGCGCGCACGGACTACCCCATCGGCCAGCTGACGGACGTTCCGTCGGGCGGGCCCTTCGGGAACTTCCAGGCCGCGACCTCGAAGGAAGACATCTACCGGAACATCTTCGAGAGCATCCAGGGAGCGGGCAAGAAGGTGGATAGCTTCGAGAACTTCTTCGGCTACTGTTCGCAGAACATCGCCCCGCTCTGCAAGGTGTACGAAGAGAGCGTGGCGAAGAATCCGACGGGGTCGGACTCCAAAGGTGCGAACGCGTGCCTCACGCTGAATAAGCTCCGGGAGATCAAGAAGGCCCTCGCCGACTCCCAGAAGGTTTCCGAGGACTTCGATGAGATGAGTAAGGAGTCCGTGGCCGTGGCCCTCGGCGGAGGAGTGGCTCCGAAGTTCTACGGGAAGGACTCGACGGAAGACGAGTCGATCTTCAACCTCACCTCCTACACGTCCAAGGACGTGGTCGAGGGCGGGTTCTCGAAGGACGAGCAGCTCGAGGAGAAGAGAGAAAAGTGCGCGAAGCAGCCCGAGCTCTCGGACTGCGAAGATTTCCTCTCCATCGGCGACGACCTGGAGAAGGTCAAGCACAACTACCAGCTCCAGATGGCGATGAAGAAGGAAGTCGAGCTCGCGCGGGTCCGGGAGATGGTGAAGAACGGGAAGAAGGGGCTCAAGGAGTACCTCGAGGCCAACGGCTACTACGACATCCTGAACGACCCGGAGATCATGACCAACGACGCCTCCGGGAAGAAGCTCGAGGAGGCCATCGCGAATTCCTTCGAGGCCAAGAAGAAGGCCACCATGGACGCCCTGAGGAGCAAGGTCGGGAGCCGGCAGATGAGCTCGAAGGAAACCGATGCCGACAAGAAGAAGGCGATCACCGTCAACGCGGAGGTCTCCAGGGACGAGCGCGCCCGGCTCGGACAGGTCATCCTCTTCAACAACATCATCACCAGCTACATCCGGATCACGAAGACCGAAGCCGGGAGCAAGAAGAAGGGCGAAGAGGGACGGAACGTCCAGGCCTGGAAGAAGGAACAGCAGAGCCTCGAGGCGAACAAGTCCATCGACAAGTCCGTCTTCGCCAACCTCGAGGGAAGCATCAAACCCGACGAGGGCGGGATCTCGACGAAAGACAGTGAGATCGTAGACGTCGGCATGCTCGACGGGATCCTCGGGAAGAAGGACTAGCCTAACCGGTTAGATCGACTTGATCCAGATGAAGACCCGGTTCTTCCCGGCCTGGTCCCTCCCCTCCGACCGGCTCTCGAAGATGGTGGCTTCGCTGAGCGTGGAGACCTTCGTCATGAACTCCTTGAGGTTCTTCGACGGGACCATGAGGTTGAAGTAGAGGCCCCCGGGGATCTGGGTCCCGGGCTTGACGTTGTCGACCTGGGAGATGCCGTACTTCTTCATGAGCGGGAGGATGCTCGTCCGGATGGCGACGGGTTCCACCGAGGCCATGAGGATCCGGTAGGCCTTCTTGTTGGAGGACGCGTAGGAGCTGTCGCGGTAGCCGCCCTTCTTGTTCTCCTCGTACTCCGACTGCTCGGTCTCGGCCTCGCCGAAGCTCTTCGGGACCTCGTTCACCGAGTCCAGGACCACGACGTCGGACTCCGGGTCGAAGCGGCTCTTCGACTGCTCGTCGGTGAAGACCTGCTGGGCCTCGATCTTCTCGAGCTCGTCGAGCTCCTTGTTGGTCAGGTCGATCTGGTTCTTCGCCAGGAGGTCCTGCTCCTGGTAGGACAGGGACTTGTCGAGCCAGAAGAAGTTGGGCTCGAAGAGCGTGATCTTGTTCACCAGGTACTCCTCGTACCACTTGTTCGAGTTCTTGAGGAGGAAGACGATGCCCGCGAGGATCACGAGGAGGATGAGGACTTCCCGGAAGAAGCGGAGCTGCTTCTTGAGGGAGATGTTCCGCTTGAAGTTCTTGAAGTCGATCTTGATGGAGAGGATGTCCTTCTGGAGCTCGCGCACCAGGTTGGACCAGTCCGGGTAGAGGGTGACCTCCATGTGGGCGAGGATGTCGGATTCGAAGGTCCCCTTGTCCTTGGCCTCGGAGCCGAGGATGGGCTCGAGGTCGGCGAACTTCAGGAAGAGGTTCTTCGAACTCACGTTGCTGATCTGGAAGTTTTCGTTGATCAGGTCCTCGAAGGCCGGGTAGACCTGGATCAGGTGGTCCCGGAGGACCGTGGAGATGTACTTCTCCGGTAGGTCGTAGATGAAGGCGATCTCGCGGACCGACTTCCCCTGGGAGACGAAGGAGAAGGCGAGGAACTTCTCGAAGAGCCAGTTGAGCCAGGAGATGAGGGGGCCCGACCGGGCGATCTTCTTGGCGTAGGTGAAGCGCTGGCTCAGCTCCTGGGGTTCGATGTCGATGCGGAAGAAGGAGAGCCAGAAGTCGTTGAAGGATTCCGCGTACCGGCCCTCCCAGGCGATCGAGTTGATGTCCAGGTCGAGCCAGGTCTTGAAGGCTTCGTAGTCGTTCTTGATGATCTTCATGCGGTCCTCAGGAGTAAGGCGATCCCCTGTCCGCCGCCGATGCAGGCGGAGGAGACGCCGTAGCTCTTGCCGAAGTGCCGGAGCTGGCGGGCCAGGGTGAGCGTGATCTTGAGGCCCGTGGCCCCGAGGGGATGCCCGAGGGCGACGG
>SXGU01492698.1_pt1 | contig 10436 bp, 14 predicted proteins | sample 3174531 | NCBI WGS metagenome assembly SXGU01 (sample SAMN11356863, study PRJNA531348) | freshwater metagenome | isolation source: freshwater sample F1-140 | place: China: Fuxian Lake, Yuxi | collected 2017-12-25 | reverse complement strand
GATGTCGAACGTCGCAATGTTCGCGATGGTGTAGGCCGTACCGGAATTGGTCGCGCTGCCGTAGTTCGTGGTATTGAACGTGGCGGCGGCGGCGCGGATTTCCCAGTCGAGCAGGATTTTCCGCTTCGCCAGCATCGCCGTGACGGACTCGGCGCTGAAGAACCGGGAGGTTTCCTTGACGGTGTTATAGTCGAGCGGGATTTCGTGACCATACTCAAAGGTCGCGTAATTGTCCTGCGAATAAGCCATCGAGCCGCGCGAATACGTCGAGCCGTTGGCCCGGCGGATTTTGGTCGCCCGCTTGAGAGCCTGGGCCTTGTCCTTGTCGAAAACGGGATAGAGCCCGTCCTTGTCGTCGACATTTACGACAGGGAGAACGCGACCCGCGATCAGGCCAGTCTCCCAGTCAGAGGTTTGCATGACCACGCCAGCGAGGTCAGCGCGAAAAGTAGCTGCTCCAGAAGAGTACATTGTAAAAAGTTCCTTTCTTGGTTAGTAGGTCGGGTAAAACTCGATCACCGAGCCATTGGTGGTCGTGGTGGTCAGAGCCTTTCCGCAGGTGACGGTTCCGGTCGTGGAAACACGACCGAGCGCGCCGAGGTAAAGGGTATCCGCGACCGTCACGGGCTGCGCCGTGATTTCGCACTTCTGCGTGCCGGAAGCGTTGAAGAAACGGACAGCGACGTAATCGCCGGAAGCGGCGTCCTCGACGGTGAAGCCGTCGATCACGCCGGTCGCGCCGGAATAGGTAACGCCTCCGTTGTTGGAAAGCACGACGCCGCGAAACGCGGAAACCGCGAGATTGGCGAGAAAGGTGCCGGTGGCACCGTCATTGATAGTGGCCATTTTAGTAAATTCGGGTTGAGGTTAGAACAGGATGACTTCGCCACCGTCGACGCGCCGCAGATAGTCCGCGTGAGCCTTCGGGTGCTTGGCAACGGTGTCGCCGATGGCGACCGTCTTGTTTTCGGAATACTTCGGATGCTCGCGAACAAGCGTCTCGAAAGACTTGTCGGCGGGGCTCGTCGGCGCCTTGGGCTCATTGCTGGGCGCGGCGGGCGGCGTGCCAAATTGCGCGGAGAACAACTTGAAGGCGTTCTTCGCGGCGAGTTCCGCCACCTGGCTGATGTCGACGGCGGGCGCGGGCGCAGCGGGCTGCGCGGGCGTGGCCTTCTCAATCTTTTCCAGACGGGCAGAAAGCGAATCGAGGGCCGTTTGAAGTGCGGCCAGTTTGGTTTCGTCCATTGTCGTTTTGGGTTGGTTGTGTTCGGGCTTATCGCCCGAGGCCGAGGCCGGTTTAGCCTCGAAAAGTCCCGAAGGATTGGCGGCTGGCTCGCTCACGAGATCCGCTGAGTAAATTTCGGCGCAGCGCGCAAAGCGGGTTTCGCCCTTCATCTCGACCGGCCCGCTGAACGAGATGGACAACCCAAACGTGTCGGGAATCGTCGAAGCCAGTTCGAGGACGTATTCGCGAAAACGCGACGACTTGAGCAACGTCAGGTCCGCAAGAAGTTTGTCGCCGTCGATGCGGAAGGCAGACAGAAACCCAACGATGTCCCCCGCGTCCCCGGCATGGCTCATCTTGACCTTGAGGCCGTTGGAATAGGTTTCCGCACACGCCTTGACCTGCTCCAGCGTGGTCTGGTCGATCTTGATTCCGTGACCCTTGGCGTCGCCGACGGAGATCACGGACACGCCACGAATGACGCCGGCAGCGGCGTCGATGGCCGATAACACGCCAGCAAAGGCGCGTAGCTCGAAACGTGTATGGCTCCCGTCCATACACTTCCCGAGCCCGTCAAAACGTCATTGATTATCCGCCCGTGTTTCGGGCCCTAAACCACTCCCACGCGCCGCCCGCAATAATCGCAATCGTCGCGGTGACTCCGCGCGTGTACCACTTTTCGCGTTCAAGTTCTGTCACGCGCCCGTTGGTCCTGATCGTCTGCGACTCGATGCGGGCCAATGTCGTATCCAAACCATCCAGACGTTGCAGCAACTTACTAAACATCGCGTCGGTGCTGTGTTCGTTGAAATTGCTCATCTTTGCGCCTTTGCAAGTTCGTATTCCAGGAGTGCTACCGTATCCAAAGCCTCAACTGTCCAGCCTGGAGCGGCTTTCCCTGCTTCATCAAACCCAGGAAAAGCAAGCAGGCGTCTGACGTGGCCGTGCTGCGGCGCCGAGACGCACCCGGCGATAATCAGCACGGCAACGGCAAACAGTGAGCGCGCGACCTGTGGCGGCCTCATGGCTTCTTTTCCGCAGCGTTGGCGACCGCATCGCGGATCGCCTTGCGATCTGCCTCGAGTTGCTTCGCCGCTGATCGCTCACGCAGCCAGCCCAAAACCGTCGGCGTCAGCTTTTCAGCAAGCCCGACGATTAGGGAAACCGCAAACTGGACCACCCATGACATTAGGCACTTGGCGTTTCAGGCTTGGCGCGCTTCGACCAGACCGACCAGATGACGCCGACGAGGGCCGCAATCGCCCCCGCCATCGTTTCCACGTCGCTGCCGCTGACGGCGTAACCTCGCGCCGCGAGCGCGCCGCCACCAGCCGTCAACGCATGCCGGATTAGACTTTGAATTATACTCATAAACTTGTGGGAAATGTCCAAATGCCGACCACTTCGCCAAGGAAGTTGCCGGGAACGACGCGCTCCCAGGACTCCGACCGCTTGTTGGCGTCGCCGCTCGCGATGTAGCCGAGCCCGTCCTTGGAAACGAGCCGATGCGCCACCGGAAACTTTGGCGCCCACTTCGCCCGGTAAACGGCAACAATGCCGGGTCGTATTTCCGCAAACGGTATGATTTTGGAAACAATGAAGGTAGGAGCCGCAGGAAACAGCGGGAACATGCTTCCGTCGGCAGGACTTCCCACATCTGATGTCCCTCGCGCTAATTGGCGAAGTTGCGCGCCGCCCATTCCGCTTCAAACCGGCTATGGCACGCAAACGCAGGCGGGTCGATGTGCTTCGCGTAGCCGAAGGACAACACCCGGCGAAACCATGCAAGCACCCGGTTCACGGGTTCTCCTGCTCATCGGGCGGCGAAACGTAGGCCGTCCAGTCGCCGGCGTTGGCCTCGCTTACGATGTCCGCGTTGCGCGTCGTTCCGAAAAGGTCGCGTAGCTGCTCATCCCAAACCACGGCGTAGTTGCCACCGCTCAAGAATACACCCGACCACCGCCCGCCCTTGTTGCCGTCGCGCTCGCGGAAGAACGCGCAGATTTCCGCGTCTTGCGCTTGAGCGGCAGCGAGCGAGACGCAGCGGAGAAACTGGCGGTGATGGCTCATCAGGAAATACCCCAGTTCCGCATGAGGTAGGCGGCTATCCTGTTCTGCATCGCCGTGTCGTCCGCGACGGAGCGAACAATGACTTCGGCAAATGTGGCATTGGCCCATGCAATGCCACCGCTCCCGACTGCCATCAGAGTGAAGCCGTTTGACGCGGCAACCCCTGAACTGCCAGCCACAGACGCGCCAAGGTTTTTTCGCAGCGTCGAAGCCGCTCCAGAATAAATCGCGGACAACACAGCACGCTCACCGACGGCCCAGCTTGTCAAAGCATTCCCAAACGTGGCGTTGGCTTGATGGCGCACTTCCGGCGTCGCCGTTCTTGTTTGAAGGCCCATCGTGTCAACGCTGCCACCATCAAACAAAATGTCGTTGATCGTCCACGTCACCTGGCTCCCCGTGAAATACACGCTCGCTGGCTGCACCATCGAGAACGCGGCGGCTTTCAAGTAATCGTTCGTCCCGTCGCCGGTCCCGATGTTATACCCGCCGCTCGTCGAGAAAATCGGCTGATTCGCCTGCGTGAGTTGCACGAGGTCACGCGCTCCGCTGATGCGTGCGCCGAGGTCGCCGGAGGTGTTGACCGTCACCGTCGCGGCGTTCGCGCTGGACTCGGTGAAGGATGAGGCGAGTTTTGCGGGAAGCGTAAAGTTTGCGTCAAAGGCCAGCGTCCCGGCGATGCCGTTGTAAATTTGGGCGCGGTAGATCGTGCCGATAAACCGATTCCCTGTGCCAGCCGAGTTAGAACCAATCGCGAGAACTTGCGTCCCGTCGTCGATGACGGTCGTGCCCGCCGTCGTAACCGCAGCACCGAGCTGGCTCCACGTAATCCCGTCCGCTGACGTGTAAAACGTCACGGTGTTTCCGCCTGCCCCGTTGTCTACGTCGAGCGTCGCCCGCACCCACAGGGAGCCAAAGTCCGAAACGGTAGGCGCAACGGTCGATGCTTTAGAAAAAGTCGTCACGTTATCCGACCAAAAAAATTCGAGAACGCCAGTTGTGGCGGTTATCGACAGGCCGTATCCGCCGTTGCTGCTCGACGAGTATTTTTGCAGCAGCCGCTGGTCGGCGGCTGGCGTCCAGTCATTCGCCGCCGCCCATACACGTACGTCAATATCTCCGGTAATGGACAAGGTCGGGCTATCCGGTGCGCTCGCATAATTCCCACTAACCCCATTAATCACCAGCCCGTTCGTCCCGCTATTTCCGCTCCGGTCGGCCACCAGCATCAGCCGGTTGGAGCCGTCGATCAAATAGGTGCTATCCGATGCCGAGCCGCGCAGCGAATACCACGCCGCATTATTTTGCAGTTCCAAGGGCGTATTCAGCCCGAGCTGCATCGGCCTTGGAATGACGAGTTGCATCAGCTCGCCGCGTAATTTTGCCCAATGCTGGCGTGTAAAACAGCTCCTCGCGCCGCGAGATAAACCACATCCACCTTGCCTATCGTGCTTGTAATCGTCGGCGTTGACCCTCCCTGCCAAACGACGGAAGAGGGCCAGGAAAGCGAACCTCCGCCGCCCTGCTGAACGTATAGGACGTAAGTTCCGCCTGAGCGCAGATTCCGAAATGCCATCGTCCGCGCGCCGGCAATCGTTACCTCGGCCGACGGGTTGACTAAATCCCAGGTGATCGTCGCCCCGTCGGTGAGCGTTTGCAGGCTCGCCGGCTCGATAGTCGAGCCGCCACCATTGGCCGGCGACGCACCACGCCGCGCCAAGGTCTGCCATTTCTTAGACTTCGCGGTGGGTTGCTCCCGGTTCTCGTCCTCCGTCGAAATGTAGCTCGAGCCATTGAGTTCCACCACGTCAAGCCGCGCGTAGCTGCCAAGCGGGTCGAATTTCCCGCGAGGGTTGAAGCCCTTCGGCTCCGCAAATTCTTTCCGCGCTGCCTCGATGCGATCCGCGAAATACTTTGCGCGCTCCTCGAGTTTGTCTCGATACTCCTGAAGTGCCTTCGCGAAGGCGTTCACGTCAGCTTCTCGCTTTTGCGAAAGTTCGTGCCGCGCGCTGTGAACCGCTTCTAGGTGCCTGCCTGTGTCGGCGGCCAGCGTTTCAATGGCCTTATGTGTCGTCTCGATTTTCTCATCCAGACCGCGCAGCGCCGTCTCCGCCTGCTTTGACAACTCCTCAACCCGCACGCTCACCGCGCCGATGTCATTCTCGAGAACGTGCGACTTCAGCGACGTGATCCCCTTCAGCGCCGCTTCAAGCGTCATCATCGCCGCCTGCTGCGCCTTCAGCGCCGCGTCAATCGGCACGTTCTGCGCCGCGTGCTCCTTTTCAATCGCGGCCAGCCGATCCGTCATCTCGCCGAGTTTTTCGGCGTAAAGCATGATCAGTTCTGCAAATGGCTTTTGGTCGATCTCGGGTGTCATGTCGCCTCGCTTTTGTGGTTTCGTCAGATTTTACAAAGCCGGTTCGTCAGGCGCAGGAGGCGGCGGAACCACTTCGACGAGACCCAATCGGGCGGCGTGCGCGTGGACCAAAAAATCCATGTCGTCCGATTCGGGACTTAATACGCTCAAATTCCCCCTTTATGGCACCGAGTTCCGCAAAAAGAGTCTCATTTTGGCCTTTCCCGGCCTCCTCCACGCCGGCAATGAGTCCGCGCAGCATTTCCACCGCCGCCACAACCTCCCGCTGCGCGCCAAGCTCGGTTTCCTTGCACGCAGCGTCGAAATGTTCGCGGATTTGAGCCAACGCCCCGCCAAGCTCCTGTTTCGCATCCTGAAGCGCCTGCGCGTCAGTGGTTGCCACCTTATCCAACGCAGCCAACCCGCTTTCGATGCGTTCGACGTTCGCGCCTAGCTTTTTGTCCAGTTCCTTGACCCGACCGTCGAGAATGTGACACGAAAGTGCCTCGATGCCTCGTAATGCCGCGTTGAGCGCCGCCGCCCCGCCGTCCTGGGTCCGCTGCGACACGTCCAGCGCCGCTCGCTGCGTCGCAAATTCACGCTCAATCAGCTCCACCCGGCTGACGAGACTCCCGATCTTCTCAGCCAGCAGCAATAGCCGCTCGTAACCGGGCCGGCGCGGTCCATGCGGTTGTGGTGCGTCGGCCATGTTAGTTCGCCATCCGGTCAAATGCGTCCGCGATCTGCTCCGCGCTGCGGAAAGTCTCACCGAATTGCCCGCGCACCCTCTCGATCTCGACCATGCGCCGCTTCCACTGGTCTTGTTTCGCGCGCGTCGACGCGCCGGGACCGGCCAAAAGGGATTTTACGCGCGCGGAAAGTTCCTCCTCGGCCTTGTCCTCGGGCGCCGGAAGTTGCTTAGGCTCGGTCGGCGCGCCGCCAGCCGGTGAAGCGCCGGCCTGCGCCGCCGCCGCATCGTCGCCAGCACGTTCCCCAATCGCCGCCGCCGCCGCTGGCGTACTCGGGAGCTGTCCGCCCGGCAGAATGATCGCCGTTTCCGGCACGTCGTATTTCTCGGCCAGTTCGTGAATCCACGCCGCCGCCTGCGCCTTTTCTTCCAACCTCGTAAAAGCATCCTTGCCATCCTCGGCCGCGATTTCCTGCAACGACCCGGCGCCGTTGTTTAGTTCCGATATACGCGCGACGGACTCGCGGCCCACGTCGATTGTCAGCCTCGGCGGAAACCGGAACACCCCGCGCGTGGCGCGGATAACCGATGCCGCAAACTCCTCGCCGCCATCGCGCGGCGGCGCCGGGATTTCCTCCCGCGCAATCGCGTCCAGGATTACCGCATTCTTGATCGGCTCGAGCAACTTGTCGCATAGGATGCCCTGATGCCGGGCGTTCACCCGATCCGCCTGCGCAAACTCCGCGCGCACGCTCGGCCCCTTGAAGTCCTGCGTTCCCCACAGCACCCCGGCAGGATACCCGCCCAAGCCTAGTGCAATGTCGTGCATCAGCGTTTGCACGAACCCGCCAAACGCCGATCCCGGTCGGGATGGCATCGTTTCCACCCGATCCCCGTCGAAAAGGTATCGAATCGTTCCGATGTCCGTTTGCTCGTGCTTCGGGCGCTCCCCGTTGGCTAGGTTTGCCGCATTGCTAGGCGTAAACACGTTGCGCGTCGGCGCTTGTCCCCGCTCCGTGAATACAAGCGCCGCCTGCTGGCTGGCAAATCGCACCCCGACCTGCTCCGCGTCGAGAATTTCCTTGAGCATCCGTGCCGTCCGCGCGACCGCATGGAAATCCGTAACCCCGCGATACTGATCGACCCGAAACGGGTCAAAGTAGTGGAAAAACTGCCCGGCTGGGATGTCCTCGGGGTCACGATACATGCCCAAGGAGTCCACGCGGAAAATCCGGTATGCCTTTGGCGCTCCGTGGTTGTTCGCCACCACGCCGGAAAAGTAGTACTCCCCGTTTCCGAGTTCCGGCATCCCGGCATCATTCGGGTTTCCGATTCTGTCTCCTGCAACAAGCTGCAATTTGAGCCCGCCGCCCGCCCTCCGCAGGGCGACCCCGCAATCCCCATAAGCCGGCCTCATTTCCGCCGCGAGCTGAACCAGCTTTTTGAAGCTGTGCCGCCCGGTTACGTCGCACCGCTTGCACCAGTCATGGAACCACTCGCCCAGCAACCGATCATAATCCCGATTGCCTGTGGCCGGCGCGTATTCCGTCGGCGTTAAAAACGTTCCAAACCGCGCCAAAACCGCCTTCGCTGGCGGGAAATTCTCCACAAGGTCCAGGGCTTCCCACATCATCACGACGCGATCCCGTGCCGTGCTCGTGCTTTCCGCCACGTCCCCCCAGCGTTTCGGCGCGTAAAGCCGATCCGCCTGCGCCGCCTGATACTCGAAAAGCCGCCGCTGAACCCGCGCCTCCAGTCGGCGCAACGCATAGGCGGGCGCGACGGCGCCAAGCGCCCGTTCGTACCACGGCAGCGTGTTTACTGTCTGCGCCAGATTCAGGAGCTCGCCGCTCATACGCCGGTAAACGAAACTAGTGTTTGCGTGGTCGTGTCGTCGCTGATGTCCGCAATCGCCGCGTTGACCTGTCCAAGTGTCGCGGTTACATCCGGCAGGTTCGACCGCGTAAGCTGCCGCCCGTTCAGGAAGTAGCTTTGCCCGGTGGCCAGAGCGGTCACAGCGTTCAAATAAGCCGTCTGAAGCGCCTGAAGTTGGGCAAGCGTAAGGCCAATGAAAGGGTTTCCCGCCATTACCCTTTCCCGCCCGTCAAAAGCTCAGGAGTCGCCGCCGTGATTCGACAGCTTGTTGCCAATCACGACCGCGATCACCGTCACGACCAAAATCACGGCCAGCGAAGAAAAGTCCACACCTATGCTTTGTCGTCAGAAAGCGTGAACCGCACGATCCCGACGATGATCGCCACCGCGACCATCATCGCCGAGCAGTCAAAACCGTGATTCGCGTTTTGCTTTACTTCGACCCACTCCCACACGCCCGGCCTCACCTCCCGCTTTTCCTCGGCCTTCAGGTGCTCGGGGTATAGCGGATTGACATCTTTCGGCAGCAACCACGGAAACGACTTCCCGCTTGCCGCGTTCGCCACGATGTCCTTGCAGTGAAACGAACTGAACTCGTAATAAGGCACCGCCACCGGGCCAATGTTGGAAAACTTCGGGTCGGAGTGCGGGAAATTTTCCATCAGCCCGGTCGCCTCGTTTCTCATCGGCCAGGTCTTTTTCCGCATGCCCATCATCCCGCGCCAGCCCCAACGCGCGCAATCCGCGTCCACCGCGCTTGCGTCGTAGCGCCGATCCTGGGCCACGCACGAATCCGGCACCTTGTAACGCTGCTGCGTCGCCCGCACCGCATCCGGCGTGTCCACCCGCCCAAAGTAAAGCTGCCGGTATTCCGGCGCCGCCGACCACGCCCCGACCTCCACCCAGAAGTGCGTTTGCTGGCGGTCGACGGTCATAAACCGGAAGACCTCGCCCGGCGTCGTCTCCCCGTTCCAAAAGTCTTTGGTCGTGTAATTCGAGTTTCCCGCGATGTTGATCGTCCGCCGCTCCTCGACCCATGCCCGCGCCTCCCGCTTTTGCCGAAAGACCCGCCGCGCCTCGTCGCTCCCGGTCTTTGCAAACTCGTTTTCCGCCTCGCAGAATTGCTGCGCCAGCAGCGCCATCGGGCGCGACGGCAACGCCTCGAAATGGAAGCTCCGACAGTTGGCCGGCGCGTCCTCCCGCGTCTGCGCATACTCGCCCGTCTGTTTCCACCCCTCCCGCGTCCGGTCGTCGTCCGGCGACTCGTGCCCGCACGCCGGGCAGCGGAAACGCGCCGTCGCCATCGCCCGAGCCACGTCAAACGTCCCGTCGTCGCGCTTCGCCTTTTCGTCCCACACCACGCCAGCCCGCGTTTTTTCGTCCGCCGCCATCTGCCGGAACGCCAGCGGGTGCGGCTTCGCGCACGCTGGACACCGCGCCGACCATTCCGCCATGTGACCAGCCCGCCACGCCTGATCTGAAACGTCGTTTTCCCAACCGCCCTGGCTGATGTTCAGCACCTTGCTCGTTCCCATTTCCTCAAATTTCGTTACCCGCCCGATGGCTTCCTTGTAGACGCTTTGCCATTTCGGGTGCCAGATTTCGTCGTTGATCTTGAACCGGATCGACTGGCTCTGTTGGTCTGAAAGGTTCGCCGAGTTCAGCACCAGAAAGAACCCGCCGAAGTAAACCTCCGTGATCGTCCGCATAGGGCCGGGCGGCGGCAGCAAATCAGCCACCGGTCGGCACCGCTCGAAAATCGGATTTAGCCGCGTCTTCGCGTGCCGCTGCACCATGTCATCCGTGTGCATCGTCCATGAGATCGGGCCGGGGCAGTTCGCGATCAACCACGGCACCCACACGTCTGCGATCAGCGTCCCGGCGCTCTGGATCGACTTGCTAACCGTCACCGTGCGCACCGTGTCATCCTGCAGCGCCTCGAAAACCGGGATCAGCCACGGCGAGAGCTTCGCGTTGAAGTGGCCCGGAATCGCGTAGCTTTCAGGCAGCACGACGTGCTTGCGCGCCCAAACGTGGATCGGCGACCTGTCCGGCTGCGGGAGCCGAAACGCCGGGTTAAGCCTGTCGGCGACCGTCACCCGGCGATCTCCTTTTCGGCGCCAACGATCCCCGCGTTGCAGATTTCCCGAATTTCATCATGCACCGCGCGAGCCTCGGCCCGCGCCGCAACGATGTCCTTCCCTACCAACCGCGCCGGGATT
>SXGU01501301.1_pt1 | contig 10437 bp, 11 predicted proteins | sample 3174531 | NCBI WGS metagenome assembly SXGU01 (sample SAMN11356863, study PRJNA531348) | freshwater metagenome | isolation source: freshwater sample F1-140 | place: China: Fuxian Lake, Yuxi | collected 2017-12-25 | reverse complement strand
GCGCGAACTGCTCGATCCAGTACTTGGCAACCATGCCGGCATAGAAGCTGGTGCCGCAGGCGACGATCGCGATCCGCGGCACGTCGGCGAGATCGAAGTCCATCTGCGGCAGCGCCACCTGCTGTTCGAGCGGGCGCAGATAAGATTGCAGCGTCTGGGCGACCACGATCGGCTGCTCGAAAATCTCCTTCTGCATGTAGTGGCGGTGATTGCCCTTCTCGATCGCCGCCGCGCTTGCGCCCGAATGGACGATCGCGCGCTCCACCGGCTGATTGTCGCGGTCGTAGATGCGGACGCCGTCGTGGGTGGCGATCACCCAGTCGCCCTCCTCCAGATAGGAGATGCGCTGGGTGAGCGGTGCCAGCGCGAGCGCGTCCGAGCCGAGATAGGTCTCGCCCTCGCCATAGCCGACGACGAGCGGCGAGCCGAGCCTGGCGCCGATCAGCAGATCCGGCGCGCTGCGGAACAGCACGGCCAGCGCGAACGCGCCGTGGAGCTGCGGCAGCACGTCGCGCACTGCCTCGTCGGGCGCAGCGCCGGCCTCCACCCGCTCGCTGATGAGGTGCGCCACCACCTCCGTGTCGGTCTGGCTCTCGAATCGCCGCCCGCGCGCTTCGAGAGTCTCGCGCAGCGGCTTGAAATTCTCGATGATGCCGTTGTGCACGAGCGCCACCGCCCCGGTGGCGTGCGGGTGGGCGTTGGCAGTGGTGGGCGCGCCGTGCGTCGCCCAGCGCGTGTGGGCGATGCCGGTATGGCCCGGCGCCGGATGCGCGGCGACCTCGCGGACGAGGTTGACGAGCTTGCCCTCGGCCCGTCGACGCACCAGCGCGCCGTTGTGCACGGTGCAGATCCCGGCTGAATCGTACCCGCGATATTCGAGCCGCTTCAGCCCGTCGACGAGCCGGTCGGCGACGTCCTCACGCCCGATGATGCCAACAATGCCGCACATGAAATCGAACCTTCTTCAGAGCGTGTAGGGAATCCGGATGCCCGGCATGTTGGCCGGAAAGTCCTTGATGTTGCGCGTGATCAGGATCGCGCCGTTCACCTGCGCAGTGGCAAGGATGTAGGCGTCCATCAGCTTCATACGCGTTCGGTGACGGACATCTGCCGCCGCCGTGGCGATCCGCGCATCGATCTCCACCACCTCGAACGCTGCGAGAAGCTGCTGAACGACATCGCGCCGCTCAAGCGGCTCACCCGCGAGCAATTCTGTCCAGACGATCCTGCTGATCCGGTGCCGCCGATAGCGCATGAGTTCGGCGACCGCCGGCTTCACGTCTCGTAACCAATCGATCAGGATGTTCGTATCGAAAAACGGATCGGACACGGGCCCTTACAAGTCCTCGTACGGTCTTCTATCTTCACGTATCGCACGCTGATATTCGACCGCGTCGCCGATGTCCTCCCGGTCCTTCCAATAGCCTGCACCACGCTGGATCCAATCATTGTTGTCCGAGCGCTGAACTAGATATTGCTTAATCGCGTCGCGGATCGCAGCGGCGCGCGAGCGCTTCTCCCGCGCGGCGAGGGCGTCGAGCTTCTCGAGGTCGTCATCGGGTATGTCGGCCAGCACGCGCATGTCATCCTGATATCATATCGCGATATCAGATCAAGCCTTCTTTCGCGCCTTCATCGCGGCGCGAAACTTCGCCGCCCAACCGGCGCGCTCCTGCTGCTCGCCGCGCCCGAGCGCGAGCGCGTCGGCCGCGACGTCACGGGTGATGACGGAGCCGGCGCCGACGATCGCGCCATCTCCCACCGTCACCGGCGCCACCAGCTCGCTGTTGGAGCCGATGACGGCGCCCGCACCGATCTGCGTTCCGTGCTTGAAGAAGCCGTCGTAATTGCTGGTGATCGGTCCGGCGCCGATGTTGGCGCCTGCACCGACATCGGCATCGCCGAGATAGGTAAGATGGTTGGCTTTGGCGCCCGCCCCCAGCCGCGCTTTCTTCACCTCCACGAAGTTTCCGACGTGCGCGCCCTCCCCGATGTCGGCGCCGGGGCGAAGGCGCGCATAGGGGCCGATGGTTGCGCCGGCTGCCACTGTCGCGCCCTCCAGATGGCTGAAGGCGCGGACGCGCACGCCGTCGCTGATGCGAACGCCGGGTCCGAACACGACATGCGGTTCGACCACGCAGTCGCGGCCGATTTCGGTGTCATGCGCGAACCAGACGGTGTCGGGCGCGACCAGGCTGGCACCATCCGCCATTGCCCGCAGCCGACGCCGCCGCTGCCACTCGCCTTCCACCGCAGCAAGTTCGGCGCGGCTGTTGATCCCCGCCATCTCCCACGGATCGGCCTCGATCACGGCCGAGCGGTCCCCGTGCCGCTTGGCGACACTTACCGCGTCGGGGAGGTAATATTCGCCGGCCGCGTTGGCATTCCCGACCTCTCCGAGAAGTTCGAACAGATCCTTAGCCCGCCCGGCCATCAGCCCGGAATTACAAAGATTGATCGCTCGCTCTTCGGGCGTCGCATCCTTGTACTCGACCATCTTGACGATCGTGCCGTCGGCATCGGCGAGGATGCGCCCGTAAGCGAGTGGATCGGCGGGCCGGAAGCCCACCACCACCAGACGCGGGCGATCGGGCGCGTGCAGCCGCGCAAGCATGCGCTGCATCGTGTCCGCCTCGACCAGCGGCGTGTCGCCGTAGAGGATGAGGACATCGCCCTCGAAGCCGGCGAGCGCCTCCCGAGCCTGCAGCACCGCGTGACCCGTCCCGAGCTGCTCGGACTGGACCGCTACGACGCCGCCGCAGGATTCGACCAGCGGCGCCACCTGCTCACGGCCGGCGCCGAGCACCACGACGGTACGCGCCGCGCCGAGCGTCTCGACTGTGGCCAACAGATGCGCCAGCATCGGGCGCCCCGCGACTGGGTGCAGCACCTTGTGCGTGGCAGATTTCATGCGCGTGCCCTGCCCGGCGGCGAGGACCAAAGCGGCAAATGGCGGCGTCGACATAAGCCGCGCTCTGGCAGAGCGCCCGCCGGTTTTCTAGAGCGCGGTCGATGCTGCCGTTCGACCTTGTCATCTTCGATCTCGACGGCACGCTCGCGGACACGGAACCTGATCTCGCGTCCGCGCTCAACGGCGTGCTGCGCGAGCTTGGGCGGGCGCAGCTGCCGGAGCAACACGTTCGCACCATGATCGGTCACGGCGCCCGCGCGCTCGTGCGCAAGGGCTTGGCGGCCACCGGAGCCGTGACGGAGACGCTCGTGGAGCAAGCGTTTGCACGCTTCCTGGAGCTTTATGCCAAGGCAATCTGCGTCGAGACGCGGCCGTTCGACGGCTGCACCGAGATGCTCGATGACCTTGCCTCGCATGGCGTCATGGCGGCGGTCTGCACCAACAAGCCGGAGTCGCTGACGCACCACTTGCTGGCGGCACTCGCTTGGAACGACCGCTTTGCAGCCGTGATCGGCGGCGACACCCTGCTCGTCCGCAAGCCCGATCCGGCTCCGCTACGCGCAGCGATCTCGCGCGCCGGCGGCCGCCGGCCCGTATTCGTCGGCGATTCGATCACCGACGCCGACACGGCGCGCGCCGCAGGCGTGCCGTTCGTCGCCGTGACCTTCGGCTATTGCGAGGGACCCGTCCAGGCGCTCGGCGCCGACGCGATCGTCACGCGGTTCGCGGACCTGCTTCCCGCGCTCGGGATGCTTGGCGCGGCTTCCTCCACTTGATCCACAAATGGCGCGCGAGCATCGCCGGCGGCATGCGCAGCCAGTGCGAGCGCAGGTAGAAGCCGAAGCGCAGTGCCGGCCGCGTGGCGCGCCCCCAGCCGTCGCGCGCCAGCATGCGGCGGGCGAACAGCCGATCGCTTGGGCGCTCCCGATAGTGCACGCGGATGGGCGGTCGGTACGCTACCAGCGGCGTTCCGTAGAGCCGCCGGCTGAGCCGCAGCGCACGGAGCGTCGGCGCGAGCAGCCCGTGCGCGGCCGCTTCCTCGGCGAGGCTGAGGAAGAATTCGTCGTCACCGCTGGCGAACTGGCGGCAAAGGCGATCGATGTCCCACAGGTTGCGCAGCCCCCCCGCAAGGTCGCCGTCCGCGATCAGGTGCGCGGCGGCGTGGATCACCATATGCTCCGGCGAGAGAGTGCGAAGGCCGCCGGGCAACGGCCTGCTCCGTTCGAGGAGATCGCCCGGGAGCGGCTTGGCGCGATGCGTCAGCGGCAGAATATCGTGGTGGACATCGATCATCCGGTCGCGCTCGCGGTGGATCAGCGGCGGCAGTTCGTGCATCCAGCGTCGGTAATAGGATTGATCGTAAGGATCGTCCTTCACCCACTCCCAGCCCGCCGCGAGCAGCGCCGCCTCGGCGTCCGCCAGCCGATCGCGCGGCACCAGGATGTCAAGGTCGCCCACCGATCGGCCACGTGCCGCCGCGAGCCCGGCTGCGACATAGGCCGTCCCCTTGAGGAGAACCGGCGCGATCCCGATCGGCGCCAGCGCCCGCCGCGCCATCTCCGCCTCCCACAGCGCGTGACGCTGGGCCTGCGCCGCGTCGGCCCGGGCGGCCTCCAGAAGCTGCGCGACGCGCTCCGGCACCCCCTGCCCGTCGAGCCGGTGCGCTAGGGTCGCGAGCAGCGATTCGGCGCGCGCCGCGGTGAGCACGCCGGCCCAGTCCCGCACGTCCGCCGCGCGCGCCGGATCGCGCAGCAGGGTCACGATCGCGCGCGCGCTCACCAGAGCGCCTCAACCTGGCGGAACGCAAACTCGGCCGAGGGGTAATCGATGGCGTGCGCCGGCACGTCCGAGACCAGCCGCGTCAGCGCCGCGAAGCCGGCCTCGCCCAATGCGACATAATTGGTCGACGCCTGGGTCAGCCGCACGAACACCTCGGCGGCGCCGACCGGCCGCAGCGCCTCCGCCGCTCCGGCATTGAACCGGGGGAACAGCAGCAGCGCCGGCGCGGCGGGCTCGGCCATGCGTGCGACCGCCTCGGCGTTCGGGCGCAGGTGCCGGATCGCGCCCTTCGGCGTGCCGTCGAGCCGCGGCCCGAGGCGATCCGGGGTAACGATCCGCTCGATCACCCCGACCGCGCCGTTCTTGAGGCTCACCGCACGCGGGAACGGATGCAGCAGGCCGGTCGCCGGATCGAGCAGCGCGAATTCGTCGCCCATCAGCCGCCAGCCCGCCTCGCCCAGCAGAGCGGCCAGCGTCGACGTGCCCGAGCCCGACTCGCCGGTCAGGATCAGCGCCCGCCCGCCACGCTCCAGGCTGGCCGCGTGCAGCAGCAGAAAGCGGCGCTGGCCAAGCGCCATCTGCAGGTTCATCCCCATCTCGGCCGCGAGCAACCCGTGGGCGAGCGGCAGGGGCGCGGCGTCGGGCAGCACGAAATCGCCGTGGATCGCCACCGACGGGCGCACCCAGCGCCGCCACGGTCGCTCCGGCTCTAGCCGCACGGTGAAGTCGGGGGGATCGTCGCATGGCGGGTAATCGCGGTAGAGATCGGCGAGCGCCGCGATCGGCGCGCGCCATTCCGAGCCGATCCGGAAACCGACCGGACCGGCCCGCACATGGAAGGCGTGTCTCACGTCCGCCGCACCAGCCCGGCGGTCTCGAGTTCGCCGAGCCTTGCCGCGACCAAGCTGGCCGCGTTCGGCCCGAGCTCAAAGCGCGCGGCGAGACGCGCGACCAAGGTCGTCAGGTCGGCCGGCGCGCCGCCGAGCGCGTCGAGGATCTCGGGCGCGGGCGAGACGAGGATGTGGGTCTGGCCAGACGGCCGGTGGAACAGCGCGGTCAGACTGTCGAGCTGGGCGCGGCACACCGCATCGGCCGCGTCTGCCACGAAGCGGACCGCCATTCGGGCCTCAGCGCGGCATCTGCAGCGAGGCGTAGCAGGTGAAGCCGCTCATTCCGGACTGCAGCCGGCGAATATAGTTGAGATAGGCTTGGCTCGCTTCGGCGTCGAAGCCGAGCGGCGCCGGTTGGCCGCGCAGCATCGCCTTGACCTCCTCGCCGGTGAGCGGGCGCGGCGCCGCCGGAAAGGCGCCGGCCGTGCCCGCAGGCACCAAGCTGCCGTCGGCGGCGATGTGCGAGCCGGCATTTTGCGGCGCCGGCACCGGGATCTGGCAATTGAGCACCGAGCCGACGGTTTGCGCCATCGCCGGGCGGATCGTCAGTACGGTTGACGCGGCTGCAGCGCCGAGCACGAGCACCCGTCGCCGGCTCGGGCCTCCGGGGCCGCTCTCGTCCACCTCGTTCATCGACGCTGTTCCTGCCGCAACCTGCCTTTCATAAGCGTAAAGCAGAAGCGAGGCGAGGCACGGTGCGCGGGCTTGCCGAAATGGGACAGGAGGCGATGGGAAGCCGAATATTCGCCGCGATCGTGCTGCTGGCGGGCGGCCTGCTCGTCGCCGAGACCGTCGCCGTGCCGCTGCTCGGCGGATTGCTGGCCGCGCTGGCGGGCGGCTGCGCCTTTGCGCTGTTTCGCCCCCGCCGGCCCCCGGTCGCACCGGCGGCTGCGGCGCCGGCGCCGGCCGGCGCCGATCTCTCGCAAGAGCTGATGGCGGCGCTCGACGAGCCCAGCCTGCTGGTTCGCAACCGGCGGGTCGTGCTCGCCAACCCGGCTGCCCGTGCACTGCTGGGCGAGCATATCGACGGCGCGGACGTGCGGCTTGCCATCCGCCACCCGGCCGCGGCCGAGTGGCTCGTGGCGCCGGCCGGGACCGGGCCGGCGAAGATCGAGCTCACCGGCGTTGGTGATCGCGACCGCCGCTGGGAGATGCACGTCGCGGAACTGCCGAACGGTTCGCGGCTCGTGCGGCTGATCGATCGCAGCGCCGCGCACGCCGCCGAGCAGGTGCGCGCCGACTTCGTCGCCAATGCAAGCCATGAACTGCGCACGCCGCTTGCGACTTTGCTCGGCTATCTCGAGACGCTGCAGGATGACGAGGCAGCGAGCGACGCGGCGCTCCGGCGTCGGTTCGTCGGGATCATGCTCGGCGAGGCCAGGCGCATGCACCGGCTGGTCGACGATCTGATCTCGCTCTCCAGGATCGAGGCGGAGCGGTTCAGCCAGCCGCGCGACCGTGTTTCGATCGGCACCCTCGTTGAAGAGGCGCGCGTCGCGGCCGCCGAGCTTGCGCGGGCGCGCGGATCAGCGATCGAGTTCGAACGCCCGGGCGACGATCCGGCGGTGATCGGCGATCATGTGCAGCTTGCGCAACTGGTCGCCAACCTGCTGGACAACGCGCTCCAATATGGCCGTGCGGGCGCTCCGGTGCGGCTGTTCGCGGAGCGGCACGGCGATCTTGTCCGCTTCGCCGTTCAGGACCGCGGCGACGGCATCGCGCCCGAGCATCTCCCGCGGCTCACAGAGCGCTTCTATCGCGCCGAGCCGAGTCGCAGCCGCGCGCTTGGCGGCACCGGCCTTGGATTGGCGATCGCGAAGCAGATCGTCGAGCGGCATCGCGGCCGGCTCCAGATCGACTCGCGGATCGGGGTGGGCACGCGAGTGACGGTCGATTTGCCGGCGGCGGACCCCCTGGAGCGCGGCGCCGCACCGCCACCACGGGGTGCACTGTCATAAAAGCGTAACCGAAGCGTCACACTAGCCGCTGCGACGTCGTGCGACGGAGCATTCGCGCACCGCGTCTCGCGCCTGAATCGTCTCAAGAAGGCAGCCTTGTCCACGTTCATCCTGTTCCTGATGCTGACCGGGCTCGGCGTGGTCGCCTGGTGGACCGGACGCGCGCGCGCGGCGGCGCTGACCAGGGCGTCGGGCGCCCGCGCGCACTCGCTCCCGGCCATGCACGGCTGGTATCTCGCGCTGTGGACGGTGGTTCCGGCGGCGCTGTTCCTCGCTGTCTGGAGTGCGCTCGCGCCCGGCCTCATCACCGATGCGGTGCTGAACCATCCGGCTGCCGCTGCCTTGCCGGCCGCGGATGTCGACCGCACGGCCGTGCTTTCAGAGGCCCAGGCCCTCGCCACCGGCCGTCTGCAGGCCGCCTTCAACCCGCTCGCCCGTGATCTTGCCGAAGTCTACAGCGCCACCCGCACGCGCTACGGCCTGGCCGCGGCCGCGCTTGCCTTGCTGCTCGCCTTTGCCGGTGCCGCCTTCGCGTTCACGCGCGTGCGGCCGGCGTTTCGTGCCCGCACGCGGATCGAGCGCGTGGTGCTCATCATCCTGCTGCTCGCCTCCCTGATCGCCATCCTCACCACGCTCGGCATCGTCCTGTCGCTGCTGTTCGAGTCGCTCCGATTCTTCGCGCGGGTGTCGCCGCTGGAGTTCCTGTTCGGCACCAGCTGGAGCCCGCAAACCGCGATCCGCGCCGACCAGGCCGGTTCCTCCGGCGCGTTCGGGGCGGTGCCCCTGTTCTGGGGCACGATCTTCATCGGCGCGATCATCGCCATGCTGGTCGCGATCCCCTTGGGGCTGATGAGCGCGATCTACCTCACCCAATATGCCAAACCGGCCGTCCGACGCTGGATGAAGCCGCTGCTGGAGGTGCTCGCCGGCGTGCCGACCGTGGTCTACGGTTATTTCGCGGCGCTCACCGTGGCGCCGGCGGTGCGCAGCTTCGCGGTGGCGATCGGCATCCCGGGCGCATCGTCGGAGAGCGCGCTCGCCGCCGGGCTCGTCATGGGCATCATGATCATCCCGTTCGTGTCGTCGATGGCCGACGATTCGATCGCCGCAGTGCCGCAGGCGATGCGCGACGGCAGCCTCGCGCTCGGCGCCACCACGTCCGAGACCATCCGCCAGGTGCTGGTGCCGGCCGCCCTCCCCGGCGTGGTTGGCGGCGTGCTGCTGGCCGTCTCCCGCGCCATCGGCGAGACCATGATCGTGGTGATGGCCGCGGGCCTCGCCGCCAACCTCACCGCCAATCCGTTCGCCAGCGTCACCACCGTCACCACCCAGATCGTGCAATTGCTCACCGGCGACCAGGAGTTCGACAGCGCCAAGACGCTCGCGGCGTTCGCGCTCGGCCTGGTGCTGTTCATCGTCACCCTGCTCCTCAACATCGTCGCGCTGCGCGTGGTGAAGCGCTACCGCGAGGCGTACGAATGAGCCGCGCCCCGACCGATTGGGCGTCGACAGCGATGCAGCGCCGCATTCGTCGCCGCTACGCGGCCGAGCGCCGCTTCCGCCTGCTGGGGCTCGGCGCGATCCTGATCGCGGCCGGGTTCCTCGCCTTTCTCCTCATCACCATGGTCGCCAACGGCGCCCGCGGCTTCACCCAGACCGAGGTGCGCCTCGACGTCGATTTCCCGCGCTCGACCCTGATCCTCGATCCCGCGGCGCTGGAGGGTGACGGCGCGGAGGCCGCGCTTGCCGCCGCCGACTTCGCCGGCGTCACGGCGGCCGCGGCGCGCGACCAGCTTGGTACGGGCGGCGAGCGGCTGATCTCGGAAGGTGCCTGGGTGCGCGTGCGCGACGCGGTGCGCGCCGAGCCGGCGCTACTCAACGGGCGCGCGCCGATCTGGGTCCCGGCCGCGAGCGAGCTCGACCTCGCCGCCAAGTCCGACGGGGATCCGGCATTCGAGCAGGCTCATCGCCGGCTCGAGTCCGAAGGTCGCGCCCGCACCGGTTTCAGTGCCTCGTTCCTGGTCGGCGCGGACTCGACCGATCCGACGCTGGTCGGCATCTGGGGCGCGTTCAAGGGATCGCTGCTGACCATGCTGGTGACGCTTGCGCTCGCCTTTCCAATCGGCGTGCTGTCGGCCCTCTATCTCGAGGAATATGCGCCGCGGAACCGCTTCACCGACATCATCGAGGTGTCGATCAACAACCTCGCGGCGGTGCCGTCGATCATCTTCGGCCTGCTCGGCCTGGCTGTGTTCCTGAACACCATGGGCCTGCCACGCTCCGCCCCGATCGTCGGCGGGCTCACGCTCGCGCTGATGACGATGCCGGTGATCGTGATCGCCGGCCGCAACGCCATCAAGTCGGTGCCGCCATCGATCCGCGACGCCGCGCTCGGCATCGGCGCGTCGCCCATCCAGGTCGTCTTCCACCACGTGCTGCCGCTCGCCTTGCCCGGCATCCTCACCGGAACCATTATCGGCATGGCCCGCGCGCTGGGCGAAACCGCGCCGCTGCTGATGATCGGCATGCGCGCGTTCATCTCCTCGCCGCCGAGCGGGTTCTCCGATCCGGCCACGGTGCTCCCGGTGCAGATTTTCCTGTGGTCCGACGAGGTCAGCCGCGGTTTCGTCGAGAAGACCTCGGCAGCGATCATCGTGCTATTGGTCTTCCTGCTCGCGATGAACGGCCTGGCCATCTATCTTCGCAACAAATTCGAACGGCGCTGGTGATGAACGAGACCCTGAACGACCTCGCCGCGCATCAGCGGGCGGATCACGGCGGCGACGCCGCGCCCAAGATGACGGCGCACGACGTGTCCGTCTTCTATGGCGACAAGCGCGCGATCGATTCGGTGTCGATCGACATCGGGCAGGAGAATGTCACCGCCTTCATCGGTCCG
>SXGU01518626.1_pt1 | contig 10438 bp, 3 predicted proteins | sample 3174531 | NCBI WGS metagenome assembly SXGU01 (sample SAMN11356863, study PRJNA531348) | freshwater metagenome | isolation source: freshwater sample F1-140 | place: China: Fuxian Lake, Yuxi | collected 2017-12-25 | reverse complement strand
GCAGGCTTCAGGCCTACCCGGTCCTCGAGTACCGGCGCATCAACCGTGCCAGCGGTACGCCGACCGCCTCACCGGTGGATATTCCCGAGGCATATGCCACTGCCTTCCGCGCGATCTTCGGCGAGGAACCGCCGGTCGACCTGCCGTGCGCCGGAAGTCAGGATTGAACCCACGCAGGGCGGTGACCAAGCATCACTCACAAGTCTCCCAGAAGGACTGAAACCATGACCACGTCGACGAGGCCGTCGGTAGCCACGGCAATCCCCAAACCGACCCCCGAACCCGTGACCATCGATACACATCTCGGCGCCTACGGTCTCCGTGAGTTCGATGATGCCCGCGCCCACTGGCGATGGATGCGTCGCAAGATCGGTCCGGAAATCGCTGACACGATCGACCAGAACGCCGAAGCGTTCAGTGACCATCGCATCGTGGAGGCCCACACACCCCTATGAGGCCCTTGCGCGACCGGGGGTGTTCGGGCCGGCATCGTCATCCCGGTTCGGGGCGATGCGCGCCTCGGCCGGGGAGGTCCTGCCGTACCTGCCAGTCACTGGTGCAATGCTTGACCTCGGGTGCGGGCCGGGACACCTTACCTCGTGGTACGCCCGGGAGTCGCCCGGGGCCACAATCACCGGTTGCGACCGCGAATCCGCCTTCATCGCCATGGCAACCTCACCTGCAACCCGGTTGGGTATCGAGAACGTCACGTACGTCACCGCGGATGTCACCAAAGGCATGCCCGCAGGACCGTTCGAGTTGATCGTCAGCACCCAATCGGTCGCCGATGCGGACGCCGAATCCGTTGTCGCCCAATATGGCGGAGACGACAGTCCCCAACATGACCCGTCAGGATCGGACGACGGACCACGTGTCCGGACCCTACGTATGATCGCCGGCGCACTCGGGAAATGTGGCACCTACCTTGCCATCGAACCACTTCCAGCCGCCGACGACATGCAGCGGTTCGTGTCCGAAGCGACAGGTGCAGGACTGATCCTGTCATTCCTGGGCTTCACGCCGTTCGACGTTTTCGGGCAGCCGCACGCCTACCCGGTTGCGGTCTTCAGGCGTCGCGACGACGTCGAGGAGGAATGCATTGGCGCCGGGACAACGCTGCCGGTTGTCGACGTCGATCGCGCCTACTTGCAGGCAGTGATCGACCACCTTCCACACCTGCGTCGGGATCATGCAACTGGTGATGTCGGACAGGTGGTGGTGGCGCATCGAAAGTCCACCTCGATGCCCGACTGACAGGGCAGGACCGCCCCAAAATGGCCATCGCAGGCGAGGAGGGCACTGGACGTCTGGACGGCAGGGTAGGACGCCGGGTGTCCCTGATCTCTCGCGCCGACGGAATGGCTCCCCCGTCTCTCACGGCAGTCACTGCACATGGGTGATACCGTATCGCTCATTCCAACGTGCATCGGAGTGGATCCATCATGATCAGGCCTGACGCATTGCCAGTGGGTCATCTCCTCAAGGGCGGTCTATTCCGCATCAACGACGTGATCGGATCCGGTGGGTTCGGCGTGACCTACCGGGCCACCCGCATCTCTGACGGGGCACCGGTAGTCATCAAGGAACTCCTCCCCTCAGATCTTGTCGACCGTGTATCCGGCGGACTTACCGTTGTTGAAAGCGGAACTGTCGGGGAGTTCGGGGAGTGCGTCCGCCGGTTCGTTCGGGAAGCGGAGTTCCTGAAGGGCTTCGACCATCCGAACATCGTTCCCATCGCGGAATGCTTCACTGACAATGGCACTGCGTACTTCGCCATGCCTGACCTCGGTGGCCGTGATCTGACGCACCTCATCGCCCCGTCAGGCGCGCCTGCGTCCTCACCCACTCTGGGCGACGCCAAACTTTTGGACGTGATGTCACCGCTGGTCGATGCCCTGCGCTACATCCACCGCCGGAACCTCTTCCACTTCGACATCAAGCCCGCAAACATCCTGATCCGCCCGGATGGCCAGGTCACCCTGATCGACTTCGGGGCGGCGAAGCGGCTGCGATCAGGCGCACTGTCGATGAACACCCAGGTCCAGTACACGCCGCGCTTCGCCGCACCGGAGCTCTCTGATCCGGAGCAGTACGGCACCCCGGATGCCCGTGCAGACATCTATGGCCTTTCGGCGACCTTGCTCGCCCTTGCGACTGGCAAGGCACCAGTCAGGTTGCACCCGACAAGTGCTGACATCGATGCACTCAGCAACCCGTGGCGCACCCTTGTCAAGGCCGGAATGGAGATGGATCCTGAGAAGCGACCCCGGACCATTGACGATTGGTGGCGTCTCCGGTTCACGGGGGCTGGCGCCGATGCCTCTTCCCGGGACATCTTCGACTTGCGCGAGGACATCGTCGGGACCTACCAGCGCTACGTCCGCGGGTTCTCCTACATAAGTAACCACGAGATTGCCCTCGCGGTCGAGAAGCATCTCGACGGCGACGGCATCTGGCCCGCCCCGCTTGTCCAGCTCAATCCCTCGTTCGAACCGGGAGAGAGTGTCGAAGACCTCGTGTCACGGGGTGTCCTGAACCCGGGGTGCGGCTCGATCTTCCGGCGACCGGTGCCAAATGGCCCCTCCCGCCCGTCCTTGCGACTTCACCGCCACCAGCAGGAGGCGATCGAGGTCGCCAGCGGTGGCCACAGCTACGTCATATCCACCGGGACCGGATCCGGCAAGTCCCTTGGGTACTTCATCCCGATCATCGACCGCGTCCTGCGCGACGGGCCCGCCAAGGGCATCCGTGCCGTCGTCGTCTATCCGATGAACGCCCTCGCCAATTCGCAGGAACAGGAACTCGCCAAGTTCCTTGGCGCCACCCCCGCGGTCACGTTCAAGCGGTACACCGGCCAGGAATCGGACGCGGAGAAGCGGGCAATCCGCGCCAACCCACCGGACATCCTGCTCACCAACTTCATGATGCTTGAACTCATCCTGACCCGGTCGGCGGAAACCGACCTGGTCAAGGCCATGTCCAGCCTTCAGTTCCTCGTCCTTGACGAGTTGCATACCTACCGGGGCAGGCAGGGTGCCGACGTCGCCCTGCTTGTGCGTCGCCTGCGACAGCGCACTGGCGTGACATCCCTCCAGTGCGCCGGCACCAGTGCCACGATCGCCAGCGAGGGGACACGGGCAGACCGGCAGGCCGAGGTGGCCCGCGTCGCGTCACTCCTTTTCGGCGGTGACGCCCCAGTAGACCCTGCACATGTCATCTTTGAGACGGTCCAACCCGCGTGCGGTGGGGTCGACCCAACACGGGATGCGTTGATCCGTGACCTCACCGACCGCGCACCGCTGCCGACCGCATTCGACGCCTTTGCAAGCCATCCTCTTGCCCAGTGGCTCGAGGCCAATCTCGGGTTCCGGCGTGACGACCCCGACGGGCCGTACGAACGGCGTGGTGCGCGAAAGTTGGCTGACTTGGCGACCGACCTGGCGGCACTGACCGGAACCGTCCCATACATCGTCGTTGGGCGCCTGCGCGAATGCCTCGTCGCCGGAAACCGCGTCAAGCACCCCACCACCGGCTTTCCCGTCTTCGCCTACCGGCTTCACCAGTGGATCGGTCGCGGAATGACGGTGTTTGCCACCCTGGAGGCGCCCCCTTACCGCGAGATCACGCTAGAAACCATCGACGCATTGCCGGGTCGTGACGGTGGCCCACCCAGGACGCTCTTTCCACTGGCCTTCTGCCGCGAATGTGGCGCTGCCTACGCAAGTGTCTTCCACGACACCCGCCACGGTCGCTATCTGCCCCGGATGGTCAGCGACCGAACGTTGCCGGATGGGGTTGGAAAGGACGACGGGGTCGAACCTGGCTTCCTGTTCGTCGATGACGACGCGGGAGGCTCTGTTGACCTCGAATACCTGCCCGACGACTGGATCGAGAGCGATCGAAGGGGCAACCCCCGTGTCAAGGCGACCTACCGCAACCGCGTTCCCGTTGCCGTCGGCGTCATGCCCGATGGACGCATCACCGACGCCTTCGGCGCCGACACCCTCACTGCCGACTACTTCCCCGCGCCGTTCGCCCTCTGCCTGAACCCGTCCTGCCGGGTCACGCACATCGACACCGCGTCTGACGACCAGTCGCGCGTTGCCCAGATTGCCACCGAGGGGCGAAGCACGGCCACGACGATCCTGTCGCTCGCAACTGTCCACGCGTTGAGGGGTGAGCCTTCCATGCCTCCCGAGGCGCGCAAGCTCCTTTCGTTCAGTGACAACCGGCAGGACGCGTCGCTTCAAGCCGGCCACTTCAATGACTTCATCCAGGTCTCGCTCATTCGAGCCGCGATCCTCGAAGCCGTCCGAACCGCCGGGACCGCCGGACTTCGCCACGACGCCTTGCCCGAGGCCCTCACGGTCGCATTCACCTCCCTGGTCACCCGTGAGGAATATGACCGCACGCCGACCTCCATCTACGAGGACGACTCCAGGGCGGCGATTCGTGACCTCCTGACCCATCGCGCCTGGCACGACCTGCGCCGTGGGTGGCGACTCTCGTTCCCGAACCTCGAACAGGTAGGCCTCTTGCACCTTGGCCACCACCGCCTCAATGAGATTGCCGGGGACGCCAGCCGATGGGCAAGTGCCCCCGAACCACTGAGGTCGGCCACTCCCGAGGTGCGCGCCCGGGTCCTCGGAATCGCCTTGGACACCATGCGCCGGTCCCTTGCCATCGCCACACCCGCCCTTGAGGACGCGTTCCTCAACCAGTTGCGGAACCGTTCTGGCCAATCCCTTCGGGATCCGTGGGCGGTATCCCCGGACGAGGACCTGCCCCGGGCCGCCAGTTTCCTGGTTGCAAGTGGGCCACGGCCTGCCCAGAGAAGCCGCGCCTCTTCCGTGGTCAGCGGCGGTCCCCGGTCACTCTTTGGAAGGTACCTGCGCCGGGCACGGACTTGGGACGACCCAGGAGGGTCGATCGAAACGATCCGCACTGCCGACTACGAGCCCCTCGCCAGGGCCCTGTTCGACGGCATGGTTTCGGCGGGTCTCGTCCGGGGAACTTGGGATGCGGGGTACCAGGTTGATCCGCGGGCGATCGTCTGGACCATGGGTAACGGCACCGTCCCGCGCGATCCCGTCCGGCGTGCCGTTGCCCGCGTGATGGGCACGGATGGGAACGACGACCAGCAGGCAGTCAACGACTTCTTCCGCGACTTCTATGTGCGTACCGCAGTGAACCTCGGGCACCTCGAGGCACGCGAACATACCGCACAGGTCACCAACGAGGATCGCGAGGACCGCGAGAAGCGGTTCACCACCGCCGAGTTGCCGGTGCTTTACTGCAGTCCCACCATGGAACTCGGTGTGGACATCGCCCAGCTCAACGCCGTCCACCTAAGGAACGTGCCCCCGTCCCCTGCCAACTACGCCCAGCGCAGTGGCCGGGCCGGACGGTCGGGGCAACCAGCCCTTGTCCTCACCTATGCCACTGATCGCGCGCCCCATGACGCGTATTACTTCCGCCACCCCGAACGCATGGTCAGCGGACAAGTGGCGACACCCCGCCTCGACCTCCTGAACGAGGACCTCGTCCGCGCCCACCTGCACGCCGTCTGGTTGGCCACCACCGGTGCCGACCTGCCCCACTCCATCGTCGAACTGCTCGACCTCACCGGTGCCGGGGCCGAGGCCACTGCCTTCCCCCTGCAGACGCGCTTCACCGACACCTTCCACGCCGCTGGCCTCATCGAACGTGCAACCGTCGCTGCGCAGGGGGTCATGGACACCATTCCGGATGTCCGCAACACGGCGTGGTACCGCGACACGTGGGTCGAAGACACCATGAAGCACGCCCCCGCCCAGTTCAATGCGGCCTGCGACCGGTGGCGGTCCCTCTACCGTGCCGCCAACGACGAGGTCGCACGCCAGTCCGAACGGCTTCGCGACGCCAGCCTTCCCGACCATGAACACAAGAACGCCACCCAGCTCCTGAACGACGCTTCAATGCAGCTGCGCATCCTTCGGCGGACCGACCCAGGCGACTTCAACGACTTCTACACCTACCGTTACCTCGCCTCGGAAGGGTTCCTGCCCGGCTACAACTTTCCCCGGCTTCCGTTGCGCGCCTTCCTGCCGGGTCGCAACCAAGCCTCGGGCAACCCGGTCTTCCTGGCACGTGCCCGGTTCATCGCGCTAGCGGAATACGGGCCCCGCAGTGTCATCTACCACGAAGGTTCGCAATACCGTGTCCTCTACGTCATGCGGGAAGGCACGGATACCGAGGCTGCCCTCGTCGGGGCAAAAGTCTGCCGCCAGTGCGGCTACGGCCATATCGGCACACAGGCCACCGCCGACGTGTGCGACAACTGCGGAACCGTCCTGCACGGGCCGGACAGTGTGCTTGAACTGACCAACCTTTACCGTCTCAGCAGTGTCCGCACGCAACGCATCCAACGGATCACCTGCGACGAGGAAGAACGACTCCGGCGAGGCTATGATCTCCGCACAACGTACCGGTTCGAGGGTGACGCGGGGCGCACACGCACCACGACCTATGCCGACCCGTCCGGCCAGGGCATCCTCGCGTCCGCCATCTACGGACCAGCTACGACCCTGTGGCGCATCAATCTCAAGTGGGTCCAGAGCAAGGACGAACAAGGTTTCGCCCTCGACCTCGCGTCCGGCAAGTGGCTTCCGGGCACGGGCGCCGGTGGCGAGACGGACGCTGACCCCGGTGAAGATTCGCTGCGACTGCCCGCCCGGGCGCAGGTCTGCCGGGTTGTCCCGTATGTGGAGGACCGACGCAACGCCCTCGTCCTGACCCTCGATGATGTCCTGAACAGCCTCGACCTGCACGGGGCTGTTCGCGAGTCTGCGATGGCCAGTGTCCAGTCCGCCCTGGAACGGGCCATCGAGACCGTCTACCAACTGGAGGACAGCGACCTCTCTGCCGAACCGGTGCCTGACCGCGACGACCGGCGCAAGATCCTCCTGTACGAGGCCGCCGAGGGTGGCGCCGGCGTCCTCTCACGCCTCGTCGATGACCGCAAGGCCCTGGCAACTGTTGCGCGCAAGGCCCTGGAACTCCTGCACTACGACCCCGACACCGGTCTCGAACCAGAAGACCGACCTGCCCCGTGTGTCCAGTCGTGCTACGACTGCCTCCGCTCGTACTACAACCAGCGCGACCATGCCATCCTTGACCGCCACGCTGCGCTTCCCGTTCTCTTGGCACTCGCAGGCGCGCGTGGCGAACCCGTGCCGGTGATGCCCTTGGATGACCTGACCGCCCTGTGCGAGACCGATGCCGAACGGGCCTTCCTGCGCTACCTCCACCAGCACCGGCACCGCCTCCCCGATGAGGCCCGGGCAGCCGTCAGCATTGCCCGACCCGATTTCTACTACCAGAACGGCCTTGCAGCCATCTTCATCGATGGGTCGATCCACCAGTACGCCGATGTCGCCGCGCGGGACGACCGCGTGCGCCGACGCCTTGAGACCGAGGGCTACACCGTGATTGCCATCCCCAACAACCCGGCGTCCTGGGCCACCATCATCGCGCAGTACCCGGGGGTCTTCGGCCAGTCGGGGACACAGCGATGACCACCATCCCGCCACCCGGTGGCCCATTGAACGATACGCATCACTCCCACCGACCCGGAAGCCTCGTCACCGCCCGCGGGCGCGACTGGATCGTCCTGCCCCCGGGTAACGACCCCGACGTCATCCGCCTGCGTCCGCTTGGCGCCCCGGATGCCCACGCCACCGGCATCTCCCGCGCCCTCGAGGGTGACACCATCCGGTCGGCGACCCTGAGCATGCCCGACCCCACGTTCGTCGGTGACCACGTCGGCCTGCGCCTGTTGCGTGATGCCGCCCGCTTGGCGTTCCGCAATGGCGCCGCGCCACTGCGCGCGCTGGCACACATCAACGTGGACCCCCGCCCCTACCAGTTGGTCCCCCTGCTGATGGCCCTGAGGCTTGACCCAGTCCGCCTACTCATCGGCGACGACGTTGGCATCGGCAAGACCGTCGAGGCCGGCATGATCGCGCGCGAGTTGCTTGACCGTGGCGAGATCCGCCGCGTCGCGGTGCTTTGCCCTGCCCAACTGTGCGAACAGTGGGCATCCGAACTCTGGACCAAGTTCCACATCCGTGCCGAGGTGATCCGGCCCGGCACCCTTGCGGCCCTGGACCGCGACCTTGACCGGGCCGGGCGCCACGCCAACCAGACCGCGTTCGACGTGGCGACCCACATGGTGGCAAGCATCGACTTCGTCAAGGCGGACAATCGCGTCGACAGTTTCATCCGCGGATGCCCCGAACTGGTCATCATCGACGAGGCGCACGGTGTCGCCCGACCCGGCCGACCGGGGGCCGCCACCCAACAGCAGCGCCACGACCTCGTGCGACGCCTCGCCGCCGACCCGAAGCGCCACGTCATCCTCGCCACCGCCACACCCCACAGCGGCGACCAGGGGGCATTCGCGTCACTTGTCGGCCTCCTGCGCCCGGACCTCGAGGAGGCCGTCGCCACCACTGGCGAGGGTGGCACGCCGATGCCCGTTGCGCTTCGGGACACCTTGCGCAGTCACGTGGTGTTGCGCCGGCGCGACGACATCAGGTCGTTCGGCGCGCGTGACACGGCCTTCCCCAAGCGCGAGAACACCGAGGCCCAGTACACCCTGACGGCCGAACAACTGACCATCCTCCGCGACACGGTCGTGGCGTGCCGTGCCTATGTCGAAGCGGGCGGCGCCACCGAGAACCGCCAACGCCTGCGCTACTGGGCCGCCTTGGCCCTCCTGCGGTGCGTCGCCTCGTCTCCCGCGGCTGCCCTGGCTGCCCTCGACGCCCGCCTTGAACGGGGCGCCTCCGGAACTCCGGACGCGGGCGCAATCGGGAGGGTGGTGGATGCGGACCGTGACCGTGATCGTGCCTTCGACCAGGGCGAGGACGATGCCGTACCCGCGATCGAGGCCGGCGACGGACCGGGTGCCGATGCCGTGCGCCGTCGCCTGGGTGACTTGCGCGCCCGCATCCAGGACTTGGTCGGACGGTCCGGCACCAGGGCGGCGCAGGACGCCAAGTTCGGGCGCATGGCCGACGCCGTCACCGAACTCCTGCGCAAGGGCCACAACCCCATCATCTTCTGCCGCTACCTCGCCACCGCGTCCTACGTCGCCGACGCCCTCAGGGCGCGCAGCGACGAACTCGCACGTGCCGCCGGGGTCCCCGCCACGAACCTCGGCATCGTCTGCATCACCGGTGACACGCCTCCCGATGACCGTGCCGAACAGATCGAAGCCCTCGCAGGTACCGGAGGCGAACCGCCGACCCACGCCCGGCGCATCCTTGTGGCCACCGACTGCCTTTCGGAGGGGATCAACCTCCAACGGGGCTTCGACGCCGTCGTGCATTACGACATGGCGTGGAACCTCACCCGCCACGACCAACGGGCCGGGCGTGTCGACCGCTTCGGCCAACCCGTCGGCACCGTCCGCGTCGTGTTGGTCAACGGCACGAACAATGCCTTGGACCAGGCCGTCCTGCGCGTCTGGATGCGCCGGGCCGCCAACATCCAGGCCACCCTCGGGGTCAGCGTCCCGGTGCCATTCCGGTACGTGGATGTCCTGCAGAATGTCTTCGACGCCGTCCTGATGGAGGCCTCGGCCACCCAACTCGACCTCTTCGGGGACGATCTCCTCACCCAGATCGACCTTGCCTCCCAGACGGAAGAGACCGCTGCCAACCTCGAATGGACGGATGCCGAGGCACGCGTCAAGCGTGAACGCGGGCACTTCGCGCAGGCATCGATCCGACCCGATGACGTCCTGGGTGCGCTTGGCAAGGCCGAGGCCGCCCTTGGCGCCCCGGCCGACGTGCAACGGTTCGTGCACGATGCCGGACGACGCCTTACCGGCCTCACCCTGCCCGGGACGACCGACGAACCAGTCCTTGTCCTCGATGAACTCCCGTCCGGGGTGCGGGGACGCCTGGACCTCCCGGACCAGGAAGACGCCCCGGCACCCAGAAGGGCCGCCACCGCCCGGGGCGGTACCAGTGCAAGCGCCAGACCCGACCCCAGGCGACGGGTCCTCACCTTCGACGCCGCCCGTGCCCGGCCCGGCGTGGAGATCGTCACCCGTACCCACCCCATCGTCGATGCGCTTGCCGGCTACCTCCTGGATACCGCGCTTGAGGAACCCGGCAACGGCTTTGCCCGTCGCGCCGGCAGCACCCGCACCAACGCCGTAGCCGCCCGGACTGCCCTGATGCTATTGCGCACACGCACCCTCCTGCACCCGGCCGGAGGGGGGGCACCCCTGCTTGCCGAAGAGGCTTTCTTCGTGGGCGCGCAAGGCGACTTCGATGCCCCGACCTGGCTAGCCCCGGAACAGGCCGCCACCTTGGGAAACGATGCCCTGCCAACGGGCAACCTCGACGCGGCTGTCGCCACCAACCACATCGGTGCGGTCCTGGCG